>Ga0153986_1000677_pt1 | contig 9806 bp, 10 predicted proteins | sample TSGA070MetaG_FD_104724 | JGI IMG/M metagenome (GOLD analysis project Ga0153986, IMG submission 104724) | Attine ant fungus gardens microbial communities from Georgia, USA - TSGA070 MetaG | ecosystem: Host-associated > Fungi > Mycelium > Unclassified | place: USA: Georgia, Alexander Wildlife... | reverse complement strand
TCAGGTGCAAAGTTGGGAAAGCGTTTTGCATCCTCTGGGTACTTCTCAATATGCCGTCCGATGGCTTGATACAACTTCAATATATTGAGGCTGAGAGTGTTCGTAGGTAAGTAGAAAATAAGACAAGACCTGGTTCAGTGAACTGACTATGATGCGTCGATGTCAGTGTTCCCTAGGGGTAGCTAGAATTCAGAGCCATTTACAATAAGGTACTCACAGAAAAAATTCACCGAATGAAACAATGAAGGCTAAAATGTCCAGTTCGGGTGATGCCAATGCCAGAAGTCTGCATCGTCATTGTTATAAGGAACAATTTTTTAATTCCAGGTTGACAAACATTGCAATAATATCATCTACACCTGGATCTGTGTCGACTGCAAGAAAAAAATAGAAGGTGAGCCACTCTTACTCCTGTAGAAATGAGACAACTAACTTATAACTGGCGTCTTCATGCATGGCAAAGCAACCATATTTGATTCAGACAATTTAGTAGCACTAACGTTGCCTATACCGACGAGGGTATTGAAAAAAAAGCAAAATGATATTTATTGTACTACATAAGGAAAGAAATGCTAAGCAGGGCAACCCCGACACAACACCTACAGAGAAGATTAGTCAGTGGCCCATTAATATTTTGATAGGAATGAGATTCAGAGATCTTGGTGGAAAACTGTCTCATCGAGTTGCAATATACAACCCTCTGAAGTAGCAAATATTAAGATTCATGCATCATTTAATGAAGGAAAAAAAGTATGTTCTATGTTAACTTACCAGGTAGAGTTTTGTGAGAGTTCAACCAAGTGGCGTATACATATACTGGCAAATTGCCGGGTACTGTACAGTGATGTCACGGTGGCTGAACGCGTGACAAGGAAGCCCCGAAGCCCGATCTATTATACATTTTGGATATCTCATTGAAAACGCTCATGTCTGAGTCTTTACGCTACTTGGGCACCTTAGATGGGCACAAGGGATGGGTCACTGCTATTGCGACGTCGTCCGAAAATCCAGATATGATTGTGACTGCTTCACGAGGTGAATTTATATGAATTTATATCTAGGTTACATCTAATCTTCAGTTCCCAGACAAGACTCTCATTGTCTGGCAATTAACTCATGATGAAGACTCTCAAGGCTTTCCAAAGCGAATTCTTCATGGACACAACCATTTCGTTTCTGACGTTGTTATATCCTCGGACGGCCAATTCGCTTTGTCTTCGTCTTGGGATCATTCTCTCCGTCTTTGGGATCTTAATACCGGAAACACTACGCGGCGTTTCGTCGGTCACACCTCCGACGTACTCTCTGTCAGTTTCAGTGCTGACAACAGGCAAATCGTTTCCGGCTCTCGGGACAAATCGATTAAACTCTGGAATACCCTTGGTGAATGCAAGTATGACATCAAGGATGATGGCCACACTGACTGGTGAACAATGATGCTCCCTAGTAAAATGAGCAAGGTGTTTATCTCGCTTTTAGGGTGTCCTCTGTTCGCTTCAGTCCTAGTGCTACTCAATCTGTCTTCGTTTCTGCTAGCTGGGACAAAGAAGTGAAGGCATGTAATCTTCTTGAGCCATATAGTTACGCAGGTCACTTACGAAACATCTGAAAAGGTTTGGGACCTTACCAAGCTCAAGCTTAAAACCAATCATCTCGGTCACAGTGGTTACATTAACACTGTTTCTGTCTCTCCTGATGGCTCACTTGCTGCTTCTGGTGGAAAGGATGGCATCACCATGCTTTGGGACCTTAACGAGGGCAAGCATCTCTATTCTCTTGAGGCTGGTGATGTGGTGAATGCCCTTGTTTTCTCCCCTAATCGTTATTGGCTATGTGCTGCCACTACTAGTTGTATCAAGATCTTTGACTTGGAGAGCAAGTAAGCTATTGTGTCTAGTGCTGATTTTTGTGTCTGATAAACGATGATCCAGGTCGATTGTTGATGAACTCAAGCCTACTTACACTGATGTTGGGGAGGATGCTAGACAACCTGAGTGTGTATCAATTGCTTGGTCGGCTGATGGACAAACACTTTATGGTGGTTTCACTGACCATGTTGTTCGAATCTGGGGGGTCAGCTCATAAAAAGCCAATCTACTGGTTAGACTTCGAAGAGATATTAGTAGTTTTTTCAATCCTATTCTTTGTTTTCAACAATGACGCAGAACTTCTGCCATCATTGGTACGGTCTGACACGATTATTGCATAGCTTGTTATCCAGATTCAGCTTCGTCGACATTTTAATTCTCTCTTGATAGTCCTATCGATCTAATCCGCCAAGATTAATCTTCATATCGTCGACATATCGTCGACTGTCATTGAACTGTAGGTGTGTGCATTAGCGCACATTAGCACGCCAGCTTCTCCTCTATGTCCCAGTGAGTTCCTTTGAAGCTGATTGGTGAACTTCACAAAGCAGTTCCATAAACATCTTCATATGGGACGCCCATCGTATATCCCGATCATCTCTCCTGTATATATTTCTTGTAATTTGTTCCAGTCTATCAGTCGGCTGCTTGGATTGATACGCGTGACGCCAGGTGGAGCAAGCCATATGACTACATCGTTGAAAAGACGAAGGGTAGTAAGATTTGAATGAAATGTCCCTGACGGGTGTGAGGATTTTGATGATATTTTGATGATATGTTCTGGTATGACGTCTAACTCCAAGTCTGAACTCCTCTTTCATTGTTACGTTATGGTTGCCCCTACCAATTACATGATAGATCCAAGGAGCTCCTTCTCCGCGACTTGCTGTTCTGATACGAACTTATCTCATGTGTCATCATTTGAAAAATCTGCCCGAAGTAGTAATCCGCCTCTTCGAGGGGATAGTTGGTTTCGTGAACATGAATAAAAGGATACCCGATTGGGCATTAATATATTCTGAGATATCTTTGATATTGATCCTGGAGCGTAATTTAATCACAATAACTTCCTTCTTCTGATGTAGTTCTGGAAGCTTGTCGCAAAGAAACCATGGCGCTTTCCGTTCATTGTTGGGGTAAGAGCCGCGTGAAATTGTAGTGAGAAGGAGTTATATTCACGGAACGGCCCGTTACCAGCATCAGCTGGTCGATCACGGGGTAGGTCTAATGCAAGCACTGCGGTCAATTGCAAGGGGCAGTAGTCTAGGTACCTTGTCTTTCATTCCTCGTAGCCAATTAGAGAAGCTTTCCGTCAGGGCCTGTTGATAAGCAATGTTATAAAAGTAGAAGAATCAAGTTTGGAGTAATTCCCTTCTTTACCCCACAGAAGAATGGCTCCGCCCAAGGGAACGACTGGTTCGTGACATTGGACTAAACATTCTTGTTCTGAACCGAGCTCTTTTTAGGCTCAGATCTGAGTGGGCCTCAGTGGGCATTTGCTTTTGGATTAGTGACGTCCTTATTTTTCACTTGTAAGCTGGGCCTCTGCTTGCACAGTCCGATTCATATCGTTAAACGATCTTAGGGGGTTTTGCTTATGGGGTCAGTGGTATGACCTGGGTCCTGAACAAAGAGCTCATCTTGGTTCCAGCTCCTCGATGTTCTGAATGCTCACTTCCAACAAGTTTTCGGGATTAGCAAGACTCAAAGTACTCTTCTTCAGTTAGCATACTTTGGTGCATATGTGGTATATGCACCGATTGCGGGTGTTTTCGTACGTTCACGCCTTTTTGACCATTTAGTAACTCACCATATAATAGATGAATCGATTTGGCTATAAGGTAAAGTTCATGGGAATAGAGGAAGTCAAAGCTTGCTTCTTATCGTTCTCACCAGCGTGGTATACATATGGGACTTAGTCTATATAGTCTTGGTAAGAGCGCCGGTGTGAAAGTTTTGCACGTCTTGATCCAATACATCAGGTGCCATCTTCTTCTGGCCATCCGCTAAATTTGCCAAGTACGGTGGTTTCGTGGGCTGTACATTCGTGATCGGTGAGTAAGAAGCCATAATAGCACACTGGTGAAACATCCGTGCCGTCTTTAAGGGAACTCATCCACTTTATAGGGTGTGGACTGGCTACACTGGAGGTCGCCGCCAACTCATACATTGCGGTTCTTGGCAGTCAGAAATACGCAGCCGCGCGATTGAACTTTAGTCAAGGCTTCCAGGGCCTTGCTTCGTTCGCTGGTCCATTGATCGCTTCCAAGTACTTCTTTAGGGGTGCTAATGCTGATAGTCTAGACACCGTACAATGGTAAAATCATTTTTCACGCCTGTATATTGACAGCTACTAATATTCTGTGATAGGGTATATCTGGCAGTAGCAGGCCTGGGGTTGGTCTTGAACATCCTTTTCTAGTAGGTCTTGGCTGTTGTGAGTTAGGGGGGGATGCTGATTGCTTCACTAGCTTCTGTCACTTGCCGGAGATCACACAGGATGCTCTGGCTGCCGAGATTCACGAAGCTGGTATTCATACTGATGAACAACCATTCCGGAAACAGTATAGATGTATCTTTGGATTCATTGCGCAGATGACCTATGTGTACGTTGTCTTTATCTACATATTCCAGCGATGAAAAAGATGACAGGGAATTTTCTGTAGAGGGGCGCAAGTGGGGGTCGCGTCGCTCGCTGTCAACTTTTTGTCCGAGCAGGGAGTCGGTATCGATAAATCGAAGGCGAGCCAGCTGTTCTCTTTCTGTCAGTTAACATTCACGTTTGGAAGGTGAGTTGGATGATCCCGAAAGGTCAAATTACTAACCTCCGCATAAGATTCATTGGCGTTGCCATCCTGAACTTTATCGACCCCGCTCTCCTGCTGTCCTTCTATGGGATCATGTGCTGCCTGTTCAGTATTCTGATCGCGTCGGTGCCAGGAAAATCAGGTGTAGCCTGCCTGTTCCTTCTGTTCTTCTTCGAATCTATATGTTATCCTGTCGGTCCATCCACGCCTCGGAAATACAGACTTAGTCACTGATCGCATTTACATAGTGCATCTTTACATTAGGTACCAGCAACTTGGGTGTTCATACAAAGCGGGGATCAGGCTTGATCGTGATGGTAGGTCAATTCAGAATCTGGGTTTTGGACTCAATAAATTGACGCTGCTTGAGGGTGTTGGTGGCGGTGCCTGGTATCCACCTGCACAAGCTGCTCTCGCAGACAGGACAACCAGTCGACATTCGTACCTGGTTCCTCTCTCAGGCTATCTCGTTATGAGCATGTACTCAGTGTAAGTGATCACTACGTCCTTTCTTCGATCAAGGTGACATCGAGACTCAATTCTTCTGTTAGGGGTATGGTGATTGATCAAGCTGTTAGAAACGGATTCAGATTCAGGAACGTCGACGAACTAGCTAAGAAGAAAGTGGGTACGGGAGAAGCGGAGAAAGGAGAGACAGCAAACAGCCTTGAGAAGGATATATCGAGTGTTGAATACCTTGAGTCTCATTGATTCTCGTCTTCCTATGCTTGTTTACCTCTCTCTTAATTCCGCTCTTTCTCGCCGTTGTACTCATGAGCATAAGCGGGTCGAGAAATCTGTTTGGGCACGAGCCGAGATGGATCAGGTCTGCTTCTCACTTCGTTTATTCATAAACTATACAGCAGACTGGCGGGAACCAGCAATCCGATCTACGAGCTGCAGAAGTAATGTTGTAAGAATGAACTTATAAGAGAGAAAAAGAGGACTCACAGTACGGATATATGGGAGTGACAGTACTGTGCCAATGAATGGTAATTGTCTGAGGAAAGTGATCACCACCGGGAAGAAGTCACTGTAGCAACGAACCACGTAAATATTTAGGATATGACGTTGTTATAGAATGAATAGGACAAAAGTCACCCGAAGAGATTCAGAAATCCAAACGTCTCTACAATCATCCCAGTAAATGGCCACTTGAGAAATACCAGGAGGACACCACCCCAGAAACATAAAGTCCCACGAATCTTTTGTTTTCTCGCGAAAAAGTAGAATGTTTTATGAGGTCCAATGATCAGAGTTAAACCCGAAATGAAGAGGATCTGTTAAGGAAACAAGAGTGAACATGTGCATACAAGGTGACCAGTTGTTTTTGTGTTGTTTCTTTTTTTGTTGGGAGAGAGAGGGGGAGGAGAGAGAATGAGAAATTGTGACCAGAGAGGGCGAAGGCCAAAGAGTGGAAAGAAGAGAAAGAGGGTTTTGAATGTGTTGAATGTGTGCATTTTTCAAAAAGGAAATGTGTAAAGAGATCACATGGGGGAACGAAGCAAAAAAAAAAGGGGACAACACCAACATTTCCAAGAGCCAAGAGTGCTCCATCGAAGAATAACATAACTCCAAGCAACATAAAAAGTCCACCAAATGTAGTGAGCGCCACGCCAATTTCTGAAATAGATAAAAATAAAATAAAATAAACCAACCAGAAGAGGCAAAAACGTGTTTTCGGTCAGTGGTTGTGTTTTTTCAAGAGAAATTTAATCAGGCTGACTTTGCGTATCAGAGAGCCACATTTTTGTCCTCCCTTTTTTGCTCTTCTTGGGTTTTATTTTAGTACGGGTGGTTGTGCGGAAGTGGAGTCAAGAGAAAAATGGATTATCCTTAGAATGTAGAACTCAATGAGGAAGGGAGCACAAAGTGATTATGAACCGTAGTTAATGGGGTTGTGATGATATGTCACATCCATCAAGTCACAATATGTCGAGGGAAAGCACCAAGAATGACATTAACAAGTGTACAAAGTGTACAAATATAGCTACTCTGGCAAACACGTTTAATATTTCTTCCTTAACAGACTCATAACATATCATAACCTGAAGGAGGAAAAACCGGATTTAATTAAGTCATCGATTACCGGCCATCTTGGCTTGTATGACGCGATTGTAAGACTCCCTGAGAGGTGCTCTCCGCGCCAAAACAGTTAAATGGCTATGGAGATAAGGTCCAGGAAGTAAGGGATGAATCGCCTCAATATTGATATGTGGATTGACAGGGGGGAAAAATGAAATCAGTTGAGGCGAAGGAGGTCGCGTGACACTGGGCAGATGAACAAGGGATTTGAGAGCAGAGGATGTCGTTGTCATGGAGAAAGTGCGTGCACGATCATATGGTTTATGAGACGAATGGACTGAACTATGTGCCGGAAGAGTGGCTACTGATCTCGCTGAAGAAATAGACGTTCGTCGTTGTAAAGGAAATGCCGTGTAGTCTTCGGATGAAGCCCCTGTTGATTTGACACTCGCTGGAGAACCAGACATTTGACCGTTCGGGGCGCTTGTAGGCTGGTCAGTGATGATTGTCAGGGGTGCTAGAGGTGTGGGTTTGGACACGAGATTGAGATATCCATGTGAGTGACCCCTGATCAATGGGTGAGGGCGCACAGGTGCACTATCCGGCCGACCAGTCACTGAATGTGCGGAAGGTGGGCGCGTGATGGATTGTCGTTTGACGTGGTTTGGGTATGACTCTGAGTGGGAATGATTGGCTTTTTTCACATGTCGCTGTTGACCACCTGTAACGCTAGGGGCAGGGATACAATCAGCCGCAAATGGTTGTAGCTGAGAATCGTGCGAGTTTCGAATTACTGGATCCGTATGAGGCTCAAAGTCATCGGTAGGAGAAGGTGTCTGTGTAGGTACCGAAGGAGCCAAGTTTGGAGTATCATTGACATAACTAGGTGTAACGGGAGCAGCAACATCTTGAGTTATAATCTGAAAGTCTGTTTGACGAGCAGTCTCTACGCGTGATAGTGGTGTCTGAGTTTGCGCAGCTGTAAGCTCTTGTACCGGCTGTTGTTCCAATTGGGTGCGTTCTAACTGCTGGACTAGCTCTTGGGGTAAACCAGATCCTTCAGACGCGGTGTCTGACTCTGAATCGTCACGGTTAGGAGTCTGTGCCCCGCTACTAGAAACCCATTGATCGTCATCGTCATCGTCACCATCTGTAGCTTTAGTCAATGCAAAATTCGCATTATGAGGCTTTGCTGCGTTTGTATTTGTTTTTCCGTTTCCTCTCGGTTGGTGAACGGCGCTGGTCGAAGATCCGGTTCTTTTCAGTGGCACACGTTGACTACTAGCAGCCCTCGTGAAGCCTGGCCTTCCACCCTAGATAACAGATTGTACTCAGTTAGGAGGCCAGATCCCATGTCTGGAACAAAAGTACGAGAGGTCTTAGGCATGACAGCCTACCTCGTACGGATTTCGTTTCCCCTTGTCGGATCCCTTGACACCAACATTGTCTTTCTGGGTGAATTGAAGGTTGGCATTTATTTTTGCAGTAGAAGATGAGCGAGAGTGGGATCGAAGCAGTGCAGATGAACCGGTTCTGTTTCCTTTGGGAGGCATGACAGGGGAGGTAGTGAAGCTGAGACGGCTGAGACGGCCCGTGACTTGTGATGGAGAAGTTGTTGGGGGTTGTGTTGCCATCATATTTTTTGCCTGTTTGCTGCCACCTTTCATCTTGCCTGTGGGCTTTTGTAAACATCATGGAACGTGTTCAGTTTCAGCAGGAGCAGGTGTGTCTCGGGGACTCTCCAGGACAAAATTTCAATTTGTGGATGATGCTGACTTTCTGCAGATGGTCCTTGAGCTCAAGGATCTCGTTGATAAAAACATATTCACTAAAGTAAGCACCCGCTTGATGTTGCAATACATTCGCGGAACTCGAGACACACAGCATCTTGTATAGATTGAGACCAAACAAATCATGAAAAAGCGTACTATCTTCGAAACCACCCTCGTTCGGCGCGCTGCCAAAAAAACAGATTTCCTTCGGTATATCACTTACGAGATGAATCTTGAACAACTGCGGAGGAAACGCATTGCTCGGCTGGGTCTGTTAATCTACCATCTATCGTTTGATCCCCAGAGAGCTTACCAGGACTAGATCTTCCACCGGGACCGCCCACCATTTCTGACTATGCTCTTGTGCGGCGACAGTTTCATATCTTTGAAAGAGCCCTTAAACGATTCAAATCTGATGTTGGTTTGTGGATTCAATACATTCAGCTTGCGAAACACGAAGGTGCGCGGGTGCTACTGGGAAGAATCACCGCACGGTAAGCATACGTATTTCCTAATTTTCTGAGAAAGAAATAAGGCTCAATATCATTGTAGAGCTTTACAACTCCACCCCAATAAACCAGCGCTTTATATTATTGCGGCATCTCATGAGCTGGATCTATTGTCGCCCTCGGCTGCACGAGCACTGCTTCAGCGGGGCATAAGAATGAACCCGGAAAGTAGTGACATGTGGCGCGAGTACGTACGCATGGAGCTCGGGTTTATAGAGGGTCTAAGACGAAGATGGGATGTACTAGGAATTTCTTTGATGGCGAATGACACAGCAGTAAAAGGAAAGACCAAGGCGGAGGAAATCATGGACCCGAGTGACCATATCGGTATGGAGGTGCTCGGAGAGGAAGGCAGTAGTATGCAGGTTGAACATAACAGCGAAAGTGCTAGGCTGGAAGAGGATGAGGGAGTCGTTTCTCGTCAACAGATTATGCAAGGGGTCATTGTCAAATCTGTCATGACAAATGCGGCTAAAGGTTTGGCGTTGATTCTATTTTGTTGCACTTGAAACCAAATCCAGTTACGGCAGCTCTTCCCCAGATTGGGCTATTTGTACAGCTGAAGGCCGTGATTACCGAGCATCCATCTCCTGTTCAACTCCAGACATGGCTGCTGGAGCACCTATATGACTTGATTCGGACACATCTTGAAGGGAAGGCTGAGGGAATGCGGTTGCTGGTTGACCGCCACCTGGCACCAGGTCTGAGGGGTGTGGCTCTCGTGGATGCGATTCATAGTGCTCACGAGGAGTTATTGAAAGAGGTCAAGACTCACGGTGGAGAGGCTATTAATGAGGTTTATGCTGCATTTGTTGAGGAATGGTG
>Ga0153986_1000675_pt1 | contig 9823 bp, 10 predicted proteins | sample TSGA070MetaG_FD_104724 | JGI IMG/M metagenome (GOLD analysis project Ga0153986, IMG submission 104724) | Attine ant fungus gardens microbial communities from Georgia, USA - TSGA070 MetaG | ecosystem: Host-associated > Fungi > Mycelium > Unclassified | place: USA: Georgia, Alexander Wildlife... | reverse complement strand
TCTGCGCTAAGTTTTCTATATAATCTTTTTAATACCCTTTCTTTTGATTCATTCCCCACTAACTCTTTAGCACACAATTGGAAACTGGATTCCTGGTTCTTAATTCACTCCAGACTCACAGTTTCATTTGCCCCTTTCAGTGCTGTAACGCAGTCTCAACTGCTATTCACTAAGGAACTGTTGTTCCAGTATATAGTCCTATTTTTAGCCATCTGTCAAATTTGACAGGCGCTTCTCTCATCTGCTATTTTGGGTTGGGCGCTTCCTTTTTCTGCTAAGTCATAACAACTCCCTTCTCTTCTTTCTTTTCTTTATGTTATTCAGTATCTTTATTGTTATGTTATCCCTGTGAGACTGCCCGGCTTTCCCATTTTGCCTAAGTCCAGGCAAAACAGATATTCCTGGTAAGTCTGCCTGTTCTTGTTCTCATGCTTATATAAGGCGCTATGACCTTCCAATCTTCTTTGTTCCCAGCTATCATGTCCACCCACGCCGAGTACGAACACCTCTTGCTTCACCACTCCGCTCTCTAACATCACGTTGAGAGTCTCTATGAGGAGAACCCTAGTCCTGAGTGCGATGCACTCATCCAGTCCATCGCCAGGGAACTGCAACAGATCTCGGCCACTTGCTGCGCATCCCCTTTTGACAAAACGGTCCCCGAGCCCGTTTTTGGCCCTCTAGTATTATTCCATTTTCCGTTTGTTTTGCCTTCCCCACCTCTATCTCCTCTAGCACCAGTTCTTGTTTCTCCTGCGGTCATCCCTCCTAACGCGGCCAAGCCGCTATTTCTTCCTGACAATAACCTCCTGGTCATGTCTCCCTTCATTTCTAGTCCATCTCTGTTCTGTTCCGATCTCGGTGGGTTATCTTTTTATTATTCTTGTATTCCTTTATTAATTCTGTTTTTTTTAAATTTTAGCCATTCGGTTGGATGACGTCCCCGTACCACCGCCCTCCTTGCCTGATATTTTGGTGATGCCTAGCAGTCCAGTTCTGCCATCTTCCCCTATTGTTCCGGTGTCTCCACCTCCCATTCTCTGTTGTAAGGTTGAGGTATTGGAGCCTCTGGATCGGCCTCCCCCTCGTTCTCACCATCCTTGTTGCGTCAAAACTCCTTATATCGTCCCTTCTTTATTTCCTTCGCCTTCACCAGTCCCGGTCAAAAGACTGCCTTCTCCTCTTCTGGTGGTATCTCCTATTATTTGTTGTGCGCCTATTATCTCGATTCCTCCTCGAGACACTCCTATCCTGGTCCCGTCTACTTTGAGAAAGAGGGCCTGTTGCAAGCCTTCACCCCCTGCTTCGCCCTCCGCCAAAAAGCAGTGTCCTACTAACACTTGTCATGAACTGACTAGACCCCATTGAAGAGTTGTATGATATGTACTCGGAGGAAGAAGACACTCCGAGGATTGTAGAACTAGTGGATGACGGACTGGACTTTGACTCAGACGTAGAAGGGCCGGCCGACCCTTATATGGACTTGTAGGCTTATGATCTCCATGCTTTGCCAAATCAGTGATGGAATGATAAGATAGGATCAGTAAATGAGTCATAGAGTACCTGCTTAGTCAGTACTGCGCTCAGACCATGTAAAGTAGTATAAAGTCTGGGCATGAATCGAGCGGGAACTCTATCGAGTTCTCTTGACCATCAACCTTGAGGTTAGAGTAGCGGCTTCATACCGGCCAACCCCTTAGATCCTTACAACACTAGTATGTTTATTTATTGTCTCTTTATTTTCTTATTATTGACATATTCCTTATAGCCCGGAACCTCCGGTCCCTTTTTGGCCTCTGTTCAGGCCATCCCTTCTTGAACTTGGTTCTAGCCTTGTTTGCCTTTCCCACTCACAAAGAAATGGTATGTCCCTTTTATCTTTATATCTGTTGAGTCTTTATTAAATAGTCTTATATCTTTTCTAGGGTCTGGCCAGAGAGCTTCGCTGTCTCTCCTGTCTCATTAACGGGTCTGAACATTATACTCCCTGTCCTCGGCTTCCTCTCACTGCAACAACCACGGCTCAGGCCCTTCATTATGGGACGCTGGATGGCACTCACTCCTGTGCTAAGTATGAGGAGGCCCATTCCGCTCACTGTTCTCATCAGAAACCGGCCGCCATTTCTCTATTTCATGCCAAGGCTCTCTACGTGCCTACTTTTGCTTCGACGCAGCATAAGTCCCCTATCTTTATCCTTTATGATTATTGCTGATATTCTTTATCTATAGATATCATGTCTTACCTGTGCAACATTGCTGTTATGTGGACGTCTATCACTATAGCCCGTTGAACCATTGATGCCGCTCTATCCCATTATCAAGCACAGGTATCTGAATTCGCCAAAGAACTCTTGGTCACCCAAGAGTATTACAAGCACGACCCAACTTCTGGGTCAACAGCAGTCTTGTTAAGCACCAGGAGATGGCAGAACCGGTCTTCGAAGCAGCTCAGGTTGCCAGTTCCAACTTCAATGGGCTCTCTGCCACTGAGTCTGCCCAGCAATTATACAAGGCCCATTCCAACTTGCTCAGCCTCCTCTCACCGGCCCTCACCAAAGCGGGCTTCAATAGGCACCTTCTCGAGGCACTCAGGTGGTGGCACATACATGCCGTCTCCAAGGCTCTTTGGTCTTCATTGTGCTCCATCTTGCCTGAGGTCATTGTCAAGCAGGAGAAAGTCACCAGTTCAAAGGGCAAGTGTTATGACTCAGAACCGAACCCCAAACTTTCCCCTGTCTTTATTGGTCTATTAAATAATCTAACGGACTACAATGCCACTAAATCTATTAATAGCACCGGTCAGGTGACCATCCTATGTAATCAGTGTAGAACATTCTAGATAGCCATGTGACCACAGGAACTTGGTGCACAGACTAAGTCCCACATGTATATAAACTAGACTTAATACACTTGGGAACTCTATCGAGTTCTTCCTGACCCCTCACCTAGGGTTAGCCCAAAGTCTTCATGATCATCGCCTTACACTAAGAACTCAATAACCACTCACCCACCTCGCACCTCGCAGCCTGGGCATCTCTTACTTTTACTCTTACTCTACTCGCTAGGGGTCATAGTGACCTCAAGCATCTTGGACAGCGGGCCCTAGCTGTAAAGGGGACTTATTGGTCAGTTAGGGACCAGAGGGAGATGCACTTCGGCTAGCTCAGGGCAGTCATGCGGAGACCAGAACTTGTAACCTGGGGTGTTAAGTAGTACTATTCACTAGGTGCCTCGTACTGTGGTGCATTGTCACTGGTATATGCAGAGGAACGTCGGTGACTCCTTAAGAGCCCAACTAGCTTAGAGATTCCCTTCTTAGGGATAATATCATTTCACCCCTGGTATATAGCAAGTAGTTAAAAATTTCCTCCAACAAAGAAGACCGCTCCTTTTACAAGGCATCATCACCATCACCATCACCACCACCACCACCATACGCTGTTGTCAATATGTCGCAACAACAACAACAACAACAACAACAACAATGCCCACCATTATCACCTGCCCCTCCCACCATGGAGGATCTTCTTCACTTTATGGCCCAACAATCTGAGGCCATCCGCACCCTCCAGCAGCAGCTGGTCAACCAAAACATGCCCTGAGCGGAGGTTGCAGCACCTCCCAAGTTTGATGGAAGTAGAGAAGCGGTTGTAGGATTTGTGAACACATGCCACTTGTACGCAAGGGCAAGGTTAGGAGAAGTAGGGAATAAGAAGAAGATCAGTTGGGTCCTCTCTTATGTACAAGGGGGAGTAGCAGAGACATGGAAAGACAATATGCTGGATGAGATTGAGAAGGGGACATCGGAGGTGGAAACAATGGAGGAGTTGTTTGAGAAGATGAGGGAGGAATTTGGAGAGTTTGACAAGGAAAGCAGGAAGGCGGACGAGTTGAGGCTCCTGGTCCAAGGACCAAGGACATGTGATGAATACGTACAGGAGTTTAAGAGAGCAGCAAAGGGAAGTGGATACGAGGGAAGGGCATTGATTGATGAATTCAAGAGAGGGTTGAACGGAACGATCAAGAGGAAGTTGGCAGAGGCGGAATCTCCACCTAGTACAATTACAGAGTGGCAAGAAAGGGCAGTAAAGTTAGATAGGAACACAAGGCAGAGCAGGGCAGAGGATAAGGTGTTAGCAGGAACAACACGGTCCTAAGGGACAAGCATACAACAAGGGGTAGTCAGGCAAGGCTGGTCCCAAAGAGGAACATTCAGGGGAGGCTGGGTTCTGAGAGGGGGCTGGAGAGAAGGAGAAAGATGAGAGGCGCAGCCCCAGGCGCCAAGACTCACTGGGGCAGAAACAGAAAGAGAAAGGATAGCGGTGGATTGGGCAGCCAGGAGGGCCCAGGTAACATGTTACCGGTATGGACAAAAAGGACATTACATGACTGAATGTGGGGAGGGACAGAGGATTAGGATATTGGAACTAAAAAAGGAAATCGAGGAGTTAAAAGGAAAAGGAGGGCAGTAGGCTCCTGCCTGCTCTCCTTAAATAAATACAGTGTTTTATCTATGAGAAACATGAACTGCGGTTTGAAGAATAACACTGAGGGAGCTAGAGAAGTGAGGTGTACACTACGGCCTCTAAGAGAAGTGTGGATGAAAGTAGGACTGGAGAAGTTGGACACGCATGAGGGAGTAACAGTGAAAGCACTGTTAGATAGTGGAGCAACAGGAATTTTTATGGACAAGGACTTCGTAGAGGAGCAGGGGTTCAAATTAGAAAAATTAGATAAACCAGTAGTAGTAAAAAATGTGAACAGAACAAACAACGAGGGAGGAAAAATAGAATACGAGGTCCAATGTAATATGTACTTTGAGGGACACGTAGAAAGGATTAAAGTAGATATATATAGGTTAGGAAGGACAAAAGTGATCCTGGGCATGCCATGGCTAGCAGCGCATAACCCAGAGATTGATTGGGAGAAGGGAGAAGTGAAGATGACAAGGTGTCCACCATAGTGTACACGGAATAAAGAAAAGAAAGAAGAAAGGAAAAGGATAAGGGCAATGGAGCAAACAGTGGAGGAGCTGGTGCCAAGAAAGTTTTGGAGATGAAAGAAGGTGTTTGGAAAAGCAGAGTCGGAGAGGATGCTGGTACGAAAGCCTTGGGACCACGCTATCGAGCTCAAGGAAGGATTTGTACCAAGGAAAGGGAAGGTGTACTCGCTCTCCAGGGATGAGAGGGAGGAGATGCAAGTGCTTGTAGAGGACCAGCTGAGGAAAGGCTACATTCGGCCATCCAAGTCACCCCAGATGTCGCCAGTACACTTTATAGCAAAGAAAGATGAAAAGAGAAGGATGGTGCAAGACTACTGACACATCAATGAGGGGACAATCAAAAATGCATACCCACTACCCCTCATTTCGGACATCTTGGACAGGGTAGGAACGAGGAAGGTGTTCACCAAATTGGATCTTCGCTAGGGATACAATAACGTGAGAATCAAGGAGGGCAACAAATGGAAGGCAGCATTCACAACGTACATTGGGTCTTACGAGCCGACGGTCATGTATTTCGGACTCACAAACTCACCTGCTACCTTTCAGACAATGATAAACGACCTGTTCAGGGACATGGTCAACCAAGGAAGTACGGCCACGTTCATCGACAATATAATAGTTGCAACAAACACCGAGGAAGGGCACGATGAGATAGTAGAGGAAGTGTTGAGGAAGTTGGAAGAAAACGACTTGTTTGTTAAGCCGGAAAAATGCAGGTGGAAGGTTAGAGAAGTGGAATTTTTGGGAGTAGTGATTAGACCAGAGGGAGTAAGAATGCAAAAGAAGAAAATGGACGGTGTTTTGAGTTGGCTGACTCCAAGGAGCACCAAGGACGTGCAGAAGTTTATGGGACTCGCCAACTACTATAGGCAGTTCATCCAAGATTTCAGTAGGATAGCGAAGCCACTGAATATGCTAGTAGGAAAAGATAGAAAGTGGGAATGGAGAGCAGAACAGCAGGGAGCATTTGAGGAGTTAAAGAGGAGGTTCACCTCAGAACCAGTCTTATGTAAGGTGATGGTTGTGAAGACTTTGGGCTAACCCTAGGTGAGGGGTCAGGAAGAACTCGATAGAGTTCTCTAGTGTATTATCCTTATCTTATATACATATTGGGCTTGGTCTGTGTGCCAAGTTCCTGTGGGTCATATATCTACTAGAAGGTTCTACACTACTTATGTAATATGGTCACCTGACCTGGGCTATAAATAGATTTTGGGGCGTTATAATCCCTTAAGTTATTAAGTAGTCCGATAAAAGCTGGGGAAAGTTGGGTGTTTGATTCTGAGTCATGACATCTTAGCAGTACCTGACAGAGATCAGGAAATGAGAGTAGAAGCAGATGCGTCAGACTATGCGATGGGAGGAACATTATCAGTAAGAGAGGAAGATGGGAAGTGAAGGCCAGTAGCCTTTATCTTGAAATCGTTGATGTCATAAACTGCCTCTCTGGCTAAGTCCATTTCTATTATTCTTTTCTCTTTTATTTTATTTTCTATTTATAGCGTGGGAAAGTCTGTCACACTATGTGACCATGTCACATAAAAAAAAAGAGTCACGGTCACATGGTAGTGTGGGAAAGTAGTGCACAGACCAAGTAGCACTTGTATAAGTAGACAGACCAATCCAACAGGAACTCTTAATAAGTTCTCTTTGTCTAATGCTGATAAAGAGCAGTTGGCTTAATTCCGGCTTGGAGTTGGCACTTCTGACAGTTGAGTCCAGCAGAAAGAAACTACGAGATCCATGACAAAGAGATGCTGGCAGTAATATGGTGCCTAGAAGACTGGAGACACTACCTAGAAAGTACTAAGAAGGAGTTCGAGATCTGGACAGACCACAAGAACTTGCAGTATTTTATGTCTAGTCAGAAACTTAACTATAGACAGGCTAGATGGGCATTATACTTGTCCAGATTCAACTTCGTACTAAAATATGTACCAGGAAAGAGTATGGGTAAAGTAGATAGTCTGAGCAGGTGACCGGACTGGCAGGTAGGGATAGATAAGGACAACGAGGATAGAGTAGTGGTGAAGGAGGAGTGGTTATGATGGACAGAGGAAATACTGGTGGAGGAGGATGACTTAAGGGAAAGGATCAGAAAAGCACAGGAGAAAGACAAACGGGTAGTAAAAGTGGTGGAGGAGCTGAAAAAGTCAGGAATAAAATCGATAAAGGATGAAGAGTGGTCGGTAGAGGACAGGTTAGTATTGAAGAAAGAAAGGATATACGTGCCAGAAGGGGCACTCAGAGCGGAAGTGATACAGCGGCACCACGATACCGCCGTAGGAGAACATAGAGGAAGGTGGAAGATGACGGAGTTGATAGGGAGGAACTACTAGTGGCTGGGGATAATAAAAGAAGTGGCAAAATACGTGGAGGGATACGACCTATGCCAGAGGCACAAGAACTGAATAGAGGCACCAGTGGGCAAACTTATGCCCAACTCTATACCAGAGAAGCCATGGAGGCACATCAGTGCCGACTTCATAGTCAAATTACCACTGGCACAAGGATACGACACTATCCTAGTAGTATGTGACCACCTGACCAAGATGGCACACTTTATTCCAACTATGGAAAAGACGATGGCAGCAGGGTTAGCGAGGCTATTCAGAGATCATGTATGGAAGTTGCACGGTTTACCAGAAAGTATCATATCAGATAGAGGGGCGCAGTTTGCAGCAGGAATGATGAAGGAGCTGAACGAGAGGTTGGGAATCAGGACTAAATTATCAACGGCCTATCACCCACAGACAGATGGACAGACTGAGCGAGTTAACCAGGAGCTCGAACAATACCTGAGGATGTTTGTGGACCACAGACAGAAGCAATGGCCTGAATGGTTAGGAATGGCAGAGTTCACATATAATAACAAGAGACACACTGCGACTCAAATATTGCCATTCGAAGCTAATTACAGCCTAAGTCCAAGGATGGGATTCGAGGGGAGAAGGGGAAAAAGGTTTGAGGCGGCAGAAGAGTTTGCAGAGAGGATGAAGCAGGTGCAGGAGGAAGTGAAAGCAGCGCTAGGAAAAGCACAGGAAGAAATGAGGAAGTACGCAGATAAAAAGAGAAGGGAGGGAGTAGAGTTCAAAGTCAGTAACTTAGTACTACTAAGCACCAAGGAGTTGAAGTGGCATATGAAGGGGAGAAGGTCGGAGAAACTGACAGAACGATTCGTAGGACCTTACAAGGTCAAGTCTATCATATCGGCAAATGTAGTAGAACTACAGTTGCTGCCTACAGTACATATACACCCAGTAGTTAATGTCAGTAAACTACAACTGTACAAATCGCAGGTAGAAGGACAAAGAGCAATGAAACCGGCTCCGGTCATAATGAAAGGGAAAGAAGAGTTCGAGGTAGAGAAAATCCTCAACAAGAGGAAAATTCGGGGGAAGGATAAATTTCTAGTATGACAGAAAGGATACATGGCAGAGGCAGATACATAGGAAGATAGAGGGAACCTGAAGAATGCAGCGAAGCTGGTAGAAGAGTTTGAGAGGGAGTACAGGGAAGAGGACGAAGAAGTCAGACGACAAGAACAGATCGAAGAAGAGAAGGAGTTTGACAGGGGATTACCAGGAAGATACACGGTGAAACTCATTCACGGATGGGGAAATAAAAAGTATGAGAGAGAGAGGGAGAGGAGATGGAACAAGAACTGGAACAAATGGAAACATTCCTCAGGATGAGGAATCTTAAGGGGAAGGCCGTGTCATGACTCAGAACCAAACCCCAAACTTTTCCCTACCTTTATTGGTCTATTGAATAATCTAACGGACTACAATGCCACTAAATCTATTAATAGCACCAGTCAGGTGATCATCCTACATAATCAGTGTAGAACATTCTAGATAGCCATGTGACCATGGGAACTTGGCGCTATCATGCTGGCCAGTAAAAATCTGGTTAAATAAGTGATAATAACGAGATAATACTCCTATAATGCTTATTCTATGCAAAGATGAGTGCCCCAAGAGCCAGAGAGAGACTGCTGTCCGGTCGTGCTCTCGAGCCTCGCGCTCGGGAAGCGGAATAGTGGCCATGATCACCACTATCAATCCCTTATAATAATCCTTGCTTGGATCATCTCATATGGTTATCAATAAAAGTTCCCCCCTCTGTACGTGCTCTCGAAGAAGGAAATGGCCTCAAGAGACCAGTCTCCGATGAAGAGTCAGCAGCCTGATGCCATAAAGGTAAAAATAGGTGACGGATCACAGATGTAACACAGAAGCTATATTTAGAATGAGAGGCATAGGAGCAGCTACGAGAAGGCTCAGTAAAGAATAACCTGAGGACCGGGACGATAGAGAAGAGATGCCTGAGGAGATATGTAGTCTCAGAGAGGGTATGAAAAAGGAAGGGAGCGGTCTGTGAAAAGGTAGGAAGAGTACGGTGTGCTCGCAGACGGTACGATCAGGAGGATCGGCGGTTCATTTCGAACATGATCTCTCTACGCCAGGTCACTGCGCGGCTATGTCGATATAAGGGAACCTCAAAGAAGGGCCCAGATAAGGAAAGAACGAATAAGGAGAGAGGGATCGGACAGAGAGGGATGATCAGCATTCTGGCTGACTATCTTGGGGAACGCCGTCGACTTTATTTCTACTTTCTTTGTATGTGATTTGGACAGTTGTATTCTAATAAAAACCTCTAGAGTACGAGGGAGAAAGGAGATCTCCTTTTACTTTCTTTCCTGCTCTAGAGCTGAAAAGCGAACTCGAGCGAACTTAAGTTCTATTTTTCGTTCTCTACTTTGTTTCCCTATGAGATACCCGACCTCGAGAGGACTTGGACATTCGCTTACGCTAG
>Ga0153986_1000673_pt1 | contig 9848 bp, 9 predicted proteins | sample TSGA070MetaG_FD_104724 | JGI IMG/M metagenome (GOLD analysis project Ga0153986, IMG submission 104724) | Attine ant fungus gardens microbial communities from Georgia, USA - TSGA070 MetaG | ecosystem: Host-associated > Fungi > Mycelium > Unclassified | place: USA: Georgia, Alexander Wildlife... | reverse complement strand
TTTTTTTTTTTTCAGTTTTGAGATGGTTTCTTCTTGTGGACCTCTTCATCCAAGGGTTACTGGTCTTTTTTTTGAAACTTCGTTTCTTTTTTCAAGAAGGAAGCTTGGATCATCTCCTCGATATCGACATCTATTCGACTTTTGACTTTGTTTTTCTAGTTTCATTTTTTTGTTATGTACTATCCCATATGTTCTCGCTGTACTTGGTTTTTTCAACCCTCTTACCCCTTTTTGTTCTTGGTGATTTGGATTGTATTGTTATTTTCTGACTGTTTGCCTTCACCTTCTCTTTTTCTCTCTTGTTCGTCTCGCTTTATTTTTTGATTTGGACCTTTTTTCACGCTCTGCCATTTTCTTTTCAATACTGAGGGTCTTATTCTATCATCTATCAGTCATGATAGCTCGCAAGCTCGTCTCTTTCGCAGCATAGTTACATCTACATTTTCTGACTTTCACTCATTGTCATTGTCATTGTTGCCTATCCTAGCTCACATCACATAGCACACATACCTCTGTTGTACTCACAGGTCAAACCCAAATGATGTTTTTTATTCTACATTGTGCTGAGTCTTCCAAATTACGTTAATGATAGGTATACAAACGAGACTATAGGCAGCACCGATCAGCATGCAAGACAGACAAACAAACTTGATGGAAGATCAATGATCGGTTGGGGTACTGCTATGAAAATATTTTGTCACGTAGTAGCCTATACCTTTCTTTGCTGGAGTCTTGGACCGCTTGAGTTTATCACCACGAGTATGGGTGATAGGAGGATACGTGTTGATCGTGACACAAGGTCCCTATAACCATAGACCAAAAAAAATCAGTAAACCGATCAGTAGCCAAAAAAATACAGGCAGGCACACAATACTCACGAAATCATATACAAAAGGCCTACGCTCTGTGGTGCCAAAACATCTCGAACTCTCCAGGATAACAGAATAAACTGGAGAAGGATCGTTCCCAGGTGCATGGACACTCCATCCATCTGATGGATTGCGAACGTCCCAGAATGAGAGAACGCTATGTCTAGCTGAACCAGCAGCAATGTGAGAACCGGAGCCACCGCCACAGGAGATGGAATAGATGGGTTCATAGGACCATGGGTTGCATAGGGATAGGACGGGAGAGAGAGATGGAATTGAACGGGTCGTTAGAGGCCCGTTTACGGAGGTGGATATAGAGGTGGTAGGGTAAGAGACCGGTGAGGTTGGAAGGCGAAGATCGTAGCACCGGACTTTGCCGTCGTACCAACCGCCGACGAGAATTTGGGGTGAGGAACCCCAGGGTGAACAGGGTGGTGCTTGGGAAAGTCCATATACTGCCGAGGATGGGTGAATTTGAAGTGGTACAGATCCTGCAGAAGGAGTATATCTTCCAGCTGTGAGAAGGACAGAGGGTATGCCAGAGTTGGGAAATGAGAGATCAGGAAGATTATACACCGGTAAAGGGGCATATGGGTTGGAAGTGCCGAAAGCAGCATAAGGTATGGACGGGGACAAACAGAGATGAGATGCCCAACTCCGTGTTTTGAGCTCCATACTAGAATACCAAGTGAGTGTGGAGTTGGTTCCATTATTTTGAGTAAGATCACGGTGATCTGCGAGAGTGGCTGATCCGTTCAAGGAGAGTGACAGAAGGAAGTGAGAGGCTGATGAGAGACTTTCGGAAAAATCATTGGTGCTGGATGGGGCGCTGGCATGTAGTCGAGTGATTCTTAACTGGTTTTGGGGTGAGTCCCCAGAGGAAGGACGAAGAATTATGCATTCAATCAGTCCATCCTGAAAGGCGATGAAAAATGTGTCATCATATCCTGAGGTATTGACAAGGGTTATGCCCGTGATATCTCCGGAACGCTCGTGTCCATCAAGAAGGGAGGAAGAACCTTCAAAAGTGACGGCAGGAGCAGAGTTCTCGTCACAGGATTCAAATTTGTAAGAATGTATATAGTTTCCCGAGGCGACGACAAGACGATTAGTAGAAATAGCGAGGAGGGGAGAATTCTTCGTGGGCCAAGGGTCAGAGAGAGGACGAGCAACAAAAGTGTTGGTCTTCCAAGCTGCATCATTGAGAGCATCGTACTTGACAAGAAAGTGTGGAGACCACAGAGCCCGAGCACGAGAGAGACTGAGAGAGGGCCTGGGATGTGAGCGGTGGTAGCTTGACCAGCCGTACTCATTGACCTTGGATTTGGTATGAGTTGGAGGACATGAAGAAAGTCATTTCAACATACAAGGCCGTGAAGAAAACTGCAGGTCTGTGCAACTGCAGCAAGCTCGTAGGGGCCGAGAGAGGCGAGGACGAGGATGACAATGTCGTGTGGCAACTTTGCAAACATTTCCGCCAGTGCGAGAACAAGGTGGTCTGATGAAGATAAATCTGGAATCCACGTGATATTAATCCTATAAATAGAATACACAAGAAATAACAGAAAAATCCATGCCCTCGTCAAGGTCTGTCATCAAAAACAGGCAATGCATCTCATTCATATCATTTCACACTCTCTGGGAACTCTCTGTGTGATGTTTTGTGATGATTATTGAATATCTCAGGCCAAGCATCGAGTCACGTGACGTCCTCACGGGGTCGTGTCGGCCATACCAGTCTCGGCCAGACAGCTACTCCGAGCATGAGGCGAGATGTCCGCATTCTCCTCGTCGGCGATGGTATGTATATTGAGAAAAACTGTATTGTCTGTATGATTGCTGATACGCTATAGAGGGAGTGGGCAAAAGCACCATTATCACCTCACTAATTAAAGAATCTTTTATAGCCCATGTACGCGTCGACGCTCCTGTGGAATAATTCCAAACTTATATGTCTAGGTACAACATATCGTCCCAGAAGTTACCATCCCACCAGAGGTCACCCCAGAAAATGTTACTACATATATTGTAGACTCCGGCGGTACCCATGCTATCTTCAAATTTGCCCTCATCTACTCACTCGTCGTCATTGCAGCTGGGCCACACGACCGTGCCCACCTTGAAGCAGAAGCTAGAAAGGCACACGTCATCTGCGTTGTTTATGCTATCGATAACCCTAATTCCTTTGACCGCATACCTACCTACTGGCTTCCTCACTTCCGCCAACTTGGTGTCAATGTACTACTCTTGTTATCTCTCACATGCATACTCATGTGCTGACTATTTTGCTCAAGGTACCCGTCATTCTCGTCGGCAACAGAATTGACCTGCGCGGTGGAGAGGTCACGAATGAGGCCCTTGAGGATGAGATCGTTCCTATCATGAACGAGTTCAAGGTGCGTTCAAGAGTCTCTCCCGGAGTATCCTGACCTTGCTGAAAGCTGCGTGGTTCCCTGTAGGAAGTTGAGACGTGCGTTGAATGCTCGGCAAAAATTCCTTTTAACATTTCCGAAGTCTTCTACTTTGCCCAAAAGGCCGTCCTTCACCCCACCGCTCCCCTTTATGACTCTCGCGATCATGTACGTTTCTTGTGGTCCCTGTTATGGCTCGCTCCATTTTGGCCTTGATCAATGGTTCCGTAGATCCTCAAGCCCGCTTGCGTCGCAGCTCTCAGACGAATATTCAAGCTCTGCGATCTGAACAAGGACGGAATTCTTGACGCTTCAGAGTTAAACGAGTTTCAGGTGCCTATATTCAGTCTTCATAGCATTCTACTTCTCCCGTTCATACAACTTGAACTCAGCGCAAATGCTTTGACGCACCCCTACAACTGCAAGAACTCGAAGGAATCAAAGCTATGGTGCAGGAGCATGCAGAGGGTGGCGTGCGAGGCGGTGGTCTGACGGAATCAGGTTTTTTTTACCTGCATACTATCTTTATTCAACGTGGTCGACTCGAGACCACTTGGACTGTGTTACGCAAATTCGGGTATGCGGAAGATCTAAGATTGACGGAGGCTTTCCTTGCACCCAAGTACGCTGCTAGTATTATGGTCTTTGCTGAACGAGCGATTACTAACTCATTTATGTACTGGTAGATTTGATGTTCCGTCGGATTGTTCTGTGGAGCTGAGCCCGCTTGGGTATCAGTTCTTTACCGATATCTTTGAGTCGTTTGACAAGGTATCCTATCTGTGAAACCTTTCCCTCTTGTATCATCTCAAAGTTCTTTCACAGGATCAAGATGGAGCTCTGAAGCGTGATGAACTAGAAGATGTTTTCAGTACATCTCCGGGGAACCCATGGGCTGATCAAAATTTCCCAGATACAACGTTATCGGACGACGCAGGCGCTGTAACACTACAAGGGTGGCTCGCCCAATGGAGGTGCGTAACGCAAGTGCTCCAGTGTTCAATTGTCAACACGAATCGAAATAGCATGACGACATTACTGGATCATAAAACGACACTAGCGTACCTCGCATATCTAGGCTACCCAGGTGCATCTCAAACCGAAGCACTGCAAGTAACAAGACCTCGCAAGACTGATAGAAGGAAGGGGAAGGTTACGAGGAATGTTTTTTTGTGCTATGTGTGTGGCGCTGCTGGCTCAGGCAAGACCTCTCTTTTGAGAGCGTTTGCTGGGAAGCCTTTCAACCCAACGTATGAGCCGACGAGCAGGCCGATTAGTGTGGTTAACTCGGTGGATATAGTTGGATCAGAGAAGTATTTGGTGGTACGTACTTGTGTCCATGTATACGCGCTTGAGATGGGATTACCTCTTGTCCCAGCTGCAGGAATTTGGTTCGCGCTATGAGGCAGAGACTTTGCGAAGCTCGAAGAAAATTACAGACCGGCCCGATGTCATTGTTTACGTACATGACTCGAGTGACACAAATTCCTTTTCCTACATCAGTAACCTACGAGTGCGTGTTCTTGGGATATTGACCATGGTATGCTAAAACTATCAACGTTATCCAGCAACAATATAGTCTCGATCATATACCAACGCTTTTCGTAGCGACCAAGTCAGATCTGGACCTGGCTCTGCAGGTGAGAAAGAGACACCGAATTCGATTCCAAGAAGAGTACAGAGTGTTCTGACAAGTGTGTGTGCTTCTCTCTTGTGTTCCCGACACTGCTGGCAATGGGTATAGCGTCACGAAGTCCAGCCTGATGTATATTGTCGACGACTCGGGCTGCAGGTGCCTGTATCCGTCAGTGTGAAGGACGGGCAAATGGCGGATGTATTCCACACCATTTGCAGAATCGCGATGGACCCGTAAGCGATCTTATCCTATATTCGAATGATTTGAATCGTTAATCGATGTAGTCATTCGGCTATACCAGGCGGAGCCGACCGTGCGATGACATCTGCCGCGAGGCTGAAGATGTATATTACATTAACAGCGATTGTAGGGGGCTGCACTGCAGCGCTGATGGTTTTGTTTCGGAATTTGCGGACACCAGTGGGATTGGGGGCATGGAGCACGTCATGGGCACACTGGCTGGTTGGAGGTGCTCATAGACGGTAGCAATACGTGTTTATGTACGTAGGGAGGTAGACCTCGCGCCCGCCTCGTTGCGGACTATAATAATTATGGATGACATTATGGGTGATCGGTGAGATCCGAAACTTGACTTGTGACCTTTTAAGGAATCCCATCAGTTCAGCCCTCCCAATTGAACTAGTCTTCCCCAGTTGAACTTGTCGGTCTTGCCGCACAGTCCAGCTTTTTCTCATCTGCAATACTCTCAACAACATGGACATGGATCTCAACATGACTGCGGCAGGCTATCAGCCTGTCTTTGAATCGCAAATACAGGTATCTCAGATGTGGGCTGCAGAGGAAGCGCAGCGCCATATAGATCGAGACGGAAAGATGTTGTAAGTCTCTCTGTCATCGTCAGCCATTTGCCTCCACACACACACACAAAACGGCTATGCACACTCTCTTGCAAAAAAAATTATAAAAAAACATAAATTTCATTTTCTTGGGGAACCACTCTTATAACACTTCTCGACGCAAAAAAGGGACCTGGTGTTCATACAAGACTGTACGGGGAGTCAAGGATCTTATATCTCCTCAGCGACAAAGAACATCGAAGCGATCTGTGCGTATATCTTCGAGTCGGGCAAGTTACAACATCCGGAAGATCTGCGAGTTGGACTTGTGGCCTTTCGGGATCATCCGCCGCAGGATCATACGTATGTGACGAGGAGTTTTGGGTTTTCGTCGGATATAAGCCAGGTTCATAAGGACCTTTCGTCGTTGTATGCGAGTGGGGGTGGGGATGGACCGGAAGCGGTTACGGCTGCCCTTGCCGAGGTGCTGAAAATGGATTGGAGAACGAATGCGAGTAAGATGGTTGTGCTTATTGCAGATGCGCCCCCGCATGGTATTGGGGAGTATGGTGATGGTTAGTAGTTTTTTTTTCCAAAAAGCTCTTCTCATGTGTGTGTGTGTAAATGTGTGTTGAAATGGCGATTGGCTGACTGAGAGGGGCGATTTATTACAGGATTCGACGATGGGTCGCCTGATGGATTCGATCCATTACAACTCGTGAGAGAAATGGCCTTGAGGGGCATTACGCTGGTGATTCAGCGTTTCGATTTCTTTTTACTTTTGAATTATTCAATTAATGCTTTTTGTGTTTCTTAGTTCTTTGTTGCTTGCGAGCCGGCGCTCAGTGGCTATTCGGTATGTACACTTTCGTATCTGAATTATATATGACTGCTGACAACGGAAGAAATACCAGTATGCAACTGATTTCTATCAAGCTATCACAAATATTACATCGGGGCTCATGCTTCCATTGACAACTGCCGATCTCCTTGCGCATGCTATCGTCGGCAGCGTGTTGGAAAATCTGGATATGGAACGACTTATTAGAGAAGTTGGACAAGCCGTTGCGAGGAGGATAATTGGAGAGAATCAGAGCGTGGATGATGTTGCGAAGGAATTGCATGAGACGTTGAGGTTGAGGAACGAAAGCACGAAAAAGGTGGTGATTGAGAGTATCTATAAAGAGAGCGAGGAGGCGAAACATAATGTAAATGTATTCATGACGGCGTCTTCTTTACCGGAAGCACGGCAATCGTTGAAGCGGGTAAGTTATCAATTAATCATCTTTCAATCTTTCATTGATCAACGTGGATTTTTTTTTGTAGGTACATGGAACACGGTTCACAGACAAATATATCCAGTCGAGACAACACCTTTCACGCTATTCATATCCCATGGGTTCCTTATATACTCCTTCGCGCTCACCACCGCCCAAAATAAAACCCCTACCTACCTACACGCATTCGCCACCCTCATCGCCCTCATCACCCTCATCATCACCACTTAGAGTCCGTAAAGTTATCAGTGACTTTGCCACCTTTGGGGTATCGAAAAATGCCAGCGTATTTGGGACGGCGGTGCAGAGCACGCCATTTTCGCTCGCTGGTGGGAAAGCTGCGTTTGGATCTATAAGGCCTGGTGCAGCTAGGTCTGGGTTTGAAGATGATGAGGAGGACGACGATGATAGGACGATGTTGATTGGACAAAAAGTGGAATTGAGAGAGGGCGTAGTATCTCTCGAGCAGGTGGGATGCTTGTTATTTTTTTTGTGGATTCGACTCATCATTCATTCCCTTTTTCTTTTTCTTAGGCGAAGCGAATTGCAATGCAGAGTACGTGGAGAAGCCTCCGATCTTAAATTTTGATATATATTGTGTGTATGTGTGTGTGTTCTCGCTCGCTCGTTGAGACGATGTCCGATTCACTTCAGCAAAGTGTAGTTTTTTTTTCTGTTTTGAATCTACTATTGTTGCGCTATCTCGTAGCAAATTTACATGATTTTTTTTTTGAATATCATTTTCCTTCAACCAACTGACCTCGAGTGCAAAATCTCGTCGTTGCACGGGAAAATACACACAGACAGACAGACAGACAGAGAGAGAAAGATACGAGAACAATATAGTCGTACTCTACTCGACTTTGGACTTGCGCCTTTTCCTCTTTTTTGACTCGAGTTTTTCCAAAGCTATTGCGACGAAGTCACTCTTGGCATGTTTACGTTGGTCATTTCGATCTCGGGTCTTCTCTTTCTTCTTCTTCTTGACTCCTGACCCTAAATCTTCTGCAGGAGCAGTATCGCCAATGACAGAGTTCAACCCTGCCGAGGTACTACTATCCGAGCGTTTACGTTTTTTTCTTGGAATCGGTTCCTCCAGCTTGCCTGTTGTCGCCTTAAATTTGGATTGTTTCTTCTTCTCCTTCTTCTTCTTCTCCTCCTCCTCCTTTTCCTTCTCCTCCTCCTCCTTTTCCTTCTCCTCCTTCTTGTCAACGTGTTCGGCTCGTTTTTTCTCTACCTGTTTTTGGTTCTTTTTTGAATTCTCTCTCTTCTCTTTTCTCTCACGTTTTCGTTGTTGGCTTGTGTTGACATCCTCGTCTTTGTCTGTTACCTTGTCCCGTTTTCTTTTGTGCTGATGATCATGATCATGGTTCTGATGAACCTCGCATGTCTTTGTCTTGATTATGATCATTATTGATTATCTATTTGTTGTGCTAGGGACGAACGTACGGTATCTGTCATTTTGGCTTTTGCCATCGCCATGGGAGTTGCTCTTTGTGTACTGCCGTCATTTGCAAATGGGATATAGGTTGTTGTATTCTCAGATAGGCTGTCTATTGTGGTAGGCGCCAGTTTAGCCGCTGTAGAATCGGTGTTGGGAATTGTCGAGTTGTTGGAGTTGGAATCGGGACCGAGAACGGGACCACGGAAGAAATGAGAGTAGAGGATGCGTTTGGCTGCTTCTTGGTTTGCTGTGGTTAAGAGATTTGGGGATGATGGTGAGGGAGGAGTGGCGGTGGTGAGTGCGGTAGAACTGGATGCGGATGCGGATGTTGAGGCGGGTGTACCACGTTTGGGTGCTTTATTGGATAAGATGCCGGTAGATGTTCTGTCTAAGAGTTGAGTGTTTGAGGCAGGAAGAGGATTAGATTTGTCCTATGCGATCGTATGAGGACTTTCATGTTCAGAACAGTAAAAAAAAAGAAAAAGAGTATACATACAGAAGACGAATCGACATCATCATCGTCCTTGTGCAGCTTGACCTGAATAGTTTTCGCCGCGACAGAAAACAAACTGTTATAAATACATAAATGAAAAAAAAGTTCAATAGGGAGGAAGGGAAGGAGAAAAAAAACGAAACTGGTCCCAGAACGGAAATGCCTCGTCTCTGTCTTTGCCTAGACCTGATAATGTACGTTTTTGGGGGATGGCGAGGGGGCGGATGAGAGCGTCTTGACGAAGGCCGGTGCCGAGGCCAGGCCAACCCTGGGAGATGAGATATGAGTGCCCATCAAGTGGCATTTTATAGAAAGATAGTGTGATGGTTTGATGGTACAAAAGAATCTCTTTATTTATAGAAATACAGATAAAGAATAATCTCAACTTGATGAAATTCTTTATCTGTTTTGTTTGCCCTCAAAGGAAACATTTACATTGACTGCCGCATTATTGGACTAGATCTACCATACCCATTTGTAGATACACCATGACAATCACAAAGCACACAGCAGGGCATTTCAAGCAGTGAATTCGGTCATCAAACCATCCGCATACTGAAACTCGCCAGAGTTCTCGTACTTTTGATAAATCATGAAGCACTTCTGTATGATATTCGTGGAAACAAGAAACGCACCTCCCACATGTCGATGGCAACTTGGCAGCTCTCTCTCACGACTCTTGGCGCATCGTCTCTCACCATCCATTCCTTCAAATGGGGTAACACTTCAGGGGTAGCGATGCCTCCCAAGGCTTCAGCAGCTTCGTGTCTGACCATAGCCGATTCAGATGTGTTCCGCAGGACTTGCACAAGAGAGGGAACGGAATGAGGGGAGAGCATTTGGCCGAAGATGAAGGCGATTTCGTGTTTATTTAGGGGGGGGGGGGGGGGGGGGGGGGGGGGGGGGGGGAAATTTTTTTTT
>Ga0153986_1000672_pt1 | contig 9866 bp, 11 predicted proteins | sample TSGA070MetaG_FD_104724 | JGI IMG/M metagenome (GOLD analysis project Ga0153986, IMG submission 104724) | Attine ant fungus gardens microbial communities from Georgia, USA - TSGA070 MetaG | ecosystem: Host-associated > Fungi > Mycelium > Unclassified | place: USA: Georgia, Alexander Wildlife... | reverse complement strand
CATATGTAGAACAATAGGCAGTAGTCAGGTGATGGTCTGTCCAGGTGCACAGACCATCTCATTTATGTATATAAGGCTGTCCAGTCTGAGGATTAGACCTCAGACTTAACAACATCTTTTGTTGCTCAGTCTTATCTCTGCTCTAAGCTTCACTTTTGTTGAAACTACCAAGCTCCTCAATCACAAATAAGTAAGTGACCATTTGTGATAGCAATGCCGAGCTTGTAGGAAGGACGACTCCTTGCCAACAAAAGAATGGAGTCCGGATGTTCAGGGTTGGGCATGTAGCCTGTGTGTAGAAAGGGAGAGGAAGATTACGAGCATCGAGGAGGAGCTGAAAAGGTTAAAGGTGAAAGTAGCTGCGGGAGAAAGAGATGTGAGGAGAACGTTAAAGCCTCTGAGGGAGGTATGGTTGGAAGTTAGCATAGAGAAGCTGGACAATCATGAGGGGATGATGGTAAAGGCATTGCTAGGCAGTGGCGCAACAGGGATATTTGTAGATAAGAAGTTCGTAGAAGAGCACGGCTTCAAGTTAGAGAAATTAGATCGACCAGTGGAAGTTAAGAACGTTGACGGGACCAGCAACAGTGGAGGAAATATTACCCATGAGCTGGAATGCAATGTCTTCTACAGAGGACACCACAAGAGATTAAGGATGGATATATGTAACTTGGGGAGGACAAAGATGATACTGGGCATGCCATGGTTAGCTGCTCATAACCCAGAGATAAACTGGGAAACGGGAGAAGTCAGAATGTCGAGGTGCCCACCATGGTGTGGCAAACAGGTGACAATAAAACAGAGAGAGGCCAAGGTGGAAGACGGGAAAGACTTGAGGTGGACGATGGAAGACAGAGAGAGGAAAGAAGAGGTGATAGAAGATAGGCGAAAGGTAGAGGATATGGTTCCCAAGAAGTTCCATAGGTGGCTGAAAGTATTTGGAAAGCAAGAGTCAGAACAGATGCCAGTGCGTAAAACTTGGGACCATGCCATAGATCTACAAGAAGAATTTGTCCCGAGGAAAGGCAGGATCTATCCCTTGTCAAGGATAGAAAGGGAGGAAGTCCAGGCGTTCATGGATAGCCAGCTTAAGAAGGGTTATATCCAGCCGAGCAAGTCACCCCAGACTTCGCCAGTAATGTTTGTTCCAAAGAAGGACAGCAAAAGGAGAGTGGTGCAGGACTATCGATACGTGAATAAGTTTACTATCAAGAATAGTTACCTTCTACCATTAATTAGTGACCTAGTAGACAATATGGGCACAAAGAGGGTATTTACTAAGATGGACCTGAGGTGGGGCTACAACAACGTCAGGATAAAGGAGGGTGACGAATGGAAGGCAGTGTTCACGACGCACATAGGATCTTTCGAACCAGTCATTATGTTTTCCGGTTTGACAAATTCGCCAGCTACCTTCCAGACAATGATGAACAACATCTTCAGAGATCTAATCAACAAAGGAGATGTTGCCACCTTCATAGATGACGTGTTGGTAGGAACGGAGACAGAAAAGGGACATAACAAGTTGATGGAAGAAATACTGAGGAGGTTAGAAGAGCACAACTTGTACGTCGAGCTGGAGAAATGCAAGTGGAATGTGCAAGAAGTAGGATTCCTCGGGGTAGTAATAGGACCCAATGGAATAAAAATGGAGAAAGAGAAAGTGAGGGGCGTGCTGGAATAGCCAACCCCAAAGTGTGTAAAAGATGTCCAGAAGTTTTTAGGACTAGCAAACTACTATAGGAGGTTCATAAAAGACTTTTCAGAAATCGCAAGGCCGATGCACAGGTTGGTACAAAAGCAGGAGAGATGGAACTGGGGAAGTGAACAGGAGGAGGCGTTTAAGAGGTTGAAGGAGATTTTCATGTTGGAACCAGTACTGGCTGCTCCAGACCTAGACAAGGAGATGAGGGTGGAGGTGGATGTGTCAGATTATGTGACAGGCAGAGTACTGTCCATGAAATGTGAGGACGAGAGATGGAGGCCAGTGGCTTATATTTCCAATTCATTGAGCGACACAGAAAAGAATTACGAGATTCACAATAAGGAGATGTTAGCAGTAATCAGGTGCCTGGGAGCATGGAAGCATTTCCTAGAAGGTGCATGGATCAAATTCAAAGTATGGACAGATCATAAGAACCTAGAGTACTTTATGTCTAGTCAAAAGCTAAATAGACATCAGGCACGATGGGCACTATTCTTATCACGCTTCGATTTTAAATTAGTACATGTACCTGGTACTAAAATAGGAAAAGCTGATGGGCTGGGTAGGCAGCCAGACTGGCAGGAAGGGGTAGAGAAGGAAAACGAGGACAGGACGCTAGTAAAGAAAGAGTGGTTAGAGGCAAGAATGCTTGAGGAAGTAGTAATAGAAGGAGTAGATATCCTGGACAGGATAAGAAAGTCAAAGGCAGTAGACAACGAAGTAGTAAAGATAGTAGAAGAGATGAAAAGGGCGAATGTAAAAGTCCTAAGGAATGAGGAATGGAGAGAAGAGGATGGACTGATGTTAAAGGAGGGAAAGGTGTACGTGCCAAAGGATGAGGAGCTGAGGGTGGAGATAATCCAGTTACATTATGATACGCCGGTAGGAGGACACGGAGGACAGTGGAAGACGGTAGAGTTGGTTACCAGAAACTTCTGGTGGCCCAGAGTAACAGTCGAAGTGAAGCAGTATATGGAAGGGTGTAATAGTGTGGTCGTGAAGACTTGGATCTAACCCTAGGTGAGGGGTCAGGAAGAACTCGATAGAGTTCCCTAGTATATTATCCCTATCTTATATACATGTTGGGCTTGGTCTGTGCACCAAGTTCCCATGGGTCACATGTCTACCTAGAAGGTTCTACACTATTTACATAATATAGTCACCTGACCTGTTCTATTAATAGCTCTGGAGGTGTTGTAGTCCATTAAGTTATTCAATAGTCCGATGAATACAGGGGAAAACTGGGGGTTCGATTCTGAGTCATGACAAAGGGTGTGACTTGTGTCAAAGGAACAAAAACAGGACAGAGCCGCCAGTGGGAAAGCTTATGCCAAACGAAGCGCCAGACAAACCTTGGGCGCACATAACGGCAGACTTCATTGTAAAGCTACTACTATCAAGGGGCTATGACTCTATCTTAGTAGTGTGCGACCAACTCATGAAAATGGTGCACTTTATTCCTACAACAGAAAAAACGTCAACAGAAGGATTAGTGGTATTATTCTGGGATCATGTGTGGAAACTACATGGACTCCCTGAGAGTATTATCTCTGATCGAGGAGCGCAGTTTGTGGTGGGGTTAATGAAGGAGCTGAATGGGATGTTGGGGATTGAGACAAAGCTGTCAATGGCTTTCCACCCGCAAACAGACGGACAAACTGAGCGAGCAAACCAGGAACTGGAACAGTACCTCAGAATGTTTGTGGACTATCGTCAGGAGCAGTGGCTGGATTGGTTAGGCACAGCTGAGTTTGCTTATAACAACAAAGTGAACAGCTCTACAAAGGTGTTGCCATTCATGGCAAACAACGGTCAAAATCCCAGGATGGGCTTTGAAATGAGGAAGAAAGGAAAGGTAATGAGAACAGAGGAATTCGTGGCAAAGATGAAGGAAATTCAGGAGGAGGCACAGGCAGTGCTCAGGAAAGCGCAAGAAGAGATGAAAAGACAGGCGGATCGGCACAAAGGAGAAGTAGAGGAATATAAAGTCAGGGATATGGTGCTACTAAGCACAAGAGACTTAAAGTGGCAGATGGTTGGCAAAAAGATGGACAAGCTAACAGAGAGATTTGTGGGGCCTTATAGGATGAAAGGGATCATATCGTCAAATGCGATCAAATTAGATCTACCTAGTAGCGTAAGGATACATCCCGTAGTAAATGTAAGTAGAATACGTAGATACAGGGATCAGGTAAAAGGGCAGAAAGTAACGCCACCCCCACCAGTAGAAATACAGGGAGAAATGGATTATGAGGTGGAAAAGATCTTGAGTAAGAGAAAGAGATATGGGAAAGTAGAGTATCTTGTACAATGGAAAGGTTATACAGCGGAGGAAGATACTTGGGAAAAGGAAGGAAACCTGGGGAACACGCAAGAAGCAGTAGAGGATTATGAGAGGGAATATGAAAAGACGGCAAGAAGGATCAGGGAAAAGGAAGACGGAGCTTACAGCAGAAGTGAGCTACCAGGGAGGTACACCACCAAGGTACTGTACAGATGGGATGATGGGAAGTTTGAGAGGGAATATTTGAAGAAGTTGGAAAGGAATTGGAGTAGGTGGAAAGGTGAAAAATTCTTCCGGAGGAAGAATCTTAAAAGGAGGGGTAATGTCATGAACCGACTAGACCCTATTGAGGAGCTGTACGATATGTACTCGGAGGAAGAAGACACTCCGAGGATCATAGAAATAGAGGATGACAGACTGGACTTGGTTTCGGATGTAGAAGGGCCGGCCAACCCTTATATGGACTTATAGGCCCACGATCTCCACGCTTTGCCAAATCAGCGATGGAGTGATAAGATGGGATCAGTAGACGAGTCATAGAGTACCTGCTTAGTCAGTATTGCACACAGACCATGTAAAGTAGTATAAAGTCTGGGCATGAATTGAGCGGGAACTCTATTGAGTTCTTTTGACCATTGACCTTAGAGTTAGGGCAGCGGCTTTATACTGACCAACCCTCTTTGATCCTGACAATGAACCGCCTATAGTAGTTGGCGAGTCCCATAAACTTCTGCACATCCTTGGCGCTCCTTGAGTGGGCCAGCTCAAGACACCATCCACCTTCTCCTTCTGCATTCTTACTCCCCCTGGTCCGATCACTACTCCTAAAAACTCCACCTCTCGTACCTTCTAGCTACACTTCTCTGGTTTAACAAACAGATTGTTCTCCTCCAACCTCCTTAATACTTCCTCTACTATCTCGTCATGTCCTTCCTCTGTGTCTATAGCGACTATGATATCATCAATGAATGTGGCCATATTTCCTTGGTTGACCATATCCCTAAATAAGTCATTTATCATGGTTTGGAAGGTGGCGGGGGAGTTGGTGAGGCCGAAATACATGACTGTCGGCTCATAGGATCCAATGTGCGTTGTGAATGCCGCCTTCCATTTGTCGCCCTCTTTGATCCTTACATTATTATAGCCCCAGCAAAGATCCAGTTTGGTGAACACCTTCTTCGTTCCTACTCCATCCAAGATATCTGAGATGAGAGGTAACGGGTACGCATTTTTGATCGTCCCCTCGTTAATGTATTGATAATCTTGTACCATCCTTTGTTTCCCATCCTTCTTTGTCACAAAGTGTACTGGCGATGTCTGCGGAGACTTTGACAGTCGAATGTACCCCTTCCTCAACTGGTCCTCCACAAATGCCTGCACTTCCTCCCTTTCATCCCTAGAGAGTGAGTACACTTTCCCTTTCCTTGGTACAAACCCTTCCTTGAGCTCTATAGCGTGATTCCAAGGCTTTCGTACCGGCATCCTCTCTGATTCTGCTTTTCTGAACACCTTCTTCCATTTCCAAAACTTTCTTGGCACCAGTTCCTCCACTGTCTACTCTGCTGCCCTTATCCTCTTCCTTTCCTCCCTTCTTTCCTTGTTCTGTGTGCACCATGGTGGACACCTTGTCATCTTCACCTCATCTTTCTCCCAGTTGATTTCTGGGTTATGCGCTGCTAATCAGGGCATACCCAGGATCACTTTCGTCCTTCCTAGTTTACATACATCTACCCTAATCCTTTCTACATGTCTCTCAAAGTATATATTACATTCGATCTCGTATTCTATTCTTCCTCCATTATTGTCTGTACCATCTACATTTTTTACTTCTACAGGTTTTTCTAATTTTACTAACTTAAATCCCTGTTCCTCCACAAAGTCCTTGTCCATGAAAATGCCCATTGCTCCACTATCTAACAGTGCTTTCACTGTTAGTCCCTTATGCGTGTCCAACTTCTCCAATCCCACCTTCATCCAAACTTCTCTTAGAGGCCGTAGTGTGCGCCTCACTTTTCTTGCTCCCTCATTGTTATCTTTCAAACCATTTTGCATAATTCTTGTAGATAAGACACTGTATTTATTTGGGGAGGACAGGCAGGAGCCTACTGCCCTCCTTTTCCTTTTAACTCCTCCACCTCCTTTTCTAACTCCAGTATCCTAATCCTCTCTGCTTCCCCGCACTCATTCATGTAGTGGCCCTTTTTTCCACATCAGTAATATGTCACCGATGCCCTTCTTGCCGTCCAATCCACCGCCATCCTTCCTCTTCCTGTTTCTGCCCCAGTGAGTCTTGGCGCTTGGGGCTGCGTCTCTCGTCTCTCTCCTCCTCTCCAACCTTCTCTTGGGACCCAGCCTCCCCTGAATGTCCCACGTTGGGGCCAGCCTTGCCTGACTACCCCTTGTAGTATGCTTGTCCCTTGGGATCGCGCCAATCCTGCCATCGTTCTGTCCTCTGCTCGGCTCTGCCTTGTGTTCCTATCCAATTTCACCGCCTTCTCTTGCCACTCCCCAATCGTGCTGGGTGGGGACTCTGCCTCCACTAACTTTCTCTTGATCATCCTGTTTAACCCTCTCTTGAATTCATCGATCAGTGCTCTCCCTTCATAACTGCTCCCTCTTGCCGCTCTCCTGAACTCTTGCACATACTCGTCGCATGTCCTTGGTCCTTGGACCAGGAATCTCAATTCATCCACCTTCCTGCTTTCCTCATCAAACTCCCCGAACTCCTCCCTCATCTTCTTGAACAATTCCTCCATTGTCTCTACTTCTGATGTCCCTTTTGCGATCTCATCCAACACATTGTCCTTCCAAGTTTCTGCTACTCCTCCCTGCACATAGGAGAGGACCCAACTGATCTTCTCCCTATCTCCTGCTCCTCCTAATCTTGCCCTTGCGTACAAGTGGCATGCATTTATGAACCCCATGACTACTTCTCTTTTTCCATCAAATTTGAGAGGCACTGCAACCTCCAGTTGGGTGTTTTGATTTACCAGCTGTTGCTGGAGGGTATGGATGGCCTCAGATTGTTGGGCCATGAAGTGAAGTAGATCCTCCATGGTTGGAGGGGCAGATGCTGTTTGTTGTTGTCGCGACATTTTGGTGACATCATATGGTGGTGGTGATGATGATAATAATGATGATGTCGTTGTTTCCTCGGATGAGGAGCAGGCTTCTTCGGCGGAGCTAATTTTTACTGACTACTAAGGGTGAAACAATACTATCCCTAAGAAGGGAATCTCTAAACTAAATGGGCTCTTAAGGAGTCACCATTATTCCTCTGCGTGTACCAGTGACAATGCACTGCAGCACGAGGTAGATAGTGAAGAAGTAGTACTAACACCCCAGATTAACAGTTCTGGTCTCCACCTGACAGCTCTGAGTGCGTCACCAGATGTCCCCCTCTGGTCCCTAACTGACCAGTAAGTCCCCTTTACAGCTAGGGCCCGCTATCCAAGATGTCTGTGGTCGCTGTGACCACTGACAAGTAGAGGTAGAGTAAGAGTGTATAAAGGAATGCCCAGACTATGAGGTGCAAGGTGGGTGAGTGGTATTGAGTTCTTAGTGTAAGGTGAAGGTCATGAAGACTAAGTGCTAACCCTAGGTGAGGGGTCAGGAAGAACTCAATAGAGTTCTCCAGTATATTAGGCCTAGTTTATATACATGTGGGACTTGGTCCGTGTGCCAAGTTCCCGCAGGTCACATGTCTATCTAGAATGTTCTACACTGATTATGTAGGATGGTCACCTGACCTGTGCTATAAATATATTTCCTGGTGTTGTAGTCCGTTAAGTTATTTAGTAGTCCAATGAATGCAGGGGAGAGTTGGGGGTTCGATTCTGAGTCATGACACTCAAGTTCTTCAATCACAAATCAAATGAGTAGCCATTTGTGATAGTTAACATGGTTCGGGATCTTCCTAGGGTATGCTGGCTCTAGCTGCAGTATGTGAAAGACTGGGTGGATATTTTGGAGGTGATTTGGGAGTTTGATTAAGTAGGAGTAGGTCCCTGGTTTGTCCACTACCTCAAACAGACCTAGGTAGCATTCTGCCAGTTTCCTAAAGGGCTGGGTCATTCTAACAAATTTTGCTAGTATGAAGACCTGGTTCCCAACCTTGATTTCGGGGTTCAGGGAGTGTCTTTTATTAGCCACAACTTGGTAATGGCACTGGGTGGCCTGGATGGTTTGTTTTAACTTGGTATGTATTTCTTCTAATTTCGAGGTATATTTGTTGGCCAATCCAGGGGTAAGACTACCCTCTATTAGGAATTGGGCCTTCAGGTGGTACCTTTTATTTGTGAAGACAGGGGATACTCCAGTGGTATATGATGGTGTGTTATTGTAAGTGAACTTGGCCAGGAGTAGTAGTCTTGCCCAATCAGATTGCTGATAGTTGCAGTAGACTCTCAAAAACTGTTCAAGGGTTTGGTTAGTGCATTCAGTTTAGCCATCTGCTTCTGGATGGTAGCCTGAGGTAAAGTGGAGTCTCATATTTAAGGCCTCTGCTAATGACCTGAAGAATTTAGAGACAAACTCAACTCTGTGATCTGATGTGACATAGGAAGGGGTGCCATGCTTTGAGAACACATGTTTTACAAAGAGTTGTGCTAATTGTGTTGCATCAATGGTCCTGACCATTGGTACAAATATTACTTGCTTGGTGAGTCTGTCCATGATTACAAGAATGTTTGTATAGTCCTCTGATGATGGTAGCTATTTGATGAAATCCATGGATATGGATTTCCAAGGTTGCAGAGGTATTGGGAGTTGCTTCAATGTTCCATAAGGTCAGTGCCACTTTGCCTTATTCCATGCACAAGTACTGCAGGACCCTATATAATCAGCAACAAAGTCCTGAAGGTTTGGCCAGTAGAAGTCATGATGTATCAGTTAACAGGTCTTGGACTGGCCTAGGTGGCCTGCTAGGATATGATTGTGTTTGAGTTGCACTACCTGTAGTCACAGGTCTTGAGAGTCAGGTACGTAAATTCAGTCTTCAAAATATAGGAATCCATCATTTCTTAGTTGCCAAGGTGAGTTTTTGTTGGTTCCAACTGATCCTAATGCTTTTAGGAATTCCAGGTCTGACTCTAGGGCCTTCCAAATATCTGTCAGTAGCCTGGCCTGGTCCACTACTACCACTACTTGTAACTTGGGTAGTGTGGGTGAGATCTCCTCTGGTAAACTGCCTAATTGTTCTGGGGTAAATAGGGTTTGTCTAGGGGTTTTCAAGAATGTGTCTATCTGGTTGTATACGTCCCAACAACGAGTCAGGGCGTCTAGTTTCTTTTCTAGTCTCCCTGGTCTGAACTTAATGGACATATTGAATTACGACAGGTATTCTGACCACCTGGCCTGGTGCCGTGTTATGGACTTGAAGCTACAGAAATAGGTGAGGTTCTTGTGGTCAGTAATGGCCTCTACTGGTGTGGCCACTCCTTCTAGGTAGTGTCTCCACTTTTTGAATGCTTCAACAATGGCTAACAGCTCCTTATTGTGTACATTGTAGTTTAACTCTGCCACCTGGAAGGCCCAAGAGTAGAATACAATAGGGTAGATGTCCCCTTCTGTTTGGGTTGATAGGATAGTATTATGATTCGCCTTGGACAGGCCTTCTGACATCAGGAGACGGCAGCTGTCATCGATGGACAGCTGTGGGAGTTAGAGTGACACCTCTGGGAAGGTGTAACATTAATAGGACGATATGGGAACAGTCCTGTCAGGTACTTGACATGGACACACGACAGATGGATGCTCAACACATGTTAGCAGATAGACATGGGAAATACATAGATAATAATAGAGTACCTAGTCACATGTGATACCTAGTAGATCTCTTGTATAAATAGGTAGAGAATACTAGGAGGACTCTTGTTG
>Ga0153986_1000669_pt1 | contig 9874 bp, 11 predicted proteins | sample TSGA070MetaG_FD_104724 | JGI IMG/M metagenome (GOLD analysis project Ga0153986, IMG submission 104724) | Attine ant fungus gardens microbial communities from Georgia, USA - TSGA070 MetaG | ecosystem: Host-associated > Fungi > Mycelium > Unclassified | place: USA: Georgia, Alexander Wildlife... | reverse complement strand
GCTTCCAAGCACCTTATTATGCCCAGCATCTCTTTATCATGTATCTCGTAATTCCTCTCTGTTTCATTTAAGGCTTTAGAAATAAATGCCACTGGTCGCCACAAGTCATCGTCGCATTTTACCGATAATACTCTCCAGTTGTGAAGTTTGATGCATCTGCTTCAACTCTGAACTCTTTGTCCAATTCCGGAGTTGCCAACACTGGCCTGGTAGTAAACACTGACTTCAACTACTCGAACGCTGCTTGCTGCTCCTCCCTCCACTTCCACTTTTCATCCTTCCTTGTCAGTCGATTCATTGGTAGGGCTACCTTGGCAAAGTTCTTCACAAATTGCCTGTAGTAGTTGGCAAGCCCTAGGAACTTTCTAACATCTCTCACGCATTGTGGCGTCAGCCACTTCAGCACTCCCTCTACCTTGTCTTCCTCCATTTCCACTTTTCCTTCTCCCATTACTATGCCTAAGAATGGCACTCTTTGCACCTTCCACATACATTTCTCCAGTTTGACGTAGAGGTCGTTTTCCTCCAGTCATTTCAACACTTCTTCCACTACCTTGTTATATCCTTCCTCTGTTTCCGTCCCCACCAACACATCATCCACAAACGCCGCCACCTTTCCCTCGTTGATCATATCCCTCAGAATTTTGTCTATCATCACCTGAAAAGTAGCTGGCAAATTCATCATTCCAAAAAACATTACAACTGGTTCAAATGACCCTACATGTGTTATAAAGGCCGCCTTCCACTTGTCTCCCTCCTTTACCTACACATTGTTGTAGCCCTATCGCAAATCCATTTTGGTAAACACATGTTTACTACCCATGTTATCTACTAGCTCCGTAATCAGTGGTAGTGGGTAGTTATTCTTCACCGTCTGTCTATTTAACTTGCAATAGTCCATGACCATGCACTTTCCTCCATCCTTCTTTCCTACGAAGAACACCAGTGACGTTTGCTGGGATTTTGAAGGTCTGATGTACCCCTTCTTCAAATGTTCGTCGATGAACTTCTGTACTTCCTCCCTCTTATTCCTGGAGAGTGGGTAAACCTTAGCTTTACTTGGTTTGAAGTCCTCTTTTACATCTATTACGTGATCCCATACTTTTCTGACCAGCATTCTCTCTGATTCTACCTTCTCAAACACTTTCAACCATCGATGGAACCGTTTGGGTACCATAGTTTTGATTTTTCAATGATCAATTTCCATCTCCTCTTCCCTTCCCCAGTCTTCCTTCTCATCTGCTATCCAACTGATCGCCTTTTCTTCTTCTGTTTCTCTCATCCTCTCCTTAGGCTTTGCTCTCTCTTTCCCTTCATTGCTTTTGCTACACCATGGTGGACATCTCGTCAGTTCCACCCTTTCTCCCAGTCTATTTCTGGGTTGTGTGCTGCCAACCAGAGCATATCACCTCCGTTCTCCCCAAATTGCACACATCGAATCTCGCTCTTTCCCTATGTCCTTTATAATAAATGTTGCACATCACTTCATGTGTAATGTCTCCTCCTTTATTATGCATTCCATCTACGTTTATCACTTTTACTGGGCTCTCCAGTCTCTCCATACTAAACCTGTTCTTCTCTACAAACTCCTTGTTCATAAACAGTCCTGTTGCTCCACTATCCAGGAGCATATCTACTGTCACCCCTTCATGGGTGTCTACCTTTTCCAAGCCCACTTTCATCCACACCACTCTCAGAGATTGCATTGTGCGCCTTACTGTTCTCTCTTCTCCTTTTGCCTTTTCCTTCAGTTCCTTCACCTTCTTTGTCAATTCTTCTATCCTTCGCTCTCTTAGCCTTTTCACTTCTTCTTTCAGATCCTGCTCCCTCCACCTCCAGTAAGTGTCACAGTTTCTTGCAACATGATTCTCTCCCTTGCATGCCCCACATACCACCTTCCTCACTTGCTGCGCTTTTCCCTTAGGAGGGTGCACCGCCTTTGTTGGACACGTCCATAGACGATGCCCTACCTCCCCACATCCCCAACACTTCACTGTCTGCTGCGTTTCTCTCCTAATAGAGCGCGCTGCTTCTTTCTCCTCATCACACCTCATCACTCTACACTCTAACGGCTTCCACCTATTCTCCTGCCACCCTCTTCTCTGCTCCCTCTCAGCCTCAATCTCCATTCTTCTACAATGGTAGACCATGTGCCCAAACCACCCACACTTCTTGCACCTCGTGTCTCCCCTGTACCCCCTGAATCTCTCCACATATCGTCGGCTCTCCTCCTCACTCTATGTTCTCATTGTTCTGACCTCCTCCTCCTTCAACTTGCTTTGTTTTTCTTCCTCTATTTTCACTTCCTCCTCTTCCTGTTGCCACCTTTGTCTTCTTCTCTCTTCTTCCTCCATCCCCTTCTGCCTTAGCACAACCATGAGTTGCAATTGTTGAATCATTAGGCCGTTTTGCATGATGGCAGCCATCAGAGTCTTTGTCTCCTCCTCAGTGAGTTCTGGGAGGGTGGTCGTGTTGAAAGGAAGCGACATTGTGTTTTGTTACTTCCAAAAGAAAAAGGTAGTTTGTGCTAAGTTTTACGGCTATTGGGGCGCACACTTCTTTACCCAACTAGCTACCTACCAACTACTCTGACTACTTTGTAACTACTAAGGGTTAAACAAATATTATCCCTAAGAAAGGAATCCCTAGTTTCTAAACAGTGTCTTAAGGACAACTGTTATTCCTCTGCATGGACCACTCTACAATGAGAGCGCAGCACAAGGTAGCTAGTGAAGATTATCTATCTAACACCCCAGGTTATGAGTTCTGGTCTCGACGTGACTGCCCTGAGCTAACCAAAGCGTCTCCCCCTCCAGTCTCTCTACTGACTGGTAAGTCCCCTTAAAGCTGGGGCCCGCTTATGTATGGAGGTGGCTTTGGTCGCAATGACCTTGGCTGAGTTGTCGAGGTAAATGGACGTACGACGATTGCGATGATCGCCGATTTAGATAAGAGTTAGCAAAGTCACGAGGAGCGAGGTCACTGTAGTGGATATTGAGTTCTAGTGTCATGTCGGCTAACTCTAGTGACTGGAATAAAGCCAACTGTCCCCTTTATCAGCGATTGACAAAGAGAACTCGATAAGAGTTCTCGCTAGATTCCTCTCTACTTATATACAAACAATTTTATTTACTGACATTTGTACATACACATGACCATTGCATCACTATTGAGTCATCTTGTCATTAGGTCGTGATTCTTTTATAAAATAAATGAAAAGAAAATATAAAAGAAAATAAATAATGACTTAGCCATTATGGCTAGTCAAATTCCTAGAGGGGTGATTCATGACACTAACCATGGCATGCCCAAAATCATCTTTGTCCTTCCCAAGTTACATACATCCATCCTTAACCTCTCATGGTGTCTTCTGTAGAAGACATTACATTCCAGTTCATGGGTAATATTCCCTCCACTGTTGCTGGTTTCATCCATGTTTTTGACCTCTACTGGTCGATCTAACTTTTCCAACTTGAAGCCGTGTTCCTCTACGAACTTTTTATCCACGAACATTCCTGTTGCACCACTATCTAGTAGCGCTTTCACCATCACTCCTTTGTGTTTGTCCAACTTCTCTATCCCAACTTCTAACCAAACCTCTCTTAGAGGTTTTAGTGTTCTTCTTACGTCTCTTTCTCCTGCTGCTACTTTTGCTCTTAACTTCTCTAACTCTCTCTCTATGCTCGTGATCTTCTTCTCCCTTTCCACACATAAGTTATATACCCAGCCTTGGACATCTGGACTCCATTCTTTCATTAGCAAGGAGTTGTCCTTCCTACAGGCTCGGCATTGCCTGGTCATCCTCTTCTCTCTGCTGACGTCCCACATCTCCTTTTCCCACCTTTCCTCACATCCTGGGCACCTGTTGTTCCAAAGGTTGTTCTTATTATAGTACCTCCAAGTGGGTCCTCCCCATGGTTGAGTGCCAAACACCCCGCAGTCTACACACCTCACAATTATTATCACCTGCTTCTGTTCTACCCATCTCTGCTCACACCTCTCCACCAACACTCCTCTTCTTATTGCTCTCTCCTCTCCCTCATGCCATTCTCACTTCAGTTCCCAACCTTCTCCCCATAACCTTACTAAGGGACATTTTTGCTCCCAGTGGTTATTTCCCCTATATTCTCCACATTTTCTCCTTTCTACCTTCCTCACATGCTGTGCCTCTGCCTTCCTTGGCCGTGCCACTCTATTTGGACAGCCCCATAGGACATGTCCTGCCTCCCCACATCCCCAGCACCTTGTGGACTGCGCTTTTCCCTCGTAGGAACACGCCGTATTTCCTCCCTCCATTCTCCTGTACACTTTACTTAGTAGGGGTGCAAACTTGTTGCTACCTCCCACCGACTTCCTCCTTCTTTCTTCTAATATCTCCTTCTGTCTACAATGGCGGACCAGGTGGCTGAACCATCCACACTTGCGACACCTGTGGTTACCTCTCCTTCCTTTCATCATCTCAATGTATGCCCAGGTACAGGGCGTTGTGGTGGTTGTAGTGTTCATACTGAAAAAATTTGGTCGAGGCGACCGGCGATATGATTGCACTGAGTGTTTACGACTACTGGGGTGCACAATCTTTACCCAGCTAGTCATCTACTAACTACTGTCTTACTTATGTTTACTTGATAACTACTCAAGGGTGAAACAACTGCTATCCCTAAGAAGGGAATCCCTAAGCTAGACAGTGCTTTAAGAGCTGACCATTGTTCCCTTGCATAGACTGGAGACCATGCTCCAACAGCACAGAGCAGATAGTGAAAATGAACTAAGTAGCTGTCTCAATCAAGCAGGTCCAATCTAGGGGAGTACTAGAGAAGGTCTCCCCGTCCACCATTGATGGGGGTGACAAAAGTAAGATAAGAAATATCAGGGTGTGTCCTTTTATCAGAGACAAGGATGACAAGCGCAAATAAGAGCTCTGTAATCTCTGAGATGGGTCACAGTTGTATGCAAACAAGTAGGCACTGGGGAGGTAATTAGGATTCAGGGAACGTACTGGTGATTTCAATATATAAAACGGGCTAAAAACAATAATAATAAGTCTCACGAGCAAGCACTCTTGTTAGTCGGATCTCAAAGGCACGCGTTCGTCTCACACTGTAACACTGCTGTCCTTACCTAGTCTAGTAGCCTGGCTCGCCGTCGATACAGCAGTTACCACCTAGAACTCCCGGAGCCTCATGCAAGCTCTACTTCAGCTGACCGTACAACTGGAAGCTTACTACAAAGAACCGTAGCGAGGGTTTAGTCTCCTAGCATAAGCGAATGCCCAAGTCCTCCCGAGGTCGAGTATCTCATAGGGAAATGAAATAGAGAACAAAAAATAGAACTTAAGTTCGCTCGAGTTTGCTTTTCAGCTCTAGAGCAGAAGAGAAGGTAAAGGGGATGAGATTGCTTGTTTCTTCCCTCGTACTCTAGAGGTTTCTATTAGAATACAACTGTTTGAATCACATACAAAGAAAATAGAAAGAAAGTTGGCAAAATTCCCTAAGATAGCTAGTCAAAATGCTGATCATGTCCTTTCATCTGATTTCCCACTCCTCATTCACTCTTTCCTTATCCAAGCCCTTCTTTGAGGTTCCCTTATATCGATATGGCCGTGCGGGGACCTGTCGTAGAGAGATTGTGTTTGAAATAAACCGCCAATCCTTCTGATCATACCATCCACGAGCGCGCCGTACTCTTTCTACCTCTTCACAACCTGCTTCCTCTCCTCTCTATACCTTCCCTGAGACTTTTTCCTCCTCAGGCATCTCTTCTCTAGCGTCCCAATCTCTAGGTTATCCTTTATCGAGCCCTCTTGTAGCCGCTCCTATGCCTCTTGTTCTAAATATAGTCCCTGTGTTACATCCGTGATCTGTCACCTATTTTTACCTTTATGACATCAAACTGCTGACTCTTTATTAGGGGCTGGTCTCTTGAGGCCGTTTCCTTCTTCGAGAGCACGTACAGAGGGGGGAACTTTTATTGATAACCATATGAGATGATCTGAGCAAGGGTTATTGTGAGGGATAGATAGTGGTGATTACAGCCACTATTCTGCTTCTCGAGCATAATGCTCGAGAACACGACCGGACAGCAGTCTCTCTTGGGTTCTCGGGGTGCTCATCTTTGTATAGAATAAGCATTATGGGAGTATTATCTCGTTATTATCACTTATTTAACCAGAATTTTACTGGCCGGCGTGATACTGCGTAGTTCTAAACTACTACACAAGTCTCCTTATACAGCTAGGGCCTGCTGTTTGTTATGGAAGTGACAGTAAGAGGTTGCTATGACCACCATTGAGTTGTCGAATGTATATGAGATAAAAGAGTAGGTAGCTTACATGGTCTATGCACAATAATTACTAAGCAGGTACTCTATGACTCATCTACTGATCCCATCTTATCACTCCATCACTGATTTGGCAAAGCATGAAGATTGTGGGCCTACAAGTCCATATAAGGGTTGGCCGGCCCTTCTATGTCCAAGACAAAGTCCAGTCCATCATCTTCTATCTCTACAATTCTTGGGGTGTCTTCTTCCTCCGAGTACATATCACACAGCTCCTCAATGGGGTCTAGTCGGTTCATGACATGCTTCCTCCCCTTCATCTCTCCTTAAGTCCCTTCTGACTGGCACTGCCATCGCTCGTGGTTGGTCGCTAATACCCACCCCTTCCATTCGCAATATCCACCACCCTACCCTAGCCTTTAGCCTCTGTTATAGAACTTGGTTGTCATGATATCTACCATATCCTAATATACTTCCCAAAGGTGATATCCAGATTTTGTAGAAAAACACATGTATTTGTGGTGAGCTATAGGGAGCTCTTCTATATGGGTGTTGTTCAGTAACAGAGTGTTTGTAGGATTCTTTTCGAGGGTAGATTCCCTCTGGCCATTAGTTCAACCTCTAGATGGTGCTTTCTTTGAGCCTCAGTAAAGAGCGAGTGCAAAGGAAACATGCTATAGTCATGTTCCCAGTACATAAGTAAATGCACAAATGTACGACCCCCAAGGGCAATGAGAAGTAAAGGAAGGTGACTTTATGATGATATTAGTGGGAGGTGTTAGATAAAGTATGGCCCCCAGAGTTATTTCACCCCAGAGGATGGTGGTGGTAAAAAGGCATAGACCTTATTATTGTGTCTTTATACAAAAATATCCCAATTAGTAAAACAATCTCACAGTTACAAGTATGGTGGCTGAGAATAAGCCAGAATTGCTCTATCAACTCACTACATACAGTTGCAGCCCTCCAAACAAACATTTATAACTGGAAAGAGTGCTCACAAGTAGTATACACCAACCCTGACTACAAATGTTGTGGTCACTCTATCAAAGTTTGCTATTGGCCAGAGGTATAAGGATGAGATTAGCAAAATGCCTTACTCAAACCCAACTCAAGGTAATTGTTAGTGACTAGCCATGAGCAGCAGCAGTACTAGACCAGAAGGGACTTAGGAGAGATATGGAAGGAAGAGGTTGCCACTCAAAGACTAGGATGTCTAACAAGAACTCGACAAGTTCCCTTGGTATTACCTCTAGCTATTTATACAAGGTATCTACCAAGTTGTCACATATTAATCTATGGAAGTATCTATGATCTACTCCCATACCTTGTCATTTCCATGTCAACTGTCTAACCTGTCATGTGTTCATGCATGTCCATCACACAGACATTCCCATGTCAGATGTCCATCATTAACACCTTCCCAGAGGTGTCACTGCTAACTCCTACAGCTATCCATCGATGACAACCGGCATCCTCTGATGTCAAAAGGCCTGTCCAAGGCAAATCATAACAAGATCTTTAGGTGGATAAAGGCTTTTGGAAGGCAAATTGTTGGAGGTAAAGAGTCTGTCATTTAGTGTAGCTTTTTTGTTTTTCTCTACCTAGGCTACTTAGTTGGTACTTGGGAGGCATGCTTATAACACATGCCGTAGGGTTTGCCATCACATCCCCGATTGTCTACTGCTTATTTGTATTTAGAGTAGTTGACTTTATAATTGATGATTTTTTAAAAAAAAAAACAACAATAATAAGGTCCCAGAAGCTTGGGAGAGAATTCAGGAGGATTGTTTTGAAGTTTTTATTAGTAATATTTTTCTCTAGAGCTCTTGTGTAGAATAATTTGTTTTACATAATGATAATGTGGTTTTAGAAGTTCTTTTTGTTGGAAAATGTCAAGTTTTGGAGTTTTTATTCCATATTTTGTCTAGTTATATCTGATATTACTTTATGTCATGACTCAGAATTGAACCCCCAACTTTCTCCAGCATTCAAAGAACTCTTGGACAATCTAATGGACTATAACACAACACAATCTATAAATAGAACAGGTCAGGTGACCATCTTACATAAATAGTATAGAAAGTTCTAGATAAACATGTGATCCACAGGAACTTGGTGCACAGACCAAGCCCAACATGTATATAAGATAGGACCAATACACTGGAGAACTCTATTGAGTTCTTTCTGACCCTTCACTGTTAGCAACCAACCACGAGCAGCAGTAGTGCCAAGGCAAAAGGGACTTAGGTGGATAGAGGGAGAGGTGTGCTACTCATAGATCAGGATGATTAACAAAAACTCAATAAGAGTCCTCCTAGCATTGCTCTACCTATTTATACAACTGAGCTAGCTAGGCAATCACATGTATTTATGGAAGTATCTATGATCTAACTTTCACACCTTGTTTACTGTGTATCTATCTATTGTATGTCCATATATATCCATTATACAGACGTTTCCATGTCACTGTAAGGATCTGTTAGCGAAGCGCCTCAAGGTCCTACTTGTCATGACTCATATTCGAACCCTAAACTTTCCCCCGCCTTTATTGGACTACTCAATAATCTAAGGGACTACAACACCCTGAAATCTATTTATAGCCCAGGTCAGATGACCATATTACATAAAGTAGTGTAGAACCTTCTAGTAGACATGTGACCCATAGGAACTTGGTGCACGGACCAAGCCCAACATATATATAAAATAGGGATAATACACTGGGGAACTCTATCGAGTTCTTCCTGACCCCTCACCTAGGGTTAGATCCAAGTCTTCACGACCACACTCTTACACTACTCGATGTCAGAGTAAACAAGGAGAACTTGTTAGAGTCCTCATTTATTTGGTCTATCTACTTATATACAATCCTACTGGTCTGTGCACTACTTTCCCATACCTTCATGTGACCAAGTGTGATGTGACATGTAACATGACCTGATGTGACCTTGTCACTCCTTATATCACATAGTATGATATGTTTCCCATACTATAAATAGAACAGAAAATAAAGAAAAAGAAATAGAAAAGAAAATATATATTGACTTAGCTGTGATAGCTAGTCAATGGTCTGAACTGGTAGTTCATGACAGTCACCTGTCAACCTTTACACCTTTCCAGAGATGTCACTGTGTGCTCTCACAGCCGTCCATCAATGACAGCTACTGACTCCTGATGCTAGAAGATCTATCCAAGGCAAATCATAACACTCATCTAGGATTAGTCCCAAGTCTTCACAGCCATTACCTTACATTTTATAGCCAGATTTATAAGTTTTTATGCCTCAGTTGTAGTACTATTTATGTTAATCCCTAGTCTTATAGAGTTTTTTGTATTAAAAGTAAATAGAATTTTGGTTCATACTCAGACAAAGAAAAGACTCTGTAGATCATGGAGATATTAGACAAAGGATCAGATATAGGAGACGGGCCAGCGGACCCATACATAGACTTGTAGCAATGGCTTCTTGACAGTTTGATGTAAGACATAAGATGGGATCAGTAGACGAGTCATAGAGTACCTGCAAGAGATACTTAGTCATATGGTGCACAGACCAGGCACATATTGTATAAGTAGTAGACATGAATTGAGCAGG
>Ga0153986_1000666_pt1 | contig 9916 bp, 14 predicted proteins | sample TSGA070MetaG_FD_104724 | JGI IMG/M metagenome (GOLD analysis project Ga0153986, IMG submission 104724) | Attine ant fungus gardens microbial communities from Georgia, USA - TSGA070 MetaG | ecosystem: Host-associated > Fungi > Mycelium > Unclassified | place: USA: Georgia, Alexander Wildlife... | reverse complement strand
GTTCCTTTTCTCTGTTCATTAGCAAAAGTTCAATGATCCTTATTTTGTGGGATAAATCAACTGCGAATCAGTGGAGGGGTCACTACTAGGTCAAATTGATTATTTTTAAAATGGTTAAGATCAGGTGATGACACCGCTGACACAGCCTGAACATTTGTTCGCATCTTGATGCTTTCACTAATTTCATTCAGTTCTTGTTTATGTGTTTATGTATATAGGTACCGTGCCAAGGACCTGTTCTCATCCTGAGTCAAATCTTTTTCAAGAACCCACGACCCACGTTTTGCTCATGCAGAATAGTCTCATTTCCCCGGACGGTACTTCGAAGGACTTGTCATGTTCCCCAATTCATGTTCTCCCTCATTCAAATCACAAACCTCCCAATGACAGTGTCGATTGTGCAGTCGAGGATAGGTTCCGAACTACGCTAAGGCCAGAATCGTCTCCGTCGAGCATATCTTACAAACAAAGCCTAGGGGACCCTGTACTCTCTGCAGGGACAGGGATTTTGGCGAGCGAGCGTTGGTCTGCACTGTCACCCGGAGAATCTACGTCTGCAGTTTCCAGCCTCTCAAGTACCTCGACCGAGCCTGGAAGCAGCAAAAATACAGCCACCCCTCCCCAATCATCCACTTCAAATCTTTCGAAATCCAAAAAAAACAGAGAGAGACCTCGTATTGAGCTTGCTCCTGGTCAGCCTCCGACCGCTCTAGGGAGGCAAAGGGCTAGGGTCTACGTAGCTTGCCTGCAATGGTGAGTAATCTGTCCCTCTTTTGATGGGATTTGCGTTGACACCACTTCGGAATAAGTCGAACCAGAAAGATCCGTTGCGATGGTGCCAAACCCGTTTGTCACAATTGCAGCCTTCGAACTAACAAGAACGAATGCAGTTATGATCCGGTGCCCAAGCGACGGGGACCAGATAAAACACCCGGCGCTCGTCAACGAATGGCTCGAGAAGTGAGAAATCAATTGAATAACTCGTTTTTCGAAAATGGACGTCGGTGTCGGACCCGAGATACTCCCCCAGATAACCCAAGTACCACTGGTTGTCGTCATGACCCGCTTCCAACCGCTTCTGTCCCATCAGACGAAACCGCGATTGACTCATCATACTTGCTTGCGATTCCACCTACAATTATAACTGACGTCGACTCCTTGTATGATATCTCTCAAAAAAGTCAGCCTCAACATGTTGGTCATGGAAGACCGTCTCATCTTAGCCCGAGGAGTGCGTTAAACCTCTTTGATTTTCCCAAGGTGAGTGAGTTATTCACGTTATAATGTATGAATCATTAACTGCTTGCAGTTTCCTCCGCATAGTAGCAATTTGTCGAAATTTGGTACTTTTCCCATTGGGACCCCACAGATCATAGGTTATGAATATATCAGCGATCTAGACGAAGATGGAAACAAGAGAGAGGAAGGCTTCCTAGGGATGGTTTCTCAGCCATCCATGTCATTTGCCCGTGAGATGTGGTGGGAGTCTCTGCTCTTCCTCTACATGTCATCCGACTCGGCGAGGATCCCGTCTTTGTCGCCAGGTCAAAGGGAGATAGCTGCACAAGCCATTGCGTCGGACCTTCGTTTTGTTTTCAAAGCTTCCAATTATTGGTTTTCGTTCTTTCACTTGCCGACATTTTTTGGAAATTTTTTTGAGCCTACACGAAGGAAGGAGATGCAACCTTCTTTGGTTCTTGCTCTCCTTGCAATGTCCATTTTTTGGCAGAGTTCTGAGGTGGGTATTGGACATACAGGAAGGGAACGCGCATTGCGCTTCAGAGATGAAGCACAGAGCGCTCTAGAGGCCAGTGTCAACGCAGGATGGCTGGATGAAGCACTTGCGCAAGCGGCCTGGGTGAGTCCAGTTTCCTACAATGGTTCCGAAAAGTTGACCAGTTGGATTGTTTAGTTACTTGCGCTTTTTGAAGTTTGTGCACATCCTTGGCATTCCTCTGAGCGTTGTGTCTCGGCTCTAGTCATGCTTGATTCTATCATTCGCATCCTATCCTTGACGCTTGTAGACGCCGATAACCCCAATGCAACAATGTTTCTTCCGGGCGCTGTTCCAGTTGTTCCCCGGAATAGAGAGATATCTTGGTTTGGTTATCAGCCGCTTCACAATTATCAATCAATTCCACACCAGATAGATCATTTTCAGGCGTACTTCCCTTCCAACCAGCATCCCGTCGCCGAGGTGGGTTGCTCGTGTAGGAGGCTCACGCTCGGGAAAAACTGGCCTCTTGCAAGTGAACATGCACCGATGTGGGCACTGACGCCTGCTTGGAACAACGCATGGTCTGACAGTGACATCCGCAAGGAGAGCGTTCGTCGGTTATGTTGGAGCGCTATGGTTACCGCTGCCGGTCATATATCGTATACTACAGCCCATCGGATTCATGCTCCGAATTTGTTTATTGCCGATCCTGCCAATGTAAGTAGTCACTTCTTTATTTTGAATTTGACATTCACAAAGATCACAGTATGCCTTGCTGTTCTCTGGTGAATCAATTGCGAACTCACCTGCTTTGTCGACTTCGTCCAAAGATACTGTATGGGCGCTGCAAGACCAGTGTTATCTATTATGGCATGCCTGTATACGTATGAGAACGGACCTTACTGCCAGCGTTGCGATCAAGGCGCAGTTCGCCACAAAGGCTTGGCTTGAAGCGGATGCGCTTGAAGCAGCGCTAAACAAACACACCTGCGCAATTGAACGTGCTTCTATCTATCAGGCTCGAGAGTACATTTTCAAGTAGGCGTGGTTATACTAATGATCGTCGACGTGAACTAACCACTGCAGTATTCGTATGAGTATGTCGTATGAGTTCCAGAGGTACATCCCTCTCGTCACCACGTAAGAATGATGTGAAATTTAAATTTGATATCCCCTGACGGCCTTTCCATAGAAACATCAACGGTTCGTTCCATCGGAACAAGGCTGAAGAATGGCGTAAGTCTCGTTTATGTAGAGGTTTTTACGATTATAGCCGTTCATATAATCACAGTTCGACATCAAGCCACAGTGGCGGAGCAGTTTATGCAAGGCCTGCACCTGATTACCGGAAATGCCAATAATCTTCTTGCAAGACGTCCGTTCTTCGTGTTTTGGTTCATGAGCCAGATATCGAGATCTCTCACATTATGGGAATGTGATTATTCTTTATCGATTGCACTTGATGTCTGCAAAGCACTTCTGCCTGCAATTGACTAGTAGGTGTTGAGTTTTCTGTCTTCGGGAGCGACTCACATTGACACGAGGGAATTTAGTCTCTCCGCACTTTGGCCTTGTCCAGGTAACTTAATGGTGTCTCCTTATTCGCAACTAATGGGTTCTGTGTAACAGAGCAACGTCATCGATACAACATACTCCGCAAACGACTAAACAACGCTTGTCGTATCGCAGGTGTTAATCTACCTCCTCCTCCTAATTTCTCTCTGCCCAGTCCGTCATCTGGCGAAACTTTGATGTGATTAATCTTTGACCCCGAAAGTCCCTTTGCCGTATCTATCTTCCTGTGCGATTCCAATCCTGTAATTGAGTTGTATAATATTCTTATCGGATCTCTGTTTAAGTAAACGATTTTTTGTCTTTGTGCTGCGTGGTTCAGGTGTTGCCAAAACAGGAAGCATGAGTCGACTCCGAGGTCTGCTATAAATTAACACCATTAACTAACTTGGCTCTGAAGACTATCTGCTGCAGTTGTCTTACCTATTGCTCATACATCCCCTCCATGGACCCGGAAGAGCTGCCATATATTGCTGCACCAAGTTTATATCACACATCACCACCAATGTCTATCTCCCTTTCTTCCAGCACGAACCTAAAGCGCAGGGCGCAATCGCCACCAGAAGAACCGTCAGACGAAGGCAGTCGAAAGAGGCTCAAGGAAGATATCAGGGACCAGCAGTACAAGCAAGGTCTTCCGCAGGCTTCTTGGCTCATCGAGGCAATTGAAGAGGAACTTCAGTGTGGTTGCTGTTCTGCCCTTGTCTACAAACCTGTCCTTGTAATGCCATGTCAGCATTTCTTTTGTGGAAGGTGGGTCCACCCCTTTCATGGCAAGATTTAATATGTGAAATTCTTTTCAGCTGCTGCGTCCTTTGGATTCGTGTGAGTATTGTGTCTACTTTGCATGTCCAGGCTATCTTCCCAGCCCTCGTCAATTGAATGAATCACGTCATGTTGACTTGATGGAACTTCTGTAGTAAGGAAGGATATTGACTCAGTCCACTACAGAACAATGGAACAAATTGCCCATCGTGTCGGAGTGTATCAACGATCGTAACACCCTTTCGTGCTCTGCAGGGGACGATCGACGCTTTCCTACGTGCTGCGCCATACAAGGCTCGAAGCGAGCGGGAATGCCAGCAAGCTGATGAAATATATTCAGGCAGCAATTTGCGCGTTAGTTCTTCCAGATTGAAAACTTAACTCTCATGTTCATCGTTTCCTAGTTACCAGCCCCCCGGGAGCCGTCGCCAGAGCCTAATATCCTTCCTGATACTGAATTTTTCCAGCCATGTCCCCACTGTTCACGAGGAAATCCCTTCGGCTGGGTCTGTCCGCAACCTATCCCTGACCCTCACCTTGACCCTGATCATGCCCTGCCTCTTGATGACGGCTTTCCACCTGGTCATGGACATTGTGGAAACTGGTAAGAAAAATGTTCATGCTTTTTTCATATATCATATTTGGCTTCACGAGGAATCTAGCGAAATAATGTTAGCTCTTCAAGCACCCTCAACGACGAAATGTGACATGTGTCTGGTGTCCTTCTGCGGCATCAACGTCCAAGGCCGCTGTACTGCTGTGCCCCTTCTTGCCCAACAGCCGCATGACCTGGGAAAACTGGATGATCTAATTGAAAGCCCTCGCTTCTTTGAATGCTTCGATGAAAATACCGTTGAAGTCAATTATCTGATTGATTACATGACTGCGCAGAATTTGACACCAAAGCACATCTATCACGAGGCATGTGTCATTTGTTCATGAATTAGACATTGAACTTCAATTGTTGTTTGTGCAGATCATTACATATCTCCAGTCTCAACACACGGGATTTTGGCGTCTTTCCGATGACTTTGGTACTCTTCATAGAATTGCCGCGCTACGGGAGTCGAATTCAGGTTCTAGTAAACTTATCTGTCGTTTGTGTGCCGCAGAAGTGTTTTTCTGGGGTCTCAGGGACTGGTGGATTCGAGAACGACAGAAGGGGTTCCTAGAGCCTGACATTACTGGCCGTCCGGATTGTCCAGGTGGTGATGCTTGTGTTCACCAGAAAGATCCTGGTGCGATGCCCCACTTGTGTTGAGAAGTGACAATCATTGATACTTGGTTTTCAAACAGGTCATGCTCGTGAATGTGAGTTCGACGGACGGTGCATTTACGGTGATACTAATATTTTTCTCCAACAACTACCAGACAACCACATCATTATCACAGCGGCGGCGGACTCGACAATCAATACTCTTTCACAACCACCGCCGCCAAATGCTTCCTCGACATCTGTTTTCCCTGAAACAGCAAATCTTCCCTTTATTGTGGATGTACATGATGATCCTCACATGTCATCCCCTACCACTCCAGATGCTGCAGATGATTTCTTGTGACTAGTTGATCCCGGTTATGATTATATGCAGAGCATATATTAACCCAGTAAATACAACAAGAACGACTGATATGGTACGCAGGTACAGATGTCAAAAAAATAACGAAGAGGCCCGATATTGCTACTCTATTTGTTCTTTGAAAAAATAAACACACTTATATTCCCCTCCTGATGTGGCTGGGAGTGACTGAATTTGGAGGTCTGACCTTCGCAGTACTTGGACTGAAGCCAAAGCGATCTCGGGTCCTCTGATCCAACTTTGGCTGTTGACCATCTGATTTGGTAGGACTCGCCGGTGATTGACTTCTGGGTTTAGACGGCGAAGATACAAATTTCTTAGTTGGTAAGGGTAATCTTGATCGAGATGTAGGGGAAGGGGAAGGATAAGAGGAAGATCGACTCTCCCTTTCTGAGGGTCTGGAACGTGTAGGACTAAATTGCCGCAGGTCCGATGTTTGTTTTGTCCAGTGAATCGCCTCTTCCCCATTTGACACTAAAGTAAACTCGTCATCAATGTCGCTCCCATCATGACTTTGACGTTCATGGACCTTTGGCATCGTCTCCAAGCATGGACTAGTAGGTGTCTGCAAGTCATTACTTGAAGAACTAGAGGAACTCAGGTTCGGCGTGTGTTTTATTTGTTTGACAGCTGTTCTGCCAGTATCGCCAGTGAAAATGCTTGCCTGCGACGGACGATGGCGGATAGAGGTCATGGCTGGTTTGGAATAATCTGATACCTTAGGGCTCTTCAGAATGCCACTGCGTGCGCCATGTGATACCGACCACTGTTTGGAAGGTGTTGGTGGCGATCGAGTCGTAATATTGATTTTATGCAGAGTTCCAGGAACAGCTGGGAAGGAAGAGAGAAAGTCCCACTCGTTCGAGTCTCTAAGTGAATCACTTCGACGATACGCTCTTCTCACGCTCTCAGTCATATGCTTCGCTCGACTTGATGCTACTGGCATGAAGGTTGGCTGAGGTTGGGCTTGCAAAAGCGGGGACCCAGAAGAATGCTGAGACTCGGAACAATTTGCACAAGTTTTACGGGCCTGAGTATATTCCTTTGCAGGAGCGAAGCTACCCTCTCGAGAGGCTAAAATCGAAAACTCAGACAATGTAGGATAATTATGTAGTTTACCCACCAAGTATCATGCCATTGACTGGACCACCGATTGTTTTCCAGCGTGTATCCGATGTTCCTCGAGGTCGTGACGAGTGACCACTATCACCATGGAAATCATCCTTCTTTCCGTTGGTCCCTCCAGAATGTCGATCATGCCCATTTTCCCTGTCATGGCGTGAAGACTTTGAAGGCTTTTTCTGGGTGTATGACTGCAGCGAAAACTGTGAGAAAAATAGAGGGAAAAATTAATTGACATGCCATGACGGTCTTGAGAGCCCTAGTACATAACTCAATCTCGAGTAGCTAGAATGAAAAAGAAGAAACTAACCTGATCTGCAAACCCCGACAACCACATAGAGTCGCTACCTCGTACACCGCAACAGAGTTCGAGTTTGATAAAGCAAGGTGCATCGCGTGTGTTACAAGTGAAACGAGATGGTTTAGTTGATACGTTGCGCCAAGTACGAGTAACTGACTAAGCACAGCAGGGGCGTGCTGAAGCGGGGTTATCAAGGCCGTGGTATAGAAATACTGCAGTAATGCCATCGTGACTGGCCAAGGCTCTGATAAAAACAAGACACGAGGAGTCAGACGGGGATCAAGCTGAATTTCCTCCACGCTTGCAGTGCCTGGAAGCACAGGAAGATCAACATGCAATTCAGAGGTGGGAAAACGATGTGATGCTGCTTGTGCTCTGTGCAGCATTCGTATTCGTTGGAGTTTGAACCAGGGCCAACGATCTTCCAAGATTTTACGTGAACACGAAATCCTTCTATTATCATCACAGACGATCTCAAAATCTGCCAGTGCCTGCTCCTCCAGAACAGCAAGTCCGAGCTCCTGCATGGAGATATCAATCCTGAGCGAAGGCGGTTGGTAGATACCAAATGCTTCAAGGTCAATGACCGCAACGTGATCCCAACTCAATAGGCGGCGGTTGTAATCATCAACTAGGTTTCCTTTGCGATTGCCAAAAGTATAAAATTTGTTGCCCTCTGCCCATAGGCAACTCCTAAACCAAGAACCAGATTCAATTGCTTTTCCTGGATCGATACGGGACCAGGCCATTGAAACAAGATCCAACACCCAAATAGAGAACGACTGGTAGCTGTGAGCCAGATAGGTCCCAGCAATGATCAAATGTGTACCAAGAACGGCGCCTGTGGGAAAGCGAAGACCTGGTGGGAGTGTTGAGCCCGTCATCCGCTCTGAACGATCATTGATGATAAAGTCAGTGCCTGGCAAGGGAGTAAAAACCTCTAGCTCTCGTTTTACGTCAGTAAACTGCGTACGAACCCCTCGATGAGCGACGTGAAGCAGAGATTCGGTACAAAAATAGCTCACATTATAGTTGCTATAGAGGAAGATGTCGCTTGGATGCTCATCCGTTGGTCGGGCAGTGTAGGGTAGATGCGTGAGAGTGTTTGAAGGTGTAACCTCTGCTAATGGTGTAGACTTGTCCATCTGAATTCGGGTACCTGACGGACCTAAGGCGTCGGATGACTGGACTTCGTCTTGAGGAATGCGAACTGCATAAGTCGAAGAGACCGCTACACTACGATAGGTACCGCAATGACGTGGATAATCTCGTTTCTGCACCCATGTTTTGAGAACAAGATCATATACGCAGATGTCATCAAGCCATGTGTTGAAGAAATCCTGCCCCCCAATGACAAAGAGACGGTTGGCGGTGATGGATGACAGGTGCGCATACCGAGCTCCAGGTACATTGGGATCATCAGGCAATAGTTTGGAAGATGCTTCAGGCAGCCAGCGTCGGGATTCAAGATCGAATAAGCGGACATCATTTAGGACGCACAGGTCGTCAGGGTTTGGGGAGTTGGGCCGATTGCTCATGCCACCAAAGAGGACGAGATGGTTGTTCCCTATGACAACATTTAGCAGCCAGTCAGAACATTCGTGTGGCCGCGCTTACAGCTATCTGTGCTATGGAAGTAGCGGGGCAGGGGGATATCATCTTGCCCCGAAGTTGGAATGTACTCCCATTCGAAGGTTTCGAAGCTGAACATATACAAGTCGGATGTCATGCGACGTTGTGTGGCGAGACGTCCGCCCTAGAAATATGTGAGACAAAACATTGTGTGGCGCAAAGGGTGACTTACAAAGAGATACATCTTGGAGCCGACGACGGTCGTGGAGGCGCCCTGCTGGGGGTGAGGTCTGTGTGAGACGGAGAGGGGAAGGGCGACGCACCACAAGCTTTGGGGGAACATCTCCAAGGGTTCTGCGGCACAGAGTAGTCAGGTCGTAGATGGAGTGCAGCATTGCTGGGACATAGGCAAGTTGCAAGTCGCCACAGGGCCAGACAATTGAGAATTGATCCGGAGAGTAATATTCCGGAGCTCCGGCCGGAGGTGATCCAGGGGTTGGCCAGGAACAGCACTGGATGGCGGGCCGGATATTGAGATATCTCAGCATGGACGCTGTTGTCGCATCGTCGCCCGGAAAAATCAGAGTCCTTCCCCACAACCAGTACAGCACGCCAGACCATATCTCCCCCGCAGCCGCCCATCCATCCCCCATTGACCAGTTCCGCACATGGTTCGAGCACGCGGTCGACCACGGCGTCCAGGAACCAGAGGCTATGTCCCTGTCCACCGCCACTCCGGATGGGATCCCATCTGCACGCATTGTCCTCTTCAAACAGGTAGACACACGCGGCTTCGTCTTCTACACCAACTACACCTCTCGAAAATCTAACGAGCTCTTGGCCAATCCTCACGCTGCCCTTGTCTTCTATTGGCGGGAAATACACAGGTCCGTCCGCATAGTGGGCTCAGTGGAGAAGCTCTCACCGGAAGAGGGCAACGAATATTTCCAAAGCCGTCCCCTAGGGAGCAAATTGGGTGCATGGGCGAGCAAGCAGAGCACCGTGATCGACGAGCATACGCTTCAGCATCGCCTGGAAAAGGTGCAGACCAAGTTTGGAATCAGACAAGGCGACAACCAAGGCAATGTGCCTACTCCCGATTTTTGGGGAGGATGGAGAGTCATCCCAGAGTGAGTCATTTACCTTTCAATTCGCCTATTTTTCACACTTGATCACAGCGAAGTTGAGTTCTGGTCGGGAAAGCCTTCGCGTCTGCATGACCGAGTAAGGTATCTTCGGGTCCAAGGCTCTTCACAGTGGAGGATTGAAAGGCTGGCACCATGACATCAT
>Ga0153986_1000665_pt1 | contig 9919 bp, 10 predicted proteins | sample TSGA070MetaG_FD_104724 | JGI IMG/M metagenome (GOLD analysis project Ga0153986, IMG submission 104724) | Attine ant fungus gardens microbial communities from Georgia, USA - TSGA070 MetaG | ecosystem: Host-associated > Fungi > Mycelium > Unclassified | place: USA: Georgia, Alexander Wildlife... | reverse complement strand
CCTGTATTGAGATTTTGAATTGGGGTGCTCTACCGTGGGCATATATAAATGACTTGACCATCCGTCATCTGGTCCTGGGTACGAGTTCATAAGTCCCAAACACGTGCGCTTTGTACTCACAATCTTCATCTGTTAGACAATGACGAACGACCTCCATGGCCCAACAGTTCCAAGTACGTGACTCCACAACTGCAAGACCTTGTGCGGGCTTGTTGGGACCAAGATCCTGCGAAGCGGCCCTCTTTTGCTGATATTGTGCCACTTACGCGAATCATCCGCGAGACCACCCCGTTGTTGATAGAAGATTTCACTCCATCCTATATACCTGAATTACCTGAACTAGGACCTGAGGATCCAGTCAGCTCACCGGACATTAGACCAGTTCTCCTTCCTATTGAAGAACTCTCCTGTGTGTAGCCTGCCTATGCTACCTTCGTTTCTTTCCCCTAACATCGCATGATAGCTTCTAAGCAGCCTGATGAGTTTGACTCTGACCAGCGGCCGCACAGAGAAACATCAGTCCCTACTCCCGAAATAAGGTTCCCTGAACCAGTCTTCTTCTCCCGCACGGGTAGTGGGCAGTCCTCTGAGGTTGTTTCGCCTTCCTTAGAGAATTCTGAGGGAAGCAGCCAAAACACCTCGGTTCCCATTCAAGATACCCACGCCTCTCCTCCACCAGAGAGCGATATCATTGCCCAAATACGAAATGAGAGAAGGTACCGAATGATTCTCACCCATGACTACCATCCTTCACGTGAGTTTGCACGTCATCTCTTTCATAGAACCCAGTTCATCGATTCGCAGTTGTTTTACCTTTGTGGGAGCCATCCCGTGTTGACGTGGGGGCTGTTGGATATCTGTCCAAACCCCGAGGCGAATTTATCACATTGTTCAATGCTCTTCATCCCAATATGTCTTCCCTGAGTACCGTTCGGGCTCTACCTAAGATCGATGGATATGGACGGGTGAATAGTGGTAGTCAGCGGGTCTCGAAGCGAAACCAGATCATTGACACCATCATGGGCTTCCTCACACTGAAGAGACAAGGCGCTGGCACTTTCCCGTATGTTGAATTATGTCCACTTGTGGAGATATTTACCGAAACTGATTGATATTAGTCAACAAGTTAGCCGTCGTTATTCGTTTCCGCTCAAAACTGGTCACAGGGCAGCTTTCCTATGCGCGGAAGCGACCGAATACCGCTACATGATCTCCGAGGAAGGCGGACAGCTGGATGCACCTAAACGATGGTTCAAGGCCAATGTGGATGCCATTATGAAGATCTTCGGTGGTCAACACCAGATCCAACGTGAAGAACTCTTTTTAGGTAGGTGGTACACCAATAGTTTCGCGATCCTCGGATTCTGAACCATATGGACTAGTTGTTGGTACCCTTCGAGCGCCAAACTATGCTCTTTTTGTCAGTCATAATCATCCAGAAGGTCACGTGAGTAGTACTTATCATCTCGTTGCGTCTCCTTTTGCCGATTATATCAGGTGCATTTCAACGTCTTCAGTTCTCCAAAAAAGGGTAGACCTTGGGGTATTTTCACTACAGACTCAGAATACGAGGGTGCCGGTCCCAACATCGATATACCTGATCAATCGTTATGGCAATCAGCCAGTAAGGTCTCTTCTGTACGTGGAGGCCTCTGGGACACGGTTCTTGTATCTCGTTTGAGATTTAAACCAGATGGTGTAGAGCCTACAACCCTTTGACAATTTTGCTATTACTTTTGAACTTTTGATATGTAGATCTACCTCATTGTAATATAAACACAACAAACTTTCATGAATCAAAGTTCGACCATATCGGAAGGCAGTTCTAGGATGAAGAAGTGTTTAATCGACGTTGATCGATTCGGAAGCAGGTGGACCTCATCGCCCTTAAGTTGGACATGCATGGTCTCGCGATCGGACATCTAGATGACGTGGCCTAAAATTCTCCTCACCGGAGGAATAAAAGCACGCCAGAGAGATTCCCTCATACACTAAGAGACCCCCTCTCACGTATTAGTTTCATGCGTTCTTCTTCCTTCCTCTTTGGTCTTGTCGCTCTCACAACCTTAGCTCTGGCGACATCCCATGCCAATTTTCGTGACGTTATCATTGACTTGAACGCACTTCGTGACAAAGCAGCGGTTCTCGGCAATCATGTCCATAACGGTGATCTAGTTGTGAGGGGACAAATATCTTTGACAATGATGGGTCGCTCGCTCATACAATTTAGAACATGTTGCAAGACAAGAATGACATTATTGAAGGTCTCGATCGCATTGCTACGGATGCAAGAGTGAGTAAAACAACGATAAGAGGAGGAATCAAGTCAATTTTCTGATTGACTCGGACTCAGGCCGCGAAAAGCTTTGCACCCTCCGAGGCTGTTGCAGTATTGGATTCTGCCCGATCTCTAGACCAAGAAATTGTCCGAGTCTCCAATGAAGTCATTATCAGCAAGAACAACATCCCGGTTTTCCTCCACTCTACCATTGCGGCTTATTTGCAGGCTTTTGGTGTTCATGCTCAAGTGGCAGGGGAGGCACTTATCAGTGATTTCCCAGTGAGAACCATAATACTTGATGACTATCGGGCGATCCTAATCATTTAAAAGGCAGGTAGGAAACACGAAGCAGCCAGCATATATGAAGACATGGAGACAGCACTTAAAAACGCTGCCGGAGCATTTTCCTCCTAGAAAACAGTGGTGGCCATTGTATCGTAGATTTTGTAACTTGTTTCGACAACGATCATAAAATGAGCAAACCGAGCGTGGTGCATTTACTTCAATGATCAGCCCGATTTGAGTAAGCTATCAGAACCCTTTGGATTAAATTGTGGCTTCATTCCACGGAAATGGTGAAGGATAGCATGGTTGAAGGACCAAATTTTGGAACCGGAATTCATTCGAGCGCACGCTTATATATATATTTATATATTTCGGTCAAATCTATTCTTGCTCCGCCACTATTTTTATGTCTCTTTATTAGAATTTTATTAGAATTCGTTTCCACACGCACGCCATCAGCAATAGGCCTCGAGACAGTTATTCTACCGGTATCGAGAAGACAGATGTAAGAAGTGAAAATGCACAGTAGTATTTTCCAGTCTCTTGATCAAGAGATAGCCCTCTTAAAGGCAGATAACGATCTCGTGCTATTGCATAGCAACAAGGATTAAGGGGCAACCGTGTCAATGTGATCCTGAGAAAGTAGTTGGACTGATTCGTTGATTTCCCATATCTGGGGTACACCCCCCAGAATGCTCCATGCCGAGATGCCGAGCACGAATTTGGGGATCTTCCCTAGATGTCGTCTTCTCTACTCTTTTATGGATGAACGGATCAAAGTAGTTACATACTATATCTAGAATCCTCCTGATGACATCAACTGTGGAATGGAGACTGATGTAGGCTTACAATCTATCTTGCTGACAATTTTTCTCCTCTATTATGAGCTACCCATGAACTACCTCAGGCCGTACAATTTTTCCCCAGGATAATGCAAGCTGTCTGAATCATCAAATTTGAATTGCTCCTATTAAACAACAACAAATCTACCTAGTAGAATTCAACAAGACATTATGCACGCAACATGCACGCAACATGTGCATGTGACATTACTACATCACATCTAGGGATTATTGCTGTGGGAATCACATTTTCCTCAGACCATAGAATAAGGTTGTACTACACTCCTAGATTCTCCAGAAGTCACCCATTATTATTGTCAACATTGCAATCAGGATGAGGACATAGATATATTTAAACTGGGCTGTTTTAATTCTTCAAAAGAAGTTAATTGGACTTGTGAACATTACCGAAGTGGATGCGCCTAAGCCCCAGTGCTACATGGTGTTTCATGAGTGAAGTCGATATTACTATTTCAACAAACCTCTGATGGCCTTTTGCAGCTTTTTTGTGGAATAATCGAGTATGTCAAGGTTGGGTGGGGGACACGCCAAGTTGATTGCTGAATAAGCGCTATCGCACGCGTGAGATTCAGGTCGAGGGCGATTCCGGGCCGTTGGATGTCAAAATTCAATTGTTTCTTCCGCTTAAATAATCTCAACCTGGAAGCTTGTTTTTTTACCCTTGATGAAGTCGGTTTAGGTGTTCCGCCAACTCTCCGGATTCGTGTGAGTCTTGATGTCATTCAGAAGGCACCATATAAACCAAGTCTACAAAATCTCCATGTATCTCCTGTGTCCGAAATGTCGTCTGGGTCAACTGTTTCATCTTTGTATAATCCATCCTGTGTTACACACCCTGCTCTTCGTAGGTATTATACCTTCTGTGACCCCATAGCTTATAAGGGCAAAGATCTTAGAAATGCCCATGATGCCCATATCGTTCTTGAAGCAGTGAGGCGAAATGTCTTGCCACTGATCAAAAGACGCTTGCTAGCATATGAGCGGGAGCAGCTCCGAAGCGGTCATGTTTACGTCTGGCAAGAAGCGCAAGATGATGGCGGCCTCTTGCGATGGACCGATGGTCGTAGATGGTCATCTTCCATAAACTGTTCCTTTTCTGTCGTGCTGACTATCAAACAAAGGTCTCAAAGTAGGATGCGAGGCGATCACTTATTTTATGAAGAAAAAATTGAGATCACGCAAGAAGAAAGGGATGCCAAAGCTGCGCGACGGCAAGTCAACCTATTCAAGCGCAGATTGGGCAATGGCATTGATAATCTTCGTTTCGTAGAGCTTATCGGGCATCAGACCCAAATGTAGACATCCCTTTGCCCATCAAGCGAAAAGACAGGCCATCTAAGCCCAATGGGTTAACGAAACAAACATTCTCCGTGACTGTCCACCTGCCAGGAACCAGCGAGACCAGGAAATGGCATGTTGTCGCATACTTTTCGGTAAGTGGATATCCGGGAAGTTGGGTATATTTCCACAACTCCAATAGGGATCTGATTACTTTCGGCTACCGGTCATCGAGTACTACGATTATCTCCGGAACATCCGTGTGCCCGACGCCATTTTTATAACTAACAAGAATTTTTCTGGAAAACCTGACCGGCCTTCATATGGTTCTGATGACAGCGAGATTTATGATGACGCTCCATTGGCTCATGCCTATCGTCCTCAAATCTATTCTCCGATTTCAACTGTGCAAAAATCTACTCCACCTTCACAAAATCATTATCTGGGACCGAGGCTGTCACTGCCGCCTCTGACATCATCACCACAGGCATCACCACAGGAAGCAAAGAAGCATATTTTACCCGATCCACAGGCTATTACCCAACAGCAGGATAGATTATGGGCACCGTTGTCTTCTGAAGATCGTAGAATTCTAGACAGGTTTCGTGTAGTGCTGTAAATGGTCAGTGGTAGTTTCCATTTTACAATAATACTATTATGTCTCCGAGTTTGGGTCCTGCTGCTACATAATAACTCTTTCCCATTGAAGATTAAGGTAAAGAAGCGTTTAGGATAGCAGTATAGATCGACTGATTCTTATGTGGGACTCTGGAGAAAAAAAACCTCATGATTATACCGATGATTTTCCAAAGAGAAATCGTTTTTGTGCATCAGAGTGTGACAGTGCTATGTGACTGGTTTTGCTGCAAAGTTTGCTGCAAATCCCATAAGGGCTAACGACGACGGTGATGAGAGAAATCCTCTATTTTCAGCTGGGAAATTATTCCAATTACATTGGGACGCACTTCTGGAATATTCAAGAGGCATATCCCTCCCAACAACCAGGAGATGAAGGTCCAATCGACGATCAGATCTCATTCACTGAACGACAGGATCCCAATGTGAGACTCTTCAGTTGTTTCCTTATGTATGCCTTTTTTGGTTGCTGAGGTTGTTCAAGGGCGTTGTATTCTACCCAAGGGTCCTGATGTTTGATTGGAAAGGTTGGATATGTTATGCATGTTGGTCAGCTTCACTCGAACCTATTCCGGTTAGAGAATTTTGGCACTTTGGCTCGATCCAATGCGGCAACGGGTATGATAGAGGATGAAGCTTCCAATCAGGATCTGTGGTACGCTCGTACCAGAATTTCTCTTGCAATTCCTAATCTGCTTGCTCGAGGAATCAACCAGTGGAAGAGATAAGACGGAACGAAGAGATCAAAAGCCAGTATCACACTCAAAAAGATCAAGTTGATCTCCAACTCTCAAGTCTCGAAGAGATCCGGTACTGGTCTGATTTCAGTCATGTTTACTATCTACCACGCAGTGTTCATCGAGTCAATCAGCCAATAAATGAAGGGGCAGATAATTGGAAGCAGAGCCAAGATCAATTCCGGCAGTATAACGAAGCAAGTCTGTTCATCCATTGATTAGGGCCATCGTCATTACTGAATCTTTTAGGACAACGATTTGATGGACTCATCTGTTCGGGCGTTTCTTGAAGAAAGCGATAGTATCCAGGTTCGTGTTCAGGTATTCCTGGTAATTGGTCCTAATGGGATGGTAGGGTATTCACATCATGACCGATGTCCCAACCTTTGGTGGATTCTCCAATGCACTCGGGATTCATCTAGATGATGAATTCTTGAAAACACCTGCAGTCGTCTTCCCTATACTGGATAGAGCACCTTTAGATGCCAATTATGTGCGCTTCCATATTGTTCCACATACAGACTCAGAAGACTGACAACATTTTAGGTGTATCGTATACGTCGTCTTTTCAATGAGGCTCTTTATCTGCGGAGCTTACGAGAGCACACGAACCTATCTGTACCCATCAATATGCCTCAGGTTTGGCCAAGGAAGGCTTGGGCCGGATCTCCGATGCCAAAGGTATGGATGATTCTTTGATCTTTTCAATGGGGGATTGGGATATACATCTCCTAGTCGCCTTATTTTTCGTCGAGCATCATTGCAGCCCACATAGAAACTGTGACATACACCCTTCGGTTCGTCTCGTGCTTTCTTCGTAAAGTATCACCTAGAAATTGACAACGTAGAGCTCGTACACCCCAGCATAGTATAAGCATAAATGCTTATGGGTCTCACATTGGAATAGGCGGAGGCCTCCCTGCATTTGCCGAGATCGGCGGAGTACTCCCGGTCAACGTTGATACAAATTTCTGCCACGATATAGCGAATTTCACGATCCCTTCGGGACAAACTGAGGTGAACCATGATTTCAGTATCGTATACCTTGATACTTCAACGCGCGTACCATGCAGAGACGTCTCTACTCTTCACATGATGTCATTCGTGGGTTTGGTTCTCTGGAGCGTCAAAATTACGAGAACTGGAAAAATAACATGGCTGATAATCCAATTGGAGAAACGTAAGATAACCATTGAAAGCTGGCATAGACTCTCAAAACTCAGGTCCCAGAACCTCTTTCACTGGCTACCCTCTGATAGAGCCCATGCGCACAGTCATCTCACCAGGTAGTGTGTTCTTCACCTTTTTTTAGCACCTACAGTAGCCTCATCAATAGCCTAAGCAACCCAAGATGGTGATGTGCATGTGCTCTCAAGGTTGACCATGAGCACTGGTTTGGCTCATATGTTCAAAGAATATGCGTTCTCTATAGATGCTTCTTGGAGGCGTCGGTCCGCCGGCATTATGTCTATGGGTATCGATACTGATGATATTATCGAACTCATCAGTGATCTCTGGACCATTCATGACTCTTACCCTGTTGAGACTCAAGGAAATGGATTCGAGGACTTTGTTGGAAGTGACGAAGAATAGCCTACGCTTTCTCAGATGAAGTTGACCTCACAAGGCTATTCAATCTACCATCAGGTTTGTTCACTGATTGATCTGGTAAATTATATCACTGTATGTAATGATATCATAAATGAGGAAATGTCGGTGATTCTAATATGATGATTAAGTAATTATCCAACATCATATGAAGTCATTTGAAGTCATTGACTTCATTACAAGGCACTACAGCAAGTGTTCAGACTAGTCATGACAGCTGACCACCAAAGCATAGGGAAGAATTATGACATTGTGAAAGTTGTTGATTTCCAGCCATTCATGGATGGATCAAACAAACAAATCGTCGCGGATACTCTCATAGAGTCGCTCAAAACTATAGGTTTCGTATACCTCGTCAATCACGGTCTTTGTCAACAGAAGATTGATAGAATGTTTGAGATGGTGCGTTGATGACCTCTGGCTTTGGATTTTCTGAAGGTCGAGTTCAAAAAAAGTCGAAGAGATTCTTTGCTTTACCGTATGCGCAGAAGATGCTTGCACCTCATCCACCCAGCGGCATGCATCACAGAGGTATATCTGTCACCACTTCTTCTTTTTTGAGAAGAACGCCACCCGTTGACAACTCCTTCAGGTTACTCAGCTATTGGTGCGGAGAAAGTAGTTCAACATCTTTACGATCACGAAGATATTTTGGAAGCACGAAAGAAACGCGCGGACGTGAAGGAGTCCTTTGAAGTTGGAAGAGAAGATGATGAGCTCATGCCGAACATCTGGTTTGCAGAGGATATCTTACCAGGATTTAGGGAAACATGTCTGGCATTTTTCTGGGTATGTTTTTTTTTTTTCCTTTTCCTTTCAAATCGTGGCCGTCCCCAGGTGCCAGGTTTGTTGTGTTGATGTACCTCATGATATATATAGGATTGTTTTGGAATAGAAAAGCATATTCTTCGCGCCCTTGCTATCGGACTCGGCCTCCCAGAGAATTACTTCACGAATGTTCATACGAAGCCGGACAACCAGCTGCGTCTGCTGCATTATCCCAGGCACGTAGAAGAGGCTAAAAAATGCCCTGTCTTTTTTATTTTTAGCTAATTGATTGATGAACAGCGTTTCCACCCGTGCTCTTGTCAATGAGGAAATTTCTCGGATCGATGCACATTCAGATTTCGGTTCAATCACTGTAAGTCACGCCCTTTTTCGCATTAAGGTTTACATGTTGGTTTGATATAAGCTTCTCTTGCAAGATGACATTGGTGGGTTAGAGATCCAAAATCCTGAATCCCGTGAATTTTTCGTGAGTTTCTTTTCGTGTCTATGAATGCCCTTCTCTTTTTTTAAAAAACATTTTTTTTTAGCCAGTTTATCCTGTACCTGGTTCCGTGCTCCTTAATGCTGGGGATTTCCTCATGCGTTGTGTGTGTCCCGCTCTGAATGTTTCGCAAGTGTGATTCATTCTCGATGTAGGGTCAAACGATGTGATCAGGAGCACTGTCCATCGCGTTCGAGCGCCATTGGACACCAGAACTGAGACTGTACCAGATCGATATTCTATTCCATATGTGAGTTTTCTCGGAATTAGTATCACCAGCCAGTTCATTTACACCATGCATTAGTTCTGCTCTGTAGTGAGTAGTTCCGAGGGTTTGAGTGGGAAGCGTTATCATTCTCAATGATTGCCTGACAGGATTTCGAGACTGTCGTCGACGCCGTACCTCATACTTGGAGTGCAGAGGTTCCGAAAAAATACGAAGCCATTTCGGTCTGTATGGCATGATTGACCGTTTTTAAGATTTACTGACGTGTAAACTAGGCAAAAGAGTATGTTATGAAAAGATTAGCCACGAGTTATTGAAAACATATCGCGTGTGTTGTCATCCTTCTCATAACGATGCTGTTAGTTCTACGGTCGGCCTGAGTTTGAAGAAGTGATATGGACCAACCCGATGGTAAGCTGACTGCATAGCGATAGTGGTTTCCAGGAAAGAGAAGGGCTGGGCAAGGCTAGGGCATGTCTTGCTGCTCTTGTGCTTGCAGTTTCCATTTCCTTTTACTGTTTTTTCATGGGATGTTTTTGAATCACCTTGGTCATTTCCATACTACGAGACATCCTTTTTTCAAACTCCTTCCAACACGATTTCCTGTCCCTTATCAACATCCTTCAAATGAATTGGAACGGGTATCACACTATCCATGATTATTAAGTGATGTCACAGGAAGGTTTATCGATCCCACTATTTGGCCCACGCGCACAGACTATATGACTTTGAGTT
>Ga0153986_1000664_pt1 | contig 9921 bp, 10 predicted proteins | sample TSGA070MetaG_FD_104724 | JGI IMG/M metagenome (GOLD analysis project Ga0153986, IMG submission 104724) | Attine ant fungus gardens microbial communities from Georgia, USA - TSGA070 MetaG | ecosystem: Host-associated > Fungi > Mycelium > Unclassified | place: USA: Georgia, Alexander Wildlife... | reverse complement strand
TAAAAATAATCTAGGCATCATCCCCTGATGACCAAATGCTTTCTTTATCTTATGATGGTTAATAGACATCAATGCAAGCAGTTGAGACGAGGCTCGCTGTGCGTTTGCAACGATTTTACGTTCCTCTGTCCCTTCTCTATCTCAACTCAATACAAGCACTGTTGATGGGAGTCTGACGAGTGCCCAGGAGTTCAGCCGGGGCATATGGCACTCGATTATACCCATTGAGAGAATAACGATGGAATCAACAGTCATGGAAGGAAGAATTGCAATGGTAGAATAGGATCCTGTAAGCACTGAACTCCTGACGAGAATTGAAGCTTTGGCCACTGCAATGCAAGCGGAGATGTGGAATTTTCAGCCATGCCTCCTATACCTCTACTGAGGGCCTATTGTTGTAGCACAGCAAGTTTGAAATTCAGGTGCAACAAGCAAAGACATAGCCCAAACTACGACTCTGTAGACCCGGATTCCGCACAAAGAACAGAAAATCATCACCATCAAAGACTCTCGCATATCAATATTCTTACGAAAAGTACAAGCAGTGCCAATCGTAACAGATCAAGAAGGTAAGCTATATGCCTGAGAATTTCCCTGTCGAATGCGTCTTATCAAGGTAGACTTGGATGTGAAGACAATGACTGAAACATTCGAGGCGATCCTGGTTGCAACTCTGAAACTAGAACCTGCATGATGGACTTGGGTCATTGGAAAAAGAAACGCCAACTTGGATGGTTGAAAGTTCGAGGCAAGGTGGACTAACATACTAACATGGGGAGCAGATGATTCAGCGGGTGACAATGTTTGGTATGGTTGACCGACGGAAAAAAAAGAGCCATGACCGAAAGAAGTGATTCAAAACCAACGTAAGATGGGATCTTTCAGAGATCTGGTGCTAAGCAATTTTCTGTCGAACTTTATTTTCTGTCCATGTCTTCAAACCGTCCGCTTGGGCCTGAAACCCCATGTTTAACTTGCTTCCAACAAACCACTTGACAAGATAAGCTGCTATGCCTCCAAAAATCTCTATACTGTCGTATCTTGTGGTCAATATGCTTCCCTTGCCATCTCCAAGGTCGACATCGAGTTCTGTGAGCCACTGCCAACGCTCAGTCCAGAGAATCCAGTTCGGAATGCCGGATGTAGACCAGGCAACCCTGAAATTTTCGTGGTCCACTGCCGTGACAACACAGAATGCAGAGCTCTTGTTAAACATTCCGACCGAAGCGTCGTCTAGCGTTGGTGGGAGGTGAACCGGATATATGTATACATGACTACCAACACGGAGGGTCTGGTCAGGGAGCGGAATCTTGCGCGAATTGGTCACAGTTTGATTACGACTGTGTTACAAAAACCCAGGTTTTGGTTTGAGCATCTGCTATGGAATATCTGAACATGATCTCACACGAATGGGTTCCTAATTCAAGACTGAAGGTTGGATAGTTTGAGCCACTGAATAAGTATGCTAACCAATGTTTATATGATTGGAATTCCAAGATTGTACTCCATACAGATTTTGCCGGAGCATCTATAAGAGAGGTGCCTGATACCGCAAATACATATCCTTCCCGCAGTGGCGGAGATGAAGTGACCATTGGATTAAGAAGTGAAAGGGAGTGATTCAGCTGTCATACAACATGACGTTACGTTTGTGACACTATATTTGATAGGGGCTTGGTGAAAAGATGAGTGGGGTATTCATGATGTGATATGATAGTGGGAGGTCTCAACTCTACAAGGTCCCGGCACCATTAATGGACAACTCAGTTGGAACATATGCACTACCTACAAACTACCAGTAGATCTAGTCTATATGCCAGGACATAGGCAATTGATTATGGACGTTGGGACATGACTAGGATCGTTACTCTTTATGAAGTCCGAGTAGCGACAAAGAAACACAAACCTTTGATACGTGTTTGGTGTTGCGAGCGAAGAATTATAATCTCTGCCAAGCACCCAGGGCATAGGTCACTTCGTTAGCCAAGGAACAGATCATAAACTACATGTAATTCCCCCTACTAGCTTTCTTAAGTCTGACTACTTAATCATCACGTCTCTTATTATTTCAACCACTGGAAGCGACTCTGAAAGCGGCACTTCTCTATCTAATCTCAAGTAAGCACACAAGAGCACAGGCCGTAGATAAGTCGTTAAGAGGAGTGTATAGACAATTAGAATATGGGTATGAAGTCTTGTATCCTGTCCTTGGCGTCTTGTGCAATACACTCCCCAATCCAAGTCAAATTTCTGATCTCCTGCTCCTTCAACTTCATGTACGCGTAGAAAACACCGTACTGGAACTGTTGTAGGAAGGCCTCCTTGTTGAGCTGTACTTCAGTCTGGAAAAACCTGTCCTCCAACTGAGATGCAATGCTCAAGTCGTCACCACGGTCCCCGATATTAGGACCACCAAAGAAGGCGCGGTAGTCGCCAACTGTCTCGCAAGCTTGACGTACTTGGTCTATCTCATCTGCACGGGCTAGGAAATTATTGCCAGCGGGCCAGAGACGGCCAATGGAAGGAAAGAGTCTGGCGCGTTGCTCTTTTGTGAGTTCGGTGTTAAAAGAGTTGATGGTGATGTTGATGGTACGTCTATCGGCTTCAAAAGCTAGAATTTTCTGCATGACATCTGCAGTAGGAGAGTTCAGAGTACCGCAGTAATGGTAGAAGTCTTCAAGGTAGGCCTTGTAAACTGTGTTGCGTATGATTTCAATATTGAGATCGTCCAGGTCAGCAGCGGAAAGACAGTCACGAAAATAAGGAGCTTCAAGTGGAGGCAATGAGAACAGGGATGGATAGGAACTGAATGGGCTGGACCTACCAAGCGGCGTCTCGACAATAACAGTATGATACAGCTCCTCGACATTGGTTGCAACACACAAGGCAGGCATTGAGTCGAAGATACCGAGAGGATGACAGCGTTCAAGAAGCTCGTGAGTATCACGCTCATGAAGTGTCCCAGTGATGAGTAGAATGATATTATCGATCATGTAGGAATACCTAGTTGGCGAGTAAGCCTCAGGGGCTCACGCCAAGATAGTCAAGGGACATACGTGATGTATTCGAGAAATTTGCTAAGCGGCTCGACAGCATTCGATCGAATGTAGTTGAACTGGTCAACAAGGACTTGGGTAGCTTTATCAGAGATGGTAGACGTCGAGATGGGTACAGGCTCATTAGCTAGAAAGTTGCCATAGTCAGTAGCAGAAAGTTGTGTCCTGAAATCTGTTGCATGTTTTCATGAGCTCGGGCAAGTGTGATTTGTTCCGAAGATGCGCACCTTCAAGGGTTTCGCATTGTGTCAGATTGGCATACTGGTTTTGAGTGAGGATCCCTGACTTGTACCCCCTGACTATACCTTCAAGAAATCCAGCATCAACCTAGCAGCCACAACCACAAGCTATGCGTCAGTCTATATAAGTATGATTCAGGAAGTGGGCGTAACATACGTTGAAGAATAGTGCCTCCATAAGCGCATCCGTAGTACCAGGGCAATAGAGAATAATGATATTCCCACGTGGTCACGAGCTGTGATTACACTTTATTTATATACTTACCGCAATGTAAGACGCGGTGAGCATGGTATGAGCTACTGTGTGCGTTACGCCTGACGTGCAAAGGATTATGTGCATCTTCTCAGAACATTTCAGTATATTTTGAAGAACCTGTGGGCTGTACTTATCGTCTGCTTCGAGACGGTTTGGGTGAACGACTGAGGGAGTCAATGACAAATCTATGTGTTATTGTCCAGCTGATACTGGCCCGAGCGCTGCGGAGAAATGAAGAAAGCTGCCATATTGGTGTTTCGCGTTTGTAGTGAGAGACTGGTGACGTGATGCACGGTTCAAAGAGGTTATTGACTTCTTGAATTGGGATGTGTAGACTTGCCTGGGGATATGTCTATCTACCTACATGGATTGCCACGTCTTGAGTTTGCCTATTGCGGTTAATACTTGCTGATAACAACCTCCAGATCGGGGCTCTTGGTTCTAGTTGGCGCCACATCACAATTCGATGGCGCCATATAAGCAGGATCTTGCGCCAAAAAAAGTCATTTCTATGGCTTCTGCTACAAAGAAGCGCCATCATATATCAGGAAGATAAAAATCGGGTGGATCTATTTCTCCTTGCATTGATACTTTGGACTACCTCGAAACTATGGTAGAAAAATCCACTTCAATCCACTCGGTCTCGCATTACGACGAACAAGATTATCTTACACCTCAAGACGGTCGGTTGTTGCGTAAAGTAGACCTGAGGTTCATTTTTCTCTGAAAGAGCAGTATAGACACTGATTTCAAGACCTTTTCTTGCATAGATTACTCCCAATATTGACCGCGTTGTATCTCTTTAGTTTTTTAGACAGGTATGGATTTATTCCACGATATCACATAGCCTTACCCACGACAGGACCAACATCGGGAATGCCAAGCAAGTCCTTTGTCATTCTTTCTGAATGCTTCAATTGATATTTCTCTCACTCTCTCTATATAGGATTCTAGGACTGACAACGGTGAGTGCTAGATGATTTCTTATCCTCGCATGCTCATAATATAATCAAGGATCTACGTATAACAAATTCTGAATACAACACCTCTCTCGCACTCTATTTCATTGCTTATGTCTTGTTCGAAGTGCCCGCTAATGTGAGCTATCTCTGAAAACTTGTCCGCCATCCTGTACACAAGCTCACTGCCTGATATAGATCATGTGCGCATTTTTTTTGCATAGCAAAAAGACGACAAAGATATCCTAAAGCACTCTCGAACAGCTTGAAACGTTTCAATCCACAAGCCTGGTTGCCAACTTTGACGCTTGTTTGGGGCATCGTCAGTATATGTCAAGGTATAGTCAAAAATAAAGCTGGTCTTTTCGGAATTCGATTTCGTGAGTTCGTTGTATACCACTTGAGGTTGAGTAGGTCCGAAGATACATGATCAAAATTGCTCAAGTTCTCGGAGCTACTGAAGCTGGCCTTTTCCCCGGCACCATCTACATATTTTCCGTATACTATCGGAGGTACGACTTTATCATTCCCAGGAATAACAACTGATCACTATGGGAAATACAGACGTGAACGTAGCTGGCGCGTTGCTATTTTCTTCGGAGGAGCAGCGCTCGCAGGTGCCTTTGGCGGTATTCTCGCTTATCTTATTGGTAAGATGGATGGTGTAGGCGGTCGAAAAGGATGGCAATGGTAGAAAAATATCATTGGCAGTTCGCGATGAAAGCATTGAAAACAACCCATTAGGATATTCATTATTGAAGGAATTTTGACTGTTGCCATTGCAGTCCTCGCATACTTTGTCGTCCCGACGTGGTCGCATAAGGCCAAATTCGTACGTTCACTCATTTTATTGCTTTTTCAATAACCCTCGTTCCTGTATAGTTGACAGGACCAGAACGCGAACGACTTTTAGAACGCCTCAACGCGGACTCAGACGCAGGGTTGATCGAGAAATTTGAATGGTTCTATGTCAAGCAAGCATTGACCGATCATCTAGTGTGGGCATACGCATTTTTATTTCATGGATTTGCATTCGTCTTGTTTTCGCTCAGTTTGTTCCTGGTAAGGCACAGTCATAACTACTGATAGATTAGTGGAGTTGACAATGGCCAGCCTTCTATCATACAAGGTTTGGGATTCGCCAGTTGGCAAGCTCAACTGTAAACGATCCGCTTTCCATCAAAACTATGTTAAACGTTATGTAGATTGACCATACCGCCCAACAGCCTTGCGAGTATCTCACTCGGGTTGACCGTTTGGCTGTCAACAAAATACAACCGACGTGCAATATTCATTATTGTTGCCGCGTCTGTTGCTATCATTGGTGATAAGTTCTCTACCACACATACGTTCCTGTCGTCTAATCTTGGTCAAGGTTACATTGTCCTTCTAACGACTAAGACTGCTGGCGCACAGTATGTTGGTGTGCACCTCGCTGTCGCTGGTGTGTACACCGGTGATGCATTGCTATTGAGGTGAACCCCAATGATGCTCCTGACAGTTCCTCAAAGAGGTATAGCTAACGAAAATTAGTTGGCCAGGAGAGAATGTTTCAGCACAGACGAAGCGCGCAGTCGCCGTAGCAATGCAAATCACAATAGGGGACATTGGAGCGATCGCAGGGTACATTAGCAATCCTCTAGACGTTGAAAGCTGACCAACAATCACTTTATCACCCAGTGTCCTGATCTATAGACCATCACTTGCCGCAGACCGATTCCGTATACCACATCTCATAGCAATCGGATACCTTCTCTTCTCTATTTTAGTAGCGTCATATCTGTGGTGGTGGATGAGCAAGGAAAACCAACACCGAAATGAGATTCTGATAGCTCTCAAAGAAAAGGCTGAGGGTGAAGGTAAAGGTGATTGGGAATTGTCGGCGGAGGAACAACAGAAGCTGGGAGATAGGGCGCTGCAATATCGATATGTCTTCTGAAATGACATTTTTGTATATTGAAGGCATCGGCAGTTGTTGTGCGATAATTTTGCTTCTAAATTCTACACGTCCTCTAGAAACTTCGTCGATAGTAGGCGCAATAGATCTGCCAAGGGAGTTTCCAATCACGTTGTTGGAGCTTGGGATCAAACGCGTTAAAATTATTGTCTTCTAAGCGTTGCAGCAGATTTGCCACGGGTACCTAAGGGTACGTTGGTAAGTCTGTTTGGATTCTAAAGCTTCAGAAAAGTACGCACTCCAGCCATGAAGACAGGAATGGAGTTACTAGGAACTTTACCGCCTTGATCCTTCAACATGGAACGAGCAGTAAGCATGTGGTCATTTGCAAGTGTGGCAAACTCATATACTGCATCCTCAATCCCATGAGCCGCTGGTCCCTTTCGAAAAAGTTCCTCTTGTCGTACGCCATGTCTTGACGTGATTTCTGCAGGAATGACGCTACGGCCCTGCTTGGAATGATAAGGTAGAGCACGAAGAAGCGTGACAATGGTTTGTGCATTGCCGAGGTGAGATGCACAGTGCGAGAGGGTATGGGATTCACTAATAGGATGAGGAAGGAGAGAAAGAAGGATGTAAAGTAGGGTGCTGTGAGTTGATTCACTGTGAGAGATCAGCTGGTCAGTGGACTGGTAAGAAGTTGTTTCAAGTTCAGCATCCTATCCGTAGAGTAGCAGATGAGCCAGGCAAATGATAGTAGGGCAGAGACAGGACAAACACGAGCATCTATAATACGTTTGAAGTGGTATGGTTGAAGCTGGGCTCGCTGTGTTGTGTCGAAGAGCGCAAGGGCGATGGGATGACGCGGCGGCCTGCCCTACCCGATGGGCGAATTATTGCATAAAGCTAAGAGGACCAGAGAGAAAATTTACATCGAATATATCCTTTATTGCATCTCTCCAAAATTGCATTCGCATTTTCCCGATTGTGACATTAGATACATGATCTTGTACTGTAGCCAGCTCCACCTGAACGAGTCCATCAAGTCCTGGAATCCTAATTGGTAGGAAACAAACTCACAGAGAATGCCTTTATAGCAAGATAGGAGCCTCTTAAATCCCTCGGCCAAAACTGGGAAATCAAGTATGATTCGTAGTCATGTTTGTGTACAAAGTCTGTGCAGTAACCGAAGGGATCTGAAATTGCAGGGCTGCCAAGACTTGTTGGGTGACTGGCATGAAGTCGCCTCCGTAGTATTATTCTTGACAAAGATAGAGATGATCGTAGCCTCATACCTTCAGAAAAAGAACGCGTTTTTTTTGCGAATGACGCTCTGTGCTGATCAAAAGCCTTGGGACCAAATATTGATACCAATTCACGTCATATCCCGGAATAGTTAATGACACAGTCATGCAAAGGTCAGGCCTTCAGCGAGAGGTTCTCACTCTGTATAGACGGTAATTGACTTCCTGAGCTGTGTTCTAGCTTCATACATTGATCACCTATTGGCAGTGCGCTTCGAATGGTAAAAACCAAACCAAAACCGACGCAAGCTAAATTCCTTCTCTATGTTCGCTTTACTTTCCGTCAGAATGCGTTCTCAGTATCATATCGCGACGTGAGCGCGATTGAACATTTAATCAGGAAAGGCAAACGACAACTGGAGATGTATGAAGACACAGGCGTAAAGGATTGTTTCGTCTCAAAGACTATGATTGAGTGGGAGGAACAGCAGTGGAAAGGAATTACTCTCAAAGACGCTTGCAGGATTTCCTCCCAATTCCTCCCTCCACTTGAGTCGAGCCCACCGACATGAATAAGCGCCGCTTCGATCTAGTCCGGCGGCGAGTCCTTCGCGAAAGCGTCTGACAGCCGTAGTGGGCAATATCTCCTGGACTCTACAATTCTATCTTCTTCTTCTGATGCAGATCATAGGGTGCGCTCCTGGGATGCGATCGAATATGAGATCTAGGAGTGTGTAGGCTGCGGAACACGTTCTGAGACCACTTAAGATTATCACTCGACTAGGCCTTGTTCACTGGACGTCAAAGCTCAGTTTAGCAAAAGCCAAACCATTGTCTAGTGGCTCGCTAAAATAAAAAACGTGATTCAGAGCGTGCACAAAGCGGACACTCACTTATTTACAGAATAAGACGACAAGTTATCTACAGACATATTGACGTACAATGTGTATGACAAGGATTCAAATTCTTATTCCACAATGACTACATGGAATTGCAAATTTTTGGAGGCTGAGTCAATGTATGAAGCTACCCCTGTGCTCATGGTTTCTATCTTTGTCGCCTGCGGTCTTACTCATTGACATTGCTCAGTCAGGAGGATTATTAGGCTATAGCCCTGAATAAGAACTCTGAAACCTGAACCATATGATCTATCCATTGTGACCACGCAGAGCTATATTCTCCAGTCAGATTGGTTGGCAAAGTGATTTTCCCCAATGTTAGCTACATGCGAGCAAGGCCACGTACCATAGCCTGTGATTCGGCATCTCTCTTACAGACTAGTCAGCCTCAAATCTGTTTTTGAACGTCTCATGGCCAGGGGCTTCACTAACGAAACTGAAACAGTTGCCCAAACCAGAATCTTGGGTAGACCCTGAAAACTGTCTGATGCAGCCATCTGGCCATTGACTACTTCAACGGCCATGACCAGTCTGTCTCCCAGACTAGTCCGCCATCATCGACCAGTCTGCCACCCAGAATAGCCCGTGACCATGAGCGCCGCTAGCTCCAAGTTTGTTGACCAATCTGAGACCTTTGACAGACTCGATGGCTTTCAGCCAGTCGATCTTCAGACTAGTTCGAATCTGGTCTTCCCATCCAATCTGCAGTCTCCTTTCCAAAGGCATGGCTGGGTAGCAGTGGCCACATTGTTGAGACCAAACACAGGCAATGTTATTTAACCCAACAGCATATCGGAATTAGACACGATGCCAAGCTACGGGCCAGCGTACGCTTAGATTAACACTAGTGCAGAGACTCGTCTTGTTGTCGATTTCGCGCTTGTTGTGGGTGAGGAACTCTAAGCAGAGAACTAACACAGTTGAGGGTGTAGACAAAGCGCACATGTCAAAATTTCTAATATGAAATATGTAGGATAAGATTAATGAACCATAGATCTAAAGCTAACTACTTAAAAATAGAGTACGTTCTTTGGTGAGCAGCTAATTGTTTTCTTTCTATCCATTTTCTAATTCAGCAAACAGAGAGTAATTAAAATTATTTTGTGTTAGTTTTTCGTGTTAGAAACTGCACAGAAAATTAGAGTAAGAAATCTAGTTGTTGGCAGGGACATCGAAGCAGAGGATGGCATTGGGGAACTCAAGTTTTATGACGTTGTTCCAGAGCCACTCCATGGGGGTACCATAGGTGATGTCATAAGAATTGATTGTATTAAGATGTGAACCTCAGGAGTCACCTATGAAGGTAGACGACTGTTGTATTACCTATTAAGATGTGAACCTACACTCGGTACATTAGTATCTAGTGATAGC
>Ga0153986_1000663_pt1 | contig 9938 bp, 14 predicted proteins | sample TSGA070MetaG_FD_104724 | JGI IMG/M metagenome (GOLD analysis project Ga0153986, IMG submission 104724) | Attine ant fungus gardens microbial communities from Georgia, USA - TSGA070 MetaG | ecosystem: Host-associated > Fungi > Mycelium > Unclassified | place: USA: Georgia, Alexander Wildlife... | reverse complement strand
GAGACCCAGAATGAATACCTTGTATTTATTTTCTTTTCCTTTACTTTTTATTTTACATAAGCATAAAGGAAGTAATGACTCAACCATTAATCAATTGATACAAATGTATGCACATATGTAAATAGTATAAGTAATAGTACAATTGATCAGAAACTCTTAATAAGTTCTCTTTGTTAACTCCAACTTAGAGTATATCCTTGAGTTAGCTCAGACTTGTGGTTGCTACATTAGACTTAGGGTATGGACTAACTAACCTATATCTAGAATTGTAGATTGATTTAGATAAGATAAGATAAGGGTGGGAGGATTATGTTATCAGATCATGTGATGTGACATATGACATTACAAAGTGACTATGGAAAATACTTAGCTAAGACAGTGCACAGACTAGATATATTTAGTATAAGTAAACAGTATAATCCAGTGTGGACTCTTAACAAGTTCTCTTTGTACCACAACATTGAGTTGAGTTTGGGCTTAAGTTATCACAACTAAGTTTGATCCTTACACTAGAGCTATTATTATTTTCTTTATTTCTTTTTGTTAGCAAAAAAGCTCAATAAAGTTCTTTATTGGATTGGTGTAACTACTTATACAAACTCTAGTTGGTTTGTGTATTTATCTTCTAAATTTACTACATAAGCATTACTATAGTCTATTTATATTTTGATTCTGTTAATTGTTGATAAATTGCCAAAAGACTAGAAAAATGTTTGGTTGTGGAGCCATAATTCTGATACGTTTTGTTTTTAGAACAAGTCACTTCAATTGTTTCTATTTGTTCATTAATGATAGACATTTGCAAAAAAATAAACAAGGAATTAGATCGTTATATAGACTAGGCTAAACTAGTATGTTATTAGGACTTTAGTTAAAACTGCAATAGAGTTTCAACAAGTAAGACCAACCTATAAACTACTATGGGAGATAGATGTTGCAGTAAGAAAAAACTACAAGACAACATAAATCAATTATTAGAGCAGATTTGTGCTGAGTTTAATCTACCTTTCCAAGTGATTAGTATCGAACTATCTACACATACTAGCTTTTGATTTAGACATTAAATGTCAATGTTTTTATCTAAGAAACAACTTCGACTTCATAAATAATTTTCTATTTTTCCTTGTTTTACAGTTTCCATACTAGGTCAAAATATCATTTGTCTAGTAGACCGTGCGATCATCTGGAGCAAGCGCTAATCATCATATGATTCCGAAGCAACACTATCGACAACATACTACATAAAGTGCTGATTTTCGGCACAATTTTCATTGAAACTTTGAGCGCTCCAACATTCACTCGGCATTGATATATGACGTCATTGAACTCGCAGTGTTAGGGATGCGAAGAACGAAATCAGTGACATTCACATGGTTTGCCGAAGCCGAATCCACAGGCACTTTGCCTGACACCACTCCCACGAGAAAATGTACTGGTCCAGGCCGCACTTCTCCTATAAGAGAAGAAAACTGGCTGACTTAGAGTGCGTTTCATCCTCACTCCCTCCTATGACATCTATTCCTTCTAATCACACGGGACTTGCTATTAATGATATTACAGTCGTAGAAAAAGCTGGTGGCTTGGCAAACAAGCGCGAATCTTCTGTCTCCCTCGCTGAGAATGCTAGCCTTTCCAGCAGGAACGAGGTCGGGAACCTCAATGCTAAGCTGGCTAATCCGCTCGCGGGAATTCCGCAGGACGAGCTAATTAAGGGCGGCGAAATGTTTGCTCTAAGGAACGGTCTTGAGGATATGTCCGAACTCTTCAGGAAGGGTGCTTTGGTGGCTCAGGATCCACTGGCATTCGAAGATCTGCCGCTGCTTACTGAAACGGATAAACAAGCATTGCGAGACGAAGTCTCTAACAAGTGGAGGCATCCGAAGATGTTATACTATCTTGTTATCCTTTGCTCTGGTAAGCTCAGAACATTGCAGTTCTCGTCGTAATTGATATTGAAATATATCCTCTGTTGCAGTGGCGGCCGCGGTTCAGGGTGTCCGTTGTTGCAATTTATTAGTCGAAGTGTCACTGATTTCATTCAATACAGATGGATGAATCCGTCATCAATGGAGCTAATCTCTTCTTCGCACCTCAATTTGGGATCAACCCGCGTGGAGGGACTGACCAGGAGAACAGCAGGAACCAATGGCTATTAGGCCTGGTCAACTCTGCGCCCTACGTGGGTTTCATTTGCTAATCCTCCGCCATCAAAATTCATGTCAAATTGATAGCTGTGCTGCGCTGTGCTCGGCTGTTGGTTGACTGAACCAGTTTGTGCTTTAATGGCAGTTTCGGATCTAGGAGGGCTCATCCCTGTTTTCGTTTTCAGCTGAACCGGTTGGTTGGGAGGAGGGGCACTATTTTTATTACTGCTCTCTTCTCTTTCCTTACATGCATCTGGCAGGGAGTCACCAACTCTTGGCCGCACCTATTTGTGGCACGCTTTGTTCTTGGTCTAGGCATCGGGCCGAAGAGCTCCACCGTACCTGTGTATGCCGCCGAATGTCAGTCAAGTTTGATCTGCAGAAATTGTTGTTGATTTGTCTCAATCGTTCTCTGCATCCATAGGTGCACCTCCACTTATTCGAGGTGCTTTGGTGATGATGTGGTAAGCTTTACTGTGTGCTCTTGTACAATCTCAGAGGGACTGATAAGCAATTGGAAGGCAAACCTGGACGGCCTTCGGTATTATGATGGGATTTGTCATGGATCTAGTGTTTTTTAAAGTGCAGGATAGATCTCATATTCATGGCCTAAACTGGCGTTTGATGCTCGCAAGTGTACGTTTTGTTCCGTTGACTTTGATATTCAGCGCTTGATTTGTCACAATAGGCTGGGATTCCTGCATTGTTCATTGTTGTTCAAGTGTTCTTTTGCCCTGAATCGCCGCGTTGGTATCTCTCCAAGGGTCGTCATCGCAAGGCTTTTGAATCACTCTCGAAGCTGCGCATGCACCCGCTTCAGGCTGCTAGGGATCTGTATTGTAAGTTATGTATGACTCTTCGCATTGACTTTTGATTTTTATCATGGAATAGATATGCATGTATTGATTGAAGCGGAGAAAGATATGGAGAGGAAAAGTAATAAGTTTTTTGAGCTATTCACGGTTCCCCGAAACCGCCGAGCGGCGCTCGCTTCCTTCATTGTCATGTTCATGTAAGTGACGTACTTATACATCCTCTTTGTTTCTTGTATGCTCAACTGCTTGTCAGGCAACAATTGTGAGACGTTCGTGAAATTCATAATGAAATAACAACTCATGACAATGTAGCTGTGGTGTGAATGTGATCGCATATTACTCGGTATACTATCTCTTCCTTCTTTCAGCAACAATCTGACAACTACTACATTTATAGTCAGAAATCTTTGCCGAAGCCAACTTTTCGTCAATACAAACGTTGTTGGCCTCGTTTGGTTTTGGAGCGGTGAATTTTGTGTTTGCATTCCCGGCCATTTGGACTATCGATACTTTCGGTCGACGTAATTTGCTACTAACGACTTTTCCCTTGATGGCCATCTTCCTTTTGATGACTGGGTTTGCCTTGTAGGTGCTGCCAATCAATGATTCCAGACCATGAATAACTAATTGTTTATAAGTTGGATACCCGAAACATCTCAGGCCCATATAGCCGTTATCACTCTTGGTATTTATCTTTTCGGAATGGCTTACTCCCCAGGAGAAGGTCCAGTTCCATTCACGGTTCGATTTTTTCCCCGTACGCTCTTGCAATGGTCTGAGGTGCTCCAGTATTCAGCCGAAGCATTTCCCCTTTACGTGAGAGACATAGGAATGAGTTTTGCCACTGCCACGCTTTGGTTCTTGTAAGTTCGGCCCTTTACCATCAAAATCTATCAACTGAGAAGGGCTGCAGTAATTTCGTCATTTCGATCACGTTCCCTCCTTTGCTCGGGGCTTTCAAGGCGCAAGGTAGATTTTACATATTCAAGTCTATCATTGCTCATCTGGTGACCATAGGGGCCTTTGGCTGGTATGCTGCGTGGAAGTAAGTCGACTTGTACGCTCGAACATAACAGATCTTGACATTGAAAACTTTAGCGTTGTGGGTTTCTTCGCTGTTTTGCTATTTGTCCCCGAAACCAAAGCATTGTCACTCGAGGAACTTGATCAAGGTATGTGGAAGAAGCTTATCCTTGCCTTACTTGAATTGACCCCTCGTGAAGTTTTCAGCGTTCCAACCCGGGTACACGCTGCATATCAGGTCAAGGCGTTCATTTCCAATATTAAGAAGTATATTTTGGGCATGAAAGTGTCTGAGCTACCGCCTCTTTACAAGCACGAACGGATAACGAGGGATCTGATTAAGGCTGAAGCATAGGCAATATATTATGCTGTTCAATGTACCCCATGGGCGCAATTCTTGTATCCCATGACCTATCACGATGGAATTTGATTCATGAACTACATGGTCCGGACTGAATCTCATAGACCATCATGAATGCTAATATGATTTTGTATATGATTTTGTGTGACGTCTGATCAAGGGCGATACTTTTTGCTGCCAGTGTCAAGTGTCATGGATACTCTTGAATTCAATTCGCGCTGTACTTTAAGGGTTCGCTTGAAATTGTCTACGATTTCCACAATGAGTCTTGGAAGGATCTCTACGACCTTCATCTTCTGACGTCTTAGTGGAAGGGAATGAAAAACTAGAGATTGCCCAGTCTCGGACTGAGATGTACTTTGCCACTCAGAAAACATTCGCTGCTCATGGATTTTTTCAACATTGATGAACTGCTAGGCCCCAGTGAGTTACTACTCATTCAACCTCCCTCCGAAAAAAAGCCTTTCACAGGTGCTTCTCAGGCGATACCAATATCCTCCACTTGGAGAAAAAAATCTTCGTTGTACATGGAGAACAAATTTTGCCGAATGATGGATCGGGAGACAGTGGCAGAAGGGGAGCAACCCCTCGTCTCTGATCCATGAGCCAAAGACTGGAGATAGTGGGGAATAGCTTCAGCAGCAAAGTAGATCGTGGGAATAGTTGACCATGATAGTCAATCCATCTATTCAGTAGCTTCGGACAAGAGAACCCTCTCCGAATGAGCCAGACAACCATCCTGCAGTATGAGGCCCCATGTCAGTGACTTGCTCACCCACCTCTTCTCTCCGTTTACTTGATCTTAGGGCCTGTCCATTGCATGGATTGGTACAAAACACCCGCTCCCGGACAGCAAGCACATCCTAGAACAGCTTTTCGGATGGGCCTCGCATCATTAGTCGACAATTATCAAAACTACATAGCCGTTATTGGACTCCGAGATGAAAATGTCCTAGTTGAGGACGATTTCACTGATTATCCGGATTTTGTCAGCCTGGCTGAGGCATATCATGGTTATCCCGCCACAAGTTTGCAATGGCAACCTCCCACTGCCGCAAGTCATCCCTGGTCACAGAAATCTGCCAACACGGAGCTTATAGCAACAACTTCTGATGCCCTACGCGTCTGGGAATATAGCAGTGATGGACCAGCGAATGTCTCCAGTTATGTCGGACGGCTGCCGTCTAACAGTGGACAGCACAGTCTTGTAATGAAGACTGCTCTGTCAGGTGTATGTTCTGCATTTATTGATTCTCTATCTCCCATGCTGAAGTGCCCTATAGCAATCAAAGGTTCAGAATCAATCAACTGGGGCGCCACTGACCAATTTCTCGTGGAACGAAAAATCGCCTAGTCTTGTTGTCACATCCTCAATCGACACAACATGTACCGTTTGGAATATCGACACTTCTGCTGCCATCACACAACTTATAGCACATGATCGAGAGGTGTACGACGTCGCATGGTTGCCCGGCTCTACCGATATCTTTGTTTCTGTTGGTGCAGACGGTAGTATACGTGCCTTTGATCTTCGCGCTCTCGATCATTCCACGATTCTATACGAAACACCTGTACCTCAGAATCCCCTACCTCCTACCGCCTCCCCTTCCACGACAACACGGCCCCTCTCATCTCCTCTTCTAAGAATTGCATTCAATCCTCTTGATCCCAACTACATGTCAACTTTTCATATGGACGGCCGTGATGTACAGATCCTTGATATGCGGAGTCCCGGTCAGCCCGTGATGGAACTGAGAGGTCATGTTGCTCCTATAAATGGACTTGGCTGGGGTTCTGTTGAACAACCTTTACTTGCGACAATCGGTATGTAACTCCAATGTCAATTCTCCAAGTATTCCTACTTATAATTATGGTTGATACAGCTGATGACTGTCAGGTACTGATCTGGGACATTCTGGGACATGCCCGAACGAACCCCGTCTCCCAGAGAAATACGAACTCAAGATTGAACTCTCCCCGACCAGATGTTAAAAAGAAGATCATTACAGATCCTGTAATGTGTTATACGGCTCCTAGTCAAGTTACGAATCTTGCGTGGTCACCGTCAATTCAGGGCACGACACTCCCAAGCGGCCTTTCAACAACTACCGGAGAGTGGTTAGCACTCTGTTCTGGAAAAACTGTCAAGGCACTTCTAGTATAGCATCGGGGGGACATCTGACAGATGTTTCTTCAGCGGCAGTGTTGTATTTAAGTGATTGGTGATACCCGTTATGCACATAGTGGACCGGACTAGGTTTAATAGATGCCGCATGCTTACATATTTTTTGGGGTGTTACCTATTCTTCCTATCATCTTTGTCGTTGGTTGTTTTCGCCATTGCTGTATTGATCATTCTAATAGACCTGGTCAAGAGGGCTAGATGCTATTATTCAGAAGGCAATAGACTGGAGTGCTGAGATTGCTCACTGATGGGTGCGACTAACCAGAAGGCGTTCACACCAATGAAATAAATCCAGAAGTATAAGAATTCTGGTCGACTGTGGGGACAACCTTCAAAGAAGGTTGTGGTGTAATAAAGGACGTTCCCGTATATATGTCCAAAGCACATCATTACCGTTAGAACGTGGCGTGAAGGGGATCGGTTGGCGGTTGCGAATGCTATATAGAGACACAAGGGACCCCAGACATGCTGTGAGGTGACGGGAAATGAGTTGGATGCCTCAAAATGAAGGAAAGGATGACCCCACCGAGGTGACCATTTCGATGGCAAGAAGAAAAGAGTCGGACGAAAGGTATCTGGAATCAGACTTTGCGTATTCTTTCCATTCTTGAGATATGATATCGTTTAAAGAAACGAGGGTCCTATGATTCCGAAAGAAATGTCCTATTGAGTAAACAGGTTGAATAAATTGATAGACAACAAGCCCGATGACAAACCCTCGAAGATGATGTGAACGAAGCCGCCTGTTTGTTGTTCAGTACCGGAAGGTCAACCCATGGAGACAGTGATTACTTGTAACGAACCAAAGGGTTGTGAGTCGTTCAGTGATTGACAACTTTTTGGGAGCGAGCCAGACGAAGGTGGCGATCGTCACAAAGGACAGGGCCCCTAACCATGCTCCGATGAGCACAATAGGTGGATGAGTATTAGGAATGTATCCTGTGAAAGTCGAGTCCAGAGGATAGTATGGATGAGGACTGGTCATAGTTGAATGCACTACAGTCAATCCTATGTATAGGTCATGATGATGAGTCAGACGGGCAAATTTTCTGATAAAACTGGCTGAATTCTGAGCCCAATGCATGACGCACAAATCAACATGTGCCAGTACGGGAACTATATGATTGTTCTGTTCAGCGTTCACGCTCCAGAAACCGAGTCATCACACCAGGCAAGCATGGCAGTAGCTGCATGACACTGAGATGATACTGGGATGATTTGCGAAGAGCTGTGATACCTAATATAGCCATCATTATTATCGGTGACTAATGGGCAAATGAACTGAATGACACGAACGACCATGTTATTCCAAGCTTTCTTCCAAGTCTGGGCGGCGTCCTTGCTTGCGGCAAAATCTGTCCTTCCTATGAGACCTCTCGTCCTATGGCACGGACTAGGTTACCCCTACACTCGGATTCGTCTCTCTCGCTATATGCTAACTTTAAATGCTCAGGTGACTCACATTCCTCTCCAGGAATGCTCGAATTCATGAAGCTCATTGGAGAAGTTCATCCTGGGATATTCATTCATTCTATCTACATTCACGAGGACCAAAGTGAAGACAGAAAAGCTGGTTTCGTATGTCTGTAGACTAGTGTTCTCCACAGCTGAATGATTGCTCTTCACCTAGTATGGCAATATCAACGAGCAATTGGAAACTGTCACGAAACAGCTTGCATCAATACCTGAGTTACAGAGAGGCTTTGATGCTGTTGGCTTCTCGCAAGGTATGAACCTCTGTTTCTGCTTGTATCCTGCAAGTGCTCAATAACATAAATCAGGTGGGCAATTCTTCCGGGCCTATGTCGAAAGATACAACAATCCAGCTGTCCATAACCTTATAACATTTGGCTCGCAGCATATGGGCATTTCTGATTTGCCATTATGTCGATCTTATGACCTCCTTTGCCAGTTGGCCCGAGTAGCCGTAAGAGAAGGAGTTTACACTACGTGGGTGCAGAATAACCTCATTCAGGTCAGGACGAAACCCGTATGGCTTGGAAGCAGACTCACATCGATTGTGTTAGGCACAATATTACCGTGACCCACATAATTATGAGAGCTATCTCAGGGCGAATCATTTTCTTCCCTGGATCAATAACGAGGTTGAGGACGGGCGCAACAAGACCTACGCACGCAACTTGGCTTCTCTAAATAACCTGGTTTTAGTGATGTTCACCGAAGACAAGACGGTGGTGCCAAAAGAAAGCGCCTGGTTTGGATCTGAAGCGATAGAAGAGGAGAGTAGGCATTATGTCAGTCCTGGGCAACATCGGCTCACAAGATCAATTGTTCCGATGTGGGAACAACGGTTGTACATCGAAGATTGGATTGGACTGCGGGAGTTGGATGAGCAGGGAAAAGTTGTGTTGACTTTGTGCAATGGAGAACATATGCAAATCAGTGGTTGTTGGAGGGACTTGATTGTTGAATATACTGGCCATTAGATTGGAATATGCATATGAAAAAAAGTTTCTTAAAGATCAAGTGTTGAATGTATAAATAAAGTACTGTGAAGACACACTAAATAAGACACATCATTTGATGTAGTCCAGTCTAGATAGATAAAAATAAAAACATATGAAAATGTATATAAGGAGAACATATACTGTCCTAATATAATAGGTTTTTACTCTGTAGATACTCTGATACATTTCAGTGACTGGCCTGTACCTAAGGTAAGCCTAGAGCTACCTAGGTCATAAACTGCCTCTTCAAACCTTTGACTAGTCTCCACAACTAAGTCAATATTTAATATTTCTTTTCTATTTCCTTTTATTTGATATTTGAGGGAGCACATGACTTAGAGATGATGTAGTGTTCCTAGGCCTGAGTTGACTCATAGACACACTCTAAGTCAGAGTTGACAAAGAGGGCTTGTTAGAGTTCCCAATCAATTGGCCTACTACTTATACATTCTATACTATTTGCATACATTTGTAGCCATTGCATCAGTATTGAGTCATAGTCCTCTTGTCATATGACTCCCCATAATTAAATAAAATAAAAATAAAAAGAATATTAAATAATGACTTAGCTGTGGTGACTAGTCAAAGGTCTGAAGGAGCAGTTCATAATAGATGACTTGATAATGATGTAATAGCTACAAATGACAACAAATACTATAGTAGTATTAGTAGTAGCTCAATCCATCAGAAACTCTTAACAAGTTCTCTTTGTCAACTTCAACTTAGAGAAAGTAACTTAAGTCTTCACAACCTTGAGCCACTACAATCTACTACATTTAAAGATGTGCTGCTCAACAGGTTATTGTTATGAACTGCCACTTCAGACCATTGACTAGCTACCACAGCTAAGTCAATATTTATATTTCTTTTCCTTTTCTATTATTAGTATGGGAAAATATGTCACACTATGTGACACAAAGAGTAACAAGATCACATTAGGGT
>Ga0153986_1000657_pt1 | contig 9990 bp, 10 predicted proteins | sample TSGA070MetaG_FD_104724 | JGI IMG/M metagenome (GOLD analysis project Ga0153986, IMG submission 104724) | Attine ant fungus gardens microbial communities from Georgia, USA - TSGA070 MetaG | ecosystem: Host-associated > Fungi > Mycelium > Unclassified | place: USA: Georgia, Alexander Wildlife... | reverse complement strand
TGTGCCATTTTGGCTCTCGAGGCATTTTGTTATGAGTGACCCTTTTATTGGTAATGATCATGGTCTGGGTCTACTATGAGGAATAGTGAAGGTTTCTAGAGCGAGTTACAAGAGCTAACTCGTAGTTATCAAGCTTCCAATGTTACTTTTTAATGGAATTTTCATATCAGGTGTAACACCGCTGATGGGGGTGACAAAAGTAAGGTTGTTAATTATCGGGGTGTGTCCTTTTATCAGAGACAAGGGTGACAAGTGCAAATCAGGGATATGTAATCTCCGAGATGGGTTACAGTTGTATGCAAACAAGTAGGTGCTGGGGAGGTAATTAGGATTTAGGGAACGTACTAGTGATTTCAATAGGTATAAAACAGACTAAAAACAATAATAAGTCTTGCTCACGAGTGCTCTCGCTAGTCGGATCTCAAAGGCACGCGTTCGTCTCACGCCGTAACACTACTGTTCTTACCTAGTCTAGTAGCCTGGCTCGCCGTCGGTACAGCAGTTACTACCTAGAACTCCTGGAGCCTTGTGCAAGCTCTACTTCAGCTGACTGTACAACTGGAAGCTTACTACGAAAAACCGTAGCGAGGGTTTAGTCTCCTAGCGTAAGTGAATGTCCAAGTCCTCTCGAGGTCGAGTATCTCGTAGGGAAACGAAATAGAAAACAAAAAATAGAACTTAAGTTCGCTTGAGTTCACTTTTCAGCTCTTGAGCAGAAGAGAAGGAAAAAAGGGGATAAGATTGCTTGTCCCTTCCCTCATACTCTAGAGGTTTTTATTAGAATACAACTGTTCGAATCACATACAAAGAAAATAGAAAGAAAGTCGACGGTGTCCCCTAAGATAGCTAACCAGAATGCTGACCATCTCCCCTCCATTCGATCCCTCACTCCTTATTCGTTCTTTCCTTATCCAAGCCCTTCTTTGAGGTTCTTTTATATTGACATGGCCACGCGGGGACCTGGCATAGAAAGATCGTGTTCGAAATGAGCCACTGATCCTCCTGATCGTACCGTCTGCGAGCATGCTATACTCTTCCTACCTCTTCACAACCTGCTTCCTCTCCTTCCCATATCTTCTCTGAGACTCCTTCCTCCTCAAGCATCTCTTCTCTATCGTCCTGATCCCCAGGTTACCCTTTATCGAGCCTTCTTGTAGCCGCTCCTATGCCTCTCATTCTAAATATAGTCCCTGTGTTACATCCGTGATCCATCACCTATTTTTACCTTTATGATGTCAGGCTGCTGACTCTTCATTGGGAGCTGGTCTCTTGAGGCCGTTTCCTTCCTCAAGAGTACGTACAGAGGAGGGAACTTTTATTGATAACTATATGAGATGATCCGAGCAAGGATTACTATGAGGGATTGATAGTGGTGATCACAGCCACTACTCCACTTCTCGAGCGCGATGCTCGAGAACACGACTGGACAGCAGTCTCTCTCTGGTTCTCGGGGCACTCATCTTTGTATAGAATAAGCATTATGGGAGTATTATCTTGTTAATATTACTTATTTAACCAGAATTTTACTGGCCGGTGTGATACCGCTCAATTCATGCCCAGACTTTATACTACTTTACATGGTTTGTGTGCAATGTTTACTAAGCAGGTACTCTATGACTCGTCTACTGATCCTATCTTATCACTCCATCACTGATTTGGCAAAGCGTGGAGATCGTGGGCCTACAAGTCCATATAAGGGTTAGCCGGTCCTTTTGCGTCCAAGACCAAGTCCAGTCCGTCATCTTCTATCTCTGTAATCTTCAGAGTGTCTTCCTCCTCCGAGTACATATCATACAGTTCCTCAATGGGGTCTAGTCGGTTCATGACAGTCTAGCAGTCCAGCTCTAAAGCTTGGCTAGTCTGCTGGTTTAAGTCCTGAGGATAGAGTATTCTATAGTTCAAGAGAAAGGAGAGAACTGCCGTCCTCTCTTCTCTTCACTTGTATTTATAGCCCTAGTGTTACATGAAGTTGTAACTCCTTGTAACAAGTATGAGTTAAGAGTGTTACAAGGAAGGGTAACTAAGCATTACAAGGAAGAGTCACAGTGTTACAAGTTAGTGTCACTGTGTGTTACAAGGAAGTTTGATAAACAAGAAGAAGAGAGACTGAGTCAATAGTCTGTTACTGTCTGTGACAAGAAAAGCGACAGTGAGGAGTTGTTCCTTAAAAGGATAGATGAAAGATCTAGTCAGTGTCTGAAGAGAGATTAAGATTAATCTCTCTTGTTTTGAAGTCCCAGAGATAGTCAAGCCATACCTGGTCTTCTATGAGTAACTCTGTAGAATCCAGAGTTTCCATAACATGATCCCCTTTACTAGGATCGATGTCCTCATTGATTCTAATATCCAATGGGCTCTCCCAAGATGTTGCTCCAGGCAACATCGTCGATGTCATCATAGTAGTCCTTGTTATTGTCAACATAGTTTCGTTCCTTCCAGTATCTGTTATGGTAGTGTTGAGACTTTGTTGGAGGGAATGTGGTGACTGTGGTACAACGAGGAGTAGTAACTGGATAGTGGACTTGTCTGGTGGTAGGGAGTCCTCCTCTGAATAATACATTGTTCTGACGATTTCTTCTAGGATAGGAGTGAGTTTGTCTGTTTTCTTGGGCCTTGGCAAGAAAACGTACTAAGAACCTTCATCTGGTGGGAGTGAGGCCAATAATAAAGGTGGAGATGGGTTCGTTGGAAAAGATGACAGGAAAGTCATGGCAGGCTCAATTGGCTTGTCTTTGAGCAACAGCAAGTTTTGGGTATGGTCAATTTTCCTGGAGAAGACAGAACTTCTTGTAGTATTCTGGATTTTGTTGTCTACATTTCTCGCATTTATAATCTGGGCACTGATCAAGGAAGTAGTCATATCTACCACAGACAAAGCATTGAATGTCATCTGTGATGAATAGGGCAGTGTTTCGAGGTTGGTCGACTGGTTTAGTAATTGTCTGATAACCTTCATCTCCTCCTTGGGTGTTGCAATGATCCATAGCTCCAATACTTCCTTCATTTCGTTGGTGATGGTCTTCTTGGTCGTTAGTATTAGCTGGAGAATCATGTTCAATTGCCGTGCCAGCTTCCGGATTGATCCAAGATGTTCCAGCATGATTTTGGTCATTTGTAGAATATATCCTCCTTGCAGATGCCTGTAACAGTTGACGATGGATGGATGGAAGGGGATGTTGAGTAAGATACTCAACGCTCCTTTGTAGGCGTTCCTAACGTTGGTCTGCTGCATGCTGAAGATGTAAGTATACAGACAAATCCTCTTTGAAAGTATCAAAGTTGGTAAGAGCCATTGTATTGCCGCTGAGAGTGGTTCTGAATTGGGCCAAGGGTATTTCAAGTAGCTTGAGGTGTCGTAGGGGTAGTCCTTTAATATTGGGTTGTCCATTGTGGTCATCATTGGCTGGGGTAGTAGCACGAGTAGAAGTGTTTGAGCTGGGGTTTGAAGTATTTGACATATCCTAGAGTTGGTGTCTTACTTTCCTCCTTTTAAATGTTTGGAGTATCTGTTGGGCGTTTTGTAGGTTGTCTTTAGCTTCCTAGGTTCTTTCCTCTATAGGGTAGCCTCTCCAATACACAAGGTATTCTTTATGTCCATCTTTTCTTCTTTCTTCAATAATATCTTCCACTTCCCATTCTTTTTCACCTTCTATAATGTCCGGGGGTGGTTTCTCTGTGAATTTCCCATATTGAGTGTTTTCTTTCACTGGCCATAGAAGTTGAACGTGGAAATTGGGGTAAATGTGCCAGTGGATAGGTAGTTTGAGTTTATAATTGACTGGTTCTGTACGTTCTAGAATTTCAAAGGGGCTAGTTCTCTTGGGTAAGAGTTTTCATGGCAGACCCTTGATTTGTAAATGTCGGGTGTCCAGCCATACTTTGTCTCCTATTTTTAGTTCTGGGGTTTTGTTCTTGATCCGCTGATTAATGAGGTTGCAGCTATTTTCATGAGTTTCTCTAGCTTTGATTCTAATGTTTTCCATGTGACGTATCCTGTTATCTGCTGTGATTAATGAAATGTTGGGTTCTTTGGGTGTTCATTTGGTAGGATGTCCCAAAATTAACTCAAATGGGGTTTGATTTCGTCCTCCATGGGGTCTAGAATTATGGGCATATTTGGCCATAGAGAGTTTGTTGGCCCAGGTATTGGGGTTATTGACAGAATAGATAGCCAAGTATAGTTCAATTTTCTGATTGAATCTTTCAGTGGTTCCATCAGACTGCGGATGGAATGCAGTTGAGGTGGCCTGTTCTATTCCAAGTCCTTTCATGAATGCCTTCATTGATCTAGCAATGAATTGAGGGTCGCAATCGGATATGACTTTGTCTGGAATGCCATATCGTCTGAATAGGTTATTGGTCAGAAGTTTGGCGATTTCTTCTGAGTCGGCTTCTTTTGTTGTTGGGACTAATATTATTCCTTTTGTAAGTCCATGGTCCACTATGGACAAAATAGAGTCATTTCCCTGTGATTTGGGTAGGTCTGTGATTAGGTCCATTGAGATTTGGGAAAATGGTCGATTATTCTTTGCCACTGGTATTTCTTGCAATAGTGGTTTGAATGGATGGTAATTTATCTTGTACTTTTGGCAATTTTGCATCCTTTCACATAGTTTGTGATGAATGTTTTGATGCCTGGCCAGTAGTGGTATAATAAGACTTTTCTGGTAGTTTCCTTGATTCCTAGATGTCCTGCCATAGGATAATTGTAGTTTTCAAATAGAATTTGTTGTTTTTCTTTGAGTGATGGTTCTTTGAGTTTTTCTGGTAATTCTTCATCAACTTGGAAGGTTGTTTTATTGATTAGATGATCAGGGATGGCTTGTTGTGGTTCTTCTTCAGATTTTTCAAATCTTCTTGATAGTACATCAGCAATAATGTCTTTATTGCCCAAGATATGCTTGATTTTGATTTTGTATGCGCTAAGGGTTGTAAACCAGCACATCATTTGTTTTGATGGGTTTGTCCAGTGGATAATGTTGTTGTGGTCTGTCTAGACAATAGTTTCTTCAGGTGCTCCATTGATGTATTGTCTCCATTCTTGAATTGCTCGTATAATAGCGAGGAATTTTTGTTTGGCAGTGTAGTAGCATTTTTCTGCTCCAGTAAAATGTTTTGAGTAAAAGAAACATGGGTGCTGTACACCATTTTTGTCTTTTTGAGTAAGGACTGCTCCAGTTCTGTTGTTTGAAGCATCGGTGAATATTTCAAATGGTTTGGTGGGGTCAGCGGTGACCAGTATTGGTTCTTGTCTGAATTGTTTCTTTAGTTTATCAAAGGCCTTTTGCGCTTCTTCGGTCCAAGAGAATTTAACATTCTTCTTGACTAGTTGATTTATTGATGATGCAATTTTGGCGTAGTCTTTGATGAATTTCCTGTAGAAATTACAGAACCCAAGGAATTGTCGAGTTTCTCGAAGGGTTTTGGGTGTTTTCCAGTCAATTATTCCTTTGAGCTTGGTTGGGTCCATGCGTACTTTGTTTGGTGAAATAACATAACCCAGATATTTCAGTTCTTGTTTTTCAAATTTGCAATTTTTCAGGCTTGAGATATAGGTCACGTTCTTTGAGTAATTTGAACACTTGTCGAGTAGTCTTGCACAGTGTTTTCTTGTCTGCGGCGTGAATGAGAATGTTATCTATGTAGACTAGAACAAGGTTCTTGTCTATGAGTGGTGCGAGAATGGTGTTCATCATATTTTGAAATGTTGCAGGACTATTGCACATTCTAAAGAACATTACAGTCAGTTCATAAAGTCCTTGTTGCGTCCTGAAGGCGGCTTTCCATTAGTCTTGTTTTTGGATACGAACATTGTTGTATCCAAGTTGAACATCAAGTGCAGTAAAGTATTTTGATCCTCGAAGTTTGTCGAGTATGGATTGTATGTTGGGGATTGGATATGCATTCTTGATTGTATTGTTGTTGAGATATTGATAATCTTGGCATGGTCATAATTTTCCATTTTTCTTTGCAACAAAGAAGAAGAGTGATGCCATTAGTGATTTTAAGGGTTTGATGTATCCCTTTTGTAGGTTTTCTTCAATGAATTTCTTTTGCTCTTCAATTTCAGTAAAAGATAGTTTGTAGGGTTTGAATGCTTTTGGTTCAAATTTATTTTTGGTTTTGATCTTGTGGTCCTATATTCTTGCTGGTAGGTACCGTTTGCTTTTCTTCTCATTGAATAGAGATAGATAGTCATGATATTCTTGAGGAACGATTTCTTCTGGAGGTTTCTTCTCCTTTCATTTTTCTTTTATTTTGAGTTTTTGTGAAGTTGAGATCTTGGTGTTTAACTCGTAAATCTGTGAGTTGAATTCTTCAATGTTTTGAAGTTGTTGTAGTTCCTGGAATTCTTCTGTTAGTTTTGGATTGATCCAGGAGATCGTACCCTTTTTCCAATTAATGTAGAGGTTGTATTTTCTAAGCCAAGGAATGCCTAGAATCATTCAGGGCTTTCCTATATCAGTGATGTGTCATGAATCGCCCCTCCAGGTATTTGACTAGCTACAACGGCTAAGTCAATATTTATTTTTCTTTTACTTTTATTTTCATTTATTTTATAAAAGAGTCGCGGCCTAATGACAAGATGACTCAATACTGATGCAATGGTCATGCGCATGGACAAATATCAGTAAATAAATAGTCTTGTATATAAGTAGGGCACAATACAGTGAGGACTCTTATCGAGTTCTCTTTGTCAACACTAACTTAGGGAGCAGTTGGTTTAATCCCGGCTCAGACGGTTAGCTAACGTTACATTAGAACTTGATACCCTTATCCAATGACCTCGCTCCTTGCGACCTTGTCAATACTCTTATCTAAGTCAATGATCATCTCAATCGTTGCTCGTCCACTTCAATCAACAACTAAGCGAAGGGCCATCACGGCTCAAGCGAATTCTATACATAAGTGGACCCCAGCTTCAAGAGGACTTACTAGTCAGTAGAGAGACTAGAGGAGGATACGCTTCGGCTAGCTCAGGGCAGTCATGTAGAGTCCAGACCTGATAAACTGAGGTGTTAGATAGTCACTTCAATAGCTGCCTCGTGCTGCGGTGCATTGTCACTGGTACACACAGAGGAACAACGGACACTTCTTAAGAAACCGTTTAGTTTAGGCATTCCCTTCTTAGGGATACTACTGTTTCACCCCTCATAGTTACAAGTAGGTCGCAAAGTAAGATAGCAAGTAGGATAGCTAGTTGGATAAAGATTGTGTGCCCCAATAGCTGTAGAACCTAGCACAAATTATCCTTTTCTTTTCTGGAAGTAACAGAGCACTATGTCACTTCCTTTCGACACCACCAACCTCCCAGAACCCACTGAGGAGGAAATGAAAATCCTGATGGCCGCCATCATGCAAAATGGCCTGATGGTTCAACAACTGCAACTCATGGTTGCGCTAAGACAGAAGGAGGTTGAGGAGGAGGAGAATAGAAAGCAGAGAGAAAAAAACGAAAAAAAGGAGGAAGAAAAACAAATTAAATTAAAAGAGGAGGAAGTAAGGACGATGAGCACCTGGAGTGAGGAAGAAAGTCAATGGTATGTGGAGAGATTTAGGGGATACAGGGGAGACACAAGGTGCAAGAAGTGTAGTTGGTTCGGGCACATGGCCCACCAGTGTAGGAAAGCAGAGATTGAGGCTGAGAGGGAGCAGAGAGGGGGGTCGCAGGAGAATAGATGGGAACCATTGAGGTGTAGAGTGATGAGGTGCGACAAAGAGAGGGAGGCAGCGTGCCCCATAAGGAGAGAAGCGCAACAAGGAGTAAAATGTTGGGGATGTGGGGAAGTGGGGCATCGTCTATGGATGTGTCCAACAAAAGCGGTGCACCCTCCCAAGGAAGAAGTGCAGCAGGAGAGGAAAGTAGTGTGTAAGATGTGCAAAGGAGAAAATCACATTGCAAGGAACTGTGATAACTACTGGAGGTGGAGAGAGCAAGAATTGAGGGAAGAAGTAAAGAAGTTGAGAGAACGAAAGGAACAGGAGTTGAGGAGGAAGATAAAGGAGTTGAAGGAACAAAGTAAGAAAGTGAAGGGAGATGAAAGAATCGTAAGGCGCATGATGCGACCTCTGAGAGCAGTGTGGATGAAAGTAGGGTTGGAAAAGATGGACACCCATGAAGGGGTAACAGTAGATGCGCTCCTAGATAGTGGGGCAACAGGGTTGTTTATGAACAAGAAGTTTGTAGAGAAGAACAGATTTAGGATGGAAGCACTGGAGAGGCCAGTAAAAGTAATGAATGTTGATGGAACGCATAACAAAGGGAGAGATATCATGCACAAAGTAACGTGCAATATTTACTATAAGGGACACAGGGAGAGAGCGAAATTCGACGTATGTAATTTGGGAAGGACAGAGGTGATATTAGGAATGCCTTGGCTAATGGCACATAACCCAGAAATCAACTGGGAGAAAGGCGAAGTGAAGTTAACGAGATGCCCACCATAGTGTGGCAAAAGCAGTGAAGAAAAGGGGAGAACAAAGCCTAAGGAGAGGGCGAGGGGAACAGAAGAAGAGAAAGCGATTAGTTGGGCAGCAGATAAGAAGGAAAACTGGGGAAGGGAAGAGGAGATGGAAATCGATCACCAAAAAATCGAAACCATGGTATCTAAACGGTTCCATTGGTGGTTAAAAGTATTCGGAAAGGTGGAGTCCAAGAAAATGCCGATTAGGAAAGTCTGGGACCACGCAGTGGACTTGAAAGGAGAGTTCAAAGCAAGCAAGCAAAACTAAAGTGTACCCATTGTCAAGGAATGAGAGAGAAGAGGTACAAAAATTTGTGGATGAACATCTCAAGAAGGGTTACATTAGACCTTCAAAGTCGGAGTAGACATCGCCAGTATTTTTTGTAGGAAAGAAGGATGGAGGAAAGCGTATGGTTATGGACTATCAAAAGTTAAATAGACAAACAGTGAAGAACAATTATCCCTTGTCATTGATCACTGAATTGGTAGATAACATGGGAAGCAAGCGAGTATTCACAAAAATGGACTTACAATGGGATTACAATAATGTACGCATAAAGAAGGGAGATGAGTGGAAAGCGGCCTTCACAACACATGTGGGGTCGTTTGAACTGGTTATTATGTTTTCCGGAATGACAAATTCACCCACTATATTCCAGGCGATGATGAACAAAATCTTGAGAGACATAATTAACGAGGGGAAGGTGGCAGCGTTCGTGAATAACATGCTAGTAGGAACAGAAACAGAGGAGGGACACAAGAAGGTGGTTGAGGAAGTACTAAAAAGACTGGAGGAGAATGACCTCTACATCAAACTGGAGAAGTGTGTGTGGAAGGTTAGGAAAGTACCTTTCTTAGGAGTGGTAATGGGGGAAGGAAGAGTAGAAATGGAGGAGGACAAGGTAAAAGGAGTGTTGAAGTGGCCAACGCCACAATGTGTAAGGGATGTCAGGAAGTTTCTGGGGCTGGCAAATTATTATAGACGCTTTGTGAAGAACTTTGCCAAAGTGGCCTTGCCCATGAATCAATTGACAAGAAAGAATGAGAAGTAGAGATGGGGGGAGGAGCAGCAAGCAGCGTTCGAGCAGTTAAAATCAGTGTTCACAACCAGACCAGTGTTGGCAACCCCTGAATTGGACAAAGAATTCAGAGTCGAAGCAGATGGATCGAACTTCGTGACTGGGGGAGTGTTATCGGTGAAATGTGACAACGACTTGTGGCGACCAGTAGCATTTATCTCTAAAGCCTTAAATGAAACAGAGAGAAATTACGAGATACATGATAAAGAGATGCTAGGTGTAATAAGGTGCTTGGAAGCGTGGAGGCACTTCTTGGAAGGTGCCCAGTTGAAGTTTGAAATCTGGACAGACCACAAGAACTTAGAATACTTTATGAGTAGCTATGTCACAAACTTCATTCGGACGTATCTCCATGAATAATGGGTCTTTTTTGACAATCTAAGTTGCATTGGAAAGCCCTCAAGAAGACCTTTCCAATGATGCTAGGGAGCCCTTGACACCTTAAG
>Ga0153986_1000656_pt1 | contig 9996 bp, 13 predicted proteins | sample TSGA070MetaG_FD_104724 | JGI IMG/M metagenome (GOLD analysis project Ga0153986, IMG submission 104724) | Attine ant fungus gardens microbial communities from Georgia, USA - TSGA070 MetaG | ecosystem: Host-associated > Fungi > Mycelium > Unclassified | place: USA: Georgia, Alexander Wildlife... | reverse complement strand
CTAAATACTTAATGTTCCCAGCACATCTCTACATACTCCCATGGCTGTCAGAGCATGTCATGATAGCTGTCACCATCCATATCAGAAGCCTGTCCAAGGCATGTCATGATATGCTAGGTAGAAGATATGGAAAAAGCTTGGATGAACTATGAGCTCCAAAGACTTCATTGGATAAATGTTGGACTCATTTACTCAGAGAACTTGACTCAGGCTGTTACAAGTTGAAATTGGACTGGGTAGTTGAGTTGGAGAAAGGCAGGAGAACACAAGTGAAGATTTTCTCTGAAAGCATTTACCTTGTGGTCTAGAGTTCCTTGACATAAAAGACTAGAGAATACATAGGAAAGTCTGGCAAGGCCTCCAGACCCCTTTGCCAGATCATGACATCTAGGAAAGTCTGGGAGACTCTTCAAATTTATAATGCAGACTCAGTATCCATTCTGGGAAATCTGCATGCACAGATTTACCTATACATGATATTAGTGGATGGTCTTTCTTTGAATTTTTTGTTAGTTGGTAGTTGTCCATACTGTGTTTTATTCCATGCAGTTCCCTGAAGAGTAGCTATATTCTTTAGCACTGTAAGATAAGCAAGCAAAGCAATTGGAGACTAGGAAACACATTAAATTCCTCTACTCCTGTGTCCAGTCATATAATCAAGGCTGGCCACCTTTGCTTGTCTCATTTCTGTACATTCAATGGCTGTTGGAGCCATCTGGCTTTGCTTAAAAGCCAGGGTCATGTTCTCACGACTCTTTGAGTGCGGATATGTGTGCACAACGGGTTCTGCGTCGCTGTGAGTACTATGTCACGACACCCATCTTCTACCCAAATGCAGGTGTGTGTATGTTTTTATTTTATTTTATGATCCGTCGCTGACTGGTGCAGCCCCGCACATTGGTCATCTCCACTCGCTTGTCACTGCGGACGTCTTTGCACGCTACCAGCGCATCACAGATCCCTCTCTCACTGTCCACTTCCTCACAGGCACAGACGACCACGGCCTCAAAATTCAGCAGGCTGCTGCTGCTGCTGGACTGCCCCCTCGTCAGTTTTGCGATGAATCAAGTAACAAATTCAAGGTACATTCTTGTCTCTCCTATTCTTTTCACAAATTCATTCTGTCCATCCCAGGCTCTTGCAAAAGCCGCAGACATCAGCTCTACCGTATTTTCTCGCACTTCAGACCCAGTCCATCATCACACCGTCCAGCACGTCTGGCGCCAACTCAGCGCTCAAGGCCTCGTTCGCAAGACCAATTACAGCGGCTGGTACTCCATCACAGACGAATGTTTCTACACCCCCCGCCAAGTTTCTTCCGCTCCCTTGCCCAACAACCCTCACGCTCATGTTGCTTTATCTACCGGTTCACCAGTTGAATGGCATGAAGAGCAAAATTACGTCTTTCGCCTCGGTGTCTTTCGTTCTCAGCTAATCCAGTATTATCTGGATCACCCAGATGCGATCTATCCTCCACAGTATCATGCCGACATAGTCAATCTTCTAAAACAAGACAATGACGACCAAGAGCTCAGCATATCCCGACCTACAGAACGCCTGTCCTGGGGTGTACCAGTCCCTGATGATCCATCTCAGACTGTCTATGTTTGGTTTGACGCTTTGTTGGTCTATCTCTCCGCAATTGGATATCCAGACTCCGTAGCAGCTGCAGGGCAGCAAGCCCTCTGGCCACCCAATCTCCAGGTCATTGGCAAAGATATCCTGAGGTAGTTCTTGGCATCTTTATCATCTCTTGTTTACTTTCTTTTGTCAGGTTCCATGCCATATACCTTCCCGCTATCCTCATTGCCCTCGGCCTCCCTCTTTCCCGTCAAATCCTCACTCATTCCCATTGGACCGTCAATCAAAAAAAAATGTCCAAGAGTATCGGCAATGTCGCTGATCCTATTCAAACTATCAATAAATATGGTCTCGACGTCGTAAGGTGGTATCTCACGCGTATTGGCGGTCGATGGCGCTCTGATGTCGGTGGGTATATGGACAACTGCTTTTTAAATATGTATACCCAATTACACCAGATTGGTCTCATTCTCAGCTTGAAAAGCATAGCTATGAACTTCAATCCTTGCTTGGCAACTACTTCTTGCGTGTCACTTCTCCCAAACTCGCAGAGCGTGCTCTTGCAGCTGATCCCCTCTCGCTTGATGAAATCTGGGAAACACAACAAGGTCAATTCAGCAAGGCTTTAATCCACCTCATCTCCGTTCAACGTGAAACGGCCAAGAAAGTTGGAGAGAAAATGCAGGATCGAGAGGTTTCAGACGCGCTGCGTCATTTGGTTGAATTGATGCAACTAGTATGCCGTTCTTCTGCTTTGAAAACCAAATGCACCATCAACCACCAACAGGCTAACAAGACAATTACTGATATTATGCCATGGAGAAAATCGGTTTCCCAAGACTTGGTATATGCGACATATACTACTGGAATTGAGACGTTGCGCGTGCTTGGGATATGTCTGCAGCCGTTTATACCCCGTTCTGCCCAGGTGCTCCTAGATGCTTTGGGACTGAAGGTGGATGGGAGACTTTGGCGCGATGCGGAGCGGTCTGGTGCGAAAGAGGATGTTAAAGCTATTGGAAGTGTTGTTGGTGCACGACTGTTCTGATGGTGTAGAAAAATTGGTAATTTTCTAATTCTCACTTCCCGGACCCTTGGACCTACAATGAGATAATGCCATTTGCTAATCTCTGAAAGAAGGTAACCCTAGGTTAGGTCAGTGACTACTTGTCCCAAGGGTAGACTGTAATCAAGCACCACAATTTATGAAGAGTATTTAAAATACTTTTTATGATTTTGCTTGTTATCAAGCACGTGCTAGGAAACTCCCCTTGAGACAGATGCTCACCTCACCGCTCAATTTTTCAAAATGGCTAACAGACAATGAGAACATGCTCTTGCCTCCTGTTAACAATTTCTGCCTCTACAGGGGGGAAGACTATGTGATTATGGTTGTAGGTGGACCAAACGAAAGGAACGACTATCATGTGAACGAGACAGAGGTCAGAGTTATGATTTCGGATACAAGTGTCATCGATGACCTCTAGCAGGAGTGGTTTTATCAACACAAGGGGGCGATGACCTTGAGAGTTATAGATGATGGAATGTTCAGAGACATCACCATTGCAGAGGGAGAAATGTTTCTCCTTCCTGGCAAGTTCACAGCTGCTACAAGATCAATGGCCGAGCTTATCTTGCCCACAGCTAATACACCACACAACCCTGTCAGGTTTTCCAATACGATCGGCATAGTTGTGGAACGCACACGACCGGAGAAGTCGTTAGGTGCGCTCTCCTGTTCTACGTATCGTTCGACCGACCTACTTGATTCAATCGGTGCTTTCACTTAGATCGGCTACGATGGTACTGCCGTTCGCCAGCCCATGACAAGCCTACTATCATTTACGAAGAATCGTTTCATGTCACTGACCTAGGATCTCAGTTGAAGCCTGTCATCGAGCGCTGGCAAACTACAGAGGAACTGAGGAAGTGCAAAGACTGCGGCACGATCGCTAATCTGAAATAAATAAATAAAACGATTGAGCGAAGGTCATCCAGGAACAGGGAGAAGATGAGCATACCGGGAGAGCTTGGGTGGGATTTCTTCACTGTGACAAATATGCAATGAATGGATTTTGAGCTGCCAGATGTAGCTCATGAAAAAAGGGATCTACCTTCGTCTCTGAAGGTTTCCAACCCCAGGTCACTTGTATGTATGTATATATGGAAACAAAAAAGGGGACGATGAGATGGCCAAAGCAACAACAACTGAGCTGCCTGATACTACTACAACACAAACCACACATGATCCGCCAAACCCAAGGGGGGGGACATATATCACAGAAACCTAGACCAGCCGCGAAAAAAACGACCCACACTAACGGGGAGCCACTCTGCCAACCAATTTTTCCCCATTCACTCCGACCAAACACTCTACTCCTGAGACCTTGGAGACAAGCGCAAAACTGTAGAGACGTCTTAACCAGGTGACACGAAAATAATACAGTGATCATGATAGGAAGTTCCTTTTCGGATAAACTATTTTTTTTGGATTTTTCAACAGGCGGCATTGTCCCTAATGCCGGAGATCAAGTTGAAGGCTGCGTCAAGCGTCAAGCGTCAAGAGTCCATCAACGACAGAGTGGATAGCACAATGGAAAAACTGAGGAACTCATATTCTGCCGGAAGAGGTGACATACCGAGTTACCGAGTTACCGAGTTACCGAGTATTCAGTACATGGGAGCATTGCCACGAGCATCTGAAGGTTTTCCTTTTTTTTAGTAAGTGTCGTCCTTTTTGATCGTCATTCATGCGAGAGGTTGTCAACAATCAATCAGCCGGACACCATGTCTCATGAAAAAATAATATTTGAACATATAGGTCTCGTGACAAAGTAAATAATATTATTTCTTATTTGGAGCCACCATATTACCTTCAGCAATGTTGTTGAGATCATCCTCTTGAGCATCCAAGCGATAGATGGAAAACCACATGAGGATACCAGTCACAAATGCAAGGACACCCATGACACCATAGTTCCAGACGAGGAGGGGATCGTCTGAAAGAGCTATATTGGACGACTGTATCAGCATCGATGCCAACAATCCATTGTCCCCCCCCCCAAAAAAAAAAAAAACAACTCACAGACAAAAGCCTCGCCCAAAGCAGACGCAAGTGCAGAAGTGAACAAGAAAACGGCCATGACGAGCGATTTCATATTCTTGGGTGCCTTCGTGTAGGCATATTCAAGACCCGTAATTGAGGCGAAGATTTCACTGAATGCGATAAGAACATAGCTGAAAGAATGGTCATTCGTCATACAATTCAAACCTACGAAACGTTGAAACTCACGACCCAGTCTGAATCCAGACATTCAAAGGAGAAGTATTTGTTCCTGTACAATCGTTGGCATGCACACCACAAGGACTGGTTTTGTAGATGTAATGTTGAACAACCGCAGCCCAAACCATAGCTAAGGCTCCTGTAAAGAAACCGAGGGTGATCTTCTTGAGAGCGCTGAAGTTCAAACCAGCACGTCGGAGAGCTGGATAGAACTATCGTTTCCCAGGGTCTGTGAGGACCAGCTCGGAGTGAGAAGTAAGTAGGGAACTCACAAGGAGATCACACAAGGGAATGAAGATTATGAGTGCGAAGGGATCAAGATTAGAAAGGACGTCATTAGGTAGACCATGAGTAGCCATGGTAGCAGCCTGAGAAGTTAAGTTATTGTTGAGTTGGTTGTATGTGAGCCCTACAACCCAGGATTAGCTCTGTGTGCAGTAAAGACCATGCATGGATTCCACATACAGTATAATGGGAACCAACCAAAGACACTGCAAGCTTTGAGTCCACGCCTAACTTCATCGACCCAGTTGTCGTCAAAGGTCATCCAGGCCGGCCTCTCCCCTTTGATGTTACTAGGTTTAGCACTCTCCCAAAAGTCATCAGCAGTCATATTCTTGAAAGTCCTATATGGGTTCCAGCTCCATCGACCCTTGGCAGCATAGTTGAACAAGCGCAGACCAGTTGCAAGAACTGAGCCAGTTGGAGGCGACTTGTGGTAGCGATTGTTACCAATCCAGAGCACAAGAGGACAGATAAGGAAGACCACAGTGGGAAGGGTATAGGCGAGGTAAAAACCGACAAACTAACGGAATCGATAAGTTACCATTGGATAAAAAAAATAGCATCAACCGACCTTCTCAGAGTAGGTCATACTTATTTGACCAATGAGAGAGCCAACGTTGATAAAGAGGTAGTAATACTTTTTGATAATCAAGGTTAACACCGGATGGGGAGGAAGAACGAAATGGATTACCATATACACCCGAGAGATGGTCATCGAATGGTCGATGATGACCCGCTCTCCATCCTTCGTGGTGACCACATATAATTTATTGCGGCGATTCTGCTCTGCGACCAAGGGTGAAATGTTGGACTTGAAAAGACCAGTACCTACGAAGGAATAAACTCAGAGACCAAATTGAAAATTCCAAGTCCCGGTAACTTTACTTACCAAGACCCATCACAATGAGCGCAACAGAAAATGCACCGATCGCACCCGATTTCTCGACCACACTAGGAACTGCAGAAATAACGAGAAGGATGTGACCTATAAGAGTGATGAACACGGCTACGCAGACTGTCTTGTAACGACCCCAATACGTGTCTGCGATATAAGCACCAAAAAGAGGTGTAATATAGCACCTGGTAACATTCAGAGCCAAGTTTGAGACAAAAGGAATTATGTTACCAGAATTGAAAGAACGTTGTTAGTCCTGTTGAAGCACGTTGTCCCATTCCCAAAGCGCCAGCTTGTCCATTTAGACCGGCCGCACCAGTACGTGAACCTGGGGGCAAAGGTCGTTGAATGAAGTTGGTCTGCAACGGGACTTGTATATGAGGTGATTGAGAGACTGATTGGATTCAACGTACAAACACTACTTGACAGCCATAAAACTAAGAATGCGTTAAAAAAGCACAGTTGCAGGAGTGCTTCTTTGGGAGGTACTTACCGAGAAACGTTCTCCCATTTCGATGATGCCAATCACTGGAAGAGATTAAACGGATCATGGTTTGGTGAGAGATTTGATAGGTACAGACAGTAGGCAGCCCATGGAATTGAATCAGCCACGCGTCTCAAAGTTCGCTTCTCCTCTTCCGTCGGGAATTCAAGCCCATCATAGATGCCATCCGAGTCTTGTTCAAGTTCGGAATCAGAATGGAAGCCCGACTTTTCTGTCTCTGCGTGTTTGAGCTCGTTGGTCATGATATCATTGCCGTCTTGTTGTATAACAGACATGACTTGGTAGCAGAGAGCCGCACCAGTGGATCAGAATCCAAGGGAGAGAGAGAGGAAGGCAAAAGGCACACGGATTTCCACGGCAGCTCGAGCCTTATCTACCCGCCTGCCCAGGAACCGGAATATGAGAATCACCCATGTGGACTTCTCGGGAGGAATGATGCTATAAATAACGATAGTTGATACCGCGTGGGGTTGTCGGCATGAAAAATCCCCGCCAGAAAATTTTACGCAAGTTTTTATGGCACGGTCCTGATGAGCAATTCAAAAACTCTTCAGTGAGGAAATGAGTTACGTGCCTGTTGTTGTCCAAAACTTGTGCGGCATGAGATACGATGTATTTATCTGTGTTCGAATTAACTCCTACATCACACGACGGGGTGATGACGGAATGATACAATGTGTTAAAATGCAGCAATCAACATGGACGACTTGCTCTTGGCGATTACACATGGGTTTGTGCCGAGATGCCGGGAATGAACATGAAATCTTATGACCCTCTTCCCATCGATTTATGGATCAAAGCCTTACAGATCATAGAATGGAGGCGATTTCTTCCTCTGCCAAGGGGTGAATGTAGGTCTCGTCATCGTTTGTGCCTAGCTCAGAGAGGGTATCTTATCATGGATCACATATCTGCCTGGCCAATAAGGAAATCACTACAGAGGTTGTGCTCACATTCCAAATGTTTCTTATCATTCATTTCTTTATTGTGCCATATGACGTTAGCTAGGTCGATTCACAATCATGACGGTCAATCCAATCTGATACATCGCAGTGTGTCGTAATCAAAGGTGCTCTTCATTGGTGTATAGAAATTTTGTAATCTAAACAATGGTTTGCTTGCAACCACCAACATCTCTCTGACCCACCCTTAAAAAAATTTATACCAGACCAAGTCAACAATCATCATTCACAGAATATGACAGTAGATACTAAAAAATATAGCAATCACCTCATATATACATACACCTCATATATTAAATACCTCTCCAGACTTCTCATTAATCATCATACTCATGCTCCAAATTTGTCGTAAACTTTCCCTGTGCATACCCTTCTCCTCCATCTCCGTGCTTTTGCCCATCACTATCATTCATATATTGCCCCTTAGAAGAATCACCACCACTACCACCAGCATCCACGTACGCATTAATATACCGATACTGATCCACATCTAGCTCCCTCGTCTCCTTCCTCTCTTGCTTCTGTAGGCCATTACCTGGCCCGGACATAGCCATCGTCGTCGTCAAACTAGTACTAGCATCACCATCACCACCCGGAGATACTTGACTCTGTCCCAACGAAGAATTCGAAATCAGACTCCCTGATCCTAAGCGTGGTGAAGGTCTCTTGAACACTGCCGCTGGAACTTTACCTCCTCCATTACCATTCAAGGATGAACTGGTTCTATTTGCACCCATCCCTGAACGCATGAACGGTGCATTCGGCTGTTCAAGTGGTTCCTGCTGTTTCCCTATACCCGACCCCGATCCTGGATTGAAAGATGTGGATTCTACTCGAGGTCCTGAGGGTCCATCCTGATACATCTCGTGCGTTATAGCCATTGGCTGTATCGCGCGATTCTCCCCCTTCCTCTTATGTCCATAATAGCGAGACTCATACTCCTCTCGTGGCTGCTGTGGACGAGCGTGTGTTTCCCCGTACGGATTATACATCTGCTCCTCTTCCTCCCGTCCGTCAATCTCCCACCAACTCGTCTCCTCAATTTGTTCATCTTTCGAAGGTGGTGATGGGGGTACGGGCACTCTTCTAGAAGCAACAAACCCAGCAGGCTTATCCAAATTGGACAAAGAATTCACATTCACGTTCTCAGCACCAAACGGCGACCTCGATCTTTCTCTAGGCGGTAATGGGGGTGCATCAGTTGTTCGACCAACACCATTATCGGGCAGGTTGAGGGATGCAGGGATAGGTGATCGATCACGAGCATTCGAGGACGGTTGGAACTGAGTCTGTGCTTGAAGTTCCAAAGCAATTTCCCTCGCAGCAGCAGCATTCAACAATTTTTCCTTTTCCTCTGAGCTCATCTCCAATCTTCTCGCTGTATCTAAGATAGATAGTTCACTAAGCACAATACTTCACAAAAAAAGTACTTACCACGGTGTCCCTCTCCTCCTTCACTCGCAAAAGTAATGCCTTCCCCTGTCATGAGTGGTCCAGAGGTGGAAAACGTCAACTCTGGAGGTGTCACGGGGGGCAGAGCAGCAGGGGGAGCATCTGGAGAATCAATACTGCTAACAACGCCAAATCGGACATGTCTGTCCGCATGTAGATGAACGACTTGCGGTTTACTTGATGTCGGGTTGACTACCGGGTGAGAATAGGTGGCAGGGGAGGCATGTGTTGACATTGTTTCGACATCGTCATCATCTGAGATCACACCATCATCGAAATGTGCCAGACCCGACTTCCCCGCACCAGGATCACTACCCCTTGCACCTCCATCCACAAGAGACCTATCACCTGCACCACGAAGCAGAGGTGAATCATGTACAGACAATTCGTAAGAAGGTGCCGGCCCATCTTTACTCAACCTTCCTGGTCTTCCCGGAGGCGGTAAGAGTTCATCCTCATCATCACAGCGATTCTCTTGTTGAATACTGCCAACACCTGGATATTCTTGACCACTGAGAATCTGACCGTGAGAGCCTGAGGTAGCAGCCAAAGCCTGATTTACCGAATTCGTGAAGGAGCTGGAATATTCACGTTGTGATGGAGTGGACAGAAGAGAAAATGATGAAGATTCATTTTCGCGCATGGGTGATGTGTCAACGCGATAGCCGGGACCAACACCAGAAGCAGAAGCGTTATGTGATCTCACGGGGAACGTCGCAAACCTTCCAGCGCTGGCAGCGCCGCCAGTTGAGGGAACGTCGGCAGGGCCAGGACTGGACCCGAATTCATCCAGGTTCCCAGCTAGATATAGGGCTGTAGAGGGATTGGACAGCGAGCCCGTATACAGCGGTTCGCGAGAAGGAAAAGATGGATTGGGATGGGCAACATCTACAGGGGAGTCGAGGGTGCGCCCTGACCCTATATTCGGAGGCTCCTGCCTGTCGTAATTCCAATACGGGGAATCGGCTGTCGGGGATTGCTGTTGGTACTGCTGGTAGCGTGTGTTTGCAGGAAAAGGCGTACCGAGGGATGT
>Ga0153986_1000655_pt1 | contig 10000 bp, 15 predicted proteins | sample TSGA070MetaG_FD_104724 | JGI IMG/M metagenome (GOLD analysis project Ga0153986, IMG submission 104724) | Attine ant fungus gardens microbial communities from Georgia, USA - TSGA070 MetaG | ecosystem: Host-associated > Fungi > Mycelium > Unclassified | place: USA: Georgia, Alexander Wildlife... | reverse complement strand
TGTTGTTGTGGTGTTGAACCAAAGAGAATGCCACCTACGGCAGGTTGCTGCTGCTGCTGCTGCTGTGGTGTCGAACCAAAGAGATTTCCACCCACAGCAGGCTGCTGTTGTTGTGGTGTTGAGCCAAAGAGAATTCCACCTGCGGCAGGCTGTTGTTGTGGTGTCGAACCGAAGAGGTTTCCACCTGTAGCAGGTTGCTGTTGCTGTGGTGTCGAACCAAGGAGGTTTCCACCTGAAGTAGGTTGCTGCTGTTGGTTGGCAGCGTTTCCAAATAAGATGTTTCCGGTCGCAGGTTGATTTGTCGATGTATTTCCAAGTAGACTACCACCAGTCGCAGGCTGTTGTTGGTTTGCTGCGCTACCAAATAAGCTTGTCGCCGGCTGGGACTGGATACTGGAGCTGTTTGTAATAGCAGACTGTTGCTGCTGACTCTGCTGACCAAGAGTATCCCCACCCGTCTGCTGGTTTTGTGAGATTGCGTTGAGCCAGGGATTAGGTTGCTTATTGCTAGTTGTACTGCCAGAGAGTGCTGAGTTTCCCTTGGGATTCAGAGCTGACACCTGTCCGAATACTCTATCATTTATCAAGTCAGGATCCATGTATTCGTTACTCCTGATGATGCTGTACTCACGACATGGTGATACACAGCGGGCCACTAAGCCAAGTACAAGATTTACTGTAGTGATGAGACGCGACTGACACGTGATCCTGGCTGATTTGGGTCAAAATCAGGAATCATCAGGAATCGTGAAGGGGACGTGATCTTTTTTCGGGATTCAGCAGTCGTTTACCGCCATAGGTAAGGAAATGGGATATTCTCTAGTCTGCATAATCCAGTCAAATGTAGGCTGAGCAGTCTATCTCTAACACCCTGAATAAAACTCAGTGATAAAGAAGACCCTGCAAGCAATGAATAGAAAAACTGCATGTGTAGCATTTTTTCTAAATCAAGAATTCATTACGTGGTGCTCGATCGCAGTCCGTGGTAGCATACAGAGTACACTGCATAGTCCTATCTACACGAACACAAGTGAAAATCAGATAACTCAAACAATCTGAACCGTTTGAAGAAAAGGAAAATGAAGAAGAGGAAGGGAGTCAGAGATTGTTAGTAGACAAGACAACACCTACTTTATTTATACATGAAACAGCTGCAGCTATTCATAATGTAAACTATAGTCTCAAAGTCGCGATGACCGATTGTATGGTGGAACAACAGCGGGTGGGCTGCTAGCAGGCAGATAATGAGACACAGAGCTCAGTATGAAACCAAACCGGTCGATGAACCTCTTTTTTCCCCTCAGAACTATGGGAAAAACAAGTTCGAGCGCGTGGCACGTGTAGCAATCAATGTTTTTGATCATTGTCAGCCATGTTTCCTTAAATAACCCTTTTTCAATTTCAACCATCCTCTTTGCATACCCAATGTCACCTGCCGTCAATCATCCCGCTGGTGTCACTTTCGTGGATGACTATAGTCCTCGCTCGGTCGATGTTGATCCTGCTACATATTACCGTGATGAGATACACTCTCGTTCTCGAACCTACAGTCATGTGGGTTTTGCATATTCAACTCTTTGATAGCGTCCCGTTCATACGCCTCTTTCCCCCCAGTCGTACCTACATGGCTACAATCCCAGACGAGCACCTGCCTTCCAGGATGATATGCTTACTCGATCTCGACGAATGTCACACGACGAGAAGAGCAGTGTCCCCAGGCGTTTTCTCATTGACGTCGAGGAGACCATTCGCCTCGTTCTTGAGCAAGAGGACACAGACGGGGACTTTCAGATCAGTGTCACCGATGCTGGTCCCAAGACAATGGCTCTCGGCACTGCAACCAGTAATGGTTTCAAAACCTTTGACATCCGTGTACGTAACTGGTTGGGCGCGCGCTATTGAATACTTTCAGGCGTATTTTTAACATCTACTTAGGGTACATACATGCTGTCGAACCTCCTCCAGGAACTTGCCCTCGCAAGGGACCACAATAGGAAGCGTATCATCCTTGATGAAGCCCGTTTGACAGAAAACCCGGTTGATCGACTTTCTAGAATGATCAAACACTCTTTCTGGCATTCTTTAACTCGTCGTATTGACGGAGATGGCCTTGAAATCATCACAGCTGACCCCAAGAATAGGACTGGTCGTGTCCAGCCCCGTATCTATGTCCCCCATGGTGAGCCCGCAATGGCGGAGTATTACAGAAGAGTCGCCAAAGAGAAACCCCACATGAACCTTGATGTCCGGGTTCTTCCTTCGAAACCAGACGATCCTGCATTTGTCAAAAGTTTGAATAGCAAACCTGGCTTGCTGGCTTTAGCAATGAATGAAGTGGATGATGGACACGGAGGGAGAACTTTGAAGGGTATCCCATTCATCGTTCCTGGTGCTCGCTTTAACGAGGTAAATATGAACGATATGAAGCCTCATCAATGCTCATTTGACTTGTTGTAGCTCTACAATTGGGATTCCTATTTCATCACTCTGGGACTATTGGTTGACGGCCAGGTCAGCATGGCTAAGGGCATGGTGGATCATTTCATCTTTGAGATCAAGCACTATGGTAAAATTCTGAACGGAAGTCGAAGCTACTACCTCTGTCGTACTCAGCCCCCTTTCCTCACTGACATGGCTCTCCAAATTTACAACCAACTTGATCGATCCGACGTGACCGGAAACCGCGCCTGGCTCATGCGTGCCATTCAAGCAGCCATAAAGGAGTATCACACTGTTTGGGCTGCGGAGCCCCGGATAGATCCCAAAACGGGTCTTTCAAGGTATCGCCCTGATGGCCTCGGTATCCCCCCTGAAACGGAAGCAACGCACTTTACTCATATCCTTGAGCCATTTGCTGAGAAACACAGTATATCAGTGCTTGAGTTTAGTGAAAAATACAATGATGGGATTATTCAAGAGCCTGGGTTGGACGAGTACTTCCTTCATGACCGGGCAGTCCGCGAGTCTGGCCATGATACTACCTATCGCTTCGAGAAGCGTTGTGCCAACCTTGCGACAATAGACTTACAGTCACTCCTTTACAAGTACGAAATCGATATTGGGACTGCTATTCGTGAGGTCTTTGACAACGAGCTTGAGCTAGAAGAGGATTTCTCTCTCTCACCTTTTCCACCGACGCCGGAGGCTTATGCTAGTCCTTTGCGAGAAAGCTCTAAAAGCCGGCTCCAGACCGCCGATGAATGGTTTGACAGGGCAGATTTCAGACGTCAACAAATTGACAGGTATCTCTGGAACGAGAGCAAGGCACTGTACTTTGACTACGATACTGTCAAAGAACAGCAAATATTGTATGAATCTGTCACATCATTCTGGCCCCTTTGGGCTGGTTGTGCAGGCGAGGAACAAGGCTGGCAGCTTGTGTATGTGTATGATATCGTGTACGGCATCCCTCTGTGACTGATACTATCGTTTAGGACCCAATCACTCAAAAAATTCGAGGTCATTGGTGGGGTTGTTTCTGGAACTGAAGAATCCCGTGGAAAGATCTCTCTTGACAGACCGAATCGACAATGGGACTACCCGTTCGTGTCTCTTCACTGTAACATCTACAAATATTGATGAATCTTTACTACAGATATGCATGGTACGATGTATCTGAAGTACTGCGGTTCTGCATTGATGATAACTTTGGATAGGCCTCCCCACCAGATCATGACATGGGTTGGGTTGGAGCGCTATGGATATCTCGAAGAGGCCCAGCGTCTGGCGTATCGATTCCTGTATATGATGACAACTGCCTTTGTTGATTTCAATGGTGTTGTTCCTGAAAAGGTGAGACTTATGAGTCAAGACAACCGTCTACATCTACTCAGATTCTGGACCAGTTTGATGCCGTCAAGCTCACCCACCTTGTTGATGCTGAGTATGGCAATCAAGGGATCGACTTCAAGATGGTTCCACGCGAGGGTTTTGGTTGGATGAACTGTGAGTTGAATTCCATGTCATAACCGTTATTTCTGAGACTTGGTGTTATCTTTAGCCGCGTACCAGGTCGGCTTGACATTCCTGACCACTCACATGCGCCGAGCCATAGCTGCCTGTACGAGTCCCGAAATCTTCTTCGGTAGCAATGTTAGTGGTTTGGCTGCTGGTTCTTCTGCCGCCGCAGACAACCTTGTCCCCAACGATCCTCTCAATCTGGCTATGGAGAATCTAGATATCGTTGCTGCTGCCGTCTGAGGCTGCCGACAACTGAACATAAAGTTGATTGTCCTAGATATATATATACCAGTTGACCATAATAGATATGACGTCAGAGTCTAATAACCTGTGGATTTCTAACTCATGCTCCCATCAATGTTGACATATTTTCTTGTCCCGCTGCTCGGACTATGGACTCCTCCATCTTCAGCTCCAGAACCCCAGCCCCAGAACATTCCGTTGCATTTTGAATTGCGCCAACTCCATGCAGTCACTTCAGACGCTCGTGTCGTCTTCTCCGATGTATCTGACTCACGGTTCTTTTCGCACAATGAAGGTTCCTACACTATATCACGGACTGTGCCTCTGACGGTCTACAAGCCTCCCTCGTTCGACGCTGTGATCAATGCACAAAGATTCGTGTGGGACTATCCGTCCCAGAGCGCAGCACTAGATTGGAATGAAGATACAGTCCTTGGGCCAGATGTTGAAAGTAGACAGACTCTACTTTTGCTCGCAAAAATGACCAATAATGCCTACGTGACTCCTGAGGACGCTGGTTGGTATGACTTGGGAGGCAATTGGTCTGTGGTACGCGTTCTGTCAAGAAACCCCATCATTCGGATTCTCTTATGTGTCTTAGTCTCATCCGTTTGGTTGGCAACCACCCTATGAAGATGGGTTTCGAGGACACGTGTTTGCTACTCCAGATAATTCGACAGTTGTCGTATCTATCAAGGGTACTTCTGCAGGTTTCATCGGCGGTGGCCCGACGAAGCAGAAGGACAAGCTGAACGATAATCTATTATTTTCCTGTTGTTGTGCACGAGTCGGCTGGTCATGGACGACAGTGTGTGATTGTTATCGAGGATCGTTCAAATGTGATGAAGACTGTGTGGAAGAAGCTTTGACGAATGAGAGTTTGTTTTATCCTATCGGTACGGTAAGACTTAAGTCTGGTAACTTGTGATCGCTGGTATTGAGAATCGGTCCTTACTATGCAGAATCTTTATAATAACCTGACATACATCTAGTCAGTGGATGGTTTTCCGACTCCAGCGCACCGCCTTGACGATCTTTGCATCTAGTCCCAACTCCAACATCTGGTTGATCGGACACTCGCTTGGTGGAGCCCTAGCGAGTCTTATCGGCATAACTTTTGGAATTCCAGTAGTGACATTTGAATCTCCCGGGGAAAAGATGGCCGCACGAAGGCTGCACCTCCCTTCTCCTGTGTGTATTCCATTGCCCATCTTGTAGCCCCTTTCCCGTTGTTCTATCTCAAATCAATGCCAGCAACTGCTCACCACCACGTCTTTTAGCCTTCATTGCAGCATGTAACACATGTGTTCCATACTGCAGATCCAATTGCGATGGGAACCTGTAATGGAATACTATCTACTTGTTCATTAGGTGGATATGCAATGGAATCAATGTGTGCTCTGCATAATTTCGCCGTCCCAATCACTGAAGACTGATTCTTCTACTGCTCGCAGGTGTCACACGGGAAAAACAATTGTCTATGATACCGTATCGAACCTTTCTTGGTCGGTAGATATCCGAAGCCATGGTATTGTGAACGTGATTGAGAAAGTTCTGGGAGAACCATGGCTTCCAAGTCTGGATATTGGAAGAGAAGTACCTGAGCCTGTCCCTCAGGACAACTGCATTGCACGTTTTCGTCTAGTTGTGCTCTTCTAGGCTGATTTCTGAATCTGTCTACAGGAATGTTACGCATGGGAGTTTGGGAAGTTTCACAAGAAAAGGTGACACTAGAATTTTGTTGTCTATTAGAAACTTCTATTGTGTTGAATGGGGCTAGTCCTTTCTTTATTTACTGGGTTGATCTACCTCGAGTGAAAAGCCACGCTTTTCACAGGGGCATGTGAGATCGATCATCAAACGCAGAGGCCGTAGCCCTGATTGCCGGCAAGGCGAAATTCGAAACAAGTAGTCTAACTTTCATGCTAATCCCGATCGTCTTCAACTCATCCACATCGCCGAAGCTCCCCTCCGCTTTGGCGAAGATTTCAAATGACGAAGTTGTTCTAATTGAGCTTCAAGGTCTACTTGAAGTGGAAGTTGCACAGCCGACGGACAGAAATGGCAAATTAGTGGGTAAATTGACTATCAATGAAGATGAAGATAGCTCGGTGAGTCCATGAATGGTTGAAAAGTTGGTCATCGGAATCAGACGATTCGCATGACAACGAGACATCGTTCATTTTTATCTACCTCTCTCTCTCTCTTTCTGTGTGTGTGTGTGTACGATCCCTGGGTCTGGTTTTTAACGCATACCGTTCAACAGGGAAAACCAACTTTATTAATTGGCCCTCATCTTCTTGAAGGCACGATCAATACGTTGAATAAACCTTTGGCGGTTCTTACCCGTGTTTTGGCAGATGCCAAGATTACGACAAACACTACCACTACTTCTGTTTCAAATCCGGAGGGCCGAGGTAAAGATACAATAGAGGTTGATGAACACAGTAGAGAAGATCAACCGGTCATCTCACCGCTTACCCCATCGACACAATGGGAGGCAGTAGGGATTGTCAAAAGGAAAATTGTATTTGCCAAGCGGCCCATGCTCGTCGTCGGTCGTCCACCGTAACACAAGAAAATATTGTAGTACAATTTATTCGCTTCACTACGAAATACTTTGTTCAAGATGTGAGCTCAGCTAATTTACAGATCACACATGAGATAAGGAAAAAAACAAGCATAACAATCCAGGCAGCGATCCAAAAGTACCTGAATTAAAAGCGTCATCGACTAGAAAACAAAAGCACAAACTCCCCCTCCTGTGCTGCAGGCAATCTTGTCAAGTCAAATCAAAGAATGAAAAGACGAGGAATGTCTCGATATCACGATGATGAGAAGGTGAATTCAGCCTGCCATGAAGAGGGAGAAGGTAACAACAACAGAAGGCATCGAATGGGACAGAAAGCATTGATATCGAGAAGAGGATTCAAGAGTACCTCGAAACGTAGGTTAAGGAGTGACAAAAGTGAAGCCTATTGATTAGAAGCCATCAAAATGGCCCTTGAGTATCCTTTCACTCATGGGTGATGGAGCACGGCGGGGGCGTCCGTTATCAACATTGATGGTTGCCGAGCGGACGGGCTTATTAACGAACGGAGTATTGGGTGGCGCTGGTTGAACTGCTGTATTTGGTGGTGGACTGGGAGGAGAGTCATGGGTCTGATGGCAATGAGTCAATATGGCGGCCATTACCGCGAAGACCATGATAAACTTACCTTGGCAAAAGGTGCATTACTTAGGGAAAGTCTCCGTAAAAAGCCTGCACCACGTTCTAGTTGTGGCTCTGGCAGCGCAGTGGTTCTGGGCTCTGTGAAACGACTGGCTAATTGATTACTTGTACGGCGCATGTGTGCAGTGACGGGAATCGTGTTTTCGCCGTTCTCATCTTCTAAATACGCGTGTGAATGAATGACCCTAACAGATAATAAACCAATACCAACCTTCAAGGACAGGGGCGGTGCCGGGGAATCTACGTCTCATAGGGAATGTAGAATTAAACTTGGGAGAGGACATAAAGTAGGATAATATGGGAGAAGTGGAAGAGGGGACAGAGTTGCGGACGTTATTTGATCCGAACGAACCGGACGGAGTGGGCAAATCGACTGAGGAACCAGAGGATGCTGAGGAGACAGAACGAGGTCTGCCACGGACTGAGCCGATGGGGATTGGGTCAGAGGAGCTGGTGTTGTCGGCAGAATTTGGAGGAGCAGAGTTGGACATGAGAGACAGGGAAAAGAGAGAAGTGAGAGAAAAGAAACGTCAGAGGGTTTATATGAGTCGTGGAGTTCAAATTCCGTCTCAATCAATGGGGCACGTGCCAAGCCGGAGATTGGACAGTCGAGATCCCTGCATACTGCTTATCACGAGCCAGCTCTGCCCAGGTCCTGTCCAAAATCTGCCGTACTGCACCTACTCAGGTCGGTATTGTCAAGCGGCCATTTGCTTGGACTGCACCACTCGAGCCAGTATTTTCGACTTTATCCTCGCCGTCCCCATGATCTCATCTTGCTTGGGCTACCCCACAAGTCAGGGTCCCGAATCCAATTATAGCACTATCTTGCTTACGAAGTTTCCATCCTATGGAGATAACTGATCCAATACTGGGCCGCTCTCTTGATGGGAATACAATCTGCTCGAGGATGGTCAACCATATCTTACCACATCATTACGTCCACAGCGGGGCGGTCAGATCAAATCCCTGCCGACTTCCAAAATCGAACAGGAAGATCACCTTGCCAGAGGAGATAAGGACAGTATGCGAATGCTTCCGTTGAGAGCATCAGATGATGGGAACTCTGTGCTAAATTCACCTCTCTTTTGCCTTTGCCAAGGCCTTCTATCACTTTCACCACATGAATTTTGCATTGATCAGAGAATAAGTGTGGAGTTATTCATCGAATTTTGGAAATTTTATCAATGAGGCAGGGAGACGTTTTCATCGATTATCCCAGTAATTGTCTATCTACTTAGGTGAGTCAAACATGCTTTTATGCTCTTCCCGCCAGACGGCAATATTTATCATATAGAAAGGTCATTTTAATTGGTGCTGCTTGGGCAAAGCCAGTTGAGTAAACGCTTACCAAATCAATGCTGCCTTTCTCCCCTCATGAAAGCTTTAGCCCAGAGAAGCCCTGGATAGGTTGATACGCACCCCGATTTTCCTGCGTCACGATGAACTCGAGAGATCGAGATCAGTCCTGAGAAAGGAAGGTATAAATAACAATGATTTACAAAAAGAGAAGATATTGTGAGTACTAGAAAAGTCAATTATCTTCTTATTTGTCCTGATGTACGATCGATCAGACACAAGTATCTTAGATTCATTGTCATTTCGTCGACACCTATGCATACGATTTTCTGCATTATTACACAACTATTGACAAGATTATGTCAACCTCTGAACTCGTGTCGCTTCTTTTGGTTCCTCCCGGTTCAGCAGGCAGAGCGAAGAGTGGTTAAGCTTCACATAAAGGAAATCCCCGAAGAGCGTGGTGATCGAATGGCGTATTCCGTGTATTATATTCTCAAGGCATAAAATCGGAATAGTGTAATCTACACGCCCAACACAAACAAGTACATTCTAATGATCAAACAACGGTAACTTTACCATAGAAGCAGGAGATTGACTACCTCTAGTTCGGGGGTTCAAAAGTTCTAACAGATCCATGAAGACTAGCACTTGTGATACCACGCCGCTCTCCAGTCGGTGGAAAGGCCCAGATCATCTCCCCGCCCAATCAAATAACCTTTGGATTAGCGTAATCTAGAGCTTTGCTTTGTATGCGGATGAAGTCTGTCAAACGAGCATACAGGTAAGACGGTGAGTGTACTTCAAGTGACCGCTTTGGCAGAGGCGGCGTATAGTCACTTGTAATTGACAAGAGGCAAGAAATCTTCATGCCGTGGCACCGAGCTAGGAACTCGTAAGAGGAGCAATCAATGATATCAAATTCAGCGAAAAGGGCCGAATCTAGCCATAAGAGAGGAGAGAGGAGAAACAATTTCGAGTCACCATAAGCGATCCGCTTCCCAGTGGGCGAACTCCAAAAAAAGAAAAAAATCGAGGGTGGAAAGGTGTTTTGGAAAGATTGGGTGTCGGAGGTTCAGACAATGGTGACAGGGGCACTTCTGAAGCAAAAGGGACGTGACATTGACATCGACAATCTAAAGGGAAAAAATAATGACCCGGAGACCATTTCATATCGCCACGAGGTGCGCAAATCATCGTCTCACAGCTATGTTCCCTAGACTGTGTGATGCGTTGATGCGCACGGTACGGGAGATCACATCACAT
>Ga0153986_1000653_pt1 | contig 10001 bp, 8 predicted proteins | sample TSGA070MetaG_FD_104724 | JGI IMG/M metagenome (GOLD analysis project Ga0153986, IMG submission 104724) | Attine ant fungus gardens microbial communities from Georgia, USA - TSGA070 MetaG | ecosystem: Host-associated > Fungi > Mycelium > Unclassified | place: USA: Georgia, Alexander Wildlife... | reverse complement strand
TGCACGGTTATATTTGGGGTACACATATGAATAAACCACACAACCATGGAGATCCGCTATTTTTTATGGTTTCAACGCCGCTCCCGGCAATGTAACACGAAATACCAAAAACTGATTGTCAACATCGAGGCCAGCATCAAACGGTTTCCCAAGAGAAATACCGTGAATACTGATGAAATCATTATCAGACTGTAAGAAAAGTAAATTCACTAGAAAATATATGCAGTTTGATTGGATGACATACAGCGGTGAAAAGGAAGTAATCATCAGGGTATGAGGCATCACCGACAGGTACGATAGCGAGTGACTCCCATTTTGCATCCAGGAGTTTTTCATCGTCAGGTGAGTCTGTAGCATCTTAAGTCATAAATTCACGGTACCACTGACTGAATAATGCACCGTTATGCAGGCCGAAGCGGGCCAATTGATCATCATCGATAAAACTGACAAAAGAGATGTATGTAGCAGGCTCGATTGATTTATCGAGTTTACCGTCTGTCGCAACCGGATTCGAAGGATCATCAAACTTGGATCCGTGGATGTCAGTCGCTTGGCAAATGGAGAATAAATCAGCACTCTTATATTTGGACTTGGAATCGCCACCGTCATCACCACGACCATGTCCGTCACGGGAAAGGGCAAGGAATATTCCATCTCCAACGAATGCAATTTCACTGCAAGCTCTAGTTTTTCCTTTTGAACTTTGGGGCAGCGGTACAACCCATTCTCCAGCAAGAGTGGATTGATTGCCTTGGACGTCATAGGCCAGAAGTCGAGTATAGCGTGAAGTTGTCTTGTCATCCCCTCCATCTTGAATGGTGGCGGATTGCAACATTGCGTATATCCTCCCAGTTTTTGGATCAATTGTAAGGCCCTCGAAACCTGATAACAAGATCAAGTGAGGATGACTGACAACAAGATCCATTGCTATAGGAGCTCACCTTGATTACCGGCTCGACCTGTTTTTGGATCATCCTCCGAAGTGAAAAAGAGATTTCCATCCTTATCCAAAGGCGTAATGGCTTCAGGGATCGGCAGTGATTGTACCACCTGGGCACTTGATGAGATACGATAAATTCCTGGTGCATACTCATCACTAATCCAGAACCTGTTCACTCGGGAATTTAGATTTATTGCAGAGGAGCTGAGGTTGTACTCACGATCCATCAGAATTTGCAATAATTCCCTCTACGTCGAGCACCAAGCGGTCATCCGTACTTGAAACGATTGGTAATGGACCGGGGAATGCAGAAGAACCGGAAGAATTGCGAACACCTTGGGGGTCCAGTCCGCTAGTCGTCTTCTGTCCGTCAAACTCGAGTACAGTCTTCTTGTACTCGAGCGTAAGAGTCTGCTGAGCGGAAGCATAATCCAGATTCTTTGAGTCATAGTATGGAGTCAAAATGAAGTCAATTTCATGATGGCGGGCCTGATAATCGATTGTTCCGTTACTAGTCAGTCGCAAATGTCTGTGAGCCAAGTGTTGTGAAGGTCCTGAAACCACCACTTACATATTGAATCCCCTATCTGGATGGACGATGAGAGTACCCCTGAACTGACTACTATTACTAGAGGTCCATGTATTGGGTTTGAGGGCGATTGCACTTCCAATGCCACCTATTGTATCGCCGGTCGAATCCCTGAAATCTGAAGGAATAAGGCCAAAGGCAACCAAGCCCTAGAATGCACAGAGTATAGCCAGTTAGGGCCAAAGAAAATATATGATACTGACCTTGTTGACGTAGGTGGTACCATCGAGAGTGACGCTATTAACGACGTCTGATTGTGCATTGGCCCACGCAGATTTGAAACTAACAAGAGTAAGGTGATATGAGAAGATAGTTAACAGCCGCATCGCTTAGTCCTGAAATCTGTTCAGCATTTAACCAGGCCCCATGGAAAGAAGGAGCGTTCAACTCGGTGTACGTACCGCATGGCCGGCCCCATAGTAAAATACAGCATATCTTGGGTCCAGAAGAAGTGAATTACCGTTGTTCTGCTCATAGATGGTGGCTACAATTGATTCTCACAATTGTAATGTTATTGTTATATCGAAGCACCACCCCCCCTTGACCGTGGCGGCTCCCTAATGGCCCCAAACTTTTGGCACACGTTCTGTCAGTTTCCTGGAAAATCCACCTGTGGAATGAGAGAAGGGGTTGATCCGGTGGAACTGTAGTGGTGGGAAGTTTCCCACAATCAAAAAACGAGGGAAAATGATAATGATAATGTAAAGGATAGAAAGAAGTTGGAATGTTACCTGCTCAGCTCCTTATAGTGTTGTACAAAACATGTATAATGAATAGGTAGTTTTTATTTTTGGATTATCCTGTTAGAGTCTAGCAACTCGCACGCTTACAACATCATTTCAAAGTTGCTATCAACAATTATAGGAGTGTTTTGGTGAATGATATCTGACTCCCAGCTTTCCTATAAGGATGAGCCCTGCCTCTCATCAGGAGTCATGATTTTTTTGAAAGCACTACGGCATACTCAGTTTATGATCGCACGACCTAAACAATTTATTTGATGTAAAGAGAGTAGTAAAGAGAATATCCCAAATTGTATTAGGATAGACATCCGCCCTCGTATTGGTCTCATTGTCATGGTACTTCTATTTATGATTCCAGAGTAATACTATGATACTCGATTATCTCTCCCCCTCAGTCCACTGGACTTCGAGACGCCTGAGCTTATATTGTCACAAATGAATAGCTTTTCTAGTGAGCCAGAGAAACTATACTAGAACAAGAAATATGGGCTATGACTGCTTTTTCCGAGTACTAATTACCAGTTCTGATAGTATTTCTTGAGTTAAGTGGCAGACTCTTTATTATAAATAAAACGATATATGAAAGTAACCTACACTTAGCTCAGAGAGGAGTTCCTATCAGTATGTTCTTTATCCTTGCCGCTAGTCTGAATAATTATGTTTTTTTCCGACATGGGAAGTCGATAGTGAACTCAGAATACGCGGTGATACCCACTCGACTATAAAATATGCACACCCAAACGAATGAAGTTTGGGTCTCAGGAAACTTGTCAGCCTGCACTAGCCGGACTGGCTGTAGGACTTGATATCAATGTCAGGACAATATGAAAGGAAGCTAAGAGCAGTCAGTTGGGTGGGTGTCAAGCAAAAATTGCATTGACTTTATGGTATCTGCTATAGTTCATGTCATACATGGATGAAAAAATTCTCCGAGGCACTTTTCTTATTTAATGACTGCCTCTCTTCGATGTAAAAAAACAGCGAGCTCTGAATCAAAAAATCTGTTTTTTTTACGGAATGTATCTTCAGTCATATCCGTTTCATATAGATGATCCATTGCTTTCGGGGTGTAAACTGTTCCCAGAGTGGACCTTCAGAGTCAAGAACCAACCCTACTTACAGAAGATTTGTTCTAGTTGTCCTCAAGGAAGAAGGCGATTGATCAGTTGGTTCACTTTAAACTAAATGGAACTGACATCAAACAGTAAAAACAATGATTCTCAAAGTCGACTAACCCCAACGAAATCTGATAGTTAACGTTGCGGCTGGGTGGATAAGTACCCCATGTCCTTACACCTGTTTTTGCAGCTATCTGCTGCGAAAATTCCGCTTGTGACGCAAACTCCATGCCTCTGTAGATCAGAGATGATATCCGATTAAGCACCGTCAAGATTGGTACCACCGATGAAGGACGATTTCGTGAAGATGGTCAATGATGTCAGGGTAAAGTCCCACTGGTCCATCAATGGTAGGACCAAAGGTAAATTCCTCGTGTAGTCCACTGATCGCAGCCTGAAGATCTCGGTTGAGTCAGTTCCTATTCAATCAGATGTATGACAAGTCCCCAGCTGAGGAAGTGACAGGATCAAACACCGGCAACAAAAATATCTCAGTTGACTTGATGGAATTCGGGACCAAAATGTGTCGAAGTCGCGTTCAAATAAATACAGCTGATAATCAGAAGATACGTTATAGAAGAAGCAACAGGGGCTCATGGCTCCCCGTGCAAACTTCTGAAGACCGGAGTCTAAGAAGAGAATCGAGCTTATGATAGCACCTGCGCTCTCGATCGTAGCCTGACAAGAGAAACCACCCATATTTACCCATTTGAGAGCGATTGATTAGTCTTTGCGTGCGAGATTGAGTGCTTGTCTATTCCTCGCTTATAATGACCGGGCACTGCAAGTTTTGCTATCATTGTCTGTAACTTGACCTTCAACGGCTTGAAGAGATTCAAGAGGGCCAAGGCGGCAGCCCAACTCCACATATATCAGAGGAGCTACTGAGGCAGAAATTCACCAAAGGAACTTGGGCCAACCCTTTTCTTGGCCCTATATCTAGGTGATTCAGATCGGCAGTCATGAGAGAAGCGCTCCATGGCACTCACTGAAATGGGGTGAGTGGCAGATAATATATACAACAGGAAGTGCCGCGTTCTCAGGAAGGTTTGCAGGTGGAAACATAGTATCCATCTTCTAACACAAGAGAGATGTGTTCTTAGATGAAGATCAAAAATGAGTGATCTAGTATGGATGAATCACATACTAGTTGAAGACACGCTGCGTTGAAATTTGAAGTATCAAAATCAATCCTCTTTATGAAGATGGGTGGCTTCAGCCTCAAATATCCAAAAGGAGATAAACGAATGAATTTCAAATTGTGGATCACCCATTGCCATCACTCACCACCAAAGAAATGGACATCCCTACCTACATCTTGTCCTAAGCACTAGTTGGAGCCATCTTGAGCCATTCATTCACAAACCAACAAGGTGTAATTAGCATCTGTCACTGATCTTGGCAGCACTGTATGGCAGAAACAGTTACCCTTGGTCGTAAAAGCATTCTTCTTCACAAACACCTGGTAATTGACTCTAAAGTTATCTGAAAAATACCGTGTCAAGGCACGATATACTGGATTGATTCATAAACAAACCCTACAACATCAATACTAGCTACTTTGTGTTGTACTATCAATTGAAGGTTGTGAGAAAGGATAAACAGTAATAAGTCGGGGATGCGACACACAGAGCCTATACACCATAGATCAATGGGAATCCCATACGTGGTGCCAAGTATGATACAGTCAAGAATGAAAACAATAATAATACAATATAAACAATCAGAACGTACATTCACCTGTCATAAAACCTCAAATTTGGAATTCAGGCACAGAAATGAGGTTCATGAGAGTAGAAAAATCTATGTCGTCGAGAATCGGATCCGTGGGGTAAATCGCTGAGAAATCCACGTCATGGGTAAGGTAAGATTCATTGGGCAGACCTGGATCAAGCCCACATGGCTGGTACGAAAGGAAGGCATCAAAAAAATTTTGCTCCGCGTTTTCGCAGTGTATTCCATTGACTCCAGATAAGGGAGAGGAAGAAGAGCTGTGAAGAAAATCGGATGAGGTAGGCGTCATGCATTGATTCAATTCATTGAGGAGAGATGCGATATCGTTATCCAGGGGTGTGTCTGTGTTCAAGGTAAAGAAGTCTGTTGTCGACGGGGACAGTGGATCGCAAGTAACAGTGGGAAGAGGGGACGCTATGTGGTCGAAGGAGAACGAAGTGAAATCCTGAATGTAGTACGTAAGCCGATGTGTCCGAAATGGAGTTACAGGGGACTTACAAACGAAGATTCTTCCTTGGGCACCGGCTCCTCAGCCATTGCAGCGTTTCTGATTTCCGACGTCGGACAACGGGCAGGACAAGTGCTCAATGCGCGCAGCTGCTTGGCGCCAGTGACAGTCGAGAAGAAAGACTGGCTAGATTTGGAATTTTCGGTATTCGGGACTGGGGCGGACGATGAGCGGCGATATGTTGTGGCGGTAATGGGGACTTCAAAACGTGTGACGAATTCGGGAACATGGTGCTTGTCAAATTCTGACATGGCTGCCTCTAGTTCCTGCCCTTTGATCCCGGCAGCCAAAAATTCTGCTATCTTTGCACAGCGTTTCATATCCTTCGGCTCCACTTCTCTGACTTTGCGTTTTTCCCCCGTCCCCCCTTTTTTGCCCTGAGTCGGTTTGAAGGCATACTTTGGAAAGTTGTGTTTGTGCTCCTCAAGTGCTGTTTTCGCCTTGGTATGCCACACCTGTCGTTCGTCTTCGGACAGGTTCTGCCAGGTCAAACCGATAATCTTCGATAACGTCGAATGGTTGGTCTCGACCTCTGTCGAAACGTGCTGACTTTTTATAAAAGATGAGCGAAAAAGAATGAAGGCGTTTGGCGGACGAGGGATGTGGTTCCGGGGCTTCTTCTTTGAGTGGGCAGAACGACGGGACGCACAGGAACTATCATCGGAAGGGGAAAACATGATGATCTTGGATGGAGGGGGATTTATCGGGGGAGGAGGGACATCGGTGAAGGAAACTGGAGTGACGTTGGGGGCAAAGGAAATGCCAGAATTGTCAGCAGGTTCAATAGGCTGATTCCATCTGAGGCGTTGGCCTTGGATATCTTGCAAGTCAGTTTGTCAATGCCAGTCGAATTTAATCTCACCATCTGATTCTACTCTTCTCGATCCCCTTGATCTTTCAGCAGGCATGGCAACAACGATATTAGGCTCTCTGAAACGGAAGGACAAGTGAGAGGTATCGCAGGCAAAGTGTAAAGCGGAGGAGGCTGGGCGTTAGATGGGGAAGGGAAACAAGGTTCGGGATTCAGCTGAAAAGGCAGGAGCCTCAGACTATAAACATGAGGTGAATCTGTGTGGCCGAAAAAGGCAGCGATACCTTCTATTCGCTACATGACCACCAAATTTGAAGACCTTATCGGGAGGAGATCTCCCTGATATACTGCCCAAATTGGAATTCATTACCTGCCTGACCACATCGCCCCAGCCTCGCAGACACTTTCAACGGGATCCCTCGTTATCCGCTTCTTGTCAACTCCCGAATTCGTTGTCCCGGGCGCCTCACTTTGCGATCATCATCAATTCAGCCCCCAGAAACTCGTTTCAACGCTAGAAGACTTGGGTGACTAACTTGGACGTCGAGTCTATGTTGTATGACAAATAAGGTGACTGGTTGGTCTTTCCTGATCTTAACGCACTACATAGTCAAGTTTCATACGAGTACAAAGCCGATTCATTGAATCTAGCCAACTGTTTCTTTCTGCATTGCACTATAGTTCTTGTAAAATAGATGCTGACTCATCTCCTTGGGCGCGGGGGCCGCGCCCACGAATTGGCATGCTCTGCTCTCTAGAAGTCAACCCTGATTCGCCATCTGGATACAATAATAGTGCTGTGGGATATAAATTCTGTCTGCCTCCGGAGTGCGCCGGCCTAAAACCCTTCTACGGGCGGAGATATCCTATTTCCCTTGACATGCCGATGTTTTTGCACCATTGTTCATAATATTTTATGTAATAATCGATTAGATTGTACACCTCTGTATAATGTGCGTAGCATCCAGTCCATTATGTAGATGAGGTTATATTTAGTTCGTTCCGCTTCCCCGATCTTGCGTAGGTATCAAATTTCGATAGTTCCAACTTATCATCACATCCAGCTTGAACCACGGACTCAGTCAGCTGCCACCCGATATTGACAGCAGCGTCAAGGGTTTTAACTGCCCCGATGAGCTCGGTGAGCAGGTTTTGTGGGAACCTCGTGCCTTATCATCCATTATGAAAATTTCTGGCGATCTCTATCATCCTTCTTCAGTCGGCTCCCCAGCACAGATCTGAACTTTTCTGACAGAGTCCTGTGCTACTGACCAGAGAGCAAAAAATATATCGCATGTGGCCATCGCTTGTGGAAGAGCAAACCTGCGCCACAATAAAGGATTGGCGGTTTTCCATTTGTAGACTCGGTGTTTGACATGCCGTTCAAACTGTGTTTCCTGAATGGGTGTGGTGGGAGGTCAAGTTAAGGTAAACTGCAGAATCTGGAGATGTTATGCAATGCACGGATCCGTTCTCATTGGGTGGAAAGCAACAACGGTGAAGTACCTTTCCTATAATAGTTCTTCAAGCCACATGGGCTAGTGATAATTGATTCTCCGAGGCTAAGGAAGAGACCATGATTTCTGTGATTTTCATTGGTAAGGTGAATTCTTCCACCCGAATTTATCCAGCGTGACTTCACCATAGAAAACACTACTAGTGGACAGCGTGGTGCTGACATACATATCTAAATACGCGGTAAATAATTCCAGCATTCTGGCGATCATTCTATCCTGGAGAGGAATCGATGGACCTGGTGACCAAGTTCTTCACATTGGCTGGTTGTGGCGATGGTTGTCCAAGTCCATTGAAATGGCACAACAATGACCATGTTCATAGAGTGGCATGGTGAGCAGTCACCAAGATGTCTTCACAGCACCATCCATTCTTCCATCTTGAGTTTCAACAAAATGTGTCTGCTGAGTGACTGCATTGGTTTCTTTTGGATACTCAAAGATTCATTTTCAAAATGCCATTGCACCATAACCCGTGAACCAATGCTCACGATTTGTTACTTGTCCATCTATTGTATCTTTCTTGTAGTTTCTTGCTTTTGTATTTTGCCGACGCTTTCAGGGCGTTTCGTGGCACCCGGCTATTTCATAAAAGGTACAAGCCGGTCCAGTCACTTGGACAAATCACTCACAGAAGACTTTGATCCATTTGGTCAGTGGCGAGCTGTCACCAATCCGCCTTGGAATTATTATATCACCTGAAATATATTATGCCTTCACCCTAATCTGTTTTTTCAATCTGTTTTCTTTGTTCGATACCCCAACTAGCAGCGTTTTTTTTTTTACAAAGATCTCATAGCGCTACTGGCATGGGAAATCAAATTAGTTTGGACTAATTCTCTAGATTCTCACGCATAAATAGAAATTGGCACATCACCGAAATCCGGCGCACATCCGGGATGTCATGAAATTAAGCTAAGCATATATCAGGCATAGTTGATCAGTAAGGTCCTGTGGTCACGCTGTCAGTCCTCTTTGAGAGAAGTTGGGCAACAAGGGCTTGTCAAACTCTTCTCCAGCAACTGATCTTTCTTTTTTTTTTTGCGGTTGTAGACGAGTTGAGATGTATCTTAAGGTCGTCTTCCTGGATCAATAGTTGATGGTTCTAATACTATGAGATCTGCAGTAAGCTGACGAACATGTTTCATCCGCCAACATATGGATCGTTCCCCTGATGTTACTGTGTCTGACTAGGCAAGTTTTGGAATAAGAACATACTATGCAAAAATAAACCTCCTCCAAGATTGATCCATTCAGGTGGTTAGACAGAATCCGCTCTCTCGTCGTCGTGGATATCAAAAATCGGTAGAAGCCAGCAAAAAGTGGCGCTACTCAACTCGTAAAAGCGGACGACGGGCTGACTTGGTATCCCAAGCTCATATTATTATTAATTTACTGCATCCAAGAGTGTCTTGAAGGGTGTTAATTTGACTTCCAAGAGAGGTTACGATCCAGGGCGCTTATCTAGACGCCGCCGCTTCGAAGTCATCGAAACTGCCGAGATACGATCATGTTACGAGACGTCTGGACCTCATGTTTCCTGTAACACGTTATCTAAATGCCATGCAGCCGTGTACTACTTCTAGTGATCACGGTTTTTTTCCCTTATGGTTTTGCATCGTGAGAACACGGGATTTCTGGGGTCTCTCATTGGGCTTAGGAAACAATGAAAGTAGTTACCCCTCGTAAGATTACAAGATCTTACTCATTTTGCGTTCCTGCTGTGGGAGGGGGGTTGGGATAAATATGTTATGTAAAAAAAAAAGCTCGCGATGGTAGTGTCAGTATTGGAGGGGTCAATTGAGCTCTTGCTGGAGATGAAATGTCAAGCCATTCATTTCGGCAATATTATTATTCAAACGTCCGTGATCCCCATCTCAAAGTACATACATCATATCGTACGATGTAAAGAACTTGAGGACGCCCAAACAAGCGCTATGTGCAACGATGTACACTTTTTTCGAAGAGGGTTTCCCGATGATGATTAAAACCACGAGGCTTGACTTCATCTTTTGTTCCCCCTCCCTTCCCTTCCCTTCCCTTC
>Ga0153986_1000652_pt1 | contig 10012 bp, 12 predicted proteins | sample TSGA070MetaG_FD_104724 | JGI IMG/M metagenome (GOLD analysis project Ga0153986, IMG submission 104724) | Attine ant fungus gardens microbial communities from Georgia, USA - TSGA070 MetaG | ecosystem: Host-associated > Fungi > Mycelium > Unclassified | place: USA: Georgia, Alexander Wildlife... | reverse complement strand
TTGTGTGGACTAGTCAATGGCTTAGAGAGGTGGTTCATGACAATATACTAGCTGACCTTTAACTCAAAATGTAGATAAGATAAGATAGTGGGGAAGATCATGTGACTGGATCATGTGACATGTCATAAAGTGACTCCAGGAAACACATAGCTAAGATAGTGCACAGACCATGTATAATGATATAAGTGGACAGTAAAATCCAGCAAGAACTCTTAATAAGTTCTTTTTGTACTACAACATTGAGCTGGGTAATACCTGAGTTGTTACTGACTAAGTTGATCCTTACATCATTGATGGAAGGGAGTATAGCAGATTAACTTTAACACCATATAATGGTCCAACAGACTATTGGTGAAAGGGGGTGTAACAGACTGACACACCTCATACTACTCCCATAGACTGTTGGTGGAAGAGAGTATAGTGGACTGACTTCAATATAGTCCAAATTCATCCAGAATTAGTGTAGGTTAAAAGCTTTGCCATCTTGTATTATATGAATGCAATAGATGCAACAACTTGTATTGACTAATGAATAACACTTTGACTGACATCATTGGATTCCTTCAAGATAATCCAAGTGCATTCTCTTTCCAAGACAACATCTCTTAAGCAGTGTTCTAATCTCTCTTCATGTAACTGCAGTTGTCTTCTTGTATATTATTCTCTTTTCTCCTTTTCTTTTCTTTCCTAGTAGTTTTTCTGCATATCATCATGATCTGCCATTACACCCCATGCAATATGAGCAGTCAGATGGACATGCCAGAACTTAGATCATAACCATGATCATCATTGGGTATTTGATAACAATTTGGACTGACGTGTGAACAAAGATCATGGGTTCCATCTACTGCTTCGCTTCCCGAACATTATTCTAGAATTGACCACGGGTGATAGTATTTATGCTCACAAAGTTCCCTGCCATGACAAATCCTACCTTGATGTCGCCCCCAGTACCCGAACCGAATGAGATTGTCTACATCACGGTAGACGGGATCACAATCACAATGGACGTGTACATCCCAGAGGCTGCTACCAAAGAAAAGCCTGTTCCTGTGTTGCTATGGTGGCATGGTATGTAAACATGACTCTTGTTGACAATTATCAATCATCAATATTGCCAAAGGTGGCGGTCTTTTACAGGTATGATAGCTACCTACAACTTTAACTCGATTTCATTGATATTTCATGGACAGGGAACATGCAAAGGTCGGGTATTACAGATAGCTCTCCTTCAAGGCTGATTCCTACTTCAGCTGTTGCGCCCCACACTCGCTACGCACCAGCCAAACACAACCTCTGCGTAGTCTCTGTGGACTATCGCCTCGCTCCACAAACAAGACTTCCTGCAATCTTAGCAGACTGCAAAGCCGCCATCGATTTTCTTCACACAGACAAATTTGCTCAAGCCACTGATAACAGAGTCAATACATCGCGTCTAGTTGTCAGTGGAAGTTCAGCAGGAGGGTGGCTTGCTCTCTTAGCAGGAACTGGAATCGGATACAGAGCGAGTGGTATTGAACCACCCGAAGGAATCACAGGAATCGCCGCAATTTATCCAATAACAGATCTCCTTGATCCGTTCTGGTCGACAAAACACAGACCACTGGTCTACCTGGATCGGATCATTGAAGATCAAGAAATGGAAACATTCATGGACCCCAACTCTAAGAAGACAAGTTGGTCCGAGGCAACTGGAAAACGAAGCATGTTCTACCATTACATGGTACAAGAGTAAGCGCCAGAAACACAAAACCCAAGAGAGTTCGCTGATATAGACAAAGAGCATTGCTGAAACAACTTCTCCTCGAAGGGACAAGCATCGAACCGATAGAATACAGTATTTCCCAGAACGTCCGCGCCGGAAGAGCCTTGGCGTTGCCTCCAACATATATCATCACAGGGAACAAGGACACCAAAGTGCCCCACAAACAATCACTTGACGTCGTAGCAGCATACAAGACTGTCGGTGCCAGTATTGAATACCATGAACTGGATGGTCTCGATCACCGGTTTGACGACGACGATCAAGAGCAAATGGAGAGCATGTATCAGTTCATCAAAAATATTTTGTGATCGAGAAGTCACGTGTGCTTCAGCCCATAATTGCGCCATCGACACCTGAATGTTGCTCATTGTACCATGAAAATTGATATATACGCTGTACAAACCTTTGAGTTATTAAGACAATCATGGACATCCTTCCAGCAGAACTGCATTCTCATATTTTCAGCTTAGCCTGTACAGATGATGGCTATACAGCACGATCTCTCTCTCTCTTGTCTCGATACTTTTTTCAGATTAGTCTTCCTTTTCGGTATCTGTCCATCTGCATCACGAAAACACCTCAGATTCAATCCCTATCTGAAAGACTTCAAGCGACTCCCTCTCATCTTCGTAGAATCGACCATCTCTTTATTTCTGATGATGGTTGCGACCCGCAAGCACTTGTCAATTTCATGGACATTTTGACGCTTGCCGCACCGACATTAAAAACCCTTGCGCTCATCGCAGCATCCTCACTCACGAGTGCCTCTTTAATCGCTCGCATTTTCCGAGCTTGTTTTCCTCGTTTACATGAACTCACTATATTCGGTTATTATCCTTTTCCTTCGACACCATCATGCTTCCCTTCGCTTGAGCGTCTTCATTTATTTGGAAATCATAACCCCTATGGACTACTGAGCCTTGGAGGATTAGAGTCCGTCATGCCCAACCTAACATACCTACGAGTGTCGGGTTTGACTCTTGCCGTTTCATTTTCACAAGAATTAGAGCAGGCATTTGCATCCTCATCAACAGGCGAAGAAGATCGCATGTTTCCTGCCAAATTACCACCCAAGTTGAAACATATTTCGATTCAATGTGGACCTGAATTCACAAAGTCCAGCTTGAATCTCCGTCTGAAAGATGAGAACATGATGCAAAACCTGGAGAAACTTGAAGAACGAGTCACAAAGGAGGGTCATGCAACGAGGTTTTCGTTGTTAGCACGAAGCACGAAGAAATTGACAGTAGATGACCTTCACGAACAATGGGTAGATCGGTTACGGGGTAAAGCAGGATGTTGGTCATCGATGTGATTTTACAGAGTTTGTTGTCCTAGAACATTAGCATTTACAACGACATTAAGAAAATCCAAAACAGCAACCCGAAAACGTAGAGATAATGGAGTTGTTAGACCATATGAATGAAGCATAGAAACGAAAATTTATCGTGAAGCGTTAGTATCGTTGCACTCTGGATGAAAGTGGGAATCTTCTGATAACAAAGGTGTTGCATCACTTCTTGTCTTTTCTTCGAGTGACCGTATTTCGCTGGGCGTCCTCCGATGGTATCGTTCAAATGACTTTGAATGTCTATTCAGCTCGTGGTCACTTGCAGTTGGTACTACTGGTAAGGAGGGTGGTAGATGGGTTACAGTAACAAGTGTATCGCCATCAGGTCGTGAACGAGCGCCAAACTCATCAGGTACAAGTGATGAATCCAAGGGACCACTTTTGGAAGAAGATGAACTTGGGTTTTTCTTTAGATACGCCTCGTACCGCATTGTTCTCAGAGTATCTTCGCTTGGTATGCTCCCCGATGTACGATGTGTCAGCTGATACGCCAATTCATGTTTATAATCCGTCTGATGACCTTTCTCCTGTCGCCGGTAGAATTGCCTCCTGTACACCAGGGACCGTACGATGAACATGACACAACAAAGGGCGAAAAAACCGAGAAGAGCTATGAGGACGATGATTCCTGTTGAAATTTTCTTTCCTCCACCTTGTGAGCTACTGTCAACGACAACTGGGCCATCAGAAAGGGGTTGATTTAGAATGCGAACGGTGTTGAATTCGTCGAGAGCCATCGTAGAATTTGTCAAGCTCATCAAGCCAAGGCGCGGCTGCACGAGAATATCGACTTTGGAGTCGCTGATAGGTGGGAACGTACCATCGTCGGTGGGTACAGTATAAGCCATTACGGTATAGACGTTGCGCATGAATGAGATACCAAGGATCATATCTCCGACATCGGATGTGGGGTCGGTAAGTTGAAAGTCTGCAGTCTGGATCATTCCAACACAGAAATCTGCATTGTTATCTTGAGGTGGTTCAGTAGTGAGATCGAGAGGGTGAATGGAGAAAGGAGGTCGATTATCGAGAGTGATAGAAAGGTTCAGGGGGATACGACAAGGAGCATAATCTATGGATAATTATCAATTTTGTGCAATATCTGGGCAATCGAAGACTCACACTTCCCATCCTGAGCAGGATGCACGTCGATAGCACCATATATTGCATTTGCGACCTGCGTCGTGGTCAAGATATAAGGGACACCGGAATCAATGACCGCACTGGGAAAAATAGCCCCAGTTTTAGATCGGCCAATGTCTACAGGCCTCGGCTGCCCATCCACCCATACAGTAATATCCCTAACGCTCGTTTTCCAAAACAGACTCCCTGTGGCATCGCTGACGGTAGAGTAGTAGTGAATAAGACTAGTGTCCTGAACTAGGTCTGGTGGATGACTGCCTATTCCAAGAAAAGAAGGTATCCGATTTGACCCCGGGCGAGAGAGGGATAAAGAGAGAAAATGTGAAGAGGGGGCGTTTGATGTGGGTGTGATCGAAAAGAGATTAGATGCCCATGCGGCACCGTCGGGTGTGTTGTTGGTTACGGGAGGAATAGTTTCAGCAATAATGGAGTTGAGCGGAAGGGCGAGACCCAGAATGCCATTGAAGCTGGGGGAGAGGTTTTCGCCTGTAACGCTGGTAGCAGCGGCTGATGCGGCAGCAAGTAAGCAATGTAAGCAGAAAAGAGATAATTTGTATACCTAGGGCCTGGAATTCGACACTGTATCCTCCCACATGAACACGGTCCCAGTAGATAGGGCCAGAAACGTTACCCGATAGATATTGAATTTCAAATCTTTGACCTGTATCTGACCCCGAAGGTGATGGGTCGTAGCTGCGACCGGCGGTCTGAGCGCAGGGAGAGGAAGAACAAGAGACGGATGCGACCCACTAGGAAGACTGTGAATCGAAGTGGCGGTCAAAGCAAGGAGAGAGAGAGACCCACCAGGTCTGATGATCCGGTGTCGACCTGCAAGGAAAATTGCTGGTCACCAATGCTTACGGGGACTGTGTACGTGCTAAAAAAATCGACTGGGTAAGATTGTGTAGGATACGAGGGTATGACATACGCATCAGAGATACCGTTGCCGACTAGGTCGAGGGGAAGGACTACGCCCGCAGTTGTCCCTCCGTCTCCGTCTGCACGCGAAGACGAGGGCATCGGTAAACAAGGGTTTCCCTGGCGCCTGCGGTTATTTTCCCAAACAGGAAAAACATACATATATACATACGTGATTATCAAATGTCACTGCCTCATGCAACCCCGACCAACCCACTGTGTGTGTTTATTATATTCCATAACTGTTCAGATTTGACGGGACCAGTTCTTGCGCTTCCGCTGGTATGTATTGTATATGTTGGCATCGTTGCTAGCTCCACCTGACATGGCGTGCTCAGCACAACCACTCAGCTCTGCGAAGCAAGGTTGCTCATTTTCAAAGATCGCTCTTCGATGACAATGGCAGACCATTGGTGCGTGGTCTAGACAGTTCAATTGTCATTGATCCACGGCGCTTGCATATCACATTGGGTGTCATGGCACTTGGCGGAGAAAATAACAGTGTGCAAGATGCTCTTGCAATGCTGGACTCGCTTCGACCACAACTTCAGGCTGTCCTCGACCAGTCCAGAGCAGTCCAGGTCAAACTGCAGACTATGGACGTCCTAAAGACTAAAAAGCGCATCAACTCCGAAGAAGTCGAGGCACATGTGCTATACCTTGGTCCAGGACCGTCTGATGACGATGAAACCCTGCGATTGAGACACGTATGCGGTATGGAATTATCAAGTATGACGATGTTGTCTAATCCAACTAGACATTATACGCGAGGCATTTAAACAATCGCATTATATCACAGAAACTCGGCAGCTCAAGGTAGGTGGTCCTCATGTGCCGAGAAGACAGTCAAGCTCATACATTACTAGTTGCACTGTACAATTCTAAATACAAGCCATCGCCGCCCCCACCGCCGCGAGGCATTTTTATACAGCGATGTCCTCAAACTCAAAACGACACCGACATCCCCTTTCGGCACATACACAGTCAAGCGGGTTGAACTGTGGGAGATGGGCAGTCGAGGACCGAACAATGAGTATTTGAGTTGTGGCGGCATCAATCTCGGCTAGAATAGAGGCAGATAGTTCCCACGCACAGACGCTTACGTAATGATCTGGTAGTTAAATGGTGTGATGTGGACTCAACTCTGCCTAAACCCATACTAAACATGTCTGAAATCAGGAGAAAGCTTGTCATCGTCGGTGACGGTGCTTGTGGAAAGGTGTGCTTTCACCTTGTCGGTGCCCATACAGAGTTCATGTCTCCTCTAGACCTGTCTCTTGATTGTCTTTTCCAAAGGCACATTCCCAGAGGTAGGCTGCACAGTTCTCGCCTTTTCTACATTTTTCTTCTTTTCATTCCAGGTTTATGTACCGACAGTCTTTGAGAACTACGTGGCCGATGTCGAGGTGGATGGCAAACACGTCGAGCTCGCGCTGTGGGATACTGCAGGCCAGGAAGACTACGACCGCTTGCGCCCTCTCAGCTATCCTGATTCCCATGTTATCCTTATCTGCTTTGCAGTGGACTCGCCAGATTCCCTCGATAACGTTCAGGAGAAGGTATATCATTCAGTCTTTCCAGTGTCATAAGCTTTAGTGCTGACAAAATTGTAGTGGATTTCTGAAGTTATGCATTTTTGTGCCGGTCTGCCTATTATCCTTGTTGGTTGCAAGAAGGATCTTCGGCGTGATCCCCGCGTAATTGAGGAACTCAGGAAAACCAGTCAGCGACCTGTGACGCCCGAGGAGGTGCGGATTATTACCTTGTTCCAACCTTGACTAACCATTCTTGCCAGGGCATGGCTGTTGCCCAGAAGATTGGTGCCAAGCACTATCTGGAGTGCTCCGCTAAGACCGGCGAGGGCGTTCGCGAAGTCTTCCAGTATGCCACTCGTGCTGCTCTTCTTAGTAGAGGTGGCAAGACCAAGAAGGGTTGTGTCGTCCTTTAAAGGCTCAGAGGCGCATCTCCTAATGATTGTTCTTGTCGACATCCTCTCGTACCTCGCACGCCCGTATTGAAATTTCCTCAAATCCACGTTAATTCTGTGATGAAACCGTGTGCAGATGATTTCTTGTCTTGTTCCTATATACATCTTTGTTGTCTCTTACGACTTTTTTTATCAATATCATACCCTTTGACAAAATGCTAATAATGCTAATAATACACCCATGTTCAACATTCATGTAACTGTTGGATCATGTAGTACAGCCAGTAAATATCGTTCATCTGTGTTTTTATTGGTGGCTAATGATCAGTGAAGTCCTACTTGACTCACCAGGTGAAATCATAATCTCATGGCGTCTGGTCCGAATCCGCATAAATCGCACCTCATCCTGGAAAATTATATAATGATGAGAATCCTAGTAGAACCTCAAAGCCATCTTTAAAAACGCACTGTTTCGCTGGGATCTTCCATACCATTATTCACTTCCTCAAGACCAGCCTGTACACTTTCCACGATCTTTGCAACTACACTTGCATACTTTCGGCCTTTCTCTCCTTCAAATACAACGCCTGAATTTCGAATAATACTGGCACTACTAGTTCCGCCACGTGCAATGAGGAGGTAGCCAAGTACAGAACGATGGGATGTGAGTGTGCCTAGTGTTTTTTCTAGCTCTGGAGGGACTGGAATGGCAGTCGCTGCTGCTATTGTATTATGATCAGATGAGGATGGACTTGCATGCGTTGGACGTGGCAGTGTGGCTTTCCTGGGAGGGTTGAGTACCTTGGGGGATAAAGAGTCAGTTTTCGAAAATTGTTCAAATCCAGAACTGACCATGATAGTTTGCGGAAAGAGGTTGGCCGATAGCTAATATCTGGCGATTTACCTTGTAGGATAGGATTGATCTCGCACGTGGTGCCGTTATGTTTTCAGAATTACAATTCCGCAGCAAAGAACGAACTTTCCCAGGAGATGAATGGGGTAAAGATATATGACGTAGGTCAGTTCTGAAATAGACGCTACAGAAACCAAGTCTATCGAGTTCATTTGCACCTCCATGAGTGAATTTTGTGTCGGAGTACACTGAATGTAGCAATATCAGTTGAGACTAACTCAGTGTCGCGAGACTACTGGGATACTTGCAATGAACTCCGCATATTATCATCAAACAGTTGTGTTACAGGAAACTGATGTTGTAATTGCGTCTCGAGCCTCCTTCCTTCTTCTTCGTGTTCTTTGCCTCCATCATTTCTGTTCCTGCTGCTATTTTTGTTGTGATTACTAAGCATGGTATTTTTGTGAGAGAATAGTTTTTCTACCCTCAGTTCTGTAGACATCAGACCAAGGTGAATATTTTATTATATGTTTTCTATTGTCTTTATTGATGTATCTAGTTGGATTGAACTCTAGGTACATAACAATATATTTAGTTCTGTGGACATCAGACTGAGTTGGATTGAACTCTAGGCTATCAGATTGACATCTGATATCACAACAGAATCACACTAATTTATAAAAACTGACCTCAGTGATGCAGAAACTGAGATCATCTACTCAAAAGGGACATTTTGACAGAAAACTTTATAATAGAAATGATTAAGTACAAGTAGACATATAAAACGAATTGAAGAGTTTCCTTTAATTGTTGAAATACAGCGAGGCGTGTGGTGTGCAACAAGTGACAAAACGAGAATATTCATGCTGCAACAGAATTCTGTAGTATTATTCTATCGTAGTACCTCGTGGCTCAACCGCAATACTTTGATCCTCAAAGAGATCATAGTAGGCTAGGTAGGAGACGTAACTTCAATCTGGTATACATTTTTATCTCATAATCTACATACCAATATTGACTGTAGACACACCCACACAGTCTCACCCACTTGACTACTTGCCATAAAGTGTAGTTAGACCGCTCTAGAGCTATCCTTTTGTTTCTGGTCCTAGTGACCACAATATATTATCGCTGTTGGACAATAATTAACGTCCGACGGCTTTCAGCTATCCGAATATCATAGACGCATGAACACATCAGAAAATTGATCAGCCTTTCTCCAAACGTATTATTCGATAACGTATTCAAGCTCATCTCGATCTCTGATTCAGGATAGGAGCCTCACATTGTGCTGGACGATGCACACTACTCATTGATATGTCACCATCAAACGAGAACACTGTCTGCTCTTTTTCGAGGAGCCTATTTGTTGCAAGGACATTTTATCAACATTTAACATCCTACTTTTCATTTATGAGCCCGGTACATCATAACACAAGAAGGTCTTCCGTTTCGAGGTCACATTGTCAGTCCAAACAGAGGGTTATTAGGGACGATAATCCTTATTTCTATTTATGGCGATGACTAAACGTGACTACGGAAGGTTTAATGAGACGTCAAAAGTCATACTGGGCATTTGCAGATAAAAATGGCACTAACCAGCCGCCGCATCTCCGCGGTGGGGATCCGGAGAAGTGTGAGAGCGAACCGCCGTTTATTGTCTCACTTATTTCTCAATCACTGTGCCTTCGAAGTACCCCTTTATCTGAGACACTACATGTTGAACTCTGAGCAGGTATAAGTAGGCCCCCTTGCGTAGGCTCATCCTCACTCGTCTACTACACTGGGTGACGCCTCGGCTATACTTACTTTAAGAAGGCTTCCTGAAGACATTTTGATGATGTTGAATAGCCAACACTCACTTTCCAGGAGCTTCATTTGGATATGGCACCTGCACAGGCACTACAATTTGCCGCAATCATGTCTGGTCCTAGTACGATTATAACGCGTGGGATGGTCACAGTGGGCACTGTCTTGTGTAGTCGAACGAGCAAGTCAGCTAGCTCGACAAGTTAGACAATCGTTGTCAGCGACTGATAATTGAAGATTGAGTAT
>Ga0153986_1000651_pt1 | contig 10020 bp, 12 predicted proteins | sample TSGA070MetaG_FD_104724 | JGI IMG/M metagenome (GOLD analysis project Ga0153986, IMG submission 104724) | Attine ant fungus gardens microbial communities from Georgia, USA - TSGA070 MetaG | ecosystem: Host-associated > Fungi > Mycelium > Unclassified | place: USA: Georgia, Alexander Wildlife... | reverse complement strand
TACATTGTTGTTGTCGTGCAAGAATAATTTCCCCCATTTTCAAGGGCGTTGGTCGCATAGATGAACGTTTGCGTTACATGACCTCTCCTGGAGAGAATGATCTGTGAATAAGCTTCCAAGTCAGAAGTTGAATTAGATGGACCACGCCAAACAACAAAGTGAAACATAAATTTTCCTTGGAGCTGTTAACCCATATTTTGAGAGACCTGAGCTCATCCATCATCCTTTCTTTGTGGTCGCATTGCTGTGGGTCAGCAAGTTTTTGCAGCTGAATTGAAGGCATGTGTAAATTTATACAAGGTTCGGAGACTCTGTGTGGTCCAATGCTCTATTTCCTTAAGGGTGCAAGTGAGTGATTTCTGGGACAAGTTGTGTCGACAGGGCCTAGTAGTCTGTTTCCAGAATTGACGTGATTTTGCTCCACAGAACAATCTACACGTCTAGTGTTAATGATAAGTGTAAAAATAATGAACCTGGGCATGGGCGCATACCCAAGTTGACAGAGTACAGACCTTGTGTGTCCAAATCGATAAAAAAATCTGCAAATCAACTCAATCGGAAGAATGCTTTGTTGGTATCTGTGATCAAGACAGAGAGCACTATGAATATCCAATGAAAGCTTTTTGCATGCCCACATCATCTTGGAAACTGACGGTATTCCATGATGGGTATTTATGACATAATCGGTGCTACTAAGAAGAGAAGAAATAAGAAGTTTGACTATATCCTACTTCTGGCCACATGTCTCTTGAGACACGTCCCGGACGTTGGGCCCTAATGGAACTCTCCGCGTCTTAAATACTTGTTGCGGATTCGAAATGCTGAATCCAAAACACATGTATACAACATGTGACCCCAGTTCATTTGATCTTCCCTGACGTAGCTGCACAGTTCCAGAATCTTTTTTTCAAAAAAAATGCAGTTAGAGTCATTAGGATCCATATGTTACACGAAAGACTCCAAAAATAATAACCCGCTGAAACATCAAAGATTTACACTATACTAGCAAGTTGATTTAAGCGAGATAGATGTTTCATCGATGTTCTCATAGAACTAAGGGAACTTCTATGCTTCCTTCCACCTTGCCTGATGTGTATTGGTTTGGGATCACAGTGAATTTTCATACAACAGACAACCTGTTCACTTCCATCCCAACCATGATGCCCCTAGGCCAGAAATTATTGTACTTCACTGAACTCTGTAAAGGAAACTTTGACGGAGATCTTTTCGTGATCATAAACTTACTTTAGGTGATCATGACGTTAATGTTGGCTTATTTCAACCAGTTTTATACCTCGTCAGTTTCCGAACAAATTCTGAGCGTTCTTTTCTTTGTCTGAAACAGGGATGTCCAATACTAGAAACCAAGAGCTTTCGTGAATCAATCGACGCGAAAGCAATCAACTCATTATTAGTTAGCCTTGAGACTAAAAGCTTGTCCTAAACTTCGCTGGCAACCACAGAAGTGCACACTGAGGTTTTTAATGACGGCTCTACAATTAGAATTGGTAGCGGTTGCGCCACCAGCGCCAGGAAGCGTGTCTCATTTAAATTGTCATTGAAGACGAGGAAACCCCAAAGCGCATATGTAAAGTTGACAAAGTTGTAGATTTTTCTGCCAAAACATCTGAATCTGCAACAGGATAGTACATGTAATTACATTAAATTATTCTCGCAGTAGTACAACGAGCAAGTAACAGACACAAGAGGAAAGGGAATGCGAGACACGCAGACTATGAGCACAAAAAGCAACAAAATGTGACAAAAATTCTGCATTGGTGGTGCATCTCCAACTTTGCTATCCCAACACTCTCGTCAACAACATTCCAATCGACAATCAAGCAGACCTCCAAAACCAACCAGCTCCAGAAAACAAAAAATGAAGCGAAGCACGAAAGATTCAAAGATGCGCTGTAAAGAGAATGACGAATCCGATACAGGATTACAGTAAATCCACCCAAGATGGGTCAGAAATATACAATATTATAAAATAAGAGAAACACCATTCGAAAATGAACCGTCCCCATGAGGATGAGACTCAGAATACGGATATAGGAGAAATAATGATAACCATAGAAGGACAGGAGAATTCCAAGAATAATCAATGGAAACATCGATTGAAGTGCAGAAGATTAGGCGGTCGAAATGTCAAGGAGCGTCTGATAAGGCCGAAGAATGGACAATAAAGAGAGCTAACAAAAGATTGGCTTTGGTTGCAACAAATGAGGGAGAATAAATCGAATTGAGAGCAGGCAGGGAAAGGAGAGTCAAGAAGTTGTCGCCAGAGGTGGATGACATACGTAAACGACGAGATGTGTATGGAGAAATTCGGACCACGTCCCGATAGGAATAAATGAACTTGCTGGAGATGGATCGACCAGGCTGACCGCCAGACAAAAAATAGATCAATGCAAATATTAATACCTATAGAAATCATGGTCAATCAAAATTCCAAGCGAGTGTCAGAAAGCAATAACTGACTTCCAGGATGAACCATTGATCCAGTTCAATCTGAAAACCATTGAAAACGAATGTGCCCAGTCAGGCTGTCGCGGCCTGCGCCGCAATGTTCCGTCCGGATCCAATAACACCAGGGACAGGAATACCGCTAACGTCCAAAGGACTAGGTACAGAGAACCCCAAGTAGCTTTTGCTCTCTTCTCCATCCAATTTCCAAATACTCGACACGTTCATTATGGATGAGCCTCCGTCAGAAGACCCCCCGAGGGACCTAGACTCGCTTGTGTTTCGAACGCGAGGGAAGGTATGCCGTGAATTCATCACATCCTCATACTCGTCTTCGAAAAGACGATCCGACGATGAGGTTGTCGTAGTAGCTGTAGACGTCGGAGACAAAGAAGGACTCTGAATTATATGCTTAAGGAACGAGGGTAACAGTGGCGCCGAAGTCTGAATCTCGAGTGGCGAAGAACGCTGAGATGATGCAGGGGAAAGAGCATGGCGTTGCTTGTAGAAACTGCCATCTAACTCCTGGCCATTATACTTGTTGGGACCAGTCGAATAGAGAGGTGACGCTTCACGATGACCAGACGTCTGATAAATTGGGATTGACGTGTTATACTGAGATTGCAAGTGACTGTCATATTGAGTGGCGAGTTGATGGTGCGATTGCGACTTGTGTACGATGCGGGACTGTCTTAGAAACGCTAATCTATTGTTGGCCTGCGGATGCAAAGAGGATTCTTGACTGTCAGGTAAAATCCTGCGGGCGAGAGGCGGAGTAGCGGATATTGCCTTCGAAAGGGATTGCTGCCGCTGTTGGCATTGTGACATGGAATTGGCTCCCGATGAATTCTCAGACAGCTCTGTCTGGGCAAGAACTGATGTGAGTAATGCGATTCTCTCGGTCTGGACGGCAGCGGAAATAGAATCTCCATTGCCTTCAGCATCTGCAAAGCATGTCAGAGTCAAAGATAAAGCATGAGGTTGAAAAGACAAACGTACAAGGCAAGCATGTCTGACAAACTTTCCTCCTTCGCCAGTTGAGATAATTGCACTTCGTACAAATCCAATCCCCCGGTTGCTAACAGCTTATGTAAGAATCCGACAAATTGTATACGATGAAAACTCACATGAGAGATCGGTCCCTTATTTCCCGTGTTGAGGATGGGCGGTTGCTGGGTGCACGCACAGTCAGGATTAAACGTCTATCATAAGATATCAGACATACCAGTACACCGACGAGACTGCCAGGACGAATTTGTCCTTGTTCAGGAAATGACTCGTTGTCGGGCCAATACATGATACAAGGTGATAAGGGATCACTGGAAACATTCTGTACTTTGCCACCAACAGCGAATGCACGTCCAGAGGGCGTAAGAAGCGGATGAGCGGACTTAGGAGGGCCGGAAACCTCATGCTGACACTCCATGCGGGGCGGTTGAGACTGTGACACCGTTGTAGAGTATGCTGGCTGATTCACGGACAGGCCTGTGCGGACAGAAAAGGTGCGGTTGGGAAGATTAGAAAACCGAGGAGAGGCACTTGCACGGGACATGGGGTTGGTTGAAGAAGAATAGAATTGGTGGGGTTGGTTGATCTGCTGGGATCCAGATATTGGAGCTGACTTGGGGCATCCGCAGCCAATACAGGAAATATTCCGTCTGTGAAGGATCGCACAAGGGGAATGGTCAATCAGCATGGCGTCAAAGGAGAGACACAGGATCCAGACACAAGGTATTATATATAAATATATCAGACATTTGGCAAACTCACCCAAAGTTATGCGCCGCACAACTTGGTGAACGACATCTGGAGACAGATCGAGTCAGCAACAAGTGTGGAAAAGGAAAGAAGGGTGGAAATAGGCATGACTAGTCGCTCGATCAGACCAACATCAGAGGAGTAAATGAATCGGTGATCGAGCGGAAGAGTGTTTGATGACGAAAAGGACTAGGGGCAGTGGCGCAGCTTGATTAGGAAGGGGTGACTACTCACGTCCAGTCTCCAGGTCTAAAGGATGTCTTTGGATTGGGTGGATTAGTGGAGAGAGTGTAGTACTCTGTGGACCCCGCACGGGGCTCCTCAATGACTATGGTAGGGGATGTAGAGAGAAGATTGGGGTGGGAGGTGGATACTTTGAGCATAGGAGCTGGACGAGAGAGGACGATGGGAGAACGGGAAGCTGGGGAAGAAGAAAGCTGAGAAGGGAGATAGACAGGTATGTAAATTGTTGTGTGAGTCGGTAAATACGTAAGAAATACATGATATGACTTACGGAAGGCCGCACGACAAAGCGTCTGAGTTTATAGAACGGCTCGAGATCAGATTCAGGAGCTGGAGCAACAGAGAAAGGAAGACCAGGAAGGGAAAGGACGACACAGGCCTGTGATGTGAGAACATATATGTATGAGCTCCCGAAAACAGGGTCGGATGCAGAAATACAAAGAGTTATTCCAAAATTATGTGACAAAGTCACGCAGCACGTGACGGAGTCAGAACGCGTGCTCCGGGGAAAATAATTTGCAGAAAGAGCGCACCTCTTCGTGGGTGGCAAAAACTGCCCAGACTGCAGGACGCTCAGTGCCTACAAACTCCTCTCTTATGGTCCAGAGGCTTGTGGGGATGGGCATATGATTCTGCGTGACGAATAAATTAAATTGTATGCCTCCACGACATCATATCAGAACACTCGAACCGAATCCAAATGGGGGAGAAACACGGATAAGTCCCGTTCCGGTATAAGAGATAAATTATGTAGCTGCGCATGACTGTGAGTTTGACTACTTGATCAGAAAAAGCGAACGACAGACCCGAACGACGCGCGAACATGTGGCGAAAAAAGTCTGTGCAGGTCCAACAGACTGCACCGAGGGTGAACGACGGTCAGCAATCTTGGATGGTGGCTGAGGCCTGGGAGCAAAAAGACCAACAGCTCCTTCATCATCGGTATGGTTCAGAAAAGACGAAGGAGCGCTGGGGAGCAGAGCAGGCGACTTGGGAAGATGGCTTGGAGGGGAGACCATGGGAGGAGGTAAAGAAACAGACAAAGGCCGGCTGATTTATGAAACGACAAGACAAGGGCTAAATTTCTATGCCCAGTACCAAAGTATTCCTCGCGTGGCATCCCTTTTCGGTCGCCATTTCCACGTGCATTTGAAACTTGTCTACATAAACGCAGATGCTGCCCCGGGATCTCTTCACGAAGCGCTGCTGGTTTCCACTTCTTCGCAGCAACTGAGAGTGCACATCGCGGCCAGCAGACGTGTCGTGATGCTGGTTTTTGTTGCAATTAGGTACCGCGCAGCTGTCATTACATTTCATTTCATTCCAAGTCTGATCTCAGATCAAAATATCCAAAATTCATTCCGTGCAAAATTTGTGTACATGTTCATTCCATCGACACTCGGACCGACCAGGCTGCGATCCCGTCACCCGACACCACCCTGTCGTATGACGCGCCAGACGACTCTCGTCCACCACCTGTACCGACCGCTTCACTCTGCGAAGCATTCCCTTTTGGGCTCCTTTTGGAGCTTCCTATCAATCACTTCGGCAGCCTAAAAATAATTCCCAACAGAAGAGTGAAACTCAAACCAAGACTGATTGCAATCATTAGCATGATAATAATACGCGGTGCCAAATCATGACCCGAACTATCCAACCGAACGACACGATGTCTGACTAGCAGCGTAGATGAACATAACTAGCAATGTCGAAAACACCCAATGAGATTCATCATCCGATCTGCGCGCCCACGTCACCCACAATGCATCCTGTCAACAAGCCTCGGGCGCGTCGTGTGTATCCACGGTATCACTGATAGATGCCCATGCCGTTCCCCCTGTGTCCCCCTGCAACAGGTCATACAGTATCATCAACCCAGCTTTGGCGCTGCATATCAAGCCATGGGTTTCCGATTCTGATTCCCATACAACGTTTGGGACAGGTTCTCCCCCACCAACTTCAACACCAGCCCTTCTTTTGCCAGCCAATCTGCATATCGTTTCCAAGAATCTGCTCCTTTTCCCAGTGCAGTACTGGTCAATGACGACGCCGTAATCCTCTGCACAATCCCTGGTCCACGCGCACCAAGCGTTTCAATACTCCCCACAACAAATAATCCTCGCTTTGCCCTCGTCAATCCCACGTTCAATCTTCTTCGATCTGCCAAAAAACCGATTTCCCCACCCTTATTGTTTCTCACAGTTGAGAAGATAATTACTTCCTTCTCTCTTCCTTCGAATCCATCTACAGTCTTCACTTCCACATCTCCCATTTCTATATGTCGTTGACTCCCGAGGACTTGATCAAATCTTTTTCTATACTTCAAATCATTCATACTCAATATCCCGCTCAGGTAGCGGATTTGCGCTACGTAGGGTGCAATAATGCCTATATCCCGCCCTTGGAGTTGCTATGGCCAAGACAACCCAGGTGAACGTATCTCAGCTCTACTCGTTCGTTCGTTGAAAAGAAGAAGAGGGGAAGCAAAGAACTTCCTTTCAGGGACTCACCGGATTCTGAAGCAGTAAATCTTCCACCAGGCTGACCACGATCTGCGCTTCGGCATAATTCACTTGACTTCTCCCCTGCCTCGATTCAGGTCCGCTGTGATCTAAGAAGATCACTGATGGACGAGATCGCGTTGACCCTTCTCCACTCATGTCCGCCAGTTTTCGTAAAAGATGTGTCGAAGACAACGGCGGCTCCAGCTCCCGTACTACATTCCCATCCTTGTCCATGGTTCCATCTTGAATCAAATTATTGTAAAACTCAGACGAAGGGAAGGAAGATATCGATGGATGCATCCGATATTGGATATCCAACATGACGGAAGGAACGACTTAATTAGATAAAGAATAAATGGACGTCAGTCTTCCAACAAAACGTAAAAATGAGATACAAAAGACAACTCACTGCCTTCTTCTGTCAATCTCTCAAAGAGACTGACTTCAAAACCCTTTTCCCTCGCTTCCTTGCTGACGATGACGGGAGGCAATTGCTTGTGATCCCCGATTAATGCTAGATGTCGAGACTATCTCCCCAGGCAACCAACAAAACGATATGATACGCCCGATTAATCACCGTGTGCATCGCAGCAGTATAATTCATTCGAAGCAAGGATAGTGGATCATGACGATTTACATCAGCTAACCTGCCGCCCAGAGCGTATTAAACCTACTCACCCCTTTCATAATCGGAATCAACGTTGCAGGCTCCGTGGACATCGATGCTTCGTCAATGAATAGGATGGGAAAATCGCAAATATGCAATGTGGAACTCGCAGACTTTATACAGGTCGTGCAAACCTGTGATGCAGGAATGAATAAGCTCCCATATCCAAAAAACCGTCCATCAGACTAGTGCAAGCCCAAACCACCCAAAATTTGGTCAAGATTGGGGAAAGCACTCACGACATCGGCAGATTTGACAACATCATGCAACATTTCTTGACCTAGACCATAAAGTTTGGACTTGAACCGCAACAGCCGATGTTGCTTTGCTGCCAACGCCCTGCACATGTTTTTCAATCGTCGTGTAATATTATCGTTGGTAAGTTTGGCAGTTTCTTCAATTTTAAAAATCAGTTCCTCGACTTCGTTGTCCATTTCTTTGAAACCCTCCAGGGTTTCTTGATAGGATGGTTGAAGGGGATGATTTGATAGCTGCTCCTCCAACAAGAATTTCTTGAGGGACTCCTCTTGGAAAGCGTTCAAGCCGACCCGAAGAGGTTTCAAACCCGCTTTGACGAATGCTTCAAGAAGATGATCGACAGCAACATTGGTATAGGTGCAGACCAGGATTTGACAAGGCACTTCAAAGTATGTCTATACATTTGTAAATCAGCCCAAAACCATCAAAGGACTTCCATTGAGAAATTGACCCTCAAAAGCTTGACTGTTTCGACGATAGTCTTGGTTTTCCCAGTTCCAGGTGGCTAACATCACAGATTTAAGAATGCAAAAGGACGGGCGATGGGTAGAAATTTACCCCTTGCACGAGACTTATACGCTTTCCAACCATAGTTGCCATTGCTTTGATTTGAGATTGGTTTAGGTGACTGAGATCGGGATCACCTTCCATTACCAAGGGGTCGTCGAGTGAGTACCTCTCTGCCCAACTGTGGATACGCATATCGTCCTTGAATAAACCCCTGAACTCTTCCTGAGAAGATTCTTGAACGTCATGCGATAGAACATCCTCAGGATAGGAGATATCATCCGGGGCCTGTAACGTGTGAACCCCTTCAGCTTTCCCTAATAGATGAGCGGATCGTAGTATGACATCCCTGAGATCTGTTCCAGAAAGAATATTTTCCACTTTGCCCGATTGATGTTGCTGTTCGAGGACATCCAAATCACAATGCAAGGAAGCGATAGCTTTTCGCATCCGTTCGAATATGACGTTGGTCATAGTCAAGTCAAGCCGCCAAGACCCAGACTCCAAGTCATCAATAAGGGAGGGCATAGCAATTCTGATCTCGGTCCTGGTGAGCTTGATAATTGAACACGTATATGTTTGTGTCGTCAAATTTTTGCCTTTCCTCAAGGGGTGTTCCCTAGACAGCATAACTGAAAAGCCATTCCTTCCAAGTAACTTGAGAGACGATCGTAAAGAATGCGACAACGAGCGCCTACCCGAACTGCAGATTCTCGGGCAAGCATATTCCAGGTCCGAGCTGAAAGACAGCGACCGGCCTGCCAAAAGAGACGGCTTTGGTCCATATTGCAACAACATCTGTGAGGCAATACCCCTCTAACTTCAATTTTTCGACAGGCCACGACTCAATACGCTCAATGATTCCTCTACCGCCTGCTTTTTCTTCACCGTCAATCGAGGGCATGAAACTAGTGATGATGATTAGCCTACAAAGAAAGTTCAGAATAAATTAACGCACTGATCGGAGTATTCCTGTATTTTATGAAAGTACGGATTACCTTCCTCAGCAGGAGGGAAATTGGGAATCTTCCGGAGAGGATATCTCTTCCTGTTCGTTGGTGTAGAGAAAGGGGTTGCGACGCGTGACGATTTGAATTTTCTCCAGTCAAAACGAGATGTCATGACAGGCGTATGGAAAATGCTAGCCATGTCGGGATCCTCGGACTCGAGCCAATTGTTGTCCATACTGTTGTCGCGAGAACCATGAACCAAAGGAGCTGCAAGATTGTCTGGTGACGATGTTTTGAGTGCAGCGGACGCTGCCTGTCGGTGTGGCCCAAACCTATGAAAGCACCTGCGTGATATCCGTTGACTGTACACATAATAGCGGATACGAAACATCAAGGAAAACCCCCATTTCTTGATTGCTATGAATAAATTCTAACTTATTTACCCTTATTTTTACTTATTGATAATGGTAGAATTATTGGGAAATGAAGTGCATAGTAAGGACTTACTTATTTCACAGGTGTAGATATGTGTTTTATAACTCAAAATGAATGATCCAAAGCTGAATATGTAAATTTGTCGCTGTCATCCTTCCAACCACCATCATCTCCCCTCCTGAGGCCACGATGGCCCTTGAGGGGCCTATACTCTACCTAACACCTCTCATTA
>Ga0153986_1000650_pt1 | contig 10028 bp, 10 predicted proteins | sample TSGA070MetaG_FD_104724 | JGI IMG/M metagenome (GOLD analysis project Ga0153986, IMG submission 104724) | Attine ant fungus gardens microbial communities from Georgia, USA - TSGA070 MetaG | ecosystem: Host-associated > Fungi > Mycelium > Unclassified | place: USA: Georgia, Alexander Wildlife... | reverse complement strand
ATGGATGGGTCTATCCGCGAGCTACGCTATGGTTCATTCCTCCGCAGCATCGCTCTACCGGAGGGTATCAAGGTAAGCCCAGATATTTTTTGAACTGCCTCCGATGATTCATCTTGTGAGTGTAGCGATCTGAAATCATTGCGAGAATCGAAAATGGCATGCTGACTGTGACCTGGCCGCGTGTACCAGCCGCGCAATCGTCCATCTCTGAAGTGGCCCCAAATTCAAGTGCTCCTGATCCCGTCAAGAATGCCATCGACTTTACTTCAGAGTCTCCCCCTTCCGTTCCTACAGAGACGGCTTCGACGTTATAGCGAAGCAGCCGAGCTTACGTGTCAGACATTGGTGGTTTACTAGGTTTTTGTGGATTGACCAGCTATTCGTCAGAAGTAGGCGCTGACTGGCAAGTCCATAACGACAACTGCAAATCATTGATATCGCCTCATCTCATCTTCTCTTCCAAATTGGTTTTGTATCATCATGCATCGCTTTCTTATCTTTATCGGTCCAATTTTCACAGGGCCTGTTGTCATGTAGCTACTCTGTATCTTATAATGTGGAATAGCCTGTATCCTATAGCGCTACTTGTGAACTCGAGATGATTCAAGGAATTTCTGTTTTCGGTTGTTGCTTGACAAATGGCAAGAATGTCATTGATTTATAGCAGATTTATCCACACACCTGCAATGAATCAATCTTGATATAAATGCAATTGGGTAAACCATCACAGGAACAAAAATTATAACTGGAAAAGATCCCAGCAATTTGAACTCGAGGGTGCGAGGAAAGATCATCGAGACTGCATTTGCTTGTTACTGAAAGTATTAGTATAAAAGCCTGACCCGAAATGCATTCGAACGATCATCCGGATAGGCACAAGCTCATCGATTATTGTTCTTGTTTTTTTCATCATATGAGTGAAGACAAGGAGACAGGAGCCTGTAGCTACCCATGAGGAAAATCCACTTTGTAATTGTGTCATTGTTCTGATACACCGGAAACATTTCTTAAAAATCTGTTTCTGGAGAGCCTAGGAGCCAAGGAGTGGCATTCACAAAAAAAACAGATCGTGTCCTCTTTTACCTCCACCAGGGCCATTAGGCCGAGATGGAGATCTCTCTCACCGCTGCATCTGTCTGCCTCACCGCTGTACTCTCCTTCTCGTCGTTTCGCTCCGAAGTTTGAGCCTGTGGTTCTCCTCCCGAAGACGACACAGTCATTTTGGGCGTCTTTTGAAGTTGTTCATCCAGTGGGTCTCCTGTCTTGTCTAGATCTCTTTGGTTTTGTTCCTCGAAACCATCTTCATTAAATTTCTCATCACAGCAACATCCACAACATCCTGCATTTCGCCCAGAACAACAACACCCACTTTCTCCTACTCGAGCTGTGATTATGCGAGCGACGGATCAAGATATCATAGTTAGTATCAGTATCTTTTAGCGCTTAGAAGTAGGTACGAGAGTTGTTTTTGTTTGAAATATCCTTTGCCCTTGCGGAAGGGTACAGAAGAGTTGTATGAGTAAAGACTTACATGTATAACTCCATCGCGTGAATTCTGAGCTAATAGTCAAACCTATAATGTAATTGTCAGGTCAGTTGCGATCACGCAGCACTGAGTGAGTGATACGCACAACAAATACCACAGAGGCCAGATATGCATTCTCCTATCAAGTTTGCCATACTGATAGTGAAAAGAGATTGTCAAGTATGGAAAAGAGGGCCAGCCGGACATCGTGGCCTCAAGAAGCACGGCCTAAGTAAGGCCTAAGTAACTCCTTTTCGGTGCCGGGCGATGCAGACGTCCTTATCTCCATTGGGATTCAAAACAGTCTTTCGCACTTTTTTGCATTTGAGACATTGTGTGGCGCTTCCGGCACTCGATATCTGACAATGAACAGAGTATTGCACGATATGAATGCTAGCTTTTACGCAGGTAAAACCTCTCGAAGGCTGCTCTCCACTTCCGATGCGCTCTCTAGGAATTCTGTTGGCCATGGTCTCTGCATACTGGAGTCATCTAGGTAAATCCAGTTTGGAGAAGGGGTATCTCGGATGTGTGAGAAGTCTTGAACAGCTGAAGGACCCTTAATCTGGAGGCTTTGTAAGCTTTATGAGTGTGATTTTCGTGCAATCCTCACAGCTTCTCCCGATCGCTCCGAACCGAGTAGCGTTCGAGGATACGATGTAAAACGAATATCATGACAGTCCTCCACGATCGGATTTGATGTTATGGAGAGAAAGACATCCACCTTGCTTGATGTGTGCATACGAAACTAGTGAATGTTTATGGATTTTTTCTCTAGAATTCGCAGAGGCAGGAGATTGTACCTGATGACAGCCTACTACGACGACACAGCGAGAAAGATCGTGCGCGAGAATGCTACAATTGGTGAGAGGAAGGAGGAGAACAGAATTTGAAACCTTGTTCAAGTGGATGGCGGAGATCTCGAACTCGGAAGTAACACTTGTTGAGAGGAAGTTTAGAATGCAATAGTCAAGGTCTGAAATAGTAAGACTGGATGTCCGCGGTGAACCGATAAGAGAAGCGACTGTCAGGTAGGCATGTCTATGAGACGAAATCAAGGGTTTTGAAGGCGGGAGTTCTGAAATTGATGACGTGGGTTTGTTTCTGACCGATTTGTTTGGATTCAAAACTGTCGCTTGCTCGCGCTTGAAAAAAAACTTGGGCTTTGGAGATGCTGTTGCACGGAGTCCGTTCAAATCCTTCTCCAACGTGTTTACTTGCTAGACAGGTAATTGAGCTGGCGGCAGTGGACCCTCGAAAGCAAGACATGCCGACTGATAAAGTTTTCGATCGTAGGAAGGAAGGGATCCGGTAGCATCAGTAAGAGCCTTGGCCAACCGAGCTATGTCCGCTGAAAGGGTTTGAATTGCGTCAGATCTGGGGCGCACGCGAATATCTTCTAGTCGTTTTTCAAGTTCTATGTCAGTGACAACTTAGGATGATCATGGAAGGGATAGGCTGTAAGCAGCAGACCTGAGTGAGCTGAGCGAAAATTTGTTGTGAAATTCTGAGAAAATGTCCAGACAGTATGCTCGTTTCCAGTGTTCATCATCCAGGAGACAGGTTGGATGATGGTAAGTTATAAAAGGAAGTATTACTCATCCTGACAATGTTTGATCTCACTGCAGGTCAAGATCACTCAGTGATAGAACAAGTAAAACAGAGGATGCGAATTAGGTGAACTAATAAACAAGCTCGATGCGTGATAAAATGACTCCAGATCACCGACCATATCTTGATACATATGTGAATCTAATCGCTGATTTCTTATGGAATAGCAACTCACTTCTGCAATTCCCACTCACGGTTATCCAAAGGGCACACGTTGCGAGTTTTGAGCCAACGAGAGATGCAGTGGAAGTGAAAGGCATGCTGAGAGCGATCAAAGGAACGAAAGAATAATAAACCGGGGTACGTACATTACAAATACCCCACGCAGCATTACATTCCTCACTAGTTGCTGATACTTGGTTGGCCTGACAGTCGATGCCTGTGTGATCGTGGTTGTCAATGAGCCAATAAATCAGGTTTGGAAACATACAGAGATCCATGATGTGATTCCTGCAGATCGCGCAATTGTCGACAACGATATCTACAGATATCCTGTGAGTACCGCATCAAGAATCATTCAGGGTCAGAAAAGCACACCCCAGGCCCAAAGAGCAACAGCATTCCACTGGAGGATAGCGCATATCAGTCGACGATATTCATCCACGCTTCGACAAAAGCGAAGACGTACTTTCTTCACCTCAAATCTAGGCTTTGCCTCCTTCTTCTCTTTGCCTTTTGGAGCGGGATGATCAACTTCCATGTCGGACATTTGAGGAGGTGTCTGGCAGTGCGATCGATGTGGTAACCTTGTATATGTTTGTTCCCACGCGATCATAATGTTCTTGCAAACAAATGATCTATGGAGTAACACCAAAATGCCAATAGTAGACTCAACATATTTTAGAAGCAGTTCATCCATCAGTAACGAAGGCTTACAAGGGTATCAACTGTATGAGTGAGTTTTCTATCGATCTATCAAGCCCCTTTTTCATGATAGGTGCCCGTCTCTTTTTCAGACTCACTCAAAGTTCTCCATATCATATTCCTCAAATTCCAATCATATTCGTACAGTTTAGCTTACGCCCGTAAATGTATTGTTTGGAGCAGCCAGGAACAATCTCAGGCAGTAAAACTGGTGATTAAGCAGGAGCCAACTTCAGCCTGTTGTGCATTGATTTTGCTGCAGCAAACCAACGTTCTACTATGTCTGGGACTAGGCCCGCCCCTTCAGCGACTTCCATATGTAGACCTGGCCCAGCAATTCTTGTAGCACCTGAATCTCATCTTCGATTAGGAAGTCATCGAGGGCTGGAGAGTTCGAATTTTATTGCGTAGTTATCCTCAGCAACCCTATAACCCGTCATACTAGTTTATTCTGCAGATTCCTACAGTCTTTCAGCGCTACAAGCTTCTGAAGAATCTCGTCCAATGGAATGATTTCCGAGCGTGCTTTAGTACCAACGTCATCGCGATTACGCACATTTACTGAACGGGCATCCAGCTCCTCTTGTCCGACGACTGAGGAATTGGAGAGTATTCCAGATGTGGGATATACATCCACATGTGACCCGCGATTTACGTGCATGTAAGAGTCAATCGAATACACAGTCACAAAGAGTTCGGTTTTCAAAGGTGGAAGTATTCGTCAGCTCTTGTTGTGCGGAGGACCGAGAAATACTGACCAAGGATGAAATTGTACTGCGCGATCTCTCCGTTTCTTATCTTCTTAGGTAATGTATTTTCACCATTGTCAACATCGGCCCACAGACCTAGTCGCAAAAGTCGATCTGCAACTTCCGTAGCATAGTCTTTCTATTTAGGCCATGAAGGGCGATAAGACCAAGGAAAATGAGGATGCATCAGAAAAACACAGGGAAGAAATACTCACGTAAGGAGCTGCGACCGGAATGACTAAGACCTGTCTCGGCGAAATCCAGAACGGCCTAATGGTAGGCAGTCGTCACAAGCGATGGTTTTCAGGTATGGAGCCTCAAACGTACCACTTTCCAGCGAAATGTTCAGTGATAATAGCAATGAATCGTTCCAGACTACCTAAGATCGCACGATGGATCATGACTGGCCGAGCAGCTGCCTCGTCTGCGGAGCGGTATTTCAAATTGAATCTTTCAGGTAACTGAAAGTCAAGTTGTATCGTGGCACACTGGAACGATCGGCGAAGAGCATCCTGGATAGTGATGTCAATCTTCGGACCATAGAATGCGCCATCACCTGGGTTGAGATCCCACTGTCCAGGATAGTTGGCATCAAGTGCTTGTCTGAGTTGCTGTGAAGAATAATTTGAGTACAAAAATGGCCGTTTCGAGATAAGCATACGCACATCCTCGGCCTGGTTCCATGTTTCAATTGAACCAAGATAGTTCTCTGGACGGGTGGACAGTTCGAGCTTGAACTCAAACCCGAAAAGACCGTATATGTGCTTCATGAAATCGAACAGTGCTGCAATTTCCTCGATAATCTGAGTTGGCATGCAGAACACATGAGTATCATCTTGTACGAATCGTCGCACTCGCGTCAAACCAGTCAGAGCACCAGAGGCTTCATTTCTATGTATGATACCAAACTCAGCCATCCGAATCGGTAGTTCCTTATAGCTTCTGTCTCTTGAATCAAAAATTAAGGCATGTCCTGGACAATTCATGGGCTTCAGTGCCCACTTCTCCTTCTCGACATCTAGCACGAACATATCATCCTTATAATTCTGCCAATGTCCTGAGGTCTCCCACAGTTTGCTGTTATACATGTTGGGAGATATAACTTCTTGATATCCGCGTTTGAAGTATTCCGAACGCATGAGCTCAACAAGGGCATTGTAGATACGTGTACCATGAGGAAGGAAGAAACAGCTCCCAGGGCTAAGGTCATGGAAGAAGAACAATTCTTGGTCTTTGCCGATCTTTCGGTGGTCGCGTTTTGCGGCTTCCATCAGAAAGGCTTTATATTCAACAAGTTGCTTTTTGTCGGGGAATGAGATGCCATAGATGCGCTGAAGTGAATCATTGGCAGCATCACCAAGGAAGTAGGAAGCAGAATTCTGATCAAGATCTGTTAGTCGCCACGACAATCAAAGAGTCATCAAGCAATACCTTAGTAACCATGAATGCCTTGATCTTTCCAGTGTGGGGTATATGAGGTCCAACACATAGATCCACCATGGGGCCACATCGATAGACTGTGGTAGAGGTACCATCGGGGACCTTTGTTTGGATGAGGTACTGCTTGTATTTATTGTACTAGAGATTATGGGAAAGTAGGTCAAGTGTAGCTCAATTACCTTGGGACTCACATTAAACATTTTGAGAAGGTTTTCTTTTGAGACCACGAGACGTTCGAACTTCTGCTTCTCCTTTACCACCGATTCTGAGACTTTTTCCAAGGCAGGATAATCGGAAATGGAGACGGGCCTATCAGTAGCCATCTCATAGAAAAAGCCATCATCCGTCGGGGGACCAAGACAGAGGTGACAGCCGTAATGCCTTTCTGCAGCCTCCCCGAGAACGTGGGCAGAGGAATGCCAGAAAACTCTTTTGCCTGGTAACAGCACAACTGCTGAGCACACTTTGTACCCAAGCTCGTGGTAGCTCACCTTCAGCGTTCTCGAAATCCAGGAGCTCAAGTTTGACGGATTTCTCTAATGGACGTTCAAGATCCCAAAGTTCTCCATCAACCTGATAATTTTCGGCGACCAGATACACAATGAATGGAGTCCATGACATACCTTCGCAATAACGATGCGATCGGAAAGGCTTTTTGATAACTGTTTGGCAATATCCATTGGCGATGTTTCCCAGCTGAGTCCATTCCGCTCTGTCCCATCAGGTAAAGTGATAGTAATCTCTTGGCGCGGTTGTTCTGAAGAAGTTCCCGTTGAGTGTGCAGTGTCTTGAGACCAACCACTGACTGACTGGCAATAGAAGCATCATATTCCGCTTTCAGATCATTGAACATTTTGATACGATGGTCAAAAAATTCGGGCAAAGGTTGAAGCTATCATAACGAATATATCACAAAGTAGCGAAGTAGCATATATTAACTCACCTCCAAGGGATGCGAGGGATATGTACCAGCCTTGGCTTTTTGAGTATGTGTTCTATATTGTGGAGCGCTAGCAGCATGCTGATTGTCAAGTGCAGGAATCTGGTCAGGATGAACGGTAGCAGTGACAAGATTTGCCATTGAAAGCCAAAATGATTGAGGACGATGTAGATATATGTAGCGCTGTTTGACGAATGACTGGCTTAATCGAAGAGGAAGAAAAAGAAATTGTTTTGTCAACATCCAATCGATGGAGTCACATTCTGAATTCTGGAGTCACGGAAATGTTATTCAGTTCCCACAATCATATACATTTGACGGTGGATGTCACGAGAAAACGTGACACAAACCGCCTCCTCCTAATTATGAAATCGTCGGGCAAAATTATCATCAAACCTTCCAAACGTGCACGATATACAGCTTCTGAAGCTGGGAGTGAATTATTGCCTGACGACCAAAACCAGACCTCAAATGACCCAATGGATGAAAACGATCACGATGTGATCATGAACGAACCAGTGGAAAATTACGACGACAATGATGAAAATGAGACAGGGGACATAGACGACGAACCAGAAGAACCGGACCAAATATCCATACCCCTTAAACGCGGTCGTGGAAGACCCAAAGGTTCAGGTATCAAACCCACTCCTTCTCACGGCACAACTTCTACACTTTCGGCACCTAGAGGTCGCCCAAGAGGTCGTGGTCGTCCTAGAGGCAGACCACCAAAAGCTTTAAGCAATCACACTTCTGGCGGTTTAACAATACGCTTGAAGGCGCCAAAAGAAGATGAGGAAGGGGAGACCGACGAAGAATATCTCCCTGAGGTTGAAACTCCAACGGCTGGTGTGGGTGTAGAGAGTCCAATTGCGGGAATGAAGGAAGATGAACTTCCCATTGGTGGCGGAAGACCTTTTCGAAAAATCCAAAATAGAGTATATGTCATTGACGGAGATGAATTCATTACGGAGGACGATCCCAAGGGTGACCAGAAGATAGACAAGTGGGGAAACCTTCTTGGTGGTATGTCTATGTCTTCGATCTTTTGTAGCAGGATCATATACTGACTTGACTTGATGTCAACAACAGGTCGGAAATTTAAAGCAGCGACATTTGTGCTTCCAAACCGTAATCCTCATCGTCAATACATGCTCGCCATCGATGCAGCGCGTACATCCGGATTTCGTGACTCTCTCTACTATTTTCGCCGCAACCCTCTTGCGTTTAAACTCAATGCCACTCAACCTGAAAAGGACTACCTTATCTCTGAGGGCAAGCTTGGCTCCCATCTACGAACAAGAAGTGTCACTCTCATCACTGCACGAAGTGCTTTCAAGTTGCATGGGAGCAAAATGGTCACTGGTACATGTCTTTTTCAAAACTGAAAACAGGTGTGCTGATACCAAAGTTTATAGACGGTAGATGGGTAACGGATGATTATTATGAATCTAAAATCCTTGCCGAAATAGGTGCTAAAGGTATATTGCCAGGAGATCTAGTTGGCGAACTTCCCGATCCAAATGCACCTTCACACGCACATCAAACGGATGCAGTCCTTGCCGGTGGTTCCTCGTCCATATTTCCTTCCTTCAATACGAATCCTGCTGTCGCTGGTGGAGGTGTCTATCGTGCTGGTGGACCAACAACTATATTTGGTGGAAGCGGCTGGGGTCCATTCAGCGATGGCCCATTAAACGCTGTGAGGAAAAGTCTTTTGAGTCGTGATGGTGTTACAGAAGAGAATTGGATGTGGATGATGAGTTCAAGAGTCCAAGATGCAGATAATGAATGGGCGAGACTAAGGAAGGAAGGGCGAGGGAAAGAGGGATTGAGTGTAGACGGAATCGTCATGGGAGGAAAAGGTACCAACTGGACGAGGGCCGATACTACCTCTCATCTTAGCAATGCGGATGCAGATATGAAAATTAGGGAGGCTGGAGAAGGGACAATCGCGGATGGTACTAAGAGGATCCCTTTGTCTATCGCAACGGGGAAAAATCGTAAAGGTAACGTTGTGCGGACTGCGGTGCAAGGAGGTGGAGCTATTGGTGTTTATGAGCCTCATACCAATCTAATCCTATGTAGGTCAACTTTTTTTTCTTCGTTCTAGTATCACCTTTAACCCAACCGTGATATGACCCAGATCGCGCAGATACACAGCCAACGCGGGCGAGGTGGGAGTCTTTATCTAGCGCCGAACGGCGCGTTTTAGGAGGTACGAAAGCAGGAAATGGAGCTTGGGGATTGGCTTGGGTTGATACTGTAATGCAACTTCCGGATGAAGATGATGATGTTTTGAAGAAAAGAGAAGAAGAACACAGGGAGCGTGAGGCATTCATCAAGGAGGCAGAGATGTCCACCGTTAATTCACATGGAACGAATATTGTCAGTGTGTATGAAGGAAGTGGAGGGAGAGAAGAAAGTGTAGATACAAGAGATGTGAGCGTCATGAGCTTCGGGGTATAGCTTCCTATAATTTGTCTTTGGTTTTTGGGCTGACGTTACATCTTACAATTAATATCAATGTTTGTCTATCCTGTTCACTGTCAACATTGGGATACTATGACAACAGTACTTGAGGTTGCATGTTAGTTTATGCTTGATCAGCATGAAAAATATAGAGTAGAAATGAGACATTTGCTTTCAGCAGGATTCCATAGATGAGCCCCTTTTTTTTTAAAAAAAATCATCAATTATAAAGTCAACTACTCTAAATACAAATGAGCAGTAGACAATCAGGGGTGCGGTGGCAGACCCTACAGCATGTGTTGTGAGCATGCCTCCCAAGTACCAACTAAGTAGCCTGGGTAGAGAAAAACAAGAAAGCTACACTAAATGACAGACTCTTTACCTCCAACAATTTGCCTTCCAAAAGCCTTTATCCACCTAAAGATCT
>Ga0153986_1000649_pt1 | contig 10031 bp, 17 predicted proteins | sample TSGA070MetaG_FD_104724 | JGI IMG/M metagenome (GOLD analysis project Ga0153986, IMG submission 104724) | Attine ant fungus gardens microbial communities from Georgia, USA - TSGA070 MetaG | ecosystem: Host-associated > Fungi > Mycelium > Unclassified | place: USA: Georgia, Alexander Wildlife... | reverse complement strand
GGCGTCACTCCTTCTGTCACATGGTGTGACATATACTTTCCCATGCTATAAATAGAACAGGAAAAGAAATTAAAAGGAAAAGAATAATGAAAATGACTTAGTAGAAAAGGGCAGTTTATGACAGAATACTAGTTAGGTAAGTCTGGGATCATGCAATTGGCCTAAGAGAGGAGTTCAAAGCAAGCAAAGAAAGAGTATATCCTTTGTCCAGAAACAAAAGGGATGAAGTACAAAAGTTTGTAGATAATGTGGGAAGGTTAGCGAGTTCAAGAGGGGAAAGTGGTCTTAGGTGATGAGGGTAAAAGGTTTTATGATCTATTTTTTGTGTCGTATCACATTTTGTCTACTCTAGCTTATGTAATAAGTAAGAGTATTTTACTAATTAAATGATTAATTAATTGATAGAAAAAGCAAAAATAATAATGAAATATAATCAAAATAAAAGAAATGAAATGAGAAGAAGGAACTGAAGCACACTGCACCTCATTAGCATTTATGCAGGTAGCCCAAAGGCTACCCCCACAATAAACACCTCAAAAAGGGTTACATTAGACCCTTAAAGTTGGAACAGACATTGCCAGTGTTCTTTGTAGGGAAGAAGGATAGAGGAAAGCATATGGTCATGGATTATTGCAAGCTCAATAAACAAACTGTAAAGAATAATTGTCCTCTACTACTGATTACAAATTTGGTAGACAACATGAGGTGTTACAACTCAGAGCCCCTAACCAGATCTAACTGTAATAGAAACCTGAGGCAACCTTGTATTCTTTCCTCATCTCCAACTAGAGGCTCCAATTAAGGATTTCAGAAGAGTTATATTCAAAGGAACACAACAAGACATTGTTCAGGTCTAGCAGTTCAGCTCTAAAGCTTGGCTAGTCTGCTGGTTTAAGTCCTGAGGATAGAGTATCCTATAGTTCAAGAGAAAACCAAGAGAAAGAAGAGAACTGCCATCCTCTCTTCTCTTCACTTGTATTTATAGTCCTAGTGTTACATAAAGTTGTAAGTATGAGTCAAGAGTGTTACAAGGAAGGGTAACTAAGCATTACAAGGAAGAGTCACAGTGTTACAAGATAGTGTCACTGTGTGTTACAAGGAAGTTTAATAAATGGGACAGAAGAAATACCAAGTCAATAGTCTGTTACTGTCTGTGACAAGGAAAGTGACTGTGAGGAGTTGCTCCTCAAAAGGGTAGATGAAAGATTCAATCAGTGTCTGGACCAGGAGATGATAGCATAGAAGAGAAATCGAGATTGGTTCCTCTTGTTTCAAAGTCCCAGAGGTAGTCAAGCTGTGCCTGGTCCTCTATGAATAACTCTGCAGAATCCAGAGTTTCCATAACATGAGGAGTAAGAGAATATTTACAAAGATGGGTTTGTGATGGGGGTACAATAACATATGCATAAAGGAGAGAGACGAGTGGAAGGCGGCCTTTACCACACATGTGGGGTCATTCAAACTAGTAGTTATGTTCTTTGGGATGACAAATTCCCTGGCCACTTTTCAGGCTATAATGAATGAGATTCTCAGAGACATGATTAACAAGGGGAAGGTGGTGGTGGCTGTGGACAATATGCTGGTGGGGACAGAAACAGAAGAAGGACATGATGAAGTGGTGGAGGAAGTGTTGAGATGACTAGAGGATAATGACCTCTATGTCAAACCAGAGAAATTTATGTGGGGAGTAAGAAAAGGGCCTTTCCTGGGAGTAGTAATGGGAGAAGGAAGAGTGGAGATGGAGGAGGATAAGGTGGAAGAAGTGTTGAAGTAGCCAATACCACATTGTGTGCAAGATGTCAGGAAGTTTTTGGGACTGGCAAATTACTATAGGCACTTTGTGAAGGATTTTGCCAAAGTAGCATTACCCATGAATAGATTGACAAGGAAGAATGAGAAATTGAAGTGGGGAAAGGAACAACAGGCAGTATTCAAGTAGCTAAAGGCAGTCTTTACCACTAGGCCAATACTGGCAACTCCTGAATAAAACAAGGAATTTAGAGTTGAAGCAGACACATCCAACTTTGCAACTGGGGGAGTACTGTCTGTAAAATGTGACAACAACTTATGGCAGCCAGTATCTTTTATTTCCAAAGCATTGAACAAAACAGAATGCAACTATGAAATACACAATAAAGAGATGCTAGGTGTGATCAGGTGCCTAGAGGCATAGAGGTACTTCTTAGAGGGTACAAAGATAAAATTTGAAATCTGGACAGACCATAAGAATCTAGAATATTTTATGAGTAGCCAAAACTTGAATTGTAGACAAGTGCGATGGACCCTTTATTTATCTAGATTTGACTTTGTATTAAAACACATTCCAGGAAGTTAAATGGGGAAAGCAGATGGGCTGAGCAGGAGAAGTAATTGGGAGAAGGGAGGAGAAGAGGACAATGAGGATAGGATGCTTTTGAAGCCAGAATGGGTAAAGAGCATAAGAGCTGGGGAAGTGATTGTGGAGGGAATAGATGTCTTGGAGAAGATTAGGAATTTGGAAGCAAAAGATGACAGGGTTATTAAAGCAGTAGAAGAAATAAAGAAGGCAGGAGTGAAGATGCTGAGAGATAAGGAATGGAGAGAAGAAGATGGTCTAATGTTGAAGGAAGGAAAGGTGTACATACCTAAGGACAAGGCACTTGGAGTGGAAATCCTCAGGCTGTATCATGACATGCCTGTGGGGGGACACGGAGGACAGTGGAAGACAGTGGAAGACAGTGGAGATGGTGACAAGGAACTTTTGGTGGCCAGGAGTTACCAGGGAAGTGAATAGATACATAGATGGGTATGATGCCTGCCAGCAGAATAAGAATTGCACAGAGCAGCCAGCTGGAAAACTAATGCCTAATTCAATACCTGAAAAGGCCTAGACACACATATCAGCAGACTTCATCACAAAGTTGCCACTAGCTCAGGGGTATGACAGTATATTAGTTGTAGTAGATCGGTTCACAAAGATGGCACATTTTGTGCCTACAACTGAGAAAACTATGGCAGAAGGATTAGCACAACTGTTTAGAGATAACATATGGCAATTGTATGGGCTACCCAAGAGCATCATATCTGATAGGGGGCCCCAGTTCACAGCAGGATTAATGAAGGAGCTAAATGAGATGCTGGGGATAAAGACTAAGTTGTTGATAGTGTTCCACCTGCAAACCAACAGACAAACTAAGAGAATGAACCAGGAGTTGGAACAATACCTCTGCATGCTCATTGACCAGTGCCAGGAGCAGTGGCCAGAATGGCTGGGTATGGCAGAATTTGCCTACAACAACAAGGCACACACTGGTATAAAGGTGTCACCTTTTGAGGCAAACAGTGGTCAAAGTCCAAGAATGGGATTTGAGTTCAGGAAGAAGGGGAGATTTGAGGGAGCAGAAAGGTTTGCAAAGAGAATAGAGGAAGTTCAAAGGGAGGCTAAGGTGGTGCTCACCAAGGCACAAGAAGACATAAGGTGGTATGCAGATAGGCATAGGTCAGAGGGAGTGGACTATAAGGTTGGAGACTTGGTGCTGCTCAGCACCAAGAATCTAAAATGGCAAATGGCTGGAAGGTGATCCACAAAACTCACAGAGCAATTTGTGGGACTGTATAAGATTAGAAAGATCATTTCTGATAATGTAGTCAAACTAGAGTTGCCAAGGACAGCAAAATATAAGTCCAGTAATAAATGTTAGTAGAATAAAGTGGTATATAGGTCAAGTGGATGGTTAGAGAAAAGAGGTGCCACAGCCTGTGATCATTGAAGGAGAAGAATAAGAAGTGGAGAAGATCTTAAACAAGAGGAAGGTTAGGGAGAAAGACAAGTTATTAGTGTGGTGGAAGGGGTTCACAGCAGAGGGAAATACTTGGGAGAGTAGGGAAAACCTGCAGAATACAGGGGATTTATTGAGGGAGTTCAAGGAGGAGTACAGGAGAGATCAGAGAGAAGTGAGATAACAGGAGCAGGTAGACAATGGTAAAAACTACTACAGAGGAGGGCTCCTGGGTCAATACATGGCAAGAAGCTTATTTGGATGGTTGGATGGGGAGTACAGTAGGCAGTATGTCATGAATCGCCCCTCCAGGTATTTGACTAGCTACAATGGCTAAGTCAATATTTATTTTTCTTTTACTTTTATTTTCATTTATTTTATAAAAGAGTTGCGGCCTAACGACAAGATGACTCAATACTGATGCAATGGTCACATGCATGGACAAACATCAGTAAATAGATAGTCTTGTATATAAGTAGGGCACAATACAGCAAGGACTCTTATTGAGTTCTCTTTGTCAATTGCTGACAACAGAGACAGTTGGCTTAATTCCGGTCACTGGAATTAGTCAATACAACACTAGAACTCAATATCCACTACAGCGACCTCGCTTCTCACGACTTCACTAACTCTTATCTAAATCGGTGATCATTGCGATCATTGTATGTCCATTTGAATCAACAACTTGGCTGAGGTCATTGCGACCAAAGCCACCTCCATACATAAGTGGGCCCCAGCTTTAAGAGGACTTACCAGTCAGTAGAGAGACTGGAGGGGGAGATGCTTTGGCTAGCTCAGGGCAGTTGCGTCAAGACTAGAACTTGTAATCTGGGGTGTTAGATAGAAACTTTTCACTAGATACCTTGTGCTGCACTCTTGTTGTAGAGTGGTCCACGCAGAGGAATAACAGTTGTCCCTAAGATGCTGTTTAGAAACTAGGGACTCCCTTCTTAGGGATAATATTTGTTTAACCCTTAGTAGTTACAAAGTAGTTGAAGCAGTTGGTAGGTGGCTAGTTGGGTGAAGAAGTGTGCGCCCCAAGAGCCGTAAAACTTAGCACAAAACCACCTTTTTCTTTTGGAAGTAACAAAACACCATGTCGCTTCCTTTCAATGCTACCACCCTCCCAGAACTCACTGAGGAGAAGACAAAGACTCTGATGGCCACCATCATGCAAAACAGCCTGATGATCCAACAACTGCAACTCATGGTTGCAATGAGACAGAAGGAGATGAAGAAGGAGGAGGGTGAAAGAGAAGAACAACGACAGAAGGAAGAGGAAACAAAAGTGGAAGAAGAAAAACAAAACAAGTTGAGGGAGGAGGAAGTCAGGACCATGAGAATGTGGACGGAGGAGGAAAGTTGACGGTATGTGGAAAGGTTCAGGGGGTACAGGGGAGACAAGAGGTGCAGAAAGTGTAGTTGGTTTGGGCATATGGCCCACCAGTGCAGGAGAGAAGAGATCAAAGCAGAAAGAAAACTGAGAGGGGGGTTGGAAGAGAATAGGTGGGAGCCATTGAGGTGTAGGGTGATGATGTGTGATGAGGAAAGGGAGGCAGCGTGCTCCATAAGGAGAGAAGCGCAGCAAGGGATGAAGTACTGGGGGTGTAGGGAGGTGGGACATCGTCTATGGACGTGCCCAAAGAAGGCGGCACGCCCTCACAAGGGAAAAGTGCAGCAGGAGAGGAAGGTGGCGTGTGTGGCGTGCAGGGGGGAGAACCATGTCGCGAGAAATTGCAACAGTTATTGGAGGTAGAGGGAGCAGGAATTAAGGGAGGAGGTGAGGAAGCTGAGAGAGACGAGAGAAAGGGAACTGAAGCAAGAAGTAAAGGAAATAAAGGAGCAAAAGGAAAAGGTGGAAGGAGAAGAAAGAGTAGTGAGGCGCACAATGTGACCTCTAAGAGCAGTATGGATGAAGATAGGTTTAGAAAAGGTAGACACCCACAAAGGGGTGACAATGAATGTGCTCCTGGACAGCAGAGCAACAGGATTATTCATGAATAGGGAGTTTGTGGAGAAAAATGGATTTAGGATGGAAAGACTGGAGAGACCAGTGAAGATAGTAAATGTTGACAGCACACACAATAAAGGAGGAGATATTATACACGAAGTGACATGCAACATTGATTATAAAGGACATAGGGAGAGGGCAAGATTTGATGTGTGCAATTTAGGAAGGACAGAAGTGATATTGGGGATGCCCTGGTTGGTGGCACACAACCCAGAAATTGACTGGGAGAAAAGAGAAGTGGAATTGACAAGATGCCCACCATGGTGCGGCAAAAGCAAGGAAGGAAGGAAGCAAACAAAACCCAAGGAGAGAGTGAGAAGAGCAGAGGAGGAGAAAGAAATCAGTTGGGCAGTAGATGAGAAGGAAGATTGGGGACGAGAAGAGAAAATGGAGATCGACCATTGAAAAATCGAAAGTATGGTGCCTAAACGGTTCCACCAATGGTTGAAAGTGTTTGGGAAGGTAGAGTCGGAAAGAATGCCAGTTAGGAAAGTCTGGGATCATACCATAGATATAAAAGAGGACTTCAGACCAAGTAAAGCAAAAGTGTATCCACTCTCCAGGAATAAGAGGGAGGAGGTACAGAAGTTCATTGATGAGCATTTAAAGAAAGGGTACATATGACCTTCAAAGTTGGAGCAGACATTGCTGGTGTTCTTTGTAGGAAAGAAGGATGGAGGGAAGCACATGGTCATGGACTATCACGAGTTAAATAGACAAACTGTAAAGAACAACTATCCCCTACCACTAATTATAGAGCTGGTAGACAACATGGGGAGTAAGCAAGTATTTACAAAGATGGACTTGCAGTGGGGCTACAACAATGTGCGCATAAAGAAGGGAGATGAGTGGGAAGCGGCTTTCACAGCACATATGGGGTCATTCGAGCCAGTGGTTATGTTTTTCGGAATGACAAATTTGCCAGCCACCTTTCAGGTGATGATGAACGAAATTCTGAGAGATATGATCAATGAGGGGAAGGTGGCAGCATTTGTGGATGACGTGTTGGTGGGAACGGAAGTAGAAGAAGGACATGATGAAGTAGTGGAGGAAGTGTTGAGAAGATTAGAGGAAAATGACCTCTACGTCAAACCTGAGAAGTGTGTATGGAAGGCAAGGAAGGTACCATTCTTGGGAGTGGTAATGGGAGAAGGAAGAGTAGAGATGGAGGAAGATAAAGTGGAAGGAGTATTGAAGTGGCCAATGCTACAAAGTGTGAGGGATGTCAGGAAATTCCTAGGGCTAGCAAATTACTACAGACGCTTTGTGAAGAACTTTGCCAAAGTGGCTCTACCCATGAATCGATTGATGAGAAAGGATGAGAAGTGGAAGTGAGGGGAGGAGCAACAGGCAGCATTTGAACAGTTGAAATTGGTATTCACCACCAGGCCAGTACTAGCAACCCCTGAATTAGACAAGGAATTCAGAGTCAAAGCGGATGCATCAAACTTTGCGACTGGGGGAGTGTTATCAGTGAAATGTGATGACGACTTATGGTAACTGGTGGCATTTATCTCTAAAGCCTTAAACAAAACAGAGAGAAATTATGAGATACATAATAAAGAAATGCTGGGCGTAATAAGGTGCTTAGAGGCATGGAAGCACTTCCTGGAAGGTGCCCAGTTGAGGTTTGAAATCTGGATGGACCACAAGAACTTAGAATACTTTATGAGTAGCCAGAACTTAAATTGTAGACAAGCACGATGGGCTCTTTACTTATCTAGGTTCAACTTTACATTGAAACATGTACCAGGTAGTAAAATAGGGAAAGCAGACGGGCTGAGCAGGAGGAGCAATTGGGAAAAGGAAGGAAAAGGAGACAACGAGGAGAGAACCCTTCTGAAGCCAGAATGGGTGCAGAAGATATAAGCAGGAGAAGTAATTGTGGAAGGAATAGACATCCTAGAAAAGATTAGGAAGTCAGAGGCCAAAGGTGACAAAGTCGTAAAGGCAGTAGAGGAAATGAAGAAGGCAGGAGTAAAGATGCTAAGGGACAAGGAGTGGAGAGAAGAGGACAGATTGATGTTGAAAGAAGGGAAAGTGTACGTGCCGAAAGATGAGGCACTAAGAGTAGAAATCATTAGGCTGCATCATGACACACCTATGGGGGGACACGGAGGACAATGGAAGATGGCAGAAATGGTCACTCGAAATTTCTGGTGGCCAGGAGTGACAAGAGAAGTAAAGAGATACATAGAAGAGTATGATGCCTGTTAACAAAATAAAAATTGCACAGAACAACCCGCAGGAAAGTTGATGCCTAACTCAATACCTGATAAAGCTTGGACGCACATATCGGCTGACTTCATCACAAAGTTGCCTTTAGTGCAGGGGTATGATAGCATCCTGGTAGTAGTGGATCAGTTTACAAAAATGGTGCATTTTGTACCCACAACTGAGAAGACTACAGCAGAAGGGTTAGCAAGGTTGTTTAGGGACAACATATAGCAACTACATGGACTACCTGAAAGCATTATCTCAGATAGGGGTCCACAGTTTGCAGCAGGATTAATGAGGGAGTTAAATGAGATATTGGGGATAAAGACAAAGTTGTCGATGGCGTTCCACCCTCAAACTGACGGACAAACGGAAAGGATAAACCAGGAGTTAGAGCAATACCTCCACATGTTTATTGACCATTGTTAGGAGCAATGGCCGGAATGGCTAGGTACAGCAGAGTTTGCATACAACAATAAGGCGCACAGTGGTACCAAAGTGTTGCTGTTTGAAGCAAACAATGGTCAGAATCCAAGGATGGGGTTTGAATTGAGAAAGGAAGGAAGGTTTGAGGGAGCAGAGAAGTTTGCCAAGAGGATGGAAGAAGTGCAGGGAGAAGCCAAGGCTGCCCTAGCAAAAGCACAGAAGGAGATGAGGCGGTACGCAGATAGGAAGAGGGGAGAAGCAGTGGAATACAAAGTAGGAGACCTAGTGTTACTCAGCACCAGGGACCTCAAATGGTAGATGATTGGTCGAAGTTCAGAAAAGTTGGTTGAATGGTTTATAGGGCCTTACAAAATCAAGGCCATTATCTCTAGCAATGTAGTAGAGTTAGAACTACCAACCGCCATTAAAATACATCTGGTAGTTAATGTTAGTTGGATTAAACGGTATGTAGATCAAGTGGACAGCCAGAGGAAGGAAACACCACAACCTGTGGTCATCAAAGAGGAAGAAGAGTGGGAGGTAGAGAAGATACTGAATAAGAGAAAAGTACGAGGGAAGGATAAGTTTTTGGTGCGGTGGAAGGGATTCACAGCAGAAGGGGACACTTGGGAGAGTCGAGAAAATCTGCAGAATGCAGGTGATTTATTAAAAGAATTTGAGGAAGAATACAGCAGAGACGGTAGAGAGATTAGACAACAAGAAAAGGTAGAAGACAATAAGGACTATTGGAGAGGAGGGTTCCCTGGATGGTATGCTGCCAGGAGATTATTCAGGTGGTCAGACAGGGAGTACAACAGACAGTACTGGCAGAGGCTAGAAAGGAACTGGAGGCGGTGGAAGCATGTAAAACCGGCAGGAGGGGAAAAGGGGAGACTGACTGCGGTCCATGAAGTTGTTGAAGAAAAGGGAGAAAAGATTGAGGAGTAGAACAAAGAAGATGAGATGGAAAATGTAAGTGACCCTACAGGAGAGCTATAAAATCCTCGGGACGAGGAAACTTGAGAGGGGGGTAGTATCATAAATTGCCCCTCCAGGTATTTGACTAGCTACAACGGCTAAGTCAATATTTATTTATTTTTTACTTTTATTTTCATTTATTTTATAAAAGAGTCATGGCCTAATGGCAAGATGACTCAATACTGATGCAACGGTCACACGCATGGACAAACGTCAGTAAATAGATAGTCTTGTATATAAGTAGGGCACAATACAGCAAGGACTCTTATTGAGTTCTCTTTGTCAATTGCTGACAACAGAGACAGTTGGCTTAATTCCGGTCACTGGAATTAGTTGATACGACACAGTACTGGCAATGGTTGGAGTTAAAGAAGAGAGAAGAAAGATCAAAGAGTGGGTCGAAGAAGATGAAATGGGGCAGATGTTAAGGCTCCAAACTTCTACTCAGCTGTCTTTGGAGTAGAGTCTAAAGCAACCAGTATTCCCTCTTGACCTCCAAAAGATGAGGCTCCTGTCAGGGGTTATACTCTAGGGCTTATGAGATTTAGATCAATACTAGCAGGTCAGCTCTTAAGCTTGGCTAGATTGTCTGTCCTGGCCTTCTTCCTTCTTGACAAAGAATTCTGAAGGAGAGTAAAAAG
>Ga0153986_1000648_pt1 | contig 10032 bp, 13 predicted proteins | sample TSGA070MetaG_FD_104724 | JGI IMG/M metagenome (GOLD analysis project Ga0153986, IMG submission 104724) | Attine ant fungus gardens microbial communities from Georgia, USA - TSGA070 MetaG | ecosystem: Host-associated > Fungi > Mycelium > Unclassified | place: USA: Georgia, Alexander Wildlife... | reverse complement strand
TTTCTTTGATCTTGCTCTTCAGTTTTCAAAGTCCGGTCTTGCTTGATTTTCTTTATTGTCTCCCTTCCCTGTCGCACCCTCGAAACAACAACGGCCTGACGCATCGTGTTCATGATGTCCGCGCTATACCCACCTGCGATATCTGTCCCAAGACCAACTTTCACACCCTCATCAAGAGCTTCCCTCAAACGAAAAATTTCAGCAGAGAAATAGACATTTGACAGAGGACAATGAGCAATCGCAGTGCCGTGTTCGTGAATACACGAGAGGTTGGACGGTGAAAGAAATGTACAATGAGCCTGAATCGTACGCAACGTCAAGAGACCGTGCTTATCAAGTCCCAATGGATCAACTGAGAACTGGTCCAGTTGGAAACTGGTCTTACCTTCAAAAAGACATCAATGTCTTCCATGCCGCAATTTTGCCTTACCCACTCCGCTTCATCGTGTGCCTCTGCAAGATGACTTTGAATTTTCAGATCTTCTTTCCCCGACAGTACACCTAAACCTTGTAACAGATCGTCCGAACATGTTGGTACAAATCTTGGCGTGAGGACCGGCTCGATCAATCTCTCATGAGGTTGAAGATTTTCTACGAGTGCCCGGCATCGAGCGACAAAAGATTTCGCTGATTGTAGAGATGCTTCTGCAGAGGCCTCGTCATACGTTGCACGAGATGATTTGTCCATTGATAGTTTTCCTATGAAAGCACGAATTCCAGCCTTTTGCATTTCGTCCGCCAAAATTAAACTAAACCCGATGCTTCAGACAACGTCATCTAGGCCCTTCAAGGTGAAGTATACTTGGCATTTTCATTGATTGTCCCGAAGAGTAACACAACTCCTGTCCCATTCGTCAACAGTCTTTTCGCCAATCTCCGATAAACATCTCTAGCCAGGAGATGATCGGAATCGAGCTGCTCCTCCGATTTCAGGGCATAGATGTCTAGCCACTGCATCAGAGGTAAATCGAGTCCAGTACCTTGATATAAATACTGCGGTGCATGTAGATGCAGATCGCAGAATGCTGGTAACACGAAGCTCCCTTTGGGTATGACAGTCTCCTCGGACCAGGATATATTTGAAAAGGTGTCGGCTTGATCAAAGGCCACAATGAAGCCATGCTGGTCCACGACTGCAATTGAGCTCGTATGTGAATCTGAACAAAATTATTGACACGAACCCAATCGGTAGTCCTCGAGGATATCTAGTTTGCCTAGAGCTGGTGTCTGAATAAAGGTGCCCCGATATGCACTGTGAGGTGGTACAGTGGGAAACATGTCGCCAAGCGTTCTATGAGGGTATAAATCGGGAGTTGTACGTATGGGAGAGAAACCTGCCCTGAATCATCCTATCATGTTAATGACGATGTATTCCGGAAAATGAGTTCAACGACAAGGTACAACAAACAAACCTGAAGGAGACGACTAGTGTAACATTTACACAGCGGATGCATATGTAACGATCTACGATTCAAGCCAATCTAGGAAATCGGGAGTGAAGTAAGTGAGAATGAGGCCGGCGCCTAAAGAGGTGATGCCTGAGCGCTCATAATGGAGGATTATGGACACTTACCGGCACGAACCATACTCTCAACGGTTTCAAAGGCCATGGTCCGCAGATCGTACACACCAGCTTTTGCACCAGCATGCACCATTGCAAACTCACCGCTGACTTGATAACACGCAAGTGGATGATCAGGAGCGAGTTGAGCCGCATCATTGATAATATCAAGATAAGGTAATGCTGGCTTGACCATGATGATGTCAGCGCCTTCTGCTGCATCCCGTTGCTAGACACGTAGTATTTCTTTGAAAATTTTGTAAAAAATCAATGAATGAATGACCTACGACGGCTCGACGAGCAAGACCCTTGGCCGTGGGAGGGAGTTGGTAGCATTTTCTATCACCAAAGGAAGGTGCACTGCCAGCGGCATCTCTGTGATGATCGATGAGAATTTCAGCTGTGGATTGCATCATGACCATCAGCATACCGGAATGGGCCATACAGTGCACTGGCAAACTTTGCGGAATAGCTCATCAAGGTGCATTTATTACCGAACCCCGCGTCGATAAGGCCACGTTTGATAGCCTTGATACGTCCATCCATCATATCGCTAGGTGCGACGCAGTGAGCGCCAGCCTTGGCATAGTTGACAGCAACCTCTGCGATGCGTTCGACTGAAGAGGCAGTATTGATAGTTCCATCGTCACGCAAAAGACCGCAATGGCCATGATCGGTGTATTCACATAAACAGACATCGCAAGCAATGTAAATTGAAGGGAAGAGTTGTTTGATCCTTTGGATGGCAAGTATGACAGGACCAGTTGGGTCATCTGCTGAGGACCCTCGGCCATTCTGTATCTATGTTAGTAATGAGCAATGAACCACTGGGGACGACGGCGATACACCTTTTGACAGTTGAGCGGCACACCAAAAAGAATGACACTCCTGAGCCCCTTTTGAACAAGGGGCCCAAGGAAACCTTGGAGTCTGTCAACTCCCCAGCGACACTGGTTGGGTAGGGATGGTATTTCCACCGCTGCGCCAGGATCATCCGTAATGAAGATGGGGTACATGAGCATTGACTTGGTCAATGCACGTCGGTCTTGCCATAAACGTGAAAGTGGGTGTTGGTAGCCTCCCTGAAGAATGGAACTAACAGGACGTTATTCGTTATTTCATAGTCATCGGCTCGTCTGGGTATATCTACTGACGAAATGTCCATCCGTGCTGTGGGAAATGGCAACTTGGAGGGCCCGGCTATGATTATCAGGGCTTCCGGATGACTAATACATCAGCGATCATTATGACGCGATCACATGATTTTGTTGAATGGGACATTGGCGTGAGATAAAAAACAAGCAGCCACCGAGTCATGCATTTTGACCGCTACCACCTCCTTGCTCCCCACATTGATCACGATAATCCCGCGGCGACAACCCAGGAACTAGACGCCCATCTACCCTATTAGCCGCTGAATAAAATGTTGCTCGTGTCTACTCCTAGTATACAGTCGCGCAGCCCTCCTTGTGACTCTGCAATATCACAGTTCTATCCTCGCCATTGTGTCTCACCTCGCTTCTCCGAATCTAGTCCATTTAACTCTCCAGTGCTCACTAGCCCCTCACCCCTTCGCCAGCAGCCACTATTTCCCTCCGCGGTGGCTTCTTTGCGGGACTCTGGTGACTCTACCCAGTCGCCCTACGCGCCAACTCCCTCAAATCCACTCGTTTCGAAGCCCCAGCCTATCGCTATTGATGACAAAGATGGCTCCATTTTTCTTTCATCAGGTCCTTCTGTATCTACAACACAACCCCTCCTTCTAACTCCCGTCAGGCCCAGCCATCGTTCTATGAATCGCTCTGTCCTAGGTCCGAGGAGCCTGGATGCGGTCCTATCATTAAATACCGCTTCATTTCTACCCGACCTGGATCCTGGCGCCCGGACCGGACTGGGAACCAAACGCAAATCGACTATCCATTGTACGCCCCTGCGTCGTCACAATCTCACTCCCCTCAAGCTTGCTCCATTTACTCCAGATAATGGAGGAAACCCGTCCTTCCAATTCGATCGACTTGCTCCTCTGCCAACACCAAAGACGAATGATTGTACACCCAAAACAAAGGCAGAAACTGAATTCTATCTCAGACGTCACACCGCTACTTTAACACGCCTCCGTATCAGTGACTGTGATGCCTCAGGTGATGATTTCGATAATAGTCCCAGTGACTCTGGATGCGAAATTGACGAGGACGAGGCCAATACACTTTTCCTCAGCAACGCTAGGATGAAGCACAAGGTCGCAAGTCTGGGTCTATCCGCTGGTCGAGCTCTTGCTAACAAAGGCAAGACAAGCAAAGAAGTAGCTGCGGTCATTTCACCAGGAGGTCATGTCACAAAACGGCGAGCCCGATCCAGACCGGTATCTCCTGAGCTCAAACAATATGTCAGGTCCCCTGGACGTGTAAGTTCACATATTTTCAAATGCTGTGCGTGCTCATTCACGATGCCAGACCCCATCTATTGCTACGCGACCCAAGCCAAGAAGCTCGATCTCCTTCCCATCCTTTCATAGCCGCTCCTCTTCAAACTCTTCTGCTTCGGACCCCAATTCTCCAGTGCTACGTCGTAAAATTAATGCGGTCGCCACCCGCATGTTACCACCGCCTAGCCTACCTGACTCTCCTCTCCCACCCCGGCCGCCTCTTAATCGTCTCGAGAGCCTCAGCTCAGCGACCCTCTTCTTTGGCCCAGCCATCGCCCAAAGCCCTGTTCCCGCATCCATATGTACAAATACCTCCGTTACCCCGCCTTGCCCGGTTCAAGCAGTCAAGGTATCGGCAAATAGTGAAACCAATCGACACAGCCTGGAAGATTTGAGAACGTGTAAGAATGTCGAAGCACATTTACCATCTCCCCCAGACAACGCCGATTATGTCAGCACTGACGATGACATGGATTTTGATGGCAATCTTCCACCTTCATCCTTTATTTTAAATGTCACTGCGGATACCCCCTCCACTACAAAGACCACCTTGCAGTTGAAATACAGACCTCGTGACTCGAGTGTTGTCATTAGTGATGATGATGTGGGCTTGGCCCTCCCGAATACCAAGCTACTCAAGAGAGGTGATTCATCGTGCCTTGTTCCACGATCGTCGACCAGCGTTAGCTCAGTTTTCTCTGATAATGATGAAAGTCTTGTGACACCTGAGGTTGCGCCTGAATCTGGGTTCCATTGGCCTGATGCAAATGTATTTGTCAGGGGCGCGGATGATAATGGACTTCGAGCTTACCATGAAAGTCTGGAAGGTGGGGTTGATGTTGATGCTTTCATCATGAATACACTCGCGTCTGCAGCGAACGGTCCGCACGAAATCACAAAAAAGATACCAGGTACACCTGTCAAGAAGCATCGTACCACATTTCTTGAACGAGATAGGCCATGGCAGAGTGCTATAGCATCCAAAGTTGGACCGCGTCTGGATTTTAGTGAAACAAAAGCGCCCCGGAAGAGCCTTCCTGCAGTATTTCCTATCAATCCTCGACAAGGTGAACTTGTTGACAGCTCGGAAGAGGAACAGGAACAGGATAGTCCAAGTACTAGAAGGAACGTCAACTACGGTACATTGGGCCGGGGACATGCACCACTGGCACTCACTAGAACGCGATGGCTCATGAGACGTAGTAGTAGTGGAGCGTTCTCGAGTAGTGGTGAGTCTGGCTCAATGTCGATGACCCCAACGCGTGGCAAGACAGCGGGTATGTGACTTTTCTTCTTTGAATTAATAAAGGACTGAATTGTTTGGTTTGATAGATTGGCAACTATCGAAGCCTCGTATATATTCACCATCATCACTCAAAGTAATGCCAGGCCGTTCACTGTCTGGCTCGTCGAACAGTTCTGCCATCACGATAAGTCCCACAGATGGGTTATGCTACATGTCTGTTGCGAATTTACGACAAGCGGCACCGGGAGCCCGATTGATGAATGGGCGCTCGTCAGAATTTGCGGCAGAAGAGAGCCGTGCACGATTTGAGCGGGAGTTTATTGAAATAGCTGAGGTTGGTAGCGGTGAGTTTGGAAAAGTGATCAAGGCGCAGCGTAAGACAGGCAACGATTCTGAAGTCTTTGCAATCAAGAAGTCCAAGCGTTTTGAAGGAGTGAAGCACAGGTGGGTACTCATTCACAAGGGGAATATACCCCTAGTGATTAACATCATTGATCATTGATGATATTCATTTATCTGGACAGGCTTCGGTTGCGTGAAGAAGTTGACATTCTCCAGCACTTGTCACAGGCTGCCTACGATTGTGGCCTCAATGGTCGTCATCCTAATGTCCTGAGTTATATTGATAGCTGGGAGGAAAATGAAATGTTGTTTATCCAGACGGAGCTATGTGAATCGGGCAGCCTTGCCAGATTCTTGTGGGAATATGGACGAGTGTTTCCACGACTAGATGAGGCACGGGTATGGAAGATCATTGCTGATCTGAGCAACGTAAGTCTGTAATTTATCAATAAATGAGGAACTGAACGAGAGTATGGATTTGTAGGGCTTGCGGTTTATTCATGATGCGGGCGTAATTCATTTAGATCTCAAGCCTTCCAATGTGTTTTTGACTAAAGGAGGTCGATTTAAGATTGGAGACTTTGGAATGGCATCTATCTGGCCTCGGCCTTGCGCTTCCGACAATTTGGTGGGATCGCCAAAGTGTTCCACTTTTGAGCGGGAGGGCGACAAGTTGTACTTGGCACCCGAGGTGTTGCAAGGACGATATGGAAAGGAGGCGGACGTGTTCAGGTGAAGATTTCTCAGTGAATAATTGAGAGGTGTTTTCTCACGTAATGTGTATAGCCTCGGGATGACGATTTTGGAGACGGCGTCAAACATTGTTGTACCCGATCAGTAAGTATCTATCGAGCCCGATCTGTCCAGAAGGGGATGAACCCTGGAGACAGTAATTGTATGTCTGTTTACTGATTTGATATACAGAGGCGAGGCATGGCATCGGTTGAGGAGGGAAGATTTCTCGCAGATAGACCTGCAAGAGGAAAGTCGAGAGCTCGTTGGGCTGATCAAACAGATGATGCGGGCAGATCCTGCGTCGCGCATCAGCGCGCGAGGGATCTGTGACCATTTTGTTGTTGCCCGGGCGCGAAAGGCAATGGAGAGGCTGATTGGAGATGCGAGACGAGAGGGGGAATCGGAGTTTGCAGGGTCACCATTGGGCAGTGTGCCGGTGGGATTCCTTGAGAAAATACTCGGTCGGCGAAGGGAGAGCAGCAGTTGGGAGATGGACATGAGCGTATAGGGTGGGAATGGCCGATGAATGCACGATTGGATATGCTAACTCTATTTAACTTGGGACACTGTACGCTAGGTGATATGCTTTCGTGATTTGTTTCTTGAACCGGTTCGAGGTTGTTTTGAGTCTATGTCGCATTTGTATGTAGGACTGTCGTTGTGTGGCAGCGATCTGGTAGATGCAGTGGCCAGGCAAAATTCTATTATGATATGGTTGGACTAGGTGAATGGGAGAGGAAACGGGGAACTGCGGGAAAGTCGGAGTGGGCTGGATTTTCGAGTTCTATTTTTGCATGCGCACTACTTAATCCCTGCCACAACGGCATTCCCACACCCCCCATGCAGTATGAACATGACTCTCATTGTCCCCTCCCTCTCCATGACCCTGCCGCCGTCGACCTCCGCGCCTTCTACCCCTACACCCCCAACGAGGTCAAGCACAGGCGCCGTACTACCTCTGCCCAGCTCAAGGTCCTCGAGGCCGTCTTCCGTGTCGACACAAAACCCAACGCGAACCTTCGCAATGACTTGGCTGCCCAGCTTTCCATGACTGCTCGTGGCGTCCAGGTATGTTTTTTTTGCTGTCTTCCTCTCATTGAACCCACAATCGCTTCCCAGGTTTGGTACCAGAATCGGTGCAGTTGATCCCGCTTTTCAAAAATGGTCTGAATGCTGACTTTATTTCAGACGAGCCAAGGAAAAAAACAGGTTAAGGAAGAAGCAGAGTGGCTCTTTTGCCGGTGCTGCAGCTTCTGCATCTAGCACAGACCTCGTTTCAACCGGTGGGGACGTTAGTCCCAAAGACGAGTATGAGACTGACTCGGCATCACCGCCCGCTACGCCGAACGAAGATGGATCATCTAATCCAGATGGCCCCCAGGATGCTCCCCAAATCCAAGATGCTGATTCCCGGACCAATACACCCTCGCCTTCATTGGCATCGTCGCCAAGGTTCCATCGTCCGAATGAACCTGCTATTAGGCCCTCTTCCGCTTCTTCTTGGAAGCCCACACCATCAGACCAGTCGCTTCCAGACAATGCCGGGTTTCCTTCGCGACACTCCCTTGCTGACTTGCTTTCTCAGCGCCGTGGCTCTCTCCCTGCTAATGCTTTCTTCCACCCTTTTACAACTATACCCACCCATGGTCCGCGATCCATCGACGCCTGGGATCCACTTACCCGCAGGCGCTCAGTTGATACTAGTCTTCAGCGTCTCGTAATGCATCCTTATGCTCATCATGCACGCGCCAGGAACGGGACTCTTTTCGGTCCGCGCTCGCCTACGCCATCACAGTCTGGTCGTCAATCCTCCTTGTCTGGCAGACAGCCCGCCTTTTTGCAGGCACGGAAGCCACTTTTGCCCCACCGTGGACCTCCAAGCAACTACCTTGACATGCGACGTGCTTCCATAGATCCCCGAACCCTCATGTGCAGCCGGACTGACGGTTCATCATCTCCCTCCCCTCGTCCGCTGTATGCCGTTCGCGCTTCACTGCCAGACACCTCATTATTCACATCTTCTCGACGATACGTACCCCAGATACCAGGGCCTCTTCCTGAACCTAACTTCACGTTTGGTGCCCCAACCACAAGTTCTCCCATCGGTGATGAACCTCCTTCTCCCGACTTCAGCTCGTATTCCTTTCCATCGAGAGAGGATATGACAAAAGATGATGATGATGTTTCCACCTTTTCAGTCGGAACCTTGTCAAGGTTTGGCTCTGCTGTCTCGGTCGCTACTAGTGAATCTAGCGTTTTCTATGATGTCGGGGAAATTGCTCCCAATCAGGTCAGGCGAGACTCATCGTATGTCAATTTTTGCGCTAGTCCGGCACCTTCTGATATCTCGCATCTTCATAACAGCGGATCTACAGTATTATCCTGCGCGGTTGCTAATCCTGAAGGGACGCTGCCGCTCTTACGGAATCCTGTCCCTGTCACGACTGATGGTTACCTCGATGAAACTGCGACATGCACACTCTTGACGACCGGCGTCAATCTTGATTCGCAACCACAAGTGGATGATGTCCCTTTAGCATCTACTACATCTCCTGATGGTGGCTCTACTTCTCAAATATCTGTGCTGCCCCTAAATGGCCTTGCTTCATTAGACAATGAGCTATCTTTGGCGTTCTCTCATAGGTCTCAGGAGCTCGTCGACCGTTGTCCGTCCTCGCTGGACAACTTGAATTCCTCAGAAGACTCGCATTCTGAATCTTCCTCCTCACTCATCTTGACACCATCACCCAATCAACAGCCCGGTCATCAAATGAGAGCTGTCGAAAACGAGTCTTTTGGATTTGATAGCTGTTCTGGGACTCGGATTGACGTTACCCCTGCAAGTCATCCGAGCATCACGGGATCAGTCCTAGCAAGACATGACGTCGATATCAATCAACAGTCAAGAGATGGCCTCCTCAACGACCGGGCGACTCTAATCCAGGGACATTTTACCACTCAATATTCTCAACTGATAGACGACCTTGATTTCGAAAGCGTCCTCACAACCATTCACAGTGGGACATTGCCTTTGGGCAGAACGCGAGTCCAGCAGAGGACAGAGGATTCTTTGGTGGATCTTGGACTTGATACTAGAGGAACTAACTTTGTCATGAGTGGAGCTTACGGCACTGCCGTACCGGGCAAACCAACCTTTGTGTTAGGACGGACATAGTCTCAATCGTTCAGCCTCTCTTCCCTCTTACAGCTTCTTTCCTTCCGTCTCGACATCTACCTTGCTTTGCACATACTTCGGTGATTTCGTATTTATCTATCTTTTTCTGGTCGTTCCATCGATCCAGGGTTCACCTATTTGTACGATCGTTACTCACTTCTTGTGGATTCGTTCTGCTCCTGTCTCATGGACTTCTTCTTGTCTACTCCTGATTCTTATAACCACCCCTGAGCATCCACCTTTCCCATTTGTTTGATCCACTCTCATTAATTCTTGCTCTAATATCCCACTCTTTTCTTTCCAACCTCGCCAACCATTCTTTTTGTCTGCCCATTGGTCCGTTCATAGTTGCTCTTTTGCTATACTACGCCATTCCTATAGCCTTGTATACTTACAGTCACCTTACCCCTTCTTTGATGTTTATCCTTACACTGATGTTCTTGCTGGAATGGCTAAATTCAGTCATATCCTCTTCTCAGTGTCTAATAATATTTTATCCATATTCCAAGGGATATTTGTACATGATATCTGTACATGATTGTGTCTGT
>Ga0153986_1000647_pt1 | contig 10032 bp, 6 predicted proteins | sample TSGA070MetaG_FD_104724 | JGI IMG/M metagenome (GOLD analysis project Ga0153986, IMG submission 104724) | Attine ant fungus gardens microbial communities from Georgia, USA - TSGA070 MetaG | ecosystem: Host-associated > Fungi > Mycelium > Unclassified | place: USA: Georgia, Alexander Wildlife... | reverse complement strand
AGCTGGAATGTAGGGGGAGGAATAGTCGGAGACCAGACAAGAAGTGCTCGGAAGGTTGGGCTTGAGATCTGATGTGTATCTTTCATTGTTTTGCTTTCTCTCTTGCATTCAGTTGTCTATAATTTATTCTTTTGTATGGAGTAGACGACCCTATGTGATACACAAAATTTCAAATGTCTTTGACAATGCATGGCTTCAGATATCCTGTGATTTGGATAGCACAAAATCTCCGCTAATCTCTGCTAAGGAAGAACCAGTGAATGCCTGCTCCCTGGCATTGTCAAAGACCCCAACTTTGTAGAATGTTAACAAGTCTTTGGTAGTAGTAGGTTGAGTTGTCTATGTGGAATGGATAATACAGAGATTATTTTATTAAATCTCTGTGTTTACCAGCTGTTGTGGATCGTTGAGGGCTCAAGGATGACCATGCCAATCAGCAGTTTCGCTGCAATTCAAATAGTCATGTTGTTACTAATGGACACGATATAGGCTAAAACAAAGCTTTCTCCTTCTCGTGGCTCAGTCAGAACTCAGGAATCTAGGTGATCCTTGAGTTGATCAGTATATTGGACGGTGCGAGAGAGAAGAGAGCTTTCTATAACAATTCTGAGTGCATAGAGTCTAGGTAGTAAGGTGGAGAGGCAGGATGCCAAAAGGAACACCGGGGTTGAGCGAAGCAGAGAGGAGCAAAGAACAGAACAACACGGAGAAGTGGGGTAGGGATGAGCCCCTAGGAGCCGGAGAGTAACCTGGCGTGGCTGAGCATTGGGTGACACTTTCTTTACGAGTGAATTGCGCAGTATGTCCTGAAAAACTGAAGAGTTCCAGATAACGAAAACTGGATCTCGAACTACGCTACTTAAATACCAGGTAAAAGTGTACGTACATTTACAGCTGAATGCAAAGCTCCAACACCTCCGAGCATTTGTCGCTATGCAGATAAGTAAGAATCTGATCGAAAACTTTTCAACGGAATGAGAAGCGGATGTTGCGACGTAGTTTGTAAGTGACTCCGATATTCCTCAGGAAGTGTAGGACAGATGAGGCAGAGACTTTGCACTTAGTCCGAAATTACTGCACTATGATTCTCCAATGGCAAAAAAAAAATGCACTGACAAAGCAGCCAACAACATAAAAAAGGTTTGCCAAAAGGTTACCAAGGTCAGTTCACCATACATATAGGACGAATTTCTTGAGGGAGAGATAGAAATTAACGGGGGCCTAGGGATCCCTTGTAGCCAGCTCATCTTACACGATGCCAATTCGTTCCGTTGAGTCTCTGCAACCCTGTCAAGAAAATCGATCCTTACATTGTCGTGGTCAATTGATGGACTGACCCTACAAAATTCTTTGCGCCCATCACTGACTGGAAATCAATTGATCGCTCGTAGTGATGGGCCGTGCTTAACAGGTCAATCCTCCAACAGTAGGAGGTTTGTCGAGGTCTGTTCAAGTTCATCCACTGACATTTGGCTGATGGATCGAGTAGGTACAATACCACACCTGAAGGGTCAAATGCTTAGTCATTGAGCTCTTAGTGGTGGCAATTGATAAAATTACTTCTGACACCTGATATACTTCCGGGGTGATACCTGGTGGATCAGCTGCAGTATCCCAAGTCCAGGGCAGAACCTGACATTGGGCCATGAGATGAAATTTCTTGGCTTGATATTCGGAAGCCAGAATCCAGGCATTTTTGTTATATCCTTTTGGTGAACTCAGAGAGGTAAAACTCAGTAAGATTCCTGTGGAGTAACTGAATTATCTCCAATTAGCATTTTGGTTAGCGCGAAGCGCCCTAGTCAAATTGGTTGTCATCGAAGAAGGTCACGGCATGTCCTTTTCGAATCTAACGCCCTTCATAAAGCCCTTTCGAACGGATAGAGCTATGATTCCCTTTCCCAATTCACTACAGGGATTGCTCCCCTTCACAATATCAAAATGGACGATACAGATGCTTGCATGGACCAGGAAATACAGTATTGTGGGCCAGCGCAGCCTTCTGGTATCACTTTGGGTGAGCCTGAGCCAACTGCTATCGAGGGCTCAGAAGTACGGACACCATTGCCGAGACTTCAACTCTTCCTTGTCCTTCTTATCCAGTTCTCGGAGCCTATGGGTTCTCTTGTTATATACCCTTTCGTCAATCAATTTGTCCGAGACACTGGTATTACTCAAGGGGATGAAAGGAAAACAGGTTATTATGCTGGTATCATTGTAAGTCTCTTGTCTTTGTAGGCCAGTATACAAACTAGTTTCATACAATGTTAGGAATCGGCTTTCTACTTTGCTGAGGCTGTCACAGTCTTCCAATGGGGGTGGTTATCAGACCGCGTTGGGAGAAAACCAATTTTACTGCTTGGACCGTTGGGTCTTGCTCTCTCCATGCTCAGTTTTGGGTCCTCCGCGTCCTTCTGGCGATTAGTGTTGTCACGGGGCGTACAAGGCATTTTCAATGGCAGCATTGGTAAGTCGACTTTTAGCTATCCGAAGAGCAAACTGACAGGTGTGTAGGTGTATCGAAAACTGTCATGATGGAGGTGAAATGATATCGTTTTTGTCTTCCTGGGCGAATTTGACATTATCCTCCAGATAACTGACCATACCAACATTGGTGATGCCCTTGCGATGATGCCCCTCATGTGGACTTCTGGAGTCACGGTCGGGTAGGCGTAACCATCTGAAGACTCGGCCATGATGACAATTCATATTTTTTGAAGTCCGCTGATAGGTGGCATGTTGAGCAGCCCAGCCAGTAGATGGCCGAGTGTTTTTGGAAATATTTCTCTCTTCATAGAGCATCCGTTTCTCCTGCCGTGCCTCGCTGCAGCGATCATATCTTTGTCCACATTTATCATAGGGGCTATCGGATTGAAGGAGGTAATAATTACATTGTTCAAGAGACCGAACCCTGATACCTGTTCATAATCAGTCACACCCATCCCTCCGTCGGTTCTCAAGAGATTCTACCAATGATTCTAACAATGCGGTAGGACGAGGCTCGGAAACTAGTGCTTCAGACAGTCTCCTTAACCGCAACGATGCCCCCAACTATGGAACGGCAACGCCGACGGGGTCATCAACCAAAATCACCACGGACTTGCTCAAGAAGCCGGTTGATCCTGCTGAAGAAGTAGTCACTTTGCGTTCCGTCCTCAAATCAAGAGAAATGCAGCTTATTCTTGTCAATTACCTCTTTCTTGCCTTCGCAGAGAGGTGCCAATACGTCCTTGTGCCATTGATTTACTCTACATCCGTCGAAATTGGTGGACTGGGCCTTACCCCTTACTACATCGGCTTGATCATGGGTAGTTGGAGCTTCTGCAATGCCATCGTTCAGATGAACATGGTTGGCAAACTTATCAGGAGGTGTGGTGGAGCCAGAGTCTATAGATTTGGATACATCTGCTATCTCGCATGCTTCCTGACATTTCCTTTTTCAACCTACTTTGCGCGCCAGAATGGGGGTGTTGGGTTTGGATCTGGTGTATTTATGACTGTTCAGCTATTTTTTGCATTTTTCTCGACTATGTGTTATGGTTTGTGTTTACCCGTCATCTCTTGTGCACAGATCCCCACTGATTTCACTTTGTCAAGCCTCGACTCAAGTTGTCATTGCTGAAACGGCTCCAAAGAAATTGATTGGATCCATCAATGGCATCGTACAGTTGGCTGGCTGTGCCATGCGCACGCTTGCTCCAAGCTTTGCCACTTCTTTGTTCTCGTTCTCTATCGAAAAACAGGTCTTTGGTGGTTATTTGGTTTACGTGGTCGTTTATGCTATTGTTATCTGTGGCATTGGTTTCAGCAGGCTATTGCCCGACAGGAAGCGCAAAGCCAGATGTGAGCACGACGTCAAATGACGGCTTACTTACCAATGTATAGCGTAGTGTGTTACGAACAATGTAGTCAGTGTGTATTTTGTTTGCTCACTATCCAACAAGTGCTTTTTTCTTTTTTAAATCAAGCCTAATCATTATTTTTATTACATCAGCAGGTGTCAGTAAGTCCACCTGCGTCACCGCAAAGGTCTCAAGTCTGCCATGACAGCAACAGTAGGCTCGGGCTCGGGCTCCCGTCTCCCAACTGCTGTCCTTCTTCTTTCTGGGATCTCTACCCTGGTGGCTGTCTTGGTCTCAACAATGTCCATTCTTCTTCAGCTCAAAAGCTACCGCAAGCCCGTCCTCCAGAGGTAGGCCATTGAAGCTAACAGGGAGGGTACCTTACTCAGGACTAATTAGAATGGTTGTGAGGATCATGGTCATGGTACCCCTATATGCCATTTCGTCCCTTGTATCCCTTTTTTCACTGGAGGCAGCTTTCGTAATCGACGCAATTCGAGATATCTATGAAGTGAGTATCTGTCCATTCAACATCCAATTAGTTCAACATTGCATGGAAGCTGGAACATGCTCTCAGGCTCATTCCTCTTCCCCGTTGCGTGGCTGGATCGGCATCCCTCCTCGCTTTCTTGCCATATGCCACTGACAGATGTCGTACCCTAGGCCTTCGTGATTTATTGTTTCTTTGAATTATTATTGGGTTATCTTGGAGGAGAGCGTTCGCTTCTTATCATGCTACATGGACGACCACCCAAACAACACGCCTTCCCTGTCAGTATATTCAAGCGGGAAATTGATGTCAGTGACCCGCACACTTTCTTATTCCTGAAGAGAGGAATATTACGTTGGTTCTTCACTACCTGAAAGATCAATGAAGCTGATCGGGTGCGTAGAGTATGTTCAAGTTAAGCCCATTCTTGCTGCGGCAACTTTGATTTTGAAGGCATCAGGCAAATACAATGATGGTGACTTCCGGGCGAAATCGGGGTATCTCTACGTCAGTATCATGTATAACCTCAGCATCTGCTTGGCGCTGTATTGTCTGGCCATGTTCTGGGTCTGTGTTAATGACGATTTGAAGTCTTTTAGGTGGGTTTATCTATTGTTGATTGTTCCATATGACTGATTTTTCCCTCTATAGACCAGTACCTAAGTTTCTCTGCGTCAAGGGAATCTTGTTCTTTTCATTTTGGCAATCCATTGTGATTTCAATTCTTGTAGCTGCTCATGTCACAACACGTCTCGGACCTTACAAGGACGCCGAACACATCTCAGTTGGGCTCAATGACACGTTGATTTGCCTTGAGATGCCATTCTTTGCGATCGCTCACAACTATGCCTTCTCCTATAGGGATTTTATCGATCCTGGGATTTGGTTTGTTGCACGCATGCCCTTTTATTATGCATTCCGCGATGCCTTTGGCTTGCGGGATGTCATTGAGGACAGCAAAACCACTTTTTTAGGTGAAGGGATGGACTATCGCGAATTTGAACCTGCGGAGGGTCTCATGCATCAAGGTATTGGGCGCGAGCGCCGCATCCGTGCTGGTCTTCGTTACAGCAGAGGTGGCGAACGAAAATACTGGCTTCCGAAGCCAACCACCGGTCTCCCTGGCCATGGAGAAAGAGTTGTCAATCGTGCCATAGCACGGGTTACGGGTCGTGATCAAACGGAAGAAATTCACGCACCACTGCTTTCCGAGCAGGCAAATAGCGTTGTGCATCTGGCACCCGACATGCGATCAGACGAGGAGCAGCATGATATTTGGGAGAGCGAAGTTGATACTGCCGAAGATGGATATGAGTTACCATTCGGAGACCTGGACAATGCAATTGAAGAGTTGTATGAACACAGCAGAAAGTACCTTTTTGGTGACTACAATTATCCTTGCATCGATGTCAGTTCTGAGAAAGCAAGAGAAATTATATGGTCAGAGGAGGAACGAGTGCTTAGGGATGAAAGAGGAGCCTGGTTTTCTCCGATCCGGGGTGGGATGAGACGAGGTTATGGTACTGTTGAAAATAGCTCACATCAGACCCAAAATGACAGCAGCACTATCAGTAACTCATATATCATCAACCGTGAACGGGCTGTAGTGGAGGGCTCTCAGGGCTTGCACTCGGGCCGCGCTACCATGGCAAACTCTCCGCGTACTCCGCCTTCGTTATCGCCAGATGCTGTCGATCTTGTCGTTGAGGATAACGAGGCAGGTGAAAAGGAGCGGACAAGAGAGAGGAAGAAGGGTGAACCTGCAGTGCATGGTCTGGGGTCGAAAAGAGCATATCGGCGCGGATTTGAGGCTCAACTTCATGGAGAATCCTCCAAAGGCCAGAGCGAGGTAGATGTAGAGGAGAGGAGAATGGGGCTTGGAGACCATGTGCCAGGCAGAGATCAGGATATAGGTGGTTCATCCGAACCTGAAACATGGGAGGCAGATAATCCCGAGGGTGTTGTGGCCCGGGCTCAAACACCTCCAGCCTATGCTCATATAACACAAAATAACCTCTCAACGTATGAGAATCCTTGGGCATAAGGATTTGTGTTCCTTCCATTTTATATTGGCTGTTTTTTCTTACTTCACAGCTTGTATCAAATTTGTGGCAACAATTGTATCATGTATATATATCTAGATAGTATGCTCATTCGCAAGACCAGGTATCTGCTGTTACTTTATCTTGGTATCATCAACACAATGGCAATATTGTTGTGGGACTATCATCCTGGGTGATAGTCCCGTCGAATATATCGTGGTGTGTCGGCTCGGTGTTTGCCGTACTGTAAAGTAAAATTTAAAGTAAAATTATGCGTTGGTTGTTTTCCTCTGCTATCTTTCAATATGTATCAATCGCGGGAAATTGTAAATATTCAGGTGTGCTGGGTTCTTGGTTCATGATACACTATGTTGACTGTCACTAGGTCGGCCAAGCCGGGAATCAGGTGCTTCCTTTTCTATCGATGGTCCAGTAAATAAGCTCAATATGTGGGCAGGCCGGCGAAAATTTCTGGGAAATGCTCTTAGCGGAGCATGGTCTAGATATGTCGGGTGTACGTGCTTCTAAGTCCAGGAATCCTAGCTCTTTCCTGATCGAGCACCTCATAGCATTATCATGGCAAGGATCCCTTGCAGCTGCAACATGTACAGTCGTCTTTCTGCTCTCCTCAAATGAAAAATGATGCATTATAGGATGTAGATCGGTGTATACTTCAATGAAGTCCAATATCAAAATGAGATGCGCTATGTTCCGCGGAGTGTGCAGATTGATTTGGAATCGGGCGTCTGTAACAGAGTAAGACAAAATAGCTTTCGTGTGCTTAATCCACTTATGAGAGTGACAAAAACATAGATCAAGAGTGGACCTCTGGGTGGACTGTTTCGCCCTGATACTTATGTGACTGCTGAGTCTGGTGCTGGAAATAATTGGGCCAAGGGGTGTGAGTAATGTCAACGTCTTACGGTAAATCGCCGCCGCTGATGCCCTGATTTCTCCAGACTATACTGAAGGTACGCAATTTGTTGTACTCGTGGCAGGAAATTCAAATCATGGTTGTCAGGTGCTGAGCTCATAGACCAATGCTTGGTAGGTGATGAGCCTGAATCAAACTGCATGGTGCTAATCTTAGTCAGGATATCATTCGGAAATATGTTGAACCTTGTGAAGCATTGCAAGGTCTTCAAGTTCTCCACTCTCTTGGCGGTGGAACTGGATCAGGTCTAGGAACTCTGTTACTTTCAAAGTTACGCGAGGTAATGCTTAATTTTCCCTATGGTTTGAGCAGTTGTCTGAAACCATAACAGGAGTATCCTGATCGGATACTGGCCACGTTCTCGATCTTACCGTCTCCAAAGGTACATTGGCTTTTTGAGGTGGCTGTCATCCGTATTCTGATTAACTTGATGCAGGTCTCTGAGACAGTTGTCGAGGTGAGATCAGTACTCTTTTTCCCTCCTATTCGCTGTTGTTTACATAAGTCAGCCCTACAATGCATTACTTTCCATCAATCAACTTATTGACAACGGTGATCTCACTGTTTGCATCGATAACGAAGCTCTGTAAAGTGCTCTGTTCCCATCCGGATGGATCTCCTTTGACATACCTCAAAGTTTTGACATTTCCCAATATACTCTCAAAATTGAGAACCCCTCATTTGAGAACCTCAATAATGTATGTACTAATCAGTCCTTGTGATCTCCATCTCAACTCTTGTCAGTTGATTTCGCGCGTGTTAAGTGGCGTGAGCACGAGCCTGCGCTTTCCTGGACAATTGAATGGGTGGGTTTCTATTCAGAACATGAAGTCTATTCTCACATTCCTGACCAGAGATCTACGAAAGCTTTGTATGAACTTGATACCATTTCCTCGTGTACGCCGTGGATTTCTTTGTACCCACTCATTTCGGACAATGGAGCCTCTTCTAGCTTCACTTCCTTATGCCCAGTTATGCACCTTTTCAAACCCAGGACGCTTCGGCTTATGAGAGCAATGTAGTATCCGAATTGACCAAGGCGTGCGTTGCCTTATCTGTGCTCGCCTATTGCCTCATTGTCTTTTAGGCTCTTCACTCGCAAAAACTTATTGGCTGCATGTCATCCCGATACTGGGTGTGTATGAGACCCAAGAACTATCTCTAGGAATGCTGATGCTGGTCCTAGTCGATATCTAGCTGCCACAACCATCTTCCGTGGCCAAATCTCTTCTGGAGAGGTACGTGATGTTTTCCTCTCTTGATGTCCTTAATTTCAACTATAATCTAGGTAGATGTAGGTTCCAGTGATATGTGGTTTGTAGGACACTTTAATACTCACGTATGGATGACAGGCCTCCGTGTACGATTTACAGCGCAAGAATTCCCATTTATTTGTCGAGTGTGTGAACCTTGTTCCTGTGTCATGAATCGTATGTAACGGCCTGACTAGGTGGATCCCGGATAATGTTTCAGTCTCACTGGTCACAGTACCTCCTGTTGACCAGAAAATTGTACGTTATCTATTGATATTCGAGATACAATTCAAAGACCAGTAAAATGTAGGCTGCAACTGCTCTTGCAAACTCTACATCCATCCAGGAGATCTTCACGCGCACCCTCGAGACAGTAAGCCGACTTTCATGTTTAAGATTTCCAACTAATTCTTCTGTTTTCAAGTTCACTGCGATGTTCAAGCGTCGTGCTTTTCTACATTGGTTCGTCCACTCTCACTGATTTACCTCCTCTTCACTGATCAACTATCTCAGGTACACTGAAGAAGGAATGGATGTGATGGAGTTTGCTGAGGCCGAGAGCAATACGTATGACTTGATGTGAGTTTTTCTGCCTGCATGGTTGTTTCTGAATCCTTGATCATATTTTAGTGCCGAATATCAGCAGGTAATAACTCATGCAGACTATATCGTCATACAGGTGCTGATTATCTTCTTAGTACCAAGAGGCAACCGTTGATGACGAAGCTGAATTTGAAGTCGAGGTGGAAACTGCCGAGGACGAATAATAAAGTACGCTTGGATTGTTCACCTGTTCTGTTTCTGTGATCTAATTAATAATCTTCGTGATCTAGCTTTTATCTCTCATTGTTACTACATTACCTGCCCCCTTCCGAATACCCTCTTTTGCCTTCATTGGATATGTAAGCATGGCTCCGAGCATCATTATCTACCTTGGCATCCTACGAACAACTTATAATATCATGCTCTTTATGGCTTCCAATTTATCTTTATTCTCTCGGAATGTTAGAGGTGGTTGTAGCAGGATCTTTAATACTTGTACAACTCGACTCTCTCACTCGTAGTTGCTCTTTTTTGATTATCTCATTTACACCTTTGATTCACATTATTCAGAATTAATCTAATGATTACTGACTCTGAGGTAGGCTGTGGGTTATGGAGAGTAAAATCAGTTGAAATATTTTCCTGCATCTGAGGAAAATTCATTCAGAAGGTATCTGTCGATTCTACAAACAACCATCATTGTCTCAGCCAGTCTTCGCCTTAAAAAACGGACCCACTGGCCATCCTCCAATATAAATGATATCATTTACACATGTTGTCATTGAGTCGCACAGAATAACGATAACGTATAGAAAATTGAATGCAAGAGAGAAAGCAAAACAATGAAAGATACACATCAGATCTCAAGCCCAACCTTCCGAGCACTTCTTGTCTGGTCTCCGACTATTCCTCCCCCTACATTCCAGCT
>Ga0153986_1000646_pt1 | contig 10036 bp, 9 predicted proteins | sample TSGA070MetaG_FD_104724 | JGI IMG/M metagenome (GOLD analysis project Ga0153986, IMG submission 104724) | Attine ant fungus gardens microbial communities from Georgia, USA - TSGA070 MetaG | ecosystem: Host-associated > Fungi > Mycelium > Unclassified | place: USA: Georgia, Alexander Wildlife... | reverse complement strand
TGGAGTCCAATGTTGGTTAGAAGGCCTTTAAAGACTGATGAGATATTAGGTTGGGAGGTTAGCTCATAATAAGGGGTCACCTATAAAGGCAGATGACTAAGGAAGCTAAAGGACAATTATCTCAGGCCTCACTATGGTATGAGCAACTGAGGTATATCTGCATTTGGTATATGATATATATAAAGATTTGCTAAAGAATTTGGGTACCCTTGCAGGTCTATTGGTAAACTGCTGGTGCAATGGGTGCAGTACTTTTTATAATTCAATATGATTGCATTGTGATATGAGATGTCAATTTATCAATCTAGAATTGAATCCAACTCAGTCTGATGTCCACAGAACTGAGGGTAGAAAACTGTTCTCTTGCAAAAATAACACACTTAGTAATCATAACAAAAATAGAAATAGGAACAGAATTGATGAAAGCAAAGAATGAGAAAGAAAGAAAGGAGGCTTGAGACATATTTACAACAGTACTCACTGTATTATTCCACTTCAATAGAAGCTACTACACAGTGTCCAAGGTTATATAGGATGAGTTACTACTCTGGTTGCCCAGTTGCTACAAGATAAAATGATGAAGGAACATTATACTGATGTCACTACATGACAGAGTATTGGAAGGTAAAGCTTGTTGGAATTTGGAATTCATGTGAGCCTGCACAATACATGTGATTCCTTGTGTTTCACATTTTATTGTTCTAACTAAGTATATAAGTAGAATAATTAGTTTGTATTCACTATTTGTTTGTACCCTGCCCTCATTGTATTTCAACAAAGCTATGTCTTATCAGTTGAATGGAACAACATCATAGGGAATACAAAAGGCAGCAGTCCAGTCCAATAGTTCCAACAATAAGTGTAAGTCCAACTTCAATACTCATGCAATCTGCAATTCTTTGAGCTTGTTGATTGATGGCTTAACTAAAGGGAGGAAGAATATAGGCAGCTATTAATATATATTTCTCAAGAGATTTTCTCGCAGAACACTGGCACAAATTTTACAGAAATACCTTCAAAAATTTGGAGCTGTGATAACTCAATGAGTGGGAGTGACAAATAATATTCTTAACCTTTTGTGTCATCATTCTCCTTTATTCTCCATCTTGACATCATTTATTATTAAATAGGTACATAATCTAGTATTTAAAGTACCTCTCTGTAACCTCTCTGATTGAGTCATTTTTGTCTGGATCTTAGTCCAGCACCTTATCTTAACAACCTGAAGACTTACCTGCGCTTTTCTGCTGTTAGATAGGAGTTCTGATTGAAATGTGAGAATGCAAAGGAAATGATTTCGAACCACTTTCAGAATGATACGAGTAAATTTATTCAGCACGCAGAGAAAATCATATCCCGACACTTGCTTTGAAATTTATACAAAAAAGCGAAAACTACAACGGTCGTGCTCAAAAATATCCTATCATGATAATACTGAGGTACCGTCTTTCTTTAAATCTGAAGAAAAGGAATGTTGATCAGCATCGATTTAGCAATTTAGCAAGCGTACCATTAGGTATGTTAGGCCTCACTGCCTGTGCCCAGACAGTTTGGAAAGCGCTAATGGACAGATCGTTAAGAAGTAATCGCACGGAGACAATATCAATATACTTGGGTTCTCCCAGATCATTGTCCTGACCTGGTTCGAGACTTCCATTGTCAGCACCGCAGCAGGGAGAGGCAGTTCCCCAAACTGTCCCCGTCATGATTTTATGTACTTAGAGGTCAAGGAGATACTTACTAGGACCTGCTGCCCATATCGACCAGCCAATGTAAACGTCATTATTGGCCATGTATTGAATGAGATCAGAGACCGCTTGCAAGCATCCTGTGTTGCTTGCCCCACCAAACTCGGTGATCATAGCTCTAAATCAAACACTATTACGTGAATTTCTCCTTGATGTTGGGATCAGAAACGGACTTCAAATTGTTTTCTTGGAGCCACTGAGTGAGATCTGCCAGGTTGGAGGGGCCAGGTTGGGTACATTCGTCATGACTACCGGAAAAGTCCACGTCTGATGAACTATATAAGTCAGGCTATCTACTGGAAAGATCGTCAAATACATACCAAGGTACTATTCAAGGTCTAATCTCAGATCAATCATCATACAGTCAAAATAATCCTCACCTCATGTATGTCGATTGCAGTGTTCTCTAAAGGATCGACGAGCTGATTCATGAAATCGCTAGATGGAGCCGCTCCATTCCCTGTGACTTGGGTCCACGAGTGTCCTCCTGTAAAACCGTTTCCTGGAGCAAGTATGAGTTGTGTCGCACCAGCAGCTCGAATGCCATCAATTGCGGCCTGATCATTTCTGAGAACCAAATCTGTAGGCTATTGACCGTTGCCTGGTGCGTCAAAACATATCCTTGAGGCAACACAGCTACTCTACCATGGTATGTGGTTCATTGTTGATACCGAAGATTACTTTTGGGTTGTCCACAAAACGACGAGCAAGCTCGTGCCAGAACGCTTGAAATTGGGCTGTAGTTGCAGCGTTGGAGTCTGATGTATCACCGATGATCTAACAGAGCGACCATGAGGACTTGAGACAAGAGCCCAAAGTGCATCACTCACTGGTCCAGAAAAAGGCTGACTCGATGGGTCTCTATAATTACACATTAGATGAAAAGGATTTTGGATACCCGTAGAATATTACCCGTAACGCATATAGTTATGCGGGTCGAGCAAGGCATATGCCCCTTTAGTGAGTGTTATATAGTTTATTGCATCGGAGAATTCACTAAAATACTGACAAATAGTCAAGTGAGCTCAAAGGATAAAGTAGATAGATTGGTGTCTTACTGTTTCATTAAATTGCCCGCCCAATCCCAAGCCCAAGGGGCACATACGTTCCATGAGGAATGTTACTCGAAAGAAATTGATTTTCTCTTGATCAACGAAGATGTCAACAGTATTCTGCGCAGTCTCTTATCATCAATTGTTGGCCAGTCGGATTGATATAAACCTTGTTTATAAATGCGTAATCAATGTTAAAACGCCCAGGGAGACCAAATCCGGGATTATTTGGAGAAAAGACGCCAAACTCTCCACCAGACTGAACATTTAGATAGTCAATAACTGTATCTCAAATGAGATATGCCATACTTCATTCACGCCAGCATATAAAATTTTTCCATGCGTGGATGTGAATAGACTAGTCACAAATACTGCAACGTGAGCGAGGAAAAACATTGCCACTCAGATTGAGAGATTTCTTCGCTGTATGTCGCTTTTGAGCAATTTCATTGGTATTAGGTGAGCACGGAAGAATTTCGGGAGGGAAAATAAGCACATACCTACAGTGACCTGCGATTGTGAATTGGTATCTCAATACACACTACAAAGACATGAGCGTGGAAAGCCAATTTGTGACGTCATCCTACAGCCCCGAGCCTTTTCCGTAGGATGGTCCCCTAAGAAACGTCAGCCATGAGTTTTTCATCAATTCTTGGACTGTCTGGGGCACCTGGAGTCGGACTGCCATATTTCTCCTTCTTTTAAGAAGAGGCATTACAACTACTGATAGTCATTCCGTGCCCTCGAATAATCCTACTAGGCTGATAGATATCCGGAGTTGTTTCGGCTATAACTTGACTGCAATGAGAATATGAGTCATTATTGGCGTAGCAAGAAATCAGCTGTCGATCCATATGACAACGTACACATTTCAAGTACATCACTTGTTCCCGGAGAATCTCACAGTAAAGATGAGGTACACCTTGCAATGTTCCCGTGCTGTTATTTGAATCTTTTCACACACCTCTTTGCACAAATGACAAACCCTTATTTTAGGATTCACGCGTACTTTGTGTGTCAAGCACATTTTTTCTGCTGTCGAGTGTTCACTTTTCTAGAACTCCTGCTTCTCTCCCACAAATATCTTCTTCTTCGAGGTCCATCATCGGCCACAATCGCAGGCCGAAATCCAGGACAGGCAGATCACTCAACTCCGCGACCAATGACCCAGACCGTGAGAGATCATTGGGGCTGTGCAATAACGTAAAATAACAACAGCAACGTTTAAACTTCCATGAATTTGCACATCAAAACCACCGCCCAGGAATCAGAAAAACAAGATCGAATTAATATCCTACTAGATACGTTGTTAGAAGACTACTCAGTCTAAATTCTGCGCTTATGTACAAGAAAGCTCTGCCATTTCATTCCCAAAAGATCACGTCGAGTAGTACTTTGCTCTTACTTTTTCAACAACAGCTCTACGTGGACACTTCCTTCCTGTCCAAAGCTCAAATTGCTCATACCCCTGCTCCAAAAGTACTTCTAATCCTGGCACAGTCTTCCAATTGGACGCAACACTTGCAAGACGGAGAAGTGGTGTATCCGCGGGCTTGTACGCCATATCAACGACAACAGCAGGTCCATCACGATACTGGTATAAATCAGCAGTCAGGAACGTGGCACCCGGTGTTCCCTTCTCGAGTGTGGTAGCAGTCGCGGGAATAGTACCAACAATTACATTAGGAGGAGCCAAAGGGAAGACATCAAGTTGGTCCAAAATGCGGATACGGGCATCAGGGAAGGCGGACGCAAACTCCTGAACCTTGCTCTTTGTCCTGTTCCAAAGGTAGATGGTTTCCGCACCGAGAGACTGGAGGGCATAAAGTGCGGCACGTGCAGTTCCTCCACCACCAATCACCAAGGCATTCTTCACGCTCCCTGTAGCAAGCTGAGCAGCGACACTCGCACGGATGCCCAACCAATCCGTATTATCACCAACAAGCATTCGCTTGCCTTCCGAGGACCACCTCGGAATGATGGTATTCACGGCTCCAATTACCTTGGCAGCAGGAGTAAGTTCGTCGAGAACAGGAATAACATCAAGTTTATACGGGATCGTCACGGATGCACCTCCAAAGTCGCTTGCTGCAATTGCCTTCTTGTTTTCTTCGTTAAAACTCTGTGTCTCCAAGAGGCGGTACCTATGAGGAAGACCTAGCATCTGAAAACCTGAGTTGTGCAAAGTGGGGGACATGGAGTGGGCAATGGGGTTACCGAAGAGGTAGAACTGCTTGGAAGGCAGTTCACCGACAAGGTGAAGAGCTTCCTGGATCTGTTTAAAAGAAAGTTGACCAGGTGCAGCCTTGGATGGGAGAAGTGGGTGTGTGACAGGAGTAAAGGTCTCATTCAAGATGCGCGAAAGCTGACCCCGAGTACCCATGTTGACTGCAATAATAGGTTTTGCGCCCGGTTTGACGCAAACGTTGGTCACAAACTCATGTAATTTGAAATTGTCTTGGAGAGTGTTGGCAATACCAATAATCTTAATAAGATCACCGATACTTTCAGCAATATCGTACTTTTCCTTGACAGTACTTGAGTTCCATTTGAGATTGCCGCTGAAGTCGTGGTATGATGCGATGATCTTTGAGAAACCCTTCTTCGCGACGAGCTCTCGAACCTTTTGCTCAGACAAGGTAATCTCGACGTCGAGATACTCCACACCGGCCCTCAAACCCAGCTCGAGGAGCTCCAGGGCCTCGTTTTCAGCCTTATCTGGGTGTTTTCCACCTTGCGAGACAGTCCGGACAGTATACACAATAGGGAGAGAAGTGGCGCGTCGAAGGTTAGCGAGCTGATTAGCAACGTAATTAGTGGAGGAAATGGCATTGTCAACGACATCTTGAGCCGATCTCAGAAGGTCGACCCGCAGTTCAAGAGCGTCAACACCTTCAGATATCTGGTCAATGATAGGTAGTGCTTGCATGACGTCGGGATAGGTCAGCGAGAGGAAGTACGAACGCTTCCCACTGCTGACATTTGAAGAGAGGTTGGGTCGCTGACCGGTAATATGTCTGAAGAAACGGGTGACCTCTTGATAAATTCCAGCAGAAGGAGTTGTCACAACGGAGGTATCGCCGACGGGATTGAAGAACTCATAGTTAGATATTTCAGAGAACCAAGGTTGACGTCTATGGTAAACATCAGCCACAGGCTCTCCGTAAGCAGGTCTGGCATTTTCAACACCCAGGTAGGCAATAATCTCATCCAATGGCCGAGAGATATGTACGACCGGTCCCTTCGAAGCAGCATATTGCTTGAGAATGTCTCGAGATGCAGGAGTTTCAACGATTCCGCCACCCAAAGATATAATGTGACCTGTGGGTTTCTGGTTTAACAACTCCTCTAGAACATGAGCTTCGGCTTCACGGAAGGCAGGCCAGCCATGTTCAGCGACAAATTCCCGAAGAGGCTGCTTCATTTTATCGACCAAATAGTCGTCAGCATCAAGTTGTGGCCAACCAAGGACTTCGGCAGCTATGTCACCAATGAAAGACTTGCCGACACCACGCATACCAATGAGGACAACGGATGCGGAAGTATCAAAATCCCTGATTCTACTGACGGAAGCTTTCGCCTGAAGGCCAACCAAATCAACGCCCTCTACCTTGATACCAATCTAGGCAGATCAGGTCAGCAAGCAAATCAACTACAAGGTCAAATGAAGATAAACCTTGTTTTCAAGATCATCCCACCAGTTCGGCCAAGTCTTCTCAACACAACGTTTTTCTTCAAGTACGGTATCCTCAACGACAGTACCCAAAACACTGAACGACATAGCAACACGATGATCGTCATAACAATGCACGCTAACACCCCGTTTGAGCTCGGAAATGGGCCTTCCGATGATCTCCAGACCATCCTCCAACTCAATACACTCCACACCGAATTTGGCTGTGAGGAACCTCGGTCAGGTACGTTTCTCAGCAAATTCATACAACGCACCAAGCTGGTCAATCATTGCACGAATTCTATTACATTCTTTCACTCGCTGGTTGGCAATGCCCAGAATCCTTGTCTTGCCGGACGACACAGCAGCAACAATTGTAGCAGTCAAAAAAGCATCTGTCATGGTTTCCATGTCCACCTCCTCGATAGCCTTCAAGCTCCCAATCGGCGGCCCCTGCACAGTAGTCTGATATTCTGTCTGCTTGACTGTACAACCCATCTTTTCCAACACTTCTTTCGCAAACTGGGCGTCACCTTGAAGTGAACTCGTACCAATATTGTTGATAGTACAGGAGGTACCGGTGATAGCGGCGATAGCCAACGGATATGTGGCACTGCTAGCATCTGACTCAATGCTGTAGGTCGATGGATTGGCATATATAGCTTTGGGTACATCATAAATATTGAGGAGATTCCCAGTGGTAGAGTCGGTCCTTCGAATAACATCAACGCCAAATGTCTTCATCATCGCGATCGTCATATCAATATAGGGTTGTGAGATAACTTGGCCCCCTGTAAGCTCTAACGTCACAGGTTTTGCAGCATAGGGAGCGCAGAGGAGGATAGAAGATACGTATTGGCTGGAAACACTGGCGGCGAGTTGGATAGTGCCACCTTTCAGACCTTCAGGGGCGATTGCCAGAGGTAAGCATCCATCGGTTTCTAAACAGTCAATATTGCTACCGTTGGCCCTCAATGCAGTAACGAGAGGCCCAATGGGACGCTGCTTCATGCGAGCATTGCCAGTGATAACAGTGACACCAGTATCATCCTCAGGCGAAGTCTGGACAAGAGTGCAAACAGTCGCAAGGAAGCGAGCGGCAGTTCCGGCATTGCCAAGATAGAGCTCTTTACCCTTAGGAGGTACGGCGAGGAAACCTTCGCCGCCTTCAACAACCAGGGTATCACCATTGTCTTCCCATGAGAATTTAGCGCCCTTCCCTGAAGTATCAGAATAAGTACCTTGACAATCAGTTTGACACTCACTTTAAGTTCCTTGAGAGCAGACATCATGACCTGGGTATCATCGGAATGCAATAGGTTTTTAAGTCTGCAAGTGCCTTTTCCCAAGGCGGCAAGCACCAAAGCACGATTAGAGATACTCTTGGAGCCCGGTGTCGACATCACAACAGGGTTATGGGAGGGGACACCAGGGATTACTTTCGCTGCTTCGGAGAGCGTCTTCGTGATGAGTTCGTCCTTGACCACAGTCGCACTTGGCTCATAGGTTGCACCAATTCTTGATAAAATAACAATTTTCTTGTTTGGCCCACTGTTTTTCTTATCAATACGCATGATATCAAGAAGATGATCAACGGTCAAAAGGCGTGCAGCAGGAATATTAGCAATACGAGGATCAGACAGAGCGATGGGTAGATTGTATGCCTTCAGGCACCGAGAAAGGCGCCCAACGCCGACCTGAGACAAAATTCCCATTTGACGTGAGAGCTCGGCCTCGAGGATCATACCGATACTGATACACTCGCCATGAAGAATGGTGGGTGTCAGAATAGCTTCAATAGCATGACCAATACTATGGCCAAAATTGACAAGGTTGCGGAGGCCAGTCTCTCGTTCATCGATTGTCACTATATGAGCCTTCACCGAAATGGAACCGACGATTACAGAAAGAAGGAGGTCTTGAGCGGCTGAACGTGTATTCTTGGTTCGTCCAGCATAATTTTTGGAGGCTGTCTGGATGGCGGTGAAAATTTCGGCCGAACGCGCTTCGAGAGACAGGAAGTCGCTTTCGTTCCAAATGGCTGCAGTCTTGTTCAGACGAATAAGCAACAAAATCAGATATCGCAGGAATCAAACCCACTTTGACAACTTCAGCCATTCCATTGGAGAATTCACGCTGAGGAAGAGTCTCCAGAAATGCTACATCGATGAAAATATATTCTGGCTGCCAAAAGGCACCTATCAGGTTCTTTCCATGTGGTGTATCAATCGCGGTTTTTCCTCCAATGCTAGAGTCGACCATAGCCAAAAGAGTAGTAGGGATCTGGACGAAACGAACGCCACGCATGCTTAGAATGATCTTAGTTGACATTCAAACTGCCTAAAGACTGGAGGCATACAAAGTTGCGGCAACAAATCCAACGAGATCGCCAATGACACCTCCGCCAAGGGCGAGTACAACAGCATCTCTTGTACACTTGTTGAGTAGCAAAAAATCCTCGATTTGGGCCTTGCCCTCTCGGCTCTTGGAAGTTTCTCCCGGAGGAATCACAGAAGTGAGAAACCTGGGCTGCGTGCCCGATATCTTTTGATCTTGAAGAGCTGCTTGGAAACCTTCCTCGAATGCCTTGAGATGCAATTTGGCAATGTTGTTGTCAGTGATCAGGATATAGGTCGACGATGGGAGAGTGCTAATGACAGTTTTGGCGATGTAGGGTATCAGATGAAAGCCACAATGGATGGAATCCTTTCCGAGAATGGATACTTTGAGAATATCTGCCCCTGCCATTTCCGTGAATGAGGACCAAGGTTGGGAGACTGTTTTCCGAGAGCAAGAAATCTTCCCTGTCCTTTTCTAGCAACATGGTGACAGTCAGAAGTCGGAGTCACGTGGAAAAATTGCCCTGATCTCAGCCAATTTAATCATATCCCCTGTCTAGTACCATACAACGAGTAATTATTGATCCTGATTAACATGATAAGAGTGGCATCTACGCAACCAAAACGGGACCCAAGTCTATCTATCTCCACGCCACTACAATGTGACCCAAGCGTTGCCGCCGTCGATGACGGATTGAACATCTTAATACCTCGAATTTTTTACGCCTCTATCTGTGATGTCGTACCGTCCTCTCGTCGAATGGTAACAGTACCATCCTTTTAAACATCAGCAGAAATTTGCGAATAACCACGTCTAATGTACCTGATTTCCAAAATACGCAGCCTTGGCCATTCCACAGAACAATCCAACCTCCACTACACCAGTCAAAAGCTTAATTTTCATTAGGATCTGCAATAGTCAGTGAGAATGGTGACATGTCATCAATAGGGGGAAAACAAACTTTGCATGGATCTTGCATCTTCTCTTGATCAAATGGGGCATCGATTACAAAGTTACCGTTATCAGTGACTATGGGACCTGCTATGGACATATTGACAGTTGAAACCCAGATTAATGATATCGTCTGAATTCCTTTACCTTTCTTGATGGCCATACGGAGCGTGGCGTTTGGAGAACCCAAGACCTCTCTCAACTGCCGTAATACCCTGGCATATGCAAATGGAACAACCTCGACTGGTACACCAGGCTTCCACTAATGGCAG
>Ga0153986_1000645_pt1 | contig 10051 bp, 14 predicted proteins | sample TSGA070MetaG_FD_104724 | JGI IMG/M metagenome (GOLD analysis project Ga0153986, IMG submission 104724) | Attine ant fungus gardens microbial communities from Georgia, USA - TSGA070 MetaG | ecosystem: Host-associated > Fungi > Mycelium > Unclassified | place: USA: Georgia, Alexander Wildlife... | reverse complement strand
TTAGTACTCTCTTTGACAGTCCGACGTGACGTTCCATCACGATACAACATGGCATCCAAATTACAAAGCAAACATCATTTATGTCGTAGATATGAATTACATTGAATACGATACCAACTATTCTAGTATCACCAACCATGTAACAAAAAACATCAGGGAAATCTAGCCAGGCTGAACTGTCACACGTCTAACCTGGAAGGGTGTTTGCTTTGATGAGGATTCAATAGACCTTTTTCCTCGGCAAATTCAGTACCGCGAGTAAGCGATGCAGGATCGGACGGAGGGACATAATACTTGTCAATAATCGGAATTTGCAGTAGATTCATCTTGGGAGTGACGACCACCATGTAATTTGTCTTGATTTCCATCCAATCAGCTGGTTCCGGTCCAGGTAAGTTCCTTAAAAGCATTACACATTCGTCTCTTACCTCTTTCAAAGGTTAAAGGTTCACTGGCAATCATGATAATGTTCTCCCGTTTGTCCGACTTTGTCATTCTATAATGACCACCCTCGGCGTATTCATTGAACTCAGTCCCGGATGAGAACCACTGTAGTTGAGGCATCAATACAAGATTTACAGGTCATGAAAGTCATCAATACGAGAAATCATACCAAAGAAGCAGCCTCATCCTTTCTTGAGGAGATGTAACGAGTGACAACTATGCTGGAACCATCGGTAACACAGAAATTCATCAAGCTAGGTTCGGTGACACCAACGTCTTCAGCATACTTGTTAAGCGAAGCAATGGTATCGAGCATCGCCTTGCGCAGAACTTCTGGTAGAAATGAACGAGATTTAGGGTCAGGTATCTGCAAAGACAATTCAACGAATGGACCACGATCGTTTGGTAGATATCTGACCTTGGACAAGAGGAGGGCAAATGACCACTCTGAATCAGTGTTTCCTTTCACTGTGGCAAATATGTCATCCGGCAAATCAGCTTGTAGCCGACGCTTAAACAGCGGAAAATCCGCGATATTGCCGTTATGCATAAACTATCACAGTAGTCAGTCTCCTCGACCCTCGGAGACCGATAATAACGCGCCATGAGGTTACCATATGTAAAGGGGTGGCAATTATCCAGTGACAGTGTTCCAGCAGTCGTAGCACGGACGTGGGCACTGGGAGAGAAGCATTCGAATTCAAATTCGAACAGAGGACGAGGGATAATGCTCACAATACAAGAGGTGATTTGATTTTGACTGCCAACCGCGCAAGGTTGGCGTTGTTCCATGCCTACATAAAAGTCAGTTAGAGTTCAAGGATAGATCGCAAGGGCCCACGGGAGTGACAGACGTAAAGATACAGGGTTGCCCACCGAGCTCGGGATCATACACGGAGTCGTACCAGCCTGTTTAAGTGATCAAAGAGGCACTGATATTGATGTTACTGCGAGCGTACCAACGCCAAATCCGTCTCCATTCATTGGTCGCCTGTGGTCTAGGCGCAATCTGGAATCGAAGGCTTGGTTAATGATCGAGTGGCATGGTCGTGTGAGAAGCTAGTCAGAAACTAAGCCTCATAGAATGCCTGGAAACAAAACGAGTGATTACATGTGATAGTTGTACCGGTGAAGTCCCCTTATAAATGACAAATCGACACATCGTTTTGAGGGGAGTTGTGATTGTCGGAGTTTCGCTCCAAAAAATGATCTTAAATTTTCGTCAAGAAGCTCTATCAAGATCTCCGTCCTTTTTTTAACTTCAGGTATAGTACATGGTCTTTTCTGATCCATCCCTCTCTAACTCTTCTGACAGTAAACAAAAGTCTCTCTGAGGTATAGTGCTCAAATAAACTCTTTAGGACGCTTATTTGAATCACCGCCCACCTCATCATAGACCATACCGGCGACACGATAGGCCAATTCTATAATATCATTGGGCTGCGAACTGCGGCACAATTGGAGTACTCACCATCGGCTCCGATACGAGCATTTGCCTCTGCATAAACACGGACAACATCCTCAGTTCCACTGGGTCGGACGAAAGTGCGCCCTCCATCATACTTGCAGACGAGTTCATCAATCCTTCTTTGAAGTCCCGGCGGATCAGTAAGACGGCGTTCCGCGTCAGTGGTGATGAATTTGTTCCTGTCAGTCACGGCAACTTTCACCAAACGGTTCGGCATGTCGGTGTACAATGAGTCCCATTCGATTCCAGAATATGACTTATGAGCGAGCACAACCTCAACCAAGAGCATATCGGACAATGCATCACCGATAGTCTGATTGATGAGTTTCGTCAAATTGATTATGTGATTGAGAGCAGTCTGCTGAGCAGGAGTATTTGGCTCGTATGTCTCCAGTATCTCCAGTGTATTACGAGAGAAAAGGACCGTCCCATGGCCGTTAGCCTCAAAGTACACGCCAATATCAAAGCCTTCCGCAGCTTGATGAAGATGCTTCACCCCTGTAGGGACACATTTGACGGGCAGCCACTAGGGAGGAGTTAATCTTAATCTGAACGGCGTCAGTGAGTCTTGGACATACCTGCATGAGATACTTGGTCGATGCACCATTCGCATAGGCAGTTTGTACAATACCGACGCTGATCTTGTTCTGCAGACCAGATAACCTCACAAGATCAACGATAAACGCAGCAACTAGGGAGGCGATTTTATCACCATCCAGCATACGGAACTGCTTCTTCTCGTTCATATAGAAATACATGAGGCGATCAGCATCACCGTCAAGACTACATCCCCTTTGGCCTGCAGTCAACTTTCCATTCAAAGAAGGCGGTAACTGCTGCATTGTCTTCACATAGTCAGCTCCACAAGTGTGATTGAGAGCTCCGGGGGTTTTGGTCGAAGTGTTTTCCAAGATCAAGGGTAGTGTATCACCCAGATGGTCCTTAAATATTTCAGCAGCCTGCGTCCCAACACCGTTGGCACAGTCAACAATTAAAGGGCTTATTTTCGGCCTGCCTGCCTTTGAAAAGGTGAATGAGATATCAAGACTAAAGAACCACTGACTTACAACCAACTTTTTGAAAGCATCTATCATCTTTTGAAAATAACCTGATTCTGTAGGTTCTCCGAAGTCTTTCGAATTAGTGGCCCTGACTAAATAGTGTAAGACTGGTGTGGTTGTGATGCCTGCGTCGCGGCCTTCTGCGCCGACAACATCAAGTCCGTCACGGAGGGCGGTGACGAGCGACTCGCCGGTAGGACGAGTATCGCGACCGTAGATGACTAGGGCCGGCCTCGATGTATTGATGTTCAAAGTCTCGACAATGTACTGGATGGTATTGATGAGTTCCACCGAGTTACGTGTATTGGCGAGGATAGTCGCATGGGCCTCCCAGCTGGCCTCGAGCATCTCTCCGCGAGGGTCTACAAGCTTCACACCGTTATCCTAGCACGATTATGAGCATACAGTCTAAGAATGGACGATGCATTTGCACTTGTTCAGGGTTATGGGACGCAGTGATCATAACACCAATGGCATGGCTGTTGTGCTTCATACTTCGAAGGGCAGCCAGGATGCCGATACGAAATACGACAGAGTCAAGGCGATCACCACTGTAATGTCAATTGCATTTAGCGATGTGATTTGCTTCAAAGAAGAATGGTAATACACACAGCGTCCTGAAGCCAGCAGTCCCATACTGATACTGATAATAAGTGAGTTTGGGGTGTTTATTAGAAACCTCAGCGATGGTCTTGTAGTCAAGGGGCATCTAGTCCAAAGGGAGATGTGAAGATCAAGGGAGCTACACGCCCTTAATAGACGTATTGAATTAGTGATGAAGTCATCTGACTGATAATAAAGCAGTTGACAGTGGTGCTCCTCTCTGCTGCCATTAATGCCTGCCAAATCTACTGCGCAGACCCTCCTAGACAAAGCCGACAAAAAGGCCAACTCGTCGGCTGGATGGTTCTCCTCCGCGTCAACCAAGTTTGAGGATGCAGGCGATCTGTATCAGCAAGCTGCCAACAGCTTCAAGATTGGAAAGCTCTACAAAGAGGCAGGGGATGCCTTCTCACGCGAGGCCGAATGTCGAGAGAAATGCAAAGAGACAAATGATGCCGCGAATGCTTGGTGGAACGCTGCCAAAGCCTACAAGAAGACCCATCCCGATCGTGAGGCCTGCCTTGCTTGTTCTTCCACTTTGCCTCTAATCTCGCTCACAGTCGCCGTACAGGCACTGACTCAAACAATCACACATCTTTGCCAGTCTGGTCGCTTTCGGCAAGCAGCAGATCGTGAAAAGGAAATCGGCCAGATTTACCTACAGGAGTTTCACGATCTCGGAAAGGCCTGTGACAGTTTCGTCCGAGCTGGGGATTGGTACGCACAAGAAGATGCTGCTGCGCAAGTGTCTTTTGCAAAAACTTTTTACGAGTTGTACTCATTCGTGAACACAGAACAGCTAATGCTTGCTACAAAGATGCGGCTGATTTGCTGGCCGAACTGGATCAGTTCTCACAAGCAATTGCTCGTTATGAACAAGTGGCTGATCACTCGTTGAATTCCGCATTGACAAAATACAGTGTGAAGGAATACTGGCTTCGAGCTCTGCTTTGCGCCTTGGCAATGAATGTATACGTTTGTACCTTCTTTTTTGTGCTATTTTTCTCATGATGTTTTAGGATATTGTAACTGTCAAACGTAACGTGCTGAAGTATGGCAATCAGGACAGCACTTTTCCAAGCACCCGGGAAGCCAAGTTTGCAAATACAATGGCAGAAGCAGTTGAAGCTGGTGATCAGGACATGTTCACGGCTGCTGTCGGAGATTACGACTCCATGACCAGGCTGGATAACTGGAAAACAGCCATCTTACTCAAGATTAAGCGAAATCTTGAGCAGCCTGGCCAAGATTCTGGCTTTGGTGGACTTGTCTAGAATAGTCATATGTCTGTTTATATTTTAATCGATTTGATTCGTCGGAACACCCAAAAATAGAATTTGACCACGCATCTGCTACCAGTACATGGGTCTCCTTGCAGCTCTGCTTCTGCGTGTCCTACACTTTTGTTACGCACTCTCCTCTCTCGTCCACTCGTTCTGGCGTCGTCAGACCCGTCCATCTCCGCAGCTGCTGTGTGCCCCGCGTCGACGTCTTCCCGAGAACCTCGCTCTCGTTTTTGTGGGAGACACGAATATACCTCGCCATGTGATAGAAAAAACCATTCTTCAGAGCTGTTTGAACGCTGTGGAATGGTGTCGAACCTTAGGAATATCGAAACTGACTATCTATGAGGAGCACGGTATGGATCGTCTCAATTGGAGTTGGGGACGTCGCCTACTTTCTCTTTAGGTTTGGCCCTAGAACTAGGACCTCAAATCCGCGACAGAACATCAGACCAAGGTCTCGGAATGTTCTCAAACAATACTGATAACGAATACCAGCCCTTGACACCACCAGAATCGGTTTATTCGAGCTCGTGCCAGTTTTCTCCCTGCCATAGTATAAGCGACCTGTTGGCTCCTAGAGCTCCTCTTCCTTGTAGCGACCATCAAATTATCCGGACAAGTCATCGCGGTATTTTTCCAACACAGTTGGAGTCCTGATCGACCTGACGCGGTCATCCAGCACTACAACCCATCTCTTTATGCCTCCTTTCGTCCAACTCCTCTAAGGCTAAAATAGCGAATCTGGCCCGGTCTCTGTATCTTGACATCAAGCACAAACCAAGGAAGGCCGAGCAAAGAGCTACAGTAGCCGACAATTTTGCCTTGACGGTAGGCGCAGTGAATACTTTGCTTGAGAGTATGTTCTGCCTCGCATTCCACTTGTCCTGCTGACCATCTTAGCTAATGACGATGGGTTTTCTTCACCGGACTTCATGATTATTCATCCCATTAATCCTACATATAATCGGACTCCATTCGAGCTCCATGGCTTTCCTCCTTGGCATATACGATTGACAGAGATATAGTGGGTGACGAGCTTTCTCTGATGTCTAATATCAATCATAGTTCCGCTATCTTCAGCTTCAACCAGAGTCAAAACAGGCCACAAGGCTGGCAGCATTGGCTGGGAAGCCGCTTGACGTATACTCCGACTCCATCAGTCTTGGACGAGATTAGTTTCAGAGAGGCGTTGGATGAATTTGCTGTGGCAGAAATGCGCTTCGGGAAGTAACAAAACAGATGCAGGACAGGATCTTTCGCTAGCCGCATCTTTCGAGAGCGCTTGTTGCAGTTGCAGAAAAGCACACCACCATTGGCATTGTCTGGCTGCATTTTCTTTCGTACTGCCATGTTCAGTATCTTCGCCGTGCGATTACTGAATGCGTTAGTCAAGGCTATTGTATGCTATCTTTTTCTGTCACATGTATGAACACAGAGGTCCCACAAACTGAATCATCAGCTGGCCTACAGGACCTCGGCAATGATTCAATATTGATGTCCGATCTGTCGAAGCGAAGATATCGTATTAATAAGTGACTTGCTTGGATGGCGCTCAGAGACACCTTTGTTCCCTCACTCACGTCCGCGCCTCCATGCATATGCCCGAGCCAGCGCCGCTGCTCTTAGGTCTATCCCGTAGTTCTTCTAGTTCTCCACGTCGTGTCTCGACGGATCCAATGCGTCGAATTGACAAGGAGTCGCTGCGATCTCACATGAAAAAGAGAATTATTGTTTGCTGTGATGGGTAGGTTCCCGCACACCCTCAAATACTTCGAGTTGACCCTCTCACATAGCACATGGCAAGACGGAATGTCGGAGCACCGTTCTAACGTCCTTGCAAGTCATGGTCGTTATATGCTTTCATCCTGATTATCATGAGTTTTCTGATCTGTACAGCGCTTGGCAAGAGCTATAAATCACGAAGATCAGCGCCAGGATACTTCGGACCCTGATATCTCCGACAAGTTTAACAAGTTTCCCACCCAACAAGTCGTCTTTTACCAGTCCGGGATCGGAACTGAGAACAATCCGTGGTCAGAATACGTAGATGGTATGGTTACATCTAAGTTTCGTCAGAATTTTCACGCTCTTCATCGTCAGGTGCTACCGGGGCTTCTCTAGGTAGATCAATGTGTACTGATTGATTTGTCGCTAACGGTCCAAATTTAGCTGGCAAAGTTGAAGAGGCATATGCGTTTATTGCCCAGTATGTATTTTATTCCATGGTTTAGCTGGTTGTTGATCCGCGAAAAAGTAACTACTGTCCTGGTGATGACGTGAGTTGCATTATCCCTTTAATGCGTCTCCGTGGCTAGGTCTTAGAGTTCTAGATCTATCTTTTTGGGTTTTCGAGGGTAAGTCATTGCATCAGGTGGCAAGGGCGCTCGTGATACCTTCTCAGGGTGCTTACACTGCCCGAATGGTGGCCATGCTTGTTGTACGCGCTTCTCGTTAGTCAGTCATCCAGATGCTCTGGTTGATCTCTGCTGCTAGGGAGAAATCGGCGTTTTAGATCGACAGGATATGGATTGTTTCAGCGAGATTTTCATCAATTTTCAAAGGCGGGGAACAGAAAATGACCCAGAAGGTTGCTTTCGCGTTTGAGCCTTCCTCAACTGCTCTGAACTAACTACATCCAGAACTCGAGCTCATTGAGATGAGTTTGGCTCCTTGGCTAGACCCAAAATCCAAAGGCAAGCAACGTATCAATATTGGTAAGGACGGATTTAGCATCAGGTACATTTGCTTTTTTGTGGGATCGTCTCTGCTTCTGATATCTCCATGCAGGTGCGTTGGAGTGTGGGACACCGTTGGTGCACTTGGTCTTCCAGACGAACTTGTCACCAAGAATCCAAAGATCAAACTTTTCGGCTTTAGAGATCCTGGAAAACTCGGAGCTCACATACGTTTTGCATTCCAAGCCCTTGCATTGAACGAGAGGAGGGTAGATTTTGTTAGTGTGGCCAAAATTGGGGTGTCTAGAGCTCATATATATTGTAGAACTGCAACAAATTTAAGCAGACGAGTGTTGGACGCAAGAAAGGGCAGGTCCTGAAGCAGGTACGTACTTTCCTGCAGAAGCAAGCTGCTCAATGTAAATTTCATTAGTGTTGGTTTGCGGGTAAGGAAGAACCGTTTCTCTTCGATCAGCATGGACATCTGACAGGCTTCAACTGTACAGGCTGTCACTCAGATGTGGGTCATTTCCATCCGTTGTTATATCGTTATTGACATTGACTTCGCTCTAGGTTGGTGGAGGATACAAGAATCATGATCTCTCCGATATTGCCTTGTACTGGATGGCTGTGAGTCAATAATGTCAATCATGAGCTAGGATCTCGAATTTGGTAGGCAAACGTTGAAACCATGCTCGGGTTGGATCTCAAGTATTTGGAAAATCATCTTGAACCGGTGGCAAAATGGGGGGAACAAGAACCTCATGAGTAAGTCAAGGCGTGCTTAACAGAATGCTGACTCTGAAATGACGCACCTAGTTCTATCAGTGGCATATTCGTCCTTTCCAAAACCATCAAACGAGATATTCCTGACAAACCGAATAAACATACAAATGAGACTATACACCCTTCCGTGATGCAGCGACTAAGTTCGTACCCAGACTTGCAGTCTGTCGTCAAGGCATATCCAGAACTTGTCTGCGAATTACAACCACTCGAACGACAATTTAAGGTGTGTTGGGAAACCAAATATAACCCCGAGTCATCTGGAGCTCAGGAATATGCTGCCCAATTGGCTAAAGATCATGTACGAGATTCTGGAATCTGGGGTGTTGGATCGAGGATTAGTCGATTCTTCACAATAAAAGAGACTCGCATCTGGTACAAAAATTCCAAGCCCTTCAAAGAGACAGACAGGGTGGAAGATATGGTTGTGAGCACGGGTCTCCCACCCGCCGAGACCTGCCTGCCTATTCCATGAATCTCATTTGATACCTAAGCTATTGTAATTACTACTATTATGTTTGTATATCAATCATACACGGACCACACTAATTGAATCTAACCACGTACTCTTATGAACTTTCGAATACACGTGAAGTATCCATTCATGGCATGCTCCACCAAAAAGAAAATCGTGATTAGGTAATTACTCATTAAGCAACAGATCCAGTGGTTGTCTCCCGTTATACCATTTGATATCCTTTTTCCGTAAAGGGGGTTAGCATCCATGACTGGACCAATGGAAATATCCTCCAAGAAGCCTGTTACCAGGTTTCGGCAAGTTATTGAAGTCAAAAAACTGGCAAGTAGGTATCATTCTCCTGGGTTCCTAAACTCAACTCAGGATAGGAATCACGAGATCCAAGGTTCCTATCAACTGCTGGAGAGTTTAGAGCTGAAATTTTCCAGCAAAACTATCAATTTCTGACCGAAGCACATGGAAATGAGCTTGAGGTGTTGAGAGGAAGCCTTCAGCGAGCGAGGAAGATGCTGAGCAGTGCCCCGCGACATCTTCGAGACAGCTATGAGGCAGAAGTGCAACGTTTGGAATTGGCAGTCAAGAGGGCAGAAAGTGTGGTGAATAAGGAACGGATGGACAGAATACAGAGGGGAGCACTGTCAAAGGTCTCTAAAATGGAGAAGGAGAAACAGAGACAAGGGAAGGGTAAATGGTTCTTGAAGAAACGTGAGCTCTTCGAATATCCACAATGGCCAAATTCTCAATTCCATTTCAGCGGAGAAACGCGAGCTAGTGACTCGTGCGAGATATGATGCACTTGCAGTCGAAGGAGGCAAGAGGGCAATCAAGAAAGCCATTGAAAAGAAACGGAAGAAAATAAACCAAAGGGAAAAAAGGTCTCGACCGTTCCCAAAAACCAGTATGGCACAGGAGGATTCGAGGAAACGCAAGGCTGATGGGGCAGATGATGTACGCAAGCGGCGGAAGGTCGGATAGATTTTTTTTACCCTATCCGGCTAATCTACGTCGTGAGATTTATAGTTTTGTGATCGTAAACATGAATAATTTCTCTTCCCCCATCTTCAACCATCCTTGTTGTTGTTGAGTTCATTAGCTATGAGCTCTTCGCGGCCTGAGACCTCACCCATCCAGAATAGTCATGATGATACCGAATTGAGTGACATCTATCGAGGTCAGCCGCCTTCGTCGCGCCACTCTATACCCACTAGCATCCGGCCCTCTAAATCATCTTCTTCCTCTTCCTCTTCCTC
>Ga0153986_1000644_pt1 | contig 10065 bp, 8 predicted proteins | sample TSGA070MetaG_FD_104724 | JGI IMG/M metagenome (GOLD analysis project Ga0153986, IMG submission 104724) | Attine ant fungus gardens microbial communities from Georgia, USA - TSGA070 MetaG | ecosystem: Host-associated > Fungi > Mycelium > Unclassified | place: USA: Georgia, Alexander Wildlife... | reverse complement strand
GGAGGTGAGGAGAGAATACAAGGTTGCCTTGAGTTTCTAGTACAGTTAGATCTGGTTAGGGGCTCTGAGCCGTAATATTTAGAGTCTTAATAGATAGTTCTGCCAACGAACAGATTGACTAGGTGTTATAAACCAACACCTAAGGACTATTGACTAGTCACCACAACTAAGTCAATATTAATTTTCTTTTCTAATTTCTTTTATTTTATTTTTACTATTCTAAAAATAGTACAAGACAAGGCCAAGCATAAGGCAAGATGACTCAACTATAATGCAATGGTGACTCAGATGGACAAACATCAGTAAATAGAGTTGCATGTATTTAAGTAGAGAATAATCTAATAGGAACTCTAACAAGTTCTCCTTGTTAACTTAGACATTGAGTAGAACTGTGAGGCATCACACTAAGCAATCCTTACCTTCAGAAGGATGAGAAGTGGAGGTGGGGAGACAAGCAGGAAAAGGCCTTTGAGCAGTTAAAACAAATTTTCACCACTAGACCTGTACTAGCAACCCCTGACTTGGATAAGGAGTTCAGAGTAGAAGCAGACACTTCAAACTTTGCAACAGGAGGGGTGTTGTCTATAAAATATGAAGATAATTTGTGGTGACTAGTGTCATTGTCACAAAAAAGTGACTACTGAATGAGAATAGGAAGTATAACAAAATACTTGTTCAAAGAACTACATAAATAGCTGGACCCACATTACCAAGTAGTCTTGTTAATGCCACCCTTTTGGTGTAGTGGTAAACCATACAGAACACTGCCACTGGTCCTGGCACAACTGTGACAGATGTGATTGGTGAGTGGATGCTGTTGCTAATATCACTGGAGTATATTCACAAGAACATCTTATTATATAAGTACTTTTCCATCTCCAGGATCCTCATCCTGTTCTCTGAAGATTTTCCTTGGGTTCTTGCCCAGTTGTTCTTACAGTCAAGTTCTTCCTGAACACCCACCTAGGGTTAGGCATTGAGCACTCCATGCTTAAGTCCTTACAGTAAAACTATGTGATGATAGAATGATGCTGCATGGAATAATAGTATGTGCTTGCAATGGCCCATTTCAACACATACAATTATCATCCCCCTGTATCTTCCTTATCTTTTCTCTCTCTTCCCCTTTTTCCACCCATATCTAAGTAGACTTGTCTACCACAGACTGCAGCCAAGCACCATGTAATAAATCCTTGATTCATAAAAAATCTATGTAGAGTACTTCTATAGACCAAGCATTGCATTAAAAGAAATTGCTGAGGCTGAGTTCAAATAATAACACACAATCCGGTTTTGAATTCTGAACAAGCCCACCCTCTTTTGACCTGTAGATGGTCATGTCCATTGATAATGTTGCCTCTACTTTTCTAACTTCAAATCTATCCCAACCTGCTGCCACAGCTGCAAGCGTGGGGAACACCACAGAATTCCTCCTCAGATTTCCTCCATTTCCAAATGTTCCTCCAGGTGTCGAGATCATCTCATTCTGTGACTTCAAAGAGAAAGGTATTAGGGTTCAACCCGGAGGTGAAGACAATGAAACAGAAATGGACGCTCTGGGCGTGCCAACCGTTGCGTTAGGCAGCCCACATTCAACTGATTGGTGTAAGACGGAAACTAAAAGGGTTAGATTCAATGGCAATCGGGGACCTCGAAAGAAGAGGAAGAGGAGGACCGGTGGAGGCCCTAGTACAGGACCAACATCAGCAGATTGGGAAGAGTACTGGGAGGAGAGAGAAGCATCATATCGTGTGCACCAGAGTTACGATCCGTGGGTGAACTGAACTATCAACGATGATCATCCTTAATTTTATGAATTTCCAGGCTTTCTTCTGCATACGAACTGCTCTGTCAAGGCGCGTACGATTTTAAAAGCCTCCGACCGTGGCCATTGGCACAAAAACAATCTGGCCCAGTGTTTATTTGGGGAGAGGTTTGTGCTTTTCCGCATGGATTGCGTTATCGCTTATCTTGCATCAGTTCCTTCGCTTTGTTGGTGTTCCCTTGGCATCTGATGCAAACGCTGCTGTAAAATCTGCAGAACCCCCAACCCAGAAAGGAAACAACGATGATTCAGAATCTGACATGGATACATATGAAGATGATGATCCACAGGGCGGAATCATAGATTCAAAAACCCTTGCTTCGATGGAGTCTTCCATGAAAGGTCAAGCCAGAGGCGAAGAATTTCTCAGGGATCCTGCACTCCTGCTCAAAGTTTTCTTCTCTTCTTATGCTCGAGATCGCGGCATTATCTGGTATGTTTGATATGTTCCTGTATCGTAACTGGTTTTTCTAGATATGAATCTGATAGGACTGATGCAAACCTCACTGGCGCGCCGATCCTCGTTCGCTTTTTCCTCAAATTTTTGGTTGATAATCACATACTTCCAAAACATGAGGAAAACGCAATTAAGCACGAATCAACGCGCCGCATAATTGAATTGGCGTTAAAAGAACTACCGCTTACATCAAAACTTGCCAAAGTCTGGCCAGACGATTTCCACGGAGCGTGCAAAGTGAACTGGGGTACAAAGGCAGATGTGTATGTCTACAGAGGTGTTCCTCCAGAAGAAGATTTTGGTGCAGAAATAGATGTTGAACCGACCGCAGAGGTGACTGTTTCGGGCTGGGGTAGTTTGACCGATGCAACAGATACTCCGGCAAGTGGAAATGACGGAAATCCTTGGAATACAAGTTCCTGGAATGAAGATACTGAGGGTTTGAGCTCTACAATGGTAAATGTTAATCTGAAAGAGGATGGAGAGGTTGAAGTCGACTCGGAAGTCCCTATCACTGGTGCAGACGACATGCTGGAAGCCGAGAATGACTGGGATTTTTTCCAACCGCTCAGTTTCTTTCCCTTTCTTGGCCCTACTGCGCTTCCACTCACACATACGACTGGGATCATCGAGTCTTCCGTGCGCAGGATAAAAACTGTTATTCCTCCTTCAACGAACATAATCAAGTCTCCCATCACCATAGGTCCGAGTGCCGATGCGGTTGAAGGAACTCTCAAGAGGACATTCGGTATCATTGTCTTCGAACCATGGGTGGATTGGAACAAAGGAGAAGAATCACACCTCTCCATGCCCAGGATCTTAGACTCGTCTCGTGGCCTGGTCAAGGTGGAGAGTGCAGAGGACAAAAAATTCACTTCAGCCTCTGTGCCTAGTGCCTTACCACCATTTGACCCATACAAAGATCATATCAGTGTCATCATTGACCCTGCCTATATTGACCTCTTTTCCGTTGGAATGGGGTGTTTGTGTACGTGGGTACAACTGGCTCGTATTGAAGACTTAGAGCCGCAAGACCCTAACAAGAAAAAGAAAAAGAATATGAAGACAGAGAGGCTATGGTACGTTGAAGAGGCGCTGAGGGTGATACCAAGCTACTACACGTACCTGGGGTGAAAAGCTCATGTCAAATTCGAGAATCTTCCCTTCGCTTTATGTTCTGCTCCAAGATTCAAATGTTATCGCATTAGAGCTATCATGCTGTCAATTGTTACATGTTCTTGCATACTTGTAACATGCTTCTGTGTACTGATATCACTTATTCTGCGATCCTAAATTGATCAGTCCAATCTACATGCGTCAATCAGCTTCTGACAACACCTCATCATTCTCATTGTGGGGTTGCCAGATTAGTGTTCTCTTCGACCTTTTCCACATTGGTGCTCTTGAATTGATATCCTCTATGTAGATCTCTACTTGCATTTCCTTCAACCAATCCCCATGCCCACTCTTCATCCACACATGAGAAAGCTCTGAACTAAGGACAACTCGTTGGATAGCATTCCCTTGGCCTGCTAGCCCAGGCAGTAACACCAGTAGGTTCTGAGCATCAGTCTTGTCCAGCGATCTGAATATCATTGTGTGCAGCTCGGGGAACACAAGAGGTGGTTGTATTGGTAGACTTCCATCTTCTGCAAATGGCAACAGTATACTGGCGATAGCAGGTAAATCAGAAACACCAGTGTCAAAAACAATTTCTTGAGTTTGCTGACACACATGAGCGAGGAATGGGTGTAGGGCAGTGGAAACATCGCAGTTGTCGACGAATTGAAGGGTATGTAACTTTGTTAGTATTTCGGGCTCGCGGTATTCGATATCGACAGGCGGATCATATAAACTTGTGCCACAAACATTCTGTAATGTGAGCACCTCAACAGCGGGACATGAAATTGTAGCAAAAACCCGCATCACTTCATAATCGCTCCCATATTGACCAGTAATACCGAGGTAACGGAGCTTAGTCATGATGATGCGAGACGGAGAAATGTCCGCAACATCTCCTATAAGTTCCCAGAACTCGGTGAGGATGGTGAGCGCGGTGAGATTCGGAATGGTAAGGAGTGCGTGGATTTCTGAGGGTGTAAGTTCGAGATCATTGAATGCACTACGAAAATGCAAAGTTGTTATTGTTTCGAGGTGGACTGGACGCATGAAATATACAGCTCCGTTATCAAGTTCCAAAGAATGTAAACTCGGAGAACCACCAGAAAAAATGCTGAAAGGACCTTGACCTGTGGAAGCAGGTGATGGTCCAGAAGAATCTTCTTCCCGATTGGACCCGGTAGGGGCTTCCTCGACACAAAGGTATTCAAGAAGGGGAACATGTGTCTTGCGTAGATACGAGCTTATGATTGGCATAAGGGGTTGTGCACACCGAAGGTACAAAGATTTCCATCGCGAAGAGTGTTCACAGATAATCTGAAAACCTTCATCGTCTTTCGAGTACAGCTCGAGAACAAGGTCTAGAGGGCTCTTCCCTGAGCGCACGATGTATGTCATGACTTTCTGTAGTGCAATGTAACTGTGGCGATACCCAAACGGCGAGTGGTACGCGATACTAGACCAAAGTACAGGTGAGGCAAGGCATAAGTTACGCCATGAACGCGAAACGTGTGAGAGGCGGATAGTGGTGCGAGTGTCGCTGATGTTATTAATGAAGCATGCAAATTTGAAGATCATAAGGAGAAGCTCCGGGGGCAAAGTATATATCGGAGAGGGCATTGAGATCTGGAAGAGTAAAATGAGAAAAGGTAGCTGAGAAAAGCCAAAATGCTCACTCGGAAGGTTGTTTTCACAGAACAGAGGGATAAAAAGGTGCATGGGGTAAATGTTCAGCACATTCCCAGGCACACATTGAACCCCAGATTGCGCTGATGTCGGATAAATGTTGTCAAATTCATTGTATTGTAACGAGTGGGAAGTGCGACAGGGAGTAACAGAAAAATCACCGACAGATGTATATTACGATGTCCGCTCTATGATACCGCAACCTAAGCACCAGGAATCAGTGTACAAGGTAGCGACCTGGCCTGGGGAGACAGATTTGTTGGGTTTATCGAGATCTATTTTGATCTGACCGCTGCTGGGAAGTCTGTTTTCCCATTTGGTAAGGTTATTCTCGATAAGAAGAAGACTGACGCACCTGTACACCGTGCAAGCCTCATGCTCCATGCGATAACGATGTTTAACATTAGCACGAAAACCAGACATAGAATCAAGTTCCGCCGGCGGAGAATCCTTCCATATCCAGTAAAATCCAGACACATGGAGAGTCACGCAGTTCAATATGGGGTTATCAGTTCCAGGGACGACGTGGATAGTGTTGGAGGCGAGATTTTTCCCCGAAACAAACAATTTTTCCGGGAAACCTGGTATACGTGCGCCCTCTCCGATTGTAAAATTCCATATACCATTATGTTGTGCAACGACCTTTCCCGTAGTTTCATCAACCATTGGGCCTGGATTAGAAGACAGATAGGAAGCTGAGAGAAGTTGGAAACACTCCGGTACATATATAGATTAGAATTCACCAAGGAAATGACTGAATCTTGATTTTTCACCAACGAAGCATATTCCCATGCTCTCATCTCGTTCTGCGTTATGCAATTGATACTTTTTCGCTAAATCTCGGACTGATCGTTTATCCAGGTAACCTAATGGAAAAAGAGTTCGTTGCAAGCTTGACTCCAAGATTGATGATAGGTAATACGACTGGTCTTTGTGCCGATGTGACGCGCAGTGAAGCTGCGGCCGATCTAGACCCCCTGGGGTTTTTACCCAGTTCTTGATAGCGTAGTGACCTGTTGCAAGCCATGTTTTCCCCGATGACGTCAACGGAAGATGGTTCAGCAAAGCACCAAATTTGATTTCCCTGTATAAAATTAGCTATAGTGAAAAGACGGATTCTTAAATTGACCTGTTGCACCATACATCAGGATTTGGAGTAGCTCCTGTTCCCCAGAGATGTAACGCAGGCTGAAAAACATTATTCCAGAACTCTTTTGTGAGGTCAATCTAAGAAATAAACTTAGCACAAGCTTTCAGACTTTAAGACATGCTTTCCATTTTACAGGGGATGTCCATCTGTCGGCAGACCCTCTGAACATCCTCCCAGTCTTTCTCCCACTCGCAACTGCCTCGGTCTGATCCCGTCTCATCGCGAATATCCCAGTTCCTCATAAATATTGCGGAAAGATCATAATCCTGCTAATAATCGAACACTAGGGAAGGAATGATTTGAGCCGACACACTTTTTCTGCCAGAAGGCAGGCTGTTACGGATGAGTCGACACCTCCAGACATGCTGACTACGACTGGAGAGAACATGAGGAGGTATCCAAGACAAATGACAGTAATACAACCTTTATCTCCTTTCCGGGGACTATGATATTGGGTATAGTTGCGGGTCCAGCGACGAAGTGATGTTGTCATATTGCGCATCTGGAAGATACAATGTAGAGGTAAAACGCGTGACGCATTGGCTTTGGATTCAGGGATGAAGCCAAATATCGCGGTTTGATTATTTTCTCAGGCTGAATGTTCTCTATTGCTCTCTCTATTCGGAATGCCCCCTCCCGCGAGAAAGAGTAGCATTGGTATTGTCCGACGGGGTATGCAGAAGGCTCATATCCCATATAGAGGGGATAACCCAGAGGTTGGCAAGAAGACTGGAATTGCCGTTGCTCACGTTCGGCGTACGTCCGACGGTTTCGAGCCGTTTGATCAAATTATACAACAGGCCGACAAACGAACACCACCTAAACCAAAGAAGAGGAAGAAGTCTGTGCCAACAGTGCAACAATCAGAAGTTGATGACGAAGATGGCGAAATGTCTATGGATATAGTCAATAGTATGTACCCATCGTTCTTCATAGTCATCAACGTACTGATCTCAACCTACTTGAGCTCCAATGCGATACTTGTCTAACGCACAAATTCCATCTTCTCCTACTCTCAGGAATACTAGTGGATCTTTGCGGCCGGTTGCCCGAAGTTCGGAAGTCCACTTTGACGACATCCCTTCACCACGACAACGTACATCAATATCCAGTTCTGCTAAAGCCCAGCTTTCTGGTTTATCGAATACTTTTACTGCCTCACACTCTGATACGGACTCAGATAATGAATTATCAGATCACGGCAGCAACTTTGACGTCAGCAGAGCGACAGATCTCAATGGCGACTTAGGTTTTCAAGACTCTCCACCTCGAACACCATCACCAGTACTTCAAGGCAGCTCACCTAGGCGTAGAAGCTTCACTCAGATTGATCAGGACTTCAATAATCAGGAAGAGGAGGAGGAACACCGGACAGAAGAACAGGAGTCAGAGCAACCAGACGAACCACCGAAAATAGTTAAGGGGAAACGAAAGATTCGTCTGAAGGATATGGAAGACGAGGACGAGGACTTGGAGGTGGAGGAGGAAGTAGCACAAGGCCTACATGACCTTGAAAACGAGCGGTCAGAGGAAGAAGAGCAGACACCTCCACCCCCTCCGAAGAAGAAACAACGCATCATTGAGGAACAAGAAAAGTCAAGGAAAGATGAGACAAAGAAGAAAAAGAAGGAAAACAGCATTCCAGTTCATCTCACAATCACAGGATCCCCTCGGAACGGAGTGCGACGTAGTAAACGCGAACGCTACAAACCTCTAGAGTGGTGGCGAGGTGAAAAGGTTGTATACGGCCGGACACAATCCTCCGGTCCTATCCTCGTCCCGACGATCAAGGAGATACTTCGAATACCAGCCCAGAAGCCACTGCCGCTCGGCCATAAAAGACGTGGATACAGTCGTGCGCGAAGTAAAACCGCAGACGAGAAGCTTACAATGGCAGTATATAATCCCGAAGAAGGATGGGATGATACAACCGATCCTTTTGGTGAAGTCTATGACTTGGACAAGCAAGCCTTGGTCGTGCGACGTATGTGTATTCTGCCTTGTCCTGTACGTGCTAAAGTTCGGTTCTCAGGATTGGCCTGGACGACAAAGCGGTTGTCCTTAGTCAAGGCCGCTAATAGCGACTGGCTTTTCGAGAAGGTCTTTGGTGACTCTGATTTTGTTGCGGCTGGCCAACTCTTGATACCCCCCGAATGCCGCAAACCAACAAAGGCAACGAAAGACAATACATATGTGAAGCCCATTGTTTCAATATTGGGAACTTTCTTACTAATCTTTGAGCAAGATTTTCTACGTAATCGAGGGAGCCGTGAACTTCAAAGTTCATGAGGTCAGTAAAGTAGTAGCAACGGGCGGGATGTTCATAGCTCCTCGAGGTGCTTGCTCTGTACCCTACCTTCAACTTTCATTGATCGCAGCCTAGGCAACACGTACTTCATCGAAAATATCTCTACACGAGCAGCTAAGCTTTTTTTCACCCAAGCACGTAAAGTTCCTAAGGATGATATGCTATCTGGAAATTCGACACAGCAACGAAAAGAGAAGAAAAGATCATTGGATGAAGTGAGGACATCAAGCCCAAGAAGCCGGAGCTCAGCTACAACTGGCGGTAGGTCAACGCAGAGTTTACCTCCACAGACGTCACAGACACGACCATTGAAAGCCAGGAAGAGGGCTCCTTCGGCGAAGGCGTTATCCTAGATGTATCAGTGTTTCAAGGCCTTTCTTTCGTCTCATCAATTTTCTTATCCTTCTTTCCTTATGTCCTCATGGAATTTAGCATATAAAGTCTATGCGACCTGAAAGAATTAATGCGGTTATGTTGATGGCAATACATCTGCAAAGATCACCTATCTGTACCACCACGTAGGAGTCAAGTTCCATGCAGAATTCTTGTCTAGATCTCACTTACACTGAGTCAGGGAGAGGTCTAACAGAAACCTACTGTTGATGATAGACCATTGAAAAACCCCCTGAAGAAAAATATGAGGATGAGTTCCTGCTGTATCATCCATGCAATGAGTATACATAAATTCTATCTTTTTTAACCTGTGATTATTGCTATACAACACCTTTAGACATATTGCTATCCCACCTGGCTCATACCTTTTTCCTTTGGCTACATGCCTTCTGTAGATTATAGAAATTCTAGATCAAAACTTACAATCCTTCACTCAGAGTACCTCCAAAGCTAAATCTAATTAAACAGGGTCAGCAAGCATAGTGTAGTGGTATGTACACTGCCTGACTCACCTAGATAGGAGTTAGAAGAATGGGCACTTAGTGTAAGGGAAAACCCTCTAAAATCCAAAGATCCTCTCAAAAGTCTCCAAGAGTTATCTCCAATGAGCTCTGATGACTTCTAGTGGACTCCAAGTCATCTCTAGAGCTTCACTAACAACCTCCAAAGGTGCTAACTCTGGAGTTAAATGTAGTGACTGACTCCTGAGCTGGAATGAAGCCACTGCTCTCTTATCAGCATAGACAAAGAGAACTGAACAAGAGTTCTCACTGGATTTCTCTCTACTTATATACAAACATTTCTATTTACTAACATTTGTACATACATATGCTCGTCACATCAGTATTGAGTCATCTTTTTGTTGTCGCATGGCTTTGAGTTTTAATCCTGAAAATAAATGAAAATAAAATGAAAAGGAAAATAAATATTGACTTAGCTGTGGTGGCTAGTTGACCCTCAGAGAGGCAGTTCATGACACTAAAGTCATAGAGAAAACCTCCTCCATGTAACGTCAGCCAACTCCTGAGCCGGAATTAAGCCAACTGCTCTAAGTCAGCATTGACAAAGAGAACTCGATAAGAGTTCTCGCTAGATTCCTCTCTACTTATATACAAACATTTCTATTT
>Ga0153986_1000643_pt1 | contig 10075 bp, 16 predicted proteins | sample TSGA070MetaG_FD_104724 | JGI IMG/M metagenome (GOLD analysis project Ga0153986, IMG submission 104724) | Attine ant fungus gardens microbial communities from Georgia, USA - TSGA070 MetaG | ecosystem: Host-associated > Fungi > Mycelium > Unclassified | place: USA: Georgia, Alexander Wildlife... | reverse complement strand
TGGGTGTTGACAACACACATGGAGAAAGAGAGAGAAAGAGAAGCTGCCAGATAGATTTGTGCTTGGATTAAACTCTCCACTTGACTCACGTCGCAGTCATTTCCACCTTCAAATGTGAGCTTGAAAGAGGAGTAGGGTGAGATTTTAGCACTAATCTCTTTAGCATCTTTCCATCAACGCTATCAGGTAAAGCATCGGTGGCATTAGCAGTTTGCTGAGGGCACTAGGCTCCAAAGGATTGATCTCTTCTTAATGAGGATGTCTATGTCCAGAAAAGTCGAAGGCTGAAGCCAAGGGCTAGTCATTCATGGTATCCTCCAGCGTGACTGAATTTTTCAACTCTTTTTTATTTCTTACTTTCCAGCGAGCTTATACCTTGTTGCTACCGATGATAGTGGTTTATATCAAGAGGTATGAGGTTGTACATCGAAGTGAATCTCCGGCATTGTAACGATGCTACCGAGTCTACTTTCACCAAAGCTGCCAATGCCAATAAACACTCCAGTCAGCTATGATTGAGTGCATGGTAGGACTCACTTCTGAAATGCTATCTTTGCCACCCGGAGGTTCCCTGACCCTGTGAAAGATGGTTTGTGCGGTAGTGGCAGAACGGAAGACACAAACCTTCGCGAAGGTCTATATTCTTCCCGTTCTTCGGAATCGAAGATACCCTTGATCGAATCTTTGCCGCCAGGGGCGTCGCGAACGCGCCTGTTGTGAAGTTTAGGGAATGAGCCATTCCCACGAAGTAGCAGGTTACACACCGGGAGGGCTTGTATTCAGGGTCTTGTGTTTCTGCAGCCGCGCTGTCTTGAGGCTGCTTCTGGGAGACTGTTGGAGGGAGGGACAGATAAACCAGGTAGACTTACCCCGGTGGATTTATTTTCTGCAGTTGGCACTAGGGTTCAATAAATGGCCATGACCACGCAAATGTAGGACATCAACCTTGGACGAGTGCGCTCTTATCAGCTGCTTCAGCGGCGTTGGAAGCAGCAGCGAAATTTCCAAATTCCGCGTAACCTATAGAGTCGCCATCAAAGATATGTCGGTAAATGAGCCAAACTATGCTTGCGTGGGAGCTTGGCAATAGTTGCGAAATTGGTATCGACGGTTACATCCGTGTACCTGTGGCCGACGTTCAGTATCGTAATTTCTGTCTGTGATGGAAAAACGCTCCTGAGGAATTCGATCAGGCTGCGTTTGGTGAATACAATCTTGGTGGTGTCCCAGTCGAGAAGGCCTAGGATAAGATAAACTGATGCTGAAGGATGGATTCAGCTGGGGTGCACATGCCGAGACTGGAGGGCCATGTCTTCTCGTCCGACATGTCAATGACATCTGAGGGGGTGAACCTTGGGGACGGTCAGACGATGCGTGTGGCCGACGAGCACGCTCACGCTGAGGACATTGGGGTAGATGGACAATGTTCCACGTGATCCGCGCTATGCTGTCCCACATCAGGCTTGTTCGCCGGGCCACACGCAGTCTCTCCACGACTGCAGGGTCCTTGCCATCTTCTCGATATACAGACCCACAGAAAACAAAGCATCCAGCTGTATCTACCACCCCGAGAAACCTGACCCCGGAACAGCGAGCCACATTGCAGACTGTGATCCGGGTCGACCAGGCTGGCGAGGTGGCCGCAAACTGGATATACATGGGCCAACACGCTGTTCTTGGCCGAGAGCCCAAGATGGGTGCGCTTCTGCAGGAAAGTGATTATTGTGTCTGTGCTGCTTGCTGTGCTCATCGGAACACAGGAAATGTGGGCCCAGGAGAAGAAACATCTGTGTGTGATGAACAAATTACAGGTGCAGCACCGGGCACGGCCAACGCTGCTCACGAATGTAGCTCAGGTAGCTGGGTTTGGTTTCGGTGCCGTCACAGCACTCATGGGCCCAGAGGCTGCGATGGCCTGCACCGAGGCTGTCGAGACGGTGATAGGCGAACACTACAACGAGTAAGCCTCCAGTCAGTTCTACCCCATAACTCATACGTATGTTATCATCAGCCAACTCAGGGAGATGGAGTCATTTCCAGATGACCATCCAAGCATACCGTTACTTCGAGAGGTGATCAAAGAATTTCGGGATGATGAATTGGAACATCTGGACATTGCAACACAAAATTTTTCGCAGAGAGCACCTGCCCATGCCCTTCTCAGCAGCTGCATCGGTGCAGCTTGTACGGTTGGAATAGAGCTCTGCAAGCGAGTCTGAAGAAAATGTGCATGGTTTCAGACCAAAAAGCGATATTATATTCCGAATGGTTTAGACATATCACGCAGTGACCAACGTTGTAGAGTCTATAGGTTGACCTCGACGTTTTCCTACCCAGTCCCAGCGATCCTGTGCAACTGGATGAATGACATGGATTTGGCCTCGAGCTGGTCACCAACCTGATACTTGTCCGCGAAATAATAGATTGCGAGTGGTACTCCAATGAAGCCGAGAAGTGCTGTACGCACTGTGGGTGTACTCCATCTGAATCTCATGTAGGCCGTTTCGCGCTAGCAGAGCATTGGTGGGGAGTTCAGAGATGACCAGAAACTCACAAATGTATTAAACCGCTCGATGGCAGGATCTTCCTGTGCAAACAGATGAGCCTTGTTCCATAGGTTTATGTGAGGCAAAAAAAACCTTGACAGGTCCTGCAGGCTGCACAGTGAGCAGCATGATTGAGAGAACAAGGATGTGTACTCGCCGTGTCCCATGGTGATCAAGAAGATGTTCTTTGTTTGTTCCATGTTTACAGCCACTCTTTCTACCTGACCTCCACCATCCTTTCCAGCACAAATGGCCTACAACCGCGAGTGGGACAAAGGAAAAGATCACTGGAATGATGCATGGCCCGTGGAACTACGGGGCACCCCTCGTGGACGAGACGACGAATACCAGGGCGAAGGAAAGAGACGAAAATTCAATACTGGGGTTAGTACTATCCCGTGTCCTTTTCAGACATTTCAATGCGGCCTCAGGGCTTCGACTCTTCTTATGGACACGATGATAATGCCGGGCACCATCACAAAAACGACCATCAGGATTCCGCCCAAGACGACCGCCATCGAGGTGGAGGAGGTGGTTTCAACAAGAAACGTCTCATACCCTCTGAACCAAGCCCGCATGTCATCTTCCTTGGATTAGATCCAGATTTCACAGAAGCCGATGTTTGTTTTCCTTCACAGACTCTTTTCTCTCTTGCTCACAATTCTTAGCTACAAGCATACCTCTCATCACAATCATGTAGCATCGAAACCGTCACAATCATTCGAGACAGGACATCAGGCACTTGCACATTACCCTTTCTTTATGCGCTCTAATTGACGTCTCTTCGTCGTGGATTTTTCAAAGGTTCATCCAAGGGTTTCGGCTTCGCGCAGTTCACCAGCGTGGACCACGCCCGTGCCTTCGTTGATCCCCTTTTCCCCTTCATCCAAGTTCCTCCGCCTGCCTCTCACGGTGCTTCAGCAACCACTGCTTTCTACAAGGCTCTTGAAACAGGACTTCCACACAATGGCCGCCGAGTCAAGATTGATTACTCCCAGAGCGCCTCCCATGGCGACCGGCGCTTCAACCGTGCCAGCGCAAATGACGGCACTCGAGACATTGGAAATTCTCAGAGCCCTGTACTTCTGTTCCGAGGTCTAGATCCTCTATCTGGGCCCCAGGCAATCTATCAGGCCATGCTCTCCTCGTCGGGTGTGCACAATCAGGGCGCAAAAGGAATGAAAAGAATCATTTTGATCAAAGATAAAGTCACCATGGCTAGTTTTGGCTTCGCCTTTGTAGAATTTATCGATGTCCAAGTACTGATCAAATTCTCGTTTCATATATGGCATTGACTTTTGTTTTAGTCTGCTTCAGCAGTCCTCGCTGCAACAATGTCGCCACAAATACATCCAAATGGATTCAGGATATCGGACCGCCCCGTCGCCGCTTCGTTTGCTCATCCCTATTCTTTTCAACCTGTCACCGATTTCTTGTCTCGCGATGATGCGTGTCTCACTTCGTCTATGAGTTTAGGTGGTGTTGAAGGCACGTGGGTTCGATACTGGGACGAAAGCTCTACAGCAGCTGCACTTGAATTCGAGGTGGACGAAGTAGCCCAGCCTGCCGCTTCCCCCGCTAAAGACAAGGACCAGGACAAAGACAAGGAGAAAAAGAAGAAGGTTAAAGGTAACAAACCGTCTACTTCGTTGCTCCTTCTTTTACTCATCTTCGACGAGGTGCAATCAAGGATGGGCCAATTGCTCCGTCAACACTCCCCATTTCTGACAAGCCTGTGACTCTCAACTTTAGCAAAGGCCCGGCCAAGTTGAATTCCGGTATTTGTGCATTTTTGTGTGCAATCCAATTATACATTGAAGTGTCTGCATGCATGCTTAGGTCCAGTTAAACCTGCTTTGTTATCTATGGATGATGGCTCCAATAATGAACTACCAGATGACACACAAGCCACTAGTGATCCCAGCAAAGGTGATTAGGCGTTTCATGCCCTTCATAATCCTAACATTGGCTCTAGCCCACCAAGTCAAAAAAGTGGCACCATTGATTGCGAGTAGAAAGGCAAAATCTCGATAATCCCCAGTGTTTTTTCTAGCCTTACTCTGATTTTTACAGACTGCCACCAATATTAACAAGTGGAACCAAGTCCAAGAAGAATTATCTCATAAAAGGGATCATTCAAGCGCAACCACTCTGGTGACCTTTTTTGGACTCCTTAGACCACGATGGAACTTGGTTCTTATTGGTCTTCTCATGCATGCAGGCCACTTCTGTCTCATCGAATGTCGTGACAACCAAAGCGGAGCTCGCCCCATCTACCCAGTCCACTCCTCCTCCAGACACCGAATTCGAATATGCCGATATGAACGCATTGATGTGCTTGCTATGTGCTCGGCAGTTCAAATCTCTGGATCAACTCAAGCGACATAACAGGGAATCTGATTTGCATAAGGCTTGCAGTCTTAGTGTTGTTTCATATCAAAGCAAGCTGACGTCTCCTTTTGTTTTGTCTTTCTACTGTCGTACGGGAAATCCAATAATTCCCTGAAATTACACAGAGAAATTATAAAGATGCCAACTTACGAGAGGTGGCCCGTCAAAAAGCCCATGTTAGAAAAACTACCGAACAACCCAAGTATCGTGACAGGGCGTTGGAACGGCGTACTCTCTTCAACCAACCGGATGCGCCGGTCCCTGAAGGAGGCCCCAACAATATTCAGAAGAAACGACAATCGGACGGACCTCCACCTCGCCCTGCAACACCCCCACCAGCTCCGACAGTACATCCTGGCGAGGATCCTAACAACATGGGCAACAAGTTGCTCAAGATGATGGGATGGAAAGAGGGCTTTGGGTTAGGGACGGAAGAAGATGGTCGGACAGATCCTGTGTAAGTTGACCCCAATCTTTCTGTACGCTCTTTCAAATGATTCTTGTAGCCCAACGGCGATATATGCTCAAGGTGTCGGCCTTGGAGCAGCCAAGGCTAGGGAAATAGGCAAATTTGCTGAGGGTTACTCTGGATATGTGCAGCAAGCCCAGGAAGCGGTGAGTAGCAGCCGAAAATCCAGAGACGTGCTTTCGACTTTACCGATCCAAAATTTTGTTCTAAACCATACTGTTCATATCAGGCTCGCGAACGCTATGGAGATTGAAGCATTAAAATCTATAGCGTAGTATTTATTTCTTGGATCAGAATCTGGTTTATGCAATTTGGATTATTGTTTCCGTTATAATAATTTTTTTTTGATTGCGTTGTCATATGCATGAGAAACAGAGAAACGAGTCCGTTTGCTGCACCGGACTCCATCCTTTCTTTTCTTCCACCCACCTGACGTCTTGCCCCCCTCATTTGTCCAAGCCTGCTGTTCTTAATGGTCAGGAAACCTCCTAGGCTGTCCTCTGCTGACTGCCTCCCCAAACAGTCTTCAAAAGACTTTTACTATTTCCCTCTACATTTTTCCACTTTTCAGTCCTCCCATCTCCCACTTTCTCTCTTCTTACCTGCTCTCCTGTCTTCTCGACTTGTCCCTAGTTTTTCTGTAGTGATCAAGCCCTGTTTTAAAATTTACCCTCTCAGCTTGGGAGTAGAGAAATAGGAATAATGATCACTACGACCAAACATAAGAGTCTGGTACCTAGGAATAGCTCAGCTATGGCTCAAGTATTATTAAAGGTGTGGTAGACCAGATGTGACAAAGGCACCCTTCATAATAACATTGATCCTCTAAACGAAACAAGAATGGTGATACTAGAATGATGATGATGATGAAGTGACAGAATGATCTCCTTGTAGATATTCTGTAGTGTCACTTCGTAGGCAGTCTACTAGAGACAATAAGTTTCAAGATATATCAGGTCTTGTTTACTGTTCAGAGAGAACAGGAAACAAAATCCCACTTTGACAAACCCCCTCAGAATTGTCACACTACTCGTGAAGTATTCATCCTCTGGATGCTTATACCAATCGGCAGGGGCAATACACAATCCGTTGATGTTTTCATAATGATGTTTATGTAAGATGATTGGACCCACAAGACCCCAGTGTTCATCATGGAGCAAGTACTAGAAGCATAGGACGGCCTACGACGACAGTTGTGTATTTCCAGGGATCAATGTTTTCGTTTGACCAATCAGACAATCACAAAAGCAGTCAAGGAGGTCAGGAATAAAATCAAGGGGAAGCTCAGACTCAAAGTACTGGCGCCATTGCTCCCATTAGTGGTGGAAGATTGGTTGGAGGAACTTGGAGAAGCTGAAGCTGAAGCTTGGGAAGAAGCGACCTGTAGCGTGGAGGTAACGACCGCCGTAGTAGGAAAGATTGACGTGCTGGCAGTTCCCTCTTCGACTTGGAAATAGTTAGCCTAGTTATGATTAACTCCTTAGTGAGGACTCCACCAATGACATTACTTACAGCAAAGAGGTCGCCAAGATGAGAATCCTAAACACAGTGATAGTCCGTGAGTAGCATGAAAAATGGACTGACTTCATACCGTGACGTATGCATTCCAATTCATGGGTCTGACAGGCATATCACTTCCCGCGAACTCGCTAGGAGGAGCAAAGTCATCAGGTTGAATATAAAGCATGATGACGTAGCTATCCATAATATGAGCGGAAGCTGAGAGTTCAGGGGGCAGGTCTAGACTTACCGATGAGGTCCAGAGCCGGCAGCGGGCCAAGGACCCCAGTAACGTGTAGTCACCGTAGCGGTTGCATTGCTGACGATGGAGTCTGGAAGAAATCGACTGAGCGGATGAATATGCGGTCTGAAATCGATCATACTCACTCTGGTCGATGATTACCCCGCGGACTAGCCAATGACAATTGGTACCCTGAGGCAGTTTTGAATTAGGGACGTCTGCATCGAGCATGGCTAATAGATAGCTGCCGCTCAGAGGGCTGTTACTTTGGACTGTCAGAGTGGGCGCAGATCCGACCTCTAAAGTCAAGAATTTATTTGCTGAGTAGTCAGACTGAAGGCGGGGATTTGGAACATACGCTCTTTCGTGAACAGCTGGCCAGGTTGTATATTTCCTTGTCCTGCCACGTAGTGAGAACTGTTGTTGTTGCTGCTTCACCACCGAGATTCGGGCTATCGCTTACCAAAAGTAACATTAAGCAAGGCTTTGGGTTGGAAGTTTGCCAGGAAGTCAGGAACAATATGTGACTGGTTGAAATGTGCCTCAATAGCCTTAATGTCAAGGTCGAGACTGCTATTGGATTGTGCTAAAACGAAAGGTAGAACAAAAGAAGCGAATATTAGCCAAGGACGCATGTTAAAGAGAGTGGGGAGGCTGGTAGGTAGGTTTAATTTGGGATCTAGAATGAAGGTAGAGATGAAAATAGCGGCCCGTGACGTGACGTTAGACGGCATCAGCAACAAAGTGATCCTTGTAGATTTTCTCAGTTGCCTGCTAACACCCGTGATTATCTGTTTCTTGATGTTGTGTAATAGTATGCGTTGTGAACATGCAAAGTAGTCAATGATGGATACATGCGTAGATAGTGAAGAAAGCAGATGGAATACAGATGAAATAATATTAAATCACAAAGCGACCCTGACTCTGCCTGAAATTCTAAATTTCAGGGACTAGGTCATCTGAAGCCTGAGCTTCCGAAGCAGAATCTTCGTTTGTATCCAATATCTCTACCGATAAAGGCGAAGGAGGTATCTCCCTCTCAGGGTGTAAAGAGGGCCGTTCCCTTCTTCTCCTTTCTCGCCGTTGGGACGACGTCGAGGGCGGTAGGGGAGAAGGTGGTATTACGGATCCATGCGATTGAAGCTGGATGAGCATATCACGCGCAACATCTGCAGTATCTCCTGTCTGATCCCCGCCCTCGGTGTAAAGAATGACTGGCACAGATGGACGTGATTTGCCTTGGCGATTCTGCTTTTTGCCTTTGCGGATTGACTCGCCATTCCTGAGCATTTGCAGCAAGTTATCCAGTACAACATTAGATTCCTCGTCAGCTGTAGAGTTTTCTTGAGCTTTCAAGCGTTGCACTCTGTTCTCTTCCATCGCTTGCTTGCGTTTCTCAGTTGCCAGTTTCTCTTCGAGGGCAGCTTGATTATCCGATTTACATTTCTGGCGAAGACAGTCAATAAAGTCATAGTTTGAATGAAAATGGCTCTTGCCCTGTAGGAAGTAACAAAAATCTTGAAAATACCATAAAACTCGGAAGTTGACATATTCTTGTCTTCTTCTCCGTAGTAACCAATTGCTTCAACAAAGGTAGCCTCGGCACTACGAACATCATCCACAAGATCTTCCAGCTGTTCCTTGGCCTTTCCAATGAAAGCCCACATTTGAGTTGCAAACTGGTCATCTGCTTCCAAATCCGAAAAATGAAGGTCAAGTTCTCGGCGGATATGACCCAGGCCCTCCTGTAATTCAGATAGACCCTTGCGGACATCCTGCAAATTGACTGAGAGCATGTTCAGCCATAGTGCAAAATCTTTCTAGGTATACTCACCCCGGTAGGCTTCGGCAGGCCGGTCCAGTTCATCCAAGAATTCCTCTATATTGGGAAAATGTTTCGAAACTGTCTTTTCTAGGAAATGTAGCAAGGTTGTATTGTTGACCGACTTAGTGTCTACGAGCTGACGGCAGAGTTTTAGACTAGCGATCAGCAATGTCATTGCAATATATAAATGAACCAACCTTGTTGATACTGCTCACACGGAAGCCGAACGCGCCACCTTTGATGCCTGAGCCGTTCATATAATTGCCAATAAGGAGAATGAGCTAAAGAGTAGTCAATGCATGAATGGCACATCCAGATCCAATGCTTACACTCAGAAGCTCCTTGAATTGCTTGGCATCTAGGAGAGCCTTTCCAGCCTCAAACAACTTTTTGGCAGACTAGCAACATACCTATCAGATCAAATCACGCAATCATATCGTCGAGAAACCTTACATCATTCAACAAAGACCAGGCCTCAGCGAATGCTACTTTATACAGCATACCCTCTATTCGCTGCTTGAGTCGGTCGATCTGAATGAGTCTCACCATCAACCGGTCGGAGGGATGTAATTCGACGAGTTCCTCTGAGGGCACGTTCCGGTAAATGCTGAGCTTACCAATTTGATCTGCCGTAGGAAGGATAGACTTCAACTCGCTCAAGAACACAGGTGCGCAAATCTCCTGATCGAACTGTTGTATGCGACGGGCGATCTCCTCCGGTTCAACCTTCCGGACGCGTTGGATAAGAATTTCTGGAGGCTAAAATTGGTCTTTTCTCGGCGAAGTGAATATTAAATACTTACCAACACGTTTACGAGTCTGTGGATCCAATACACTCTTTAACTCTGCCCGTTTCTGTCTAGCCATTAAATTAATAACCAGCTGCTTCGCCTTGAAGTCTTCTTCCATCTCGTTCCATATACCATCTGTTTTCAGTTTCTCCAGCATGAGTCTCTCCTTTTGAGGTTCATCATCCTTCCACAGGGTTCTCGAGACTTGTTGATGAGGAAGTTTGTCCCACTGCAGCTGTTTCATCTTAGTGTTTGGAGTTAAAGGCATTTCTTTACGCATCATTCCGACGTTAGAACCCAAGAATGGCATAC
>Ga0153986_1000642_pt1 | contig 10075 bp, 13 predicted proteins | sample TSGA070MetaG_FD_104724 | JGI IMG/M metagenome (GOLD analysis project Ga0153986, IMG submission 104724) | Attine ant fungus gardens microbial communities from Georgia, USA - TSGA070 MetaG | ecosystem: Host-associated > Fungi > Mycelium > Unclassified | place: USA: Georgia, Alexander Wildlife... | reverse complement strand
CTCCTCCTTATCTTCACTATCTTCCTCCTCCTTATCTTCATTATCTTCCTCCTCCTTATCTTCACTATTTTCCTCCTCCCCTCCTTCAATCTCATCTTCAGTTCTCCCGCTCATCTTACTCATGCCTATCTCCTTCTCCCTCTGCAACGCTCCGACCCAATTCTCCTCGAATAGTTCCGGATTTATTGAAGGATCAGCTATCGCATCTGCCATTTTTGTCCTGTTTTTCGATTGAAGTTCGGCTTTCCATGACACGACTGCATCGTGCACTTTGCTATAGAGATAAATGAATGGATCAAAAAATGGATATGTGTATTTTTCTGGGGAGACAAAGAAACGGACCTGGGTGCGTACGTTCTCGCAAACAAGGCAGCTTCAGGCGCACGTCCTGTTTCAATCAATAAGTCTACACATCTCTCTACTTGACCCAACTGAACAAGTGCAACGAATGCGAGGTTGTTTTGTCCTTTCTCAACTGTTGTATCATGATGATGGTGATGATAAATTTTTCCGTTCACGTGGATAAAATGACTTACTAGCATGTTGAACTACCTTTGATACACCTTCACGATCTCCAATACTGATGACGATCAATAATAAACTACCTAGATCACCAGCTTGAATAAAACATTCTTTGGCGAGATCGAATTTCCAAAGCGCGAGTGCTCGATCACCGAGAGCTTTCCATTTCAGTTGTGCTAGAGCTGTTATTTCTTCTGACGTTGTTGTTGTTGATATGGTGGTAGTGGTGGAAAAGACGGGAGAAGAAAGGATGGAATGGGCTGTATCAAGATCATCAAGCGAAAGTGCGAGATCGAATTTATGTTCTGGATCAGTCGAGATCTCAAGTGCGAGTTCTTTCAGATCTAAAGCACTATTAGAAACATATATAATCGATCAATATCCGTGCTGGAAACACACCTCGACCCTCTAAAAATCTCGCCACTTTGTTAATCTCACCTTTCGGGACTGCCTTCAAAAGTTCCTCAGCAGCATCCATGTCCCCGCGCAGAATAGCCGTTTGATATTCTACGACACAAAGTGACAACCCATACCCATATATCTTCATATCCTTATCAGCTAAATAAACCCGATTGTGCGCAGGGATATATCCGAGGAGATATAGTCGACCAGAAGCCGAAGACGTAGATGAAGGGAGGTCGAAAGAGGATATGGTATAGGTAGCTGTACCGATAAAGTAGGAAAGACGAGAGGGCGTGGTATAAATTAGACAGTCACCAATCCACTTGGCTGTTTGGATGTTGTCATTGACTTCTGTTATGATTTCAAAAGCCTCTTCAACACCCTCATCTGTGATTCGAGTTGTCCCATTTTCGTCAATTTTGTCTTGATAAGCGTCTCTGTCAAAGCGGAGGATGTAGAAAGAGTCGTCGGAGGTGATGGCTACGAGTGATCCTGTTGTAGACCAATAGATCTAATTGATCAAGTTATTGGAAAGTTGAGTCACAACGATGCAACTCTTACGTTTTTAGCATCAACGTCGATTCTTCTGACAATCTCTCCAGTTTCCCAATCCCAAAATATGACATAACCAGGCCCACGAGCACCCAAGACTGGCCCAGTATAGATAGCTTCAAAGGGAAAAGTGCCAGCACCTTTCATCCCGACACTCCTTTCCTTGAAATTCTTAAAGACTTTAAGTTTAGTACGAGCTTCTAGCACAGCGTAAGTATTGGAGTCGGGAGCCCAAGCGAAAGAGATGGCATTTCCAAAAGATTTGTTTCGCCATGCGAGAGCAGTGTAGATGATGTATTCACCATCGCCTACGACCGTGATGAAACGACCGTTGGGAGAGTGGAGAAGAGAGGAAGCAAAGAGCTCGGTTGAGCCCAGGTCTTTGGTTTGGAGTGGGATGCAAGCACCATCGGTGAGCTCGGGAGAAGAGACGGTTTCTGAAAGGGTGGCGAGGTTGGCTGAAAATACCTGGTGGTTGCGTGTGTAAACGAGTTTGCCGGAGGGATCCATGGAGAAAGTGGGTTCGTCTCTACCAAGCTAGAGAATAATTGAGTGGATGAGATAGATAGGAGAGGGAGGTGAGTACCTTGAAGACAACGACACCATCGTCGAAGCCAACAGCGATCTCATTCGTGTCCTTTCGGAGAGCAAGACACCAGGCTCGTTCAAGTGAGTAGCTCAAAGTATGTTCGATTCTATATGTGCCGCTGTTCCAGATCTTGACAGTGCCATCTTCACTTCCGCTGAGGATGACGGGAAGGCTGGGGTGGAAAACGGCGAATGAGACGTTGTTTGTGTGACCTTGGAGAGTTTGGACACAGCTCTTGGAGAGGTAGTCCCATACCTTGACCGTTTTGTCGTCACCAGTGGTGACGAGGTAGGGTCTATCTGAACCGGGATAGAAGTCGACGTAATTGACGCCCTTTTCATGGGCGTCCATTGTGAAATTAGGAGTGGAGGCGGCGATGGACCACATTTTGAGGGTACGGTCGAGGCAAGCGGAGACAAATGTGTTGGAGTCCTTTGGATTGAAGGCAATGTTCATGATATAATGGGTGTGACCTTGGTACGTCTGAAGGAATAGATGAGGGATGATAAAGCGTAATGGGAAGAAGTACCTGGATATTGCGCCATTGCTGGTCCCAGTCCCAGGCCTTGATGGTCATGTCGTCGCTGCCTGTGAGGATAATTGGAGCTGTGGGGTGGACTGCGAGGCATCGGATGTAATCTGGATGGGCTTCAAAAGCCACTACTTTTTCGTGTGTATTGTAATTGAAGACCCGGAGCTGATAGTCGTCCGAGCCTGCGACAAACCAGTTTTTTCGGGCGATGAACCTGACGCAACGAACAGGGACATCAGCGACATCAAAGGACTTTATGACGGCGGCCGAGTCGAGGTTGTAGATGCTGACCGAGCCGTTGTAGAGGCCGGTGAGGAGCCAGGGTTCTGTGGGATGAAAGTCGACCCCTTTTACACGTTCTGAGCGTGCAAATAATCTGCGCTAGAGGACTTGTGAGTATTCAACTGAGTACAGCAGAGACTTACATTGATGTCCAGAAGCATTAATCAATTTAATCAAGTCTCTTGTTTTTCTCGAAATAAATCATGATCCACGTGATCTGCCATTGAGGCTGGCCACCAAGTCGACCATGTTTTTGTTTTCAGAGAGCCATGTCGGTGGTCTGCGGAGACCTTGTCGACCTCGTCTCCTCCTCCGCCCAGCTCACTGTATACCCCAACGATGACGCTGTCCTCGCCGTTCTCCAAGCCCGTTTCCGTGCTGACCTCCCTTACACCCGTATTGCTAATACCCACCTCGTCGTCGTCAATCCTTACAAGGCCCTTGCCAATACAAACGATCTCAGTGCCAGGGAATATGAGGAGCGCTGTTACAAGGACACCTCGGCTCCCCTCGTCGACTCTCCCAGGCCTCTCCAGCCCCATCTTTATGAACAGGCCGCAAAGGTTTATCTGCTCATGCGCAGGCGTCACCAGCCCCAGGCCATCGTAGCCAGGTTCGTTTTAATTTGTTTTCCTTTTTATAAAAAAATTCTATCCAATTTCTATCGTTACTCCTGGTAGAGGCATCACCGGCTCCGGAAAATCCTCCAGCCTCCGTCTGTTCCTCTCACAGATTCTCCGCCTCTCTGCCCATTCAAAAAAAGAGTCCCGCGTAGCTGCCCAGATCCAGGCGCTCAGCACTGTCCTCGATGCCTTCGGTAATGCCAAAACCCTCATGAATCCAAATGCGTCACGCCACGGCCGTTGTCTCCAACTCCACTTCAATGACCGCGGCCGCATCACCTCCGCAAAGGCTCTCACCTACGGCCTTGATAAATCCCGTCTCAACCGCCTCTCCACTGAAGAACGCACCTACCATGTCTTTTATCAGCTCCTCGCTGGCTCTAATCCCCAAGAACGTGATGCTTTCGATCTCGACGACGCCTCGGACTATGCCCTCCTCGCTTCCTCTGGCTGCTACCGTCTGCCTTCTGGTCCCTTCAGTGACGACGCCGTAGGTATGGGTGACCTCCGCGCTGCCATGCACACTCTCGGTTTCAAGCAAAAGCACTTGGCATCTATTTTTGGTCTCCTCGTCACCATCCTCCTCCTTGGCAACCTTCAATTTGCCGACCCCGATGCAAAGGATGTCGCTGCCTATATTATCAATCCTCATGTCCTTGATCGTGCTGCACGTCTTCTCGGTGTAGCACCAGATGACCTCGCTCAGGTCCTTACCAACAAGACCAGTTACGTTAAAAAAGAACTCTATACTGTTCTTCTCAGTGCAGAACAAGCTTCCGCACAGCGCGACCATTGTGTCAGGGATCTTTACGCTATCCTATTTGCCTTTATCGTCGAGACCGCTAACCACCGACTCGCCTCAAAAGACACTCCCTCATCCACTCAAATCATCCTCCATGACCAACCAGGTTTCCAGACTCGTAACCCCTCAGGAACCATGTCTATTGCCCTCTCTGGCCCTGCTCCCCTCATCTCTGCCTACGGCCAAAACACTTTTGAGGAATTTTGCATCAATTTCAACGACGAATTGCTGCACTCTTACATACTTCGCCATACATTCGAAAACGTTGGGTACAACGGTCAGATTGCTGGCGATGGTATCACGTTGCCGAACATATCGACGATGGATAACGGCGCTTGTGTCGAACTTCTTCGTGGAACTGCCTTGAATGAACGAGCCCAACGAAAACCTGGTGGCTTGCTTGGTGTTATTAGCAAAGCTTGTTCATCATTCAAGTCAGGAAAGAGCGGTGATCACAAAGATTCTGATCTTCTTCAGGAAATGGCATCTAAATTCGGCGTTCATGCTTCCTACATTGCCTCTCCCTCTGTCGGTGGTACTCAGGACCGTCATCTATTTGGTATCAATCACTACGCTGGGTCGTCTACATACGACATCTCAGGGTTCGTTGAGAAAGATGCCGACTTGTTAGATTCAGCATATGTCTCTCTACTTCGTGGCTCATCTGACGCTTTTGTCTCCAAATTATTCTCCGGTCCCAGTTTAGCTGCGGAGAAGCACAACAAAGATGAGAACATAATTGTTCAAGCTCAAGTATCCTCTCGCCCTCTCCGCCAATTCATGGCAATTGATTCTTCCTCTACGCCCATCAACGACCATCCTCGGCTCGACCCCTCGAAAACCTATCCCGTCACTACCCAGCTTAACTTCACACTCTCCGAACTTTTCAGCTCCCTCGATCAAGCACAATTGTGGACGATATCATGCATTCGACCTAATGATTCATCCTCGCCCAACTCTTTCGATAAACGCCGTGTCAAGAACCAGATTCGATCTTTACTCATACCTGATATTGCTTCTCGGAAAAGTGTCGAGTTTGTCGCTGATTACGAATTGACTGAATTCTGTGATCGCTATGTGCCCACAATGCGTGGTTCGGATGAGGAAAGGATCACACAATGTGTTAGGTCAAACGGATGGAAAGAAGGCGCTGATTATGCTTTAGGACATCGATGTATTTGGTTATCCTATTCCGCATGGAAAATGGTTGAAGATCGCATTCGAGTGGCGGAGAAGGAACGCAAGAATTCCGATGATGTGGTTGAAGAGGATGACTTTGGTCCCGGAGATGATGCAACGGATTATACCCATGGTAGTGGTGTAGGATTGGAGTCTAACCCAGGCGGATATTTTGCATCGGAGTCGGCAGATAATTTGTTGAAATCGAGTGATCCTGCGCAAGGGAGTTATGCAGCCGGCGGTCTACTTACACCTAACTTTGGTCAACGGTCTCTCAACCCTAGTGGTCCTGGTACAGATGAAGCTGGTGTCTGGTCTGATTGGGATAAGAAATCTCCTGGTGGTCCTTTCAGTCCAGCTGGCGATGGAGAACGTGGGTTTGATCCTCCCAATTCAACTAAAGTGGATCTCGTAGTCAAAGAAGCTCCCAATGCAGTTGAAGGGGTTCCTACAACACGTTCACGTCGATGGTGGCTCTGGATTGTCTGGCTCACGACTTGGTTCATGCCCAACTTTGTCCTTAGACACGTTGGTCGAATGAAACGTCCAGATGTTCAACTCGCGTGGAGAGAAAAAGTCACCATATTTTGGTTGATTTTCCTCCTCAATGCGACCGTGATATTTTACATCATTGAGTTTGGGAGATTATTGTGTCCTGGGTTCGATAAAGCTTGGTCGAACAACGAAGTTGCTCAACATCAAGGATCAAATGATTTTTGGATCTCAGTACAGGGTAATGTTTATGATGTGTCTAATTTTGTTTGGGGAGATCATTCAGACATCGCTAATTTGCCATCGAATGCGCCGGATTCATTGGATGCGTTAGCGGGGAGTGATATGACACAATACTTCCCTCCACCATTGACAGTGGCGTGTCGTGATTTGGTGACGGATGCCAATATAGTTATGACGCCGAAGAATTTTACAGCGTTGGCTCCATTGGCGATGCATAAGAGTGGGAGTGATGCAAGTGGTGGAAGTAACGCGTTGAGAAGTGATGATTGGTATATGACCCAGTTTCTTCCCAAGATGAAAGAGTACAAGAAGGGACCACTTGTTTGGGATTGGAAGGAAATTAAAGCGCAGGCAGCGGATCAAGATATACAAAGGTGCGTGCTCTGTCTCTATCTCTCTTTTTGTCAATTTATTCATGTCTTGGCTGCCATAATTCAGGATCTGGGGTGTTTGGGAAAAGGGGTTGTATGATCTAACAGATTATGTCAACACACTTTCACTCAACTCGGCGGCGCCGCAATATGCGTTCTTGAATGCGAGTGTTTCGGATATATTCCGACAACGATCAGGGCAGGATGTGACAATACAGTTGACCCAGGTATTGAGTGCTATGAATCTACAGGCGAGAGAGCAGCATACATTTTGTCTGAAAAACTTGTTTTATATTGGAGATACGGACTTTAGGAAGACGGCGAGGTGTCAAGTGCAGAATTATATGCTGTTGATTGCGTCTGGGATTCTGATGGCTAGTATGGGGTTAAAATGTGTGTTTTATTCTCCCTTTTTCGGAATGGTATTGAAATTGAATGATGTCATAGTCCTGGCGGCTTTACAACTCGGATCGAAACGATATCCTGAAAATCAAGACAAATTTGTTCTCTGTCAAGTTCCTTGCTATACTGAGGGGGAAGATTCACTCCGTCGAACTATTGACTCGCTTGCGGCGTTGAATTATGATGATAAGCGTAAACTTATATTTATCATCTGTGACGGGAATATCATTGGAAGTGGGAATGATCGTACGACACCGAGGATTGTGTTGGACATTCTTGGCGTGGATCCTAAATTAGATCCGGAACCGTTGTTGTTCAAGAGCATTGGAGAGGGATCAAGAGCGATCAATTATGCCAAGGTATATTCAGGGTTGTATGAATTCGAGGGACACGTTGTGCCGTGCGTGTTTCCCTCTTTTTCTTGTTTTTCTTGTTTATTGTTTATTGATAGGTACATGGTCGTGGTCAAAGTCGGTAAACCGACTGAACGGTCCAAACCTGGTAATCGTGGCAAGCGAGATTCGCAGATTTTGTTGATGCATTATTTGAATCGTGTGCATTTTGATGCACCGATGTCGCCCCTGGAGCTGGAAGTCTATCATCAGATGAGGAATGTGATTGGAATTGATCCTGCATTCTATGAGTATATTTTTACTGTCGATGCTGATACTGTGCGTAATTTTTTTCTTTGTTATATTGTAGTGCTGATCATGATTGGTCTCTACCTTGTACAGACTGTTACCCCTGCCTCACTCAATCGACTCGTTGCTTCTTGTGCGGATGATTCCAGCGTTATTGGTATTTGTGGTGAAACCAAGCTTGAGAACGAAGAGGGTTCTTGGTGGACTATGATCCAAGTCTACGAATACTATATCTCTCATCATCTTTCGAAAGCGTTTGAATCGCTTTTTGGATCTGTGACTTGTCTTCCGGGATGTTTCTCGCTCTATCGTGTGCGTACGGCGGATAAAGGGCGACCGATTATCATTTCGAATCGGATCATTGACGAGTATGCTGAGCCGAATGTGGATACGTTGCACAAGAAGAATCTGTTCTCTTTGGGAGAAGATCGATTTTTGACGACGTTGTTGATGAAGCATTTCCCGACGTTTAAGACAAAGTTCTGCCCCGATGCTGTCGCGCATACGATGGCGCCTGAGAGTTGGAGGGTGTTGTTTTCGCAGAGGAGACGATGGATTAATTCGACGGTGCATAATTTGTGTGAGCTCGTGCTTTTGCCCGAGTTGTTTGGGTTTTGTTGTTTTTCAATGAGGTTTTTTGTGTTTATTGATTTGTTGGGGACTTTGGTGAGTGTGGAAATGAATGTGAGCTGGGGGAGAAGATGGTTAATTTGATTTCTGATACAGATTCTTCCCGCTACGGTTGTTTATGTGAGTGGTTGATCTTATATAGGTGGGTCGGAAGAGTGTTGATGTGATTTTATTAGCTCGTTTACCTGATTATCGTTGTCGCTACGCGAAGTGCTGCGTTCCCCCAGATTGCTATTATCATGTTAGCCGTCACGTATGGTTTGCAGGCGATTATATTCATTTTGAAGCGGGAGTTTATGCTCGTTGGATGGATGGTGGTTTATCTTGCTTCGTACGCATTTCTTTGGTGAATGTGATATGAACACTGATGGGCTTTTTTTGGTTGTATAGGTACCCGGTTTATAGTTTCTTCCTTCCGGTATATTCGTTCTGGTGTATGGATGAGTTCAGTTGGGGTAATACTCGCGTTGTTGTTGGTGAAGGTAAGGAGAAGAAGGTGTTGATAAGTGAGGAAGAGAAATTTGATGAGTCGATGATACCACTTAAAAAGTTTAGCGGTGCGTTTTCCTTTTACTTTTGCGTGATTTTGACTCTTTGATTGAACACATGTATATAGAGTATGAAGCGGAAGCGTGGGAGATGGGATCACGCCATTCGGATGAAACTGGTTATGAAAGCAAGTATAGCAAGTCTCGTTCTCGCCTCGGTGGCGGTGGCGGTAGTGGTGATCCTTCGCCAATGGGGTATGAATCACCTAATGCATACCATCAAGCGTCTCAAGCGGGAGATTTCTATCGTGACACGAACATGACGCATAATAATAGCAGTAATCCGAATCTTCGACTACCACCACCGAGCAGTCAACATTCACATAGTAATATGTCGACGCATCGTAGCGGACCTGCTGTGCCTCAGCCCACGTCGCAGTATGGTGGTAGAATGCCTCAGTTGCCGTCAATACCGTTTGGGGGAGGAACGCCATCAGTTACTGGAGGATCTGATTATGGGGGCGCTAATAGTATGCCTATGATGCCCCCGCTTGGGTATCAGAATACGGGGAGTATGTATGGCATGCCAATGGGGATGAATATGGGGATGATGGGCAATGGGAGTGTTCATGGATCGCAGTTTAATGGGATGCAAGTACCACTGCCTTCGTCGATGAATGTGCCTGGAGGAATGGGGCAGAGGCCGATGTCGACATTTTCGTTTGCGACGAGTGTTAACCCGTTTGCGACGCCTAATATGACGGAAAATCCTACGGATGAAGAGTTGTTCCAGGCTCTTAGGAATTATTTGAGTACTCAAGATTTGATGACTGTTACTAAAAAGTGCGAGGAGTTTTCCTTTGTTGTGCTTGTATGAGCTGATGATATGTTTTTATTCATAGGAGTACTCGCGAAGCGATGGCGACACGATTTCCCAGGGCAGAACTTTCTTCTAGAAAAGACTTTTTGAATCAATCTATAGATAAAATTCTTTCGGAATCATAGACTCTGGATTGTGACTTTTTTCATGTCCGCTCTTTTGTTTCTCCTCCTGATTATGAGAATTGATTTTTTTGAACTTTTTTTTTCATATCATATATACACACGAACATTATTTTGGTCACTAGTCGTCTAGGTTTCTGGTTTCCCGATCCTCCCACAGCCGCCCCCTACCGATCTATATTCCCTTCCTTTTTTGTCACTTGATGCATTTGTTATTAGCTGGCATTGTTTGTGATTGGACTTTATGAATTCTCTCTTCGTCGCTCTCTCTCTTGGAATATGACTATTCTGATTGGTTTGTAGAGTATCAAGTTCTTTTTTTT
>Ga0153986_1000641_pt1 | contig 10083 bp, 7 predicted proteins | sample TSGA070MetaG_FD_104724 | JGI IMG/M metagenome (GOLD analysis project Ga0153986, IMG submission 104724) | Attine ant fungus gardens microbial communities from Georgia, USA - TSGA070 MetaG | ecosystem: Host-associated > Fungi > Mycelium > Unclassified | place: USA: Georgia, Alexander Wildlife... | reverse complement strand
TCATCTCTTTTGAATCACCCTCAGGATGAGCTGTTACTTGCAAGTTGTGCAATGCTTGCTATTATATATTGTGCTACTATTCAGACACATGACATGCAACGACAACGCCGCAAACCTCATTGTGTTTATTTATTATGACAAGAATTGCATTATATGGCCTTTGGTAGTTCATGATTGAGGATATGATAGAGGAGAAGAGACTTATCAGCAGAATAAATTAATTGTAAGCCTATATTGATCTCCATTTCACATCAGGAGAAATTCTAGATATGGTATATAAATTTGATCTGTCTATCCATAAAAGGCTAGAGAACATCTAGGGAAGTCTGGGAGACCCCCCCAATTTGAAATTCAGGCTCGGCATCTCGGCATGGAGCATTCTGGGGGAATCTGTGTACACAGATTTCCCTAGATTGCCTACGGGAAGTCATCCACTGATACAGAGTATAAAAAGTCAGGAGTGTCATGTGTTCAATTTTCATAAGTACTTTATCTGAAAATTTTAGTATATTCAGATTGCCTGGCATCTTCTTCATTCTATCAACGAAAATCACAAGCTAAATGCATAAAAGATGTCACTTTGAAGCATTACATGCATGGGGAGTAGTATAGAAGACAGAAGTAGACATCTCACAGCCTGTAAATGTCTTGTCCTACCTTTTTGTCTCATCGTGTCGCGTGCGCGTGACCGCATGTCACGGCTGGCGAAATGGAAATATCTATCTTCTAGAAAACCTATACAAAGTCATCCAATCGGAAAGGAAAGAGGGGAGACTTGTGTGTGTAATATTTTTACAACCAGAAAAGGAGTAACCGTTGTGAATAAATGAATACCCGTCTATGTAATAAGGTCCATACGGTCGTGATCAAATTCGATTAGATTGGTGTCCAACGCGATTAAGGACCGAACCGCAGTGTTGGGATAAAATGGAATTGAAATGCATTCCAGCCATATCCACTTCCAACTCATGGCACCTACCCCTACACCGCTACCGGCTAATGCGTCATTAACGTAAGCTACGTTGACACCTACAAGTGAATTGCTGAAGCGACATTTTGTCAAGCACAGGACCACTGGTGGGTTCAGTAAGTATAAGCCAGTTTTTCTCATGACCATGATTCTTAGATCATCGGCATTGTCCTCAACTGGTTTTTCTATGGCATCCTGGTAATGCAATATTGTACGCTTTACTTTGCATTGACATTCGGACTACCCATCGCCTCATTGCTCCTAAAGTCGTCTACCTCAATACCGTAAAAAATGAGCGGAAGTGGCTTCAAGTAGTGGGTACGTGTGGTAACTCGACAACTGGCGTTCTTGACCCTACTCAAAAACATCCACAGTGCATTTTTTGTTCCTGGTCGACACTGTTCAAAGTATCATAGTGCTGGATGATGCTTTCTATTGGTTTGTGCACCACTTCAACGACTTCAGCTCGTTTGGTCATTTCAACTTATCACTCATCGACGGCCCATTCCTTGACTCTATCATCATGTTCACCGTGCAAATTGTATATTGTTGGAGAATAAGGAGACTTGGGGGTTGGAGGGTCATATCAGTAGTGATAGCCTTTGCAAGTTTTATTCAACGCTGGTCTCAAGACAGTGACATTAATCTGTCTGTGGATAGATTGCGTTCATGTCGTGTGCCTGTGGGATGTTTGCCGGGATCTATGTGAATTTATTTCTTTCTTCACTATTTATCTTGGTTGACAATCCTCAGAGTGTTGTTGTAGATACAGCTATGCTAAGGAAAGTCAAATGGGTTGAAGAGGTCAGTATACTGCGTCCATGTGAATGATGTAATGTATCTCATAAAGTGGCTTACATAGCTGTGGCTGTTGACGAGTGCTGTCGTTGATATTTCAATCGCCTCATCTATGGCTTACCTGGTGTGTTGTTTCGATTATCTATTCTCATTCACATAATCTGTTGGGCTCATCGCGTTCTGAAAGCTCGCGCGACTTCGAAAAGAGAAATCGACCCGTTCTGCGATGGTCCTCCTGAAGCGTATCCTACTGATGACTTTGGAAACAAATGCTATCACTGGTGAATACGTAGAAAGTTATAAATCACTGGATATACTGATCACACCCTATGCAGCCGTGATAGCAATTGCAGACGTCTTCACATACTTCCTCCCCAATGTTAAAGAGCCTGTAAGATATCCTCATTCTTGTCCATTGTTTTGATAGGTTCTTATATACTATTCCTTGTAGAATACCAACTGCAATGCAGCGATGTGAGTCTCAATCCAAGCACGGAGACATTTCTCTGATAATAGTTCCATTTCAGTGGCTATGTAATTGGAAAATTGTATTTTTTCAAACATTTTTCTTGCTTGTCCATTACTCATCACCATTATTTGGCTAGATATAGCAATTGTTTCATGGTACTCCTCAATCAGCGAACATATTTCGAAAAAAGCCCGGTCAGCGGGACGATGAGCACACTTGGTTGTAATACAAGTCGGAACGCCAATTCTGTGCAGCCTTCCACAATACAGTTCAAGGCATCACAAACGCTCTTGGAGGCTCAGTCGAAAAGTATCTCACAAGCTGAACCGAGCAACCATGATGGTATGAAAGATTCAATGGAGATGGAGATGAAAATTGCCTCCTCTAGTATAGTATGAGGTGAAACGGAGTACCGTAGTGGTATAGCTTTCCCTATGATGTATAAAATGATAGCTTGATCAAAGATCAAGTGAAAATAGTGTGAACTTTCTCAGATGGCAGAGAGGTCAAGTGTCGGGTTAACTATCAAACAAAAATAAATTCTATTTCTGTATCTATGCTGAAACACAGCATATCTCTTGACGGAGGAAGAGGTACAGGGTTGATCAGAAATAACTGACACAGCAGCATCCTTAGTCTCAATGCCTTTATTCACAAATACTGAACAAGATCAAATTGAAGCACATTCTCGATTTTGGTCTTATTTATCTTTATCTCTCGTTATCATCCTTTTCTCTACCTTCAAATCTCATCTGAAGTGCAACTATTTTTTTATATGATTTGCTTACAGAAATGGGTTACTTCCTGCAGGCAATCTAGGAGAATCTAAATCTCCTCAGAATAGTCCAGGTGAGATGCTAGATACGATGGTAGGTTTCTTAGAGTTGTTCAAATGTTGGTCGTGATCTAGCAAGGCCTCCTAACCCCTCACTAGAGGATCTCTCAAATGTTCTTTAACCTACTATGGATAGACAAATCAAAACTATCATTTTGATGGTTTTAAGGGATGAAGACTGATTTATTTGCTGACAGTTTTTATCAGTGACTAAAGGCCAGAGGACCTTGCCTAGGATGACTCCCAATCTCTTCTTAGTGGCTTTTTCTAAGAGAATCCATGTTTCAAGTGAAGTATCTCATCATAAAAAATGCAAGACAGCCTGCAGGCAACGTCTCAACCTCAAGAGAGGCGAGTTATTACGATCATGATGGCAAATTTAGCACAGCCAGGAAATTCAAATAATGTGTTGAATCTAGTTCCTTTTGGAGATGTATAGAAGATATGGTATGCAATGGAAAGTCAGTCTGACAGTTTTCCTCAATCACGACATCTGGGAATGTCTAAAAAACCTTAAAGTTTACGTCCGACATCTCGGCATAGATTGTTGTTCTGAGAAATGTCATCATAGCATCTCGGGACATTCCGGAACCTGTCACATTATTTTATTTTGTCTTGATGGACAACATTTATTTATATTCAACGACTAAGGTCAGACGCAGAAGAGGGTCTATGAGAACCGAAGTTAGAGCACCATCTGGCTGAGGACTAGGAAGATGGGTTTGAAATGTTCTCATGGATAGTCGCATACCAATTTTCCATAGTATCACTAGTCTCTTTCAGGAATTTGAAAAATAGAAAACCACACGCGGCTCTTTCAAAAATTTGCCAGCAGGGGTACTAGACTCATTGTCATGTATGAAAAAAGAGGGGAAGAAACGGCACTCTCGCGTTCTCTGGCATCGTGGACCGATCAGGATTTTCTCAATGCACCTCGTGGCTATTAGGCGTCTTAGTTTTGTCTCAACTTGCAAGACGCACGAAGGATGTCAAGGAGTATAAGATATAACGATAAGACATGTGTTGAATGATTTTAGAGGTCGGGGAATTTGTCTGTCTTGTTGACCACTTGCATGGGACGTGACCATGAAGCAAGACAGGCAATATCCCAAGAGACACAAGAGACACAAAACATGTCAAGGAGACGATCAAGGAGATTACAAATAATCGGTTACTACAAATAGCGACCATCAGCGTCGGGAGGCGTGAGTCACACCTGGAGCGGAGCCGCACATACCCGTCCCCACGGTGCCTTGACTGAGAACTTTGACATGGTCTTTAACATGTTTAACATGGTACGTAGTGTTTTCGAGTATCCATCAGACATTCATCATTGGCCGCAACAGCATCAGCGACAGCACGCGGGTCCTGAACCTGAAGCATGTGGCACAGGACACAATGCTACAGTCACTCTTGAGCCAGAACCATCAAATATATACCAGCCCAAATTTCTGTGCCCTTCTTCGACCACTCCCTCCACAGATACTAGTCAGACGACGACACCGATGACAAGACGACTTGGACGGACACAAACTCTCGCCCATATTGAAATAGCAGACTCATCCGTCAACACTCCTGTACTTGATGCTTCTAGCGGGATGGCGCCATCGCCGTCAATTTTACAGCACCGGGAGAACTCGGCTGTAATTGATGTTGATGGCCAACACCATGGTAAAGCTCCTCGTATGGATTCAGACAGCGATCTCCAAACCACTGTTGGACCGCAGCAAATTTCGAAGCCCAAGTCTCAAACACTGAATTTACGACAGCCAGTTCGTAGCTTTTTCTTTTGATCAGTTTTCTGGCCACATATTCATTGTTCCAACCAGGCATCATCCACAATACGTGCACCAACATCTAGACTTGCCCGCACCAAACCTGCAGCTGCCAGGACTATTGCTCCTCGTTTTCCCTCTCCTGCATCTACGGTTCCCGAAGACCCGGATCCTGAATACATCTTCAACCAACTCGCGAAACATCATATCAAGATACGTGACTTCGCACAGTGTCCACCCTACACCACTGGTGCCTCTGTACTTAATGACAGTGTCTCTACCCCTGCATCTGCCCCTTCTCATTGTGAGAATTCTTCCAAAATCGTACATCCCATCAGTTCGGCTTGCGTGCTATTTCCACCTGAAACCTTCGATCCATACAAGGCACTTGGTGAATTTGAGTTCCGTCTTCGGCAAAGACCTCGTATACTACCCATTGGGGGGAAAACTCTTCGGAGATTGATTGAAATTGGCTGGGTCACAGAGAACGAAATTGAAAGTCGATGCAGTGAGAGCGATCTCGAAAATCTTGAAAATTATGATTCAAGAAATCGTATGCGACTTATGAAGCTGACTGCACTCCGCGAGCGACGCGAAAAAGAGTTCGGTACTGCGACGCCTACTTCCATTCCTGTCGGTTTGAGCAATGAAACCATGAAACCAGGAACTGGGTTATCGATTAACGAAGGCTATACATCCACTGGTGCTTATCCTTATGTTACCCTTCCCTCTGAAACTGTGCCGACATTCGCGGAGCGTGATGCATTGATACGGAGTTTGAGACCGCACTTTAACGTTACTGATCGAGTCATTCGCATGGGGCTAGCTATGGAAAGGGAACGTCAAAGGGATATGGAAGCAGAAGCTTTGATAAGAATGCGAAGAGAAGACGAAGCTGAAAGAAAACGTGTCGAGTGTGAGGTGTTGTTACCGAACGAAGAAATGGATGAAGACTTGAATAGCAGTGCACCGACAACTGGCCCGGTAGCTCCTGCTGTTTTACAGCCCGCTGCAGAGATAACATCGTTTTCACCACGAGCAGCTAATCCAAGGAAACGATCCCCGCATGATGCTTGGGCAGACGAAGAGAATCATCTCAAGGATAATAATAGCGAGTTAGAACCCAAACGATCTCGACTTGCACGTTCGCAGTCTGAGACCTGGTATGAGCAACAACGTCGTCAGCAGCAATCTCCCTCTGGCCCATTCAAAGATAGTCATCCTCGTCCACATTCATACTCTCCGCGGAAAGGAATCACGGTTTCTTTTGAAGCTCGTAATAATTTGAACTTGCAATCACACTCTCAACAAACTCATACACGTTGTCAATTGCGAAATCAAACTTCACCCTTTACTCCTCCAGAAATTCAATATCCTGCTCCATTATCCACGTATGATCCAAATCTTTATCCAGACGCAGCGAGTGCCATTGAGGCTCAATCTCAACAATCTGAATCTCAAGGTCGTCGTCATCCGCATTCTTATCGTCCTGGCACTGACACTCCACCGGCTTCTGATGATGAAGGTGATGATGATGGCAAGAAGGGTATTATGGTTGGAAGAGGATTTGGGTTGACAGAGGATGGGGAACCGGATATGAATAGGCCTAATGCGTTGAAAAGGGCTCCGAAGAAGGGCGTTCAGAGGGAATTAACCAGAGGTAGAACTTTGGTTCAGATTTTTTGAGTTTGAGGAATTGTGCACTAGGATGGAGGTGTAGAATGGCACACTCTTTCAAGGTTTGTTCATGCTTTCCTTCCCTTTCTTTCTGTAAGCTGTCTGTGTGTCTGCATGGCGGATCGGAATAATCGAGCGAAAATTACTAGATCAAGACTTGAAAGGGACATTATGGATAATACGATGTAGATTACAAGTCCAATGTCAAGTTCTTTCTAATTGGTAACTCGTTCGCTGGATTGGATGAAGTCAGGAACTTTGTGTTATGTTCTGGCTGTTGCGTGTGATGATTAATCCTGAGGAAATTCTTGGTTTTGTGTTTCTCCTAAATGAAACCTAAATGAATCTTTGAATGAATCTTGAAGCTGTTTCTATCAATCACAGTATCAACGCCTTGTATGTCATTCCCACACTGAGTATTGGTCTTTTCTCCTGATGCGCGGTGGACTGTTAACATTCCTGGTTGTCGTCCATGTTGCTGCCATCGTCCTGTTCTCTCGAGGATTTCTTCTGAGCAGATTTGCACTTGCTCATATTTCCAAGCGAGGCTATAACCAGCCACAGCCAACACACAAGCGTGCAGTGGTCCTCGTCATCGACTCACTACGTTTTGATTTTGTTTCTCCAAGCCCACCAGAGCCCCACAATAAATACTACCACAATGTCTTGACGCTACCTGCTCAACTTACAAAGTCGCATCCAGAACATTCTTTCCTGTTCAATGCATATGCTGATCCACCAACGACAACTTTGCAGCGTATTAAGGCCCTGACTACAGGCTCATTGCCCACTTTTATTGATATGGGAAGCAACTTTGGTGGTTCCGTTATTCTTGAGGACTCAATTGTCAGACAGTTGCAGCTGGCTAATAAGACCGTGAGTGCTAGCCCAGTCCCCTTCTCATAATCTCATTTCTCATTAGAAGATAGATTGCTTTTATGGGAGACGATACTTGGTTGTCCACATATCCAACTTCTTTTCACCCAAACTTGACTTTTCCTTACGACTCTTTCAATGTCGAGGACTTGCATACTGTTGATACAGGAGTCCTCACGCACCTCTTCCCGCTTCTCCTCAACTCTCATCCTGCTTTGTCTACTTTCCCTGGACAAAAGCAGTTTGACTTTCTCATTGGTCATTTCCTCGGTGTGGACCATGTCGGACACCGTGTCGGTCCTTCCCATCCGTCTATGCATGCCAAATTGACACAGATGGACACCGCCCTACGACGAGTCGTGGATCTTCTCGATGATGATACTCTTTTGGTCGTATTGGGCGACCACGGGATGGACCGTGCAGGCGATCATGGCGGCGATGGCGTTCTTGAGACGTCATCCGCTCTCTGGATATACTCCAAAGGACCGCCCTTGATGGATACAACCTTGCCAAAAGTGTTCCCTGGGCTTCTTGAATATAAAATGTTCCCTGGAACCAACATCCCGTGGAGGTCCGTACAACAAATCGATTTGCTGCCCACACTGAGTCTTCTATTGGGTCTGTCAATCCCGTATAATAACCTTGGCAACGTCATTCCCGAAACATTTTGGCGCTCTTCTCCCATTCAAACATCCGAGCTGGAGATAGCACTTGTGGAAAATTCGCGGCAAATTTATCAATATATCGATACATATCAATCGTCCTCCTCAGGATCCGATCTCCGGTCTGCCTGGACGTCTCTCCAGTCTGCCTGGGATGCGATTACCGTCGTACCTCAACTCTCGCCTGACAATTCCCTTGAAGTCAAACTCGTAGCAATGTCGTCGTTCAATCGCTCTGCCCTCTCTGCATGCCGTACCATCTGGGCCCGGTTCAACCCAGTGCTGATGGCTGCTGGCTTAGCTCTAATGCTCACTGGGATTCTTACTACTATGATTGTCTACAATTCCCTTCGTTCTCGCATGCCACTTGCAGCGGAGGAGCTTCTAAACACCGTGATACCCAAGGTTCTAAAGACCACAATGGTGGCAGATGCTGCAGTTGCGGGTGCTTCTCGTGTTTTCGGATTTGCCCTGCCAGTGGTGTTCCCTGGTGGTCTACCTATGAGCACGTTCGAGACGGGTTTATTCATTGGTTCCATGGTAGGATGTGTTGTCCTGGCTGTATCTGTATTCGCTCACGATGACACTGTTTCACGCGGACGGAGAGGGAACGCATTCTCAGTCCCGGCAGCACTCGCCGTCTTTATCCTAGCCCTGCATATGGTCTCGCTCTTCTCCAATTCTTTCACATTTTGGGAGGATAAAATTGTACTATGGCTGTGCGCGTCGTCAATGGTACCTTTTGTGCTATGGGGAGTTGCTGCACCAGGATTGTCTTCCGCAAAATCAACTCCAGGCCAGCAAAAGAGACATGTGGGTTTCTTGGAGAAACTGGGATTCACGACACTCCGGGGCAAGATTCTGGGGTTCTCAGTCTTATTCCTTATCTGTGTCCGGTTCATGTCTCTTGTGACTGTATGCAGGGAAGAACAAGGCGCATATTGCCATGTCACATTTTATGCTACGCCATCCGCTGTCGCTTCGACCACATTCCTCGGCCCTGGTGGTAGTTCTAGAGAAAATGTTGTACCAGAGCCAATGACGATCGTCCCCACATCCACAACACCACCAACTTGGTCTCTTATCTTTGCTCTTCCTACCGCACTAGTTTTGCCTGTCGTCATTACACGAATTCTAAAGATAACAAAAAGCGATAATGGAGTTGCCCCGATCATGGTTTGGGGAGTTGTCACGCCTGCTCTCATTGGTTCATGGGCATTTTGGACGTTAGAGTGGGCTGAGACTGGAGTTGTTTACACAGTTGATACTCCAATGTTCAAAGCCTTTGAAGGAGTTGCAGGGGTGTTGGACGAGCTTATTGGACTGCGAACGCTGCGTTCGTGGATCGCGAGAGGTGTATTTTCGTGGGTCTTATTAGGAATTTTGGGGTGGTGGATACTCCCTCTCTGTTTAGATATTCAGGTATCGACAGCATCCTCTGTCCTTGCTTCTGCTCCTTCTACAAACACTCCCAAGAAAACCCAGATTACGATACTTGGTTATGCAAATGCATATGGAGCGTCGTATCTCATGTTCTACCTCCTCGTATTCTCTTTGGTGTATCTGTGCACGTCGCTACCTGGGCAGGTCGTTCTGGGGCTATCTACAGTTGCACTGATGTCGTATCTGGAAGCTTTGGATGGAGTCAGAGATGTGAAGGCGATTGAAAGAGTAGTTGCAAGAGCTTTGAACCCTTCCCAAATATATACCCGTATCAATTCTGGCACTATTACTGCGACTAAAAAGTCTCGGGTGTCGAATGATACTGCGAAAAAGGACTTTGACCAAGACGAGGCAGAAGCAGAGCCTACGACGCTCCTTGCAACACTGCCCCTTATCCTCCTCTCTTTCATCACTTTCTATGCCACTGGTCATCAGAGTACGGTTTCGTCGATGCAGTGGAAGACGAGCTTCATCTTGACCGAGACTGTAAAGTATCCGTGGAGTGTTCTGAGTGTTCTGCTCAACTCTGCCGGTCCGTTTTTGTTGTTGGGAATTGGTGGGATAGCATTGAGTGGGGG
>Ga0153986_1000640_pt1 | contig 10126 bp, 11 predicted proteins | sample TSGA070MetaG_FD_104724 | JGI IMG/M metagenome (GOLD analysis project Ga0153986, IMG submission 104724) | Attine ant fungus gardens microbial communities from Georgia, USA - TSGA070 MetaG | ecosystem: Host-associated > Fungi > Mycelium > Unclassified | place: USA: Georgia, Alexander Wildlife... | reverse complement strand
CATCTTGCCATTTTTACCTCTCATGTCTTCCAGTTCATTCTGGGTTGTGGGCCACAAACCATGGCATGCCCAAAATCACCTCTGTCCTCCCCAAGTCAAATACATCCATGCATTTTGACCCTCTCCATGTGTTTCTTAGAATACACTCAATTTATCTGAACCATTCATGGGACAGAGATAGCTATAAACTAGATAGAAGAATACACAGACTTGCAACTAATGTATTTGGTAAGGAACTGACAGAAGGGGCGATATGTTGCAGAAAGAGAGCTGGACACTGGCAAGCTCTTTCTTACTGATTTCACCCTTCTACTGTCCCTGGGTAAAACGATCAACGATATCTAGGGATAAAAGTAAACAAGATCAATCTAAAGCAATAAGCTCATGCGTCTTCATCAGGAACCTCCTCAATCCTGGCCCCGCGAACAGGCTGCTGCGAGGCCTCAGAGCTGTCGGCAACTTCCTCTACTGTTGTGGTAATTGTGCCATTTTTCTTCAACTTGCCCTTCTCCTTCTCTCCCTTCTCATTCTTCTTCTTCTTGGACTTTTTCTTAGGGATGTCCCATTCCCATAAAGGAATAAACGAATCGACCTGCCAGGAACGAGTTGGGCAAAAACATAAAATGAGAAAAGAAGTAGAACTCACAAACCCAACATCAGCGAACAACTGAGGGAATATCCATATACCAGGACTGGCAACGACGACAGTGATCATGTAGAAAATCAACCGCACAACAGCAATTCCGAAGAATAGGCCGATAAGCCCTAGCATCCCTATACTAATATACCAAGCGCCCAAACGCAGAATTGGTGGCCACAGAGGGAACATGACACCAGCGAGTATGACTGCAACCATCAGAATACCGCCAGCATACGTAGTCCATTGCGAGCCCTCGTAAAACCAGGCATAGTAGTCCTCTGTGCGAAATGTTTGCTCTTGAATAATTTGAAGAGCTTTGGGAGAAGACGATGAAGAACCAGTGGGGCCACCACGCTGGACACGGAGGTAGAAGGCGAAGAGATTTACGGTGGAAAGTGTGGCAAGTGCCTCTGTCTCTGAAGTCACTTTTGGCACATTTTTCAGTTTGGCATAAGAGGGAGAAAGAAGTGCTTTGACTGCTGATTTGCCTGCGATCAGAAATATATCATCTCAATGTCTTGCTCATTAGAAATATGGATCCTTCGCACCTTTGAAATAGTCCAAGCGTTTACCGTTGAGCGCGCCTACGCGTACTTTAAGACCTGAGTTACCGCTACGGAGAAATTGGGCGACGTTCTTAATCTCTGACGGTGCTTTTTGCTGTTGCTCCATGGATCCTACAGGAGGAAGAAACAGCAGTGTTTTCACATTAACATTTAAGATAAGCTTGTGTGTCCAAGAGCAACTCCAAGAAACAGTACCCACCCTTTAAAAGGTCCCAAGAGAAGGTTTCTGGTCAGGAAAGCTCGCGTAACCTAGAACGAAAGACACGTCACACTGATCGCACAGCCACAAATTGATCCTCTGACAAGAAAGATTTTCAGCTGCATACTGCATGACAATGAGTCCTGACTGCAAAATGAACCAAGCTGTACAATGCCTTAGTTGCATTTTGATATCTCACTTGAGATTAGAGCGACACATAGACTATACTAGTTTTAGAACAAACAACATGAGGCTCTACTTGTAAGGATGGGTCATGACTCCTACCAAATCATGCTGGAGGGCTTATTGAAAAAGTGTCTGGTAGCTATTGCTATCTTGGTGCCTCTTGTTCAAATGAACATTTCGACTCCTTACCCATATGTTGGCTACATAAGGGACTATTGCAAACATGTTTGGCGATGCTTGATGGCTACCGCCTATCCTCGCGGTTGGGTTTTTTTTTTCGTGCAAGAACTGTTTTCTGCGAGCAAAAGTGAATCCTCGCTATGCGACCGTTTTCTGTTGGCATAACGATACGACACGATTCATACCCTTGTAAACAGACTCGGTGGCTAATATGTGTAGAGAGTATGTATGAATGGTTGCATCACGGATCAAGTGACGATGCTGCTAGACTACCGCATGTTCAAGTTGGCAGATGAGAGTGGCAGGGAGGTTTCAGACCTGAAGCGTGATGTCTGATGGATATGAGTGGTTTTGAATGTACATTGTCGGTGATTTTATCTTTGACTGTTTCTTGTGGGAAAACCCGTTGAAGGGCACAGGCTTGGATCACCCCAGGTTGAGAGGGAATTTGACCGAAACGTGGGGAGTTGTGTGTGAGAGAGAGGGTGTCGTGGCGACCAGAACAAGAACAGGTCGCCATAGAAATGCTTAGGCAATATGATTGGAAAATGGAGAACATAGACAAGAAAGAGGAAGTGATAATGTTCCAAATATGGCAAAGCCAATATTGTGATCGCCTTTATTGTCCTTGCTGCTACTATTTCTTCCTCTGAGCCATCATCCTCCTTTCACCCTACACCACCATCACCACCTCTTACAATGCCCGACTCATCCGTTGTCGTAGCTCAGCAACACAAGCCACAACAACGACAGCCGAGCAAAGGTCATAGTCATGCTGCCTCCGCTGCCCCACCTCGTAAGGTTCGGTTCAATGTTGGTGGGTACTATCACGTTGCCACTAGGCCTGGGTCTCTCATTCACCTCTATCACAGGAGTCCAATACAAAGTCTCTACTGTCATTGGTGAAGGAGCGTACGGTATCGTCTGTTCCGCAGTCCATCAACCAAGTGGTCGAAAAGTCGCCATCAAAAAGATCACGCCATTCGAACACTCTATGTTCTGTCTGCGGACGCTACGGGAGCTCAAACTTTTGAAATTTTTGAGCGAGTCGGGTGTCAGTGAAAACGTAAATCGAAATTCGCAATATTTTTTTTTAGTTTTGTCTCATTTTTTTTTGGCTAAGATCATATCCATCCTCGATATCGTCAAGCCGCCGTCATTGGAGGCCTTCACCGAAGTCTATCGTAAGCTTCCATTCTCTTCGCGCACTTTTCATAACTTTGATAGACATATTTCTGTAGTTATACAGGAGCTGATGGAAACTGACATGCACCGGGTCATTCGAACACAGGACTTGTCCGATGACCATGCCCAATACTTCATATATCAGACACTTCGGGCGCTCAAAGCATTACACTCTGCCGACGTCATTCATCGTGACCTCAAACCCTCGAATTTGCTTCTCAATGCCAACTGTGATCTCAAAGTCTGCGATTTCGGTCTCGCGCGGTCTGTCAAAACTGCTCAACCATCTGGAACGGAGACCGGTTTTATGACTGAATACGTTGCTACTCGGTGGTACCGAGCACCCGAAATCATGCTCACCTTCAAACAGTATACCAAGGTCATTTTGTCTATGTTACTTCTTGTCATAAAAACTCACCCGATGCAATGTTATGCTTCCTCTTAGGCCATTGATGTGTGGTCTGTCGGCTGTATTCTTGCGGAAATGCTTTCCAGCAAGCCGCTCTTCCCAGGACGCGATTATCACCATCAATTGACGCTGATACTGGATGTTCTGGGCACGCCCACGTTGGATGAATTCTATGCCATATCAACACGCCGTTCGCGTGATTATATCCGTGCCCTTCCATTCCGCAAGAAGAAATCATTTGCACAGATATTTCCTAAAGCAAGCTCATTAGCTGTGGACTTTTTGGCTAAAACTTTGGTGAGTGATTTTCGTCTTTGATTGACCACTGTGGTTTGTCCTGAAAGTCATTCATAAACTGACATTGGTGATCGCTATTGTAGACTTTCGATCCGAAAAAGCGAATCACGGTGGAGGAGGCGCTGGCTCATCCCTATCTGGAAGCTTATGTACGTTCATGTTCATTCGTCTTACATTCCAATGTCCGTTTCTTATGTAGTCTACATAGCACGATCCTGACGATGAACCAGTCGCACCACCTCTCGATCCCGAATTCTTCGATTTCGATTGTACGTTCGTTTACCGTTCTTTTCATCTCTGTTCGTGATAGCTCACGAAACCATTCCCACATTGCTATTATTCATGATTAGTACATAAGGACGACATTAGTCGTGAACAACTGAAAGAGCTTCTCTACGAGGAAATTATCTCATTCGAATCTAGCCTATGAGTGCAGTTCAATCACCAAGAAACCTGCAAGAACGTTCTTCATGTATCCATAACCCCAATCTGTACATCGCATTCTCCTATTCGTTGTCATGGATCTTATGGACAATTTGTTCTTCGTCCCTTTCTGATTGAGTCTCAAGGGGCGAAGGGTTGTCTCTGCCTAGATAGTATACATTTTCTGTCTCTCTTATCTATTGAATATGGTTGTTGAACGGAGCACACATGAAATCTAGCATGACTCGAATAAAGCTGTTGAGAAATTAAGTATTGGAAATATAATCTGAATTTCAGCCTCTTGGTTCAGGGGAAGGAGGAACCATGTAAGGATAATGTGACTGTGAATGAGATGTAATTGACAGCAGCAGATAACATAGTAATGGAGGAGACATGGGAAGAGCATAAGTACTTAAGAAATTGGAAGGATGAAGACAAGGGAAAGGAGAATTGCATAACAAAAAAAAGACGAGACAAAACAAGTCATGATCATGAAAAAAAGAAACCGATACAAAAACTCTCAACAAGACACACCCACGGTACATATGTTGAAATCAACTGTTGCAAAACAGAGGAAAGAAGACTAAGAGAAACCAAACAGCAACAGCTGAAAAACAACACGAGAAAAAGAGAGAAATATTTTGTCGACCAAGGTGGGAAGGAAGAAAGAGGCAATAAAACATAAGGAGACATACAAACGCACTCAGAAGAAAATAAAATAAAAGATGAAAGCGTTACAGTTTTCGGCATCCCACATAAGAGGAGAGATCGCTCCCTTCCGCGTTCTAAAAGGATAACATGATCACTGACCATATAACCATCACACACCCCTGCCACTGACAACCGCATCCGTATCTTCAACGCCGCAAGCCCCACCCAGTAATGACTGACTGATCTCAATAAGCTCTACCGAAAGAGATGGAAGAAGAAAAAAGAACTATTGATGATAAAGAGACCAAGTCCACCTTGCACTCCCATCCCCATCTTATCTGCCCAAGCAGAAGCCACCAACAAAAAACCCTCACTCATAACCCTGCAAGCCCCTCACTCATACAACGAGCGAGTTATTGGCCAGAGTCATCCTACTTGCCAGCAGGAGGAGCACCCCTACGCATCCCGCCACGATAAGTGCCGCCACCACCTTGATGTCTACCACGTCCACCACCTTCACCACCATTCACAGGTGCACCTCCCCTAGGACGAGGAGGAGGTCTTTCGCTACGTTCTTTTCTCGCTTCGATAAAAACTTTGATAGGAGGGCCTTGACCAACTTCGACCAATATACCACTACCCTGAGAACTGTGACTGGCAGTGATAGCTTGACGTGCACTATCGACGGAGGCGAATTCAGCAAAGGCGCATCCCTTGCTGACTATCACTTCAACATGCTGAACTTGACCAAATTGCGAGAGTGCAGTGCGAAGCGATGGGACTGTGAGGGGATCGGTGACGCCCTAAGTGAAAAGTTAGTGATGTGAGTGATCAAGATGACTAAACAATTCCTTACCTTGATGAAGATAGCAGGTGTGGTCACGGGCTCATGCCTATTAGAAGAACCGCGAGGGGCAGGTGGGGCGGCGGTGGTAGGTGTTTTAGAGCCGCTGCTTGGAGCCGGACTAGCCGGTGTCTCAGTGAGACCCCGCGATTCCTGTGCAACAGCGGAACCCCATTTTTTGGAGTTTGAAGCAGCAAGAGAAGCCCAGGATCGAGGTGCAGTGGGGACAGGTTGAGCAAGAGGGGCAGCAGGGGCAGGGGCAGCAGAAGCAGGAGTAGGGGCAGGTAGAGGTGCTGGTGGAGAAACTGGCGATTTTTCAGCAACAGTTGGAGGAACAGGTTTGTCTGACTCTGGAGTGAGGCCATTGGGTTGAACGGGAAGACTGGGCTGGGGGGCAGGGACTGAAGGCTGGGGGAGGGGCTCGGGAACATCATTGGTAGGAGGCTCCTCGGCGGGTGCTGTGAAAGAGGGAACTGGAGAAGGAGCGGTAGCGGGAGGAATGACATGGGGAATGGCAGGGGGGGGAGTGGGCTCACGTGCCGGAGTCACTGTTTGGGGGGGCTCAGGGGCAGGAGCGGGCTCAGACTCAGGGACAGAGACAACAGGCTCCGGAAAGGCATTGGCATCGTCAGCCTCGACAGACTCCTCTTTGAGAAAACGGAATATGTCATTAAGAACAAAATAGCCGTTGGGCTGCTCGGCGAGGAAAAAAGTCTGGACGAACTTGCGCCACGGCTCACCGCGATTTGACATCTCACCAATGACCTGGATGATGATGCCGCCGTTTGCAGAGGCCTGTGCATCTACGGAATGGATGAAAACCTTGCAGTCTTGAAAACCAATGGAGGTAATTTTTTCATGGATTTCCTGAAGACGATGATTGGTCAGCAGACTGCGGACAGGGCTGAGCAAAAACACGAGGCTGGGCGGATAGTAGAGAGAGAGAGAAGGGCAATACGACGCACATGTTGGCCATAGCAAGGCTTGCATTCCTCGCCCTCAGTGCCATGCACAAAGGTGGAAGATTTTGTGTAGAAGCAGTGAAGGCGGTTGGGCTGCTTGTTGACAAAGGTGTAGTACTGGGGCACAAATTGCCAGCCAACCTCTGAGGGCACGACGTTTTGGTGGATGGTGGACGAGGCGGTCGACGAAGACATTCTGGGGACAATTAAATGGAAAATAAAAGAACGGGCAGCAGAGGCGTGGAGAGAACAGCACCCACAAAAAAAATCTAGTTACGCAAGACCGGCATCTGCCGAACGCCATGCCCTCTTCCACCCACCTTCTCTTCCTGCTCGTCGTCTTCGCCCTTTGTCTCTCCCACAATGGCGTCTATGCCTTTGGTGCAGGCAACATCCCCTCGTCCGTGCCCTTCCTTGCCTTGCTATCATCTTTGACTGTTCTCCAGATTCTCCTACATCGAGGGAAAGGCCTTTCGGCATGGTGACATCGTACGCTTGCCAACATTTCCTACAGCATTTTGTTGAGTGCCGCACAACAGGAGGACGTTTTGAGTGAACTTCTCAAGCGCAACGGCAACTCCTTTCTGCTGACCGCAATGCTGGGCAAAGGCTCAAGATTTTCTGGGCTCGATGTCAAGCGTGTCTATTTTGGGTATGTTTGGTCTCACTCTATCTTATCACTCTGCTGATCTTCCTGCAGAAATTGGCTTCGTGATTACAGCCAGGTGTGTAATCAGCCAACACCTACGTCGCTATGTCCGCTGACGTTGCTTAGGCCGTCGACATTGCTCTGCTCAAGAAACTCCAGCTCCAGGTCTGTCATCCGTTCCTTGTTGTCTGTGTCAATTAACCCCCACAGCAGACCATTGTCAATCTTTGTATGGTCCTTGGTTTCCTTGTGCGTCTCCAAAGGTATCTCTCGACTGATCTTACTCATTACACTGCGCCAGGCTCACGGCTATGCTACCAACGAATTCGAGGTTACCCCTCAGCGGTTGGCTTGTTACCTCCCTGTGAGCTTCATTACAAAGCTGATTCTCATAGCTGATTTCATCCAGACAGAGCACATCGACAACCCCAAGGGCTATGGCGATGGCGAAGATGCCAGGAAATATCATCCAGACCTTCGGGGTCCAGTCGATGTACGTCGATGTGACTTTCCGCCAAGACCCTTCTTACCTTTTCTAGCCGCGGGAGCTTGAGATTGATCCTCGCACTGGGATGAAAAATTACATCGCCAATGGTGGGTATAGCCCAGGGAGCAACAAGCCTTCATCTCACATCTCTTAGAGGACGGTTCATGGGATACCTCAAAAGCTCTTGTCAGGCGGACCCTCGAAAGATGCATTCACTTGGGTCGTCAGCACCGCGCTCAAGGCAAAAAGCAGGACGAATACGAAGCTTTCAGGCTTCTTGGCCAAGCAGTATGTTTACAAGTATCATTCGAGTGTATATATCATCAATTTTGGTTAGATGCATACTCTTGAAGACTTTCCTGCTCACTCCAATTTTTGCGAATTAGTCCTCGTTTCCATGGGTTATGATAAGGTTTTTGTCCATGTCGGCGATCATGTCAAAGTGCAAGCACCTAGCGGTGAATGGGTATCGCCCATTGTAACTGGTATATATTTCTCCCTCCCTTTGCAGGGATTGACTGCATTAAACATGATCCAGGAACCTTCGGATCAAATGATTTTTTTCATTCTCTCCTTGGAGGTATGTATTGTTACGTATCACATCAGAATCAGAATGATTAATGCCAAAGATCAGAGGCCACCGATCACTTGGTGAGTTCGATCATAATCTATCCTGTGCAACCGAGCTCTTACGACAAATCGTCTAGAGTCAAGTTAGTGCCTTTCTAGTTTCTACCTAGTTTTGCCCAGGAGTTCTTATCTGAATATTTCTTCCTCAACAAGGCGTCTGTGACAGATCTTAATCGCCAAATCGATGCCGCACGTTCCAAAACCCGTGGTTCACTGAATGGCCCTAGCCAGGATCCTGCTTCTCTCCTTCGCGACCTATTCCTCTCAGTTCCAGGTGGAATGAGTAATGAGATTTCTAGAGACATGGAAAATATGGGAAGGCTCAGGGCAGGCACCTCGGCCGATGGGAAAAGACCAGAAGAAATGAGTCCGCAAGAACTCCATTCTGTATTGTGGCAAGTCCTGACATTTAGGGACTCTAGTATGTCTTTAGATTTTACGTGCATGGACAGCATACTAAAAGTGTGGTTCCGGATCTAGTTGTCAAGAAGATCGAGAAGACAATTCAAAAGATCCCTGGTTTGGGTCCGTTGATTGAGAAGATCATGGATACAATTTCAGGTTAGTTTTTTTTTGAGAACTGAACTCGGATACTTTACAACGCCGGATTTTTCAAGTTTTTGTGTTCACAACCCTCGAGGTATGATTTGTTCTTTTCGTTTTTGATGGTTGAAACTGAGGATGCTTTAGCCGTTCCTTAAACCGATATTGCAGAATGTGACTGGTGGATTGTCGACTGTGTCCGGCGAAGTCATTGATACCCATGATCAATATGAAGTATTCAATGATCCTCGAGCTGTGCGTCTACTTGAATATCTTGACAATTGCAGGTATAATATTGATTGCAGACTGACCCAACACATTCGTTCCTTAGCAAGGATCATTTTGTTCGTACATCCTCTATTACACTAGTCGGAGATGACTGATCGATAACGTAGAATTTGATTCTTAATGAACCCGCGGGTTTGTTGGCTCGGGCGATCGTACAACATACCGTTACACTCGTGGTCAAGACTTGGGATAACCCATCTGAAAATGTTTATGGCGTCATCGAGGAGATCTTGCAATGCCTGTACGTGTTTTGACTATTTCCACACAATAGTTCATCTCTCTTGATCACCCAAATCGTAGGTTTCATCCCGATTTTCACGATCCCAACTCCAAGATACAACGCACAATGCTTCAAATCATGCATGAATGGTTACAAAAGCTTGGAAACAGACAACAATCTATCATCTTCCGTCTTAATAAAAACGCAGTTAGGAATCATGAGAACGTGAGAGAAGGAGGTGAAGGAGGTGCTCCTGCATCTGAAGGCTCGTTCGCTGCCAACCAGGCACACTCGTTTCAACAGTCGATGGCTAGTTACGCGTCTCAAAATGTTCCTGGTGCTCAAACGATTATCAACGCGACCGGATTTGGTATGAATCGTGGACGTGCAAAGGGAGAATCGGGGGGAGGTGGTAGTGTGAGTGAGGGAGGGGCGTATTATCTAGAGAGCGGAGGCGGAACATCATCGTTTGCGCCTCCCCCCGGATCTTCTCTGCAAAATCCATCATCTTATTCTTATCATTCACCCTCACATGAATACCCCTCGGCTCCAGTTTCAGTTCCGATGCAGTATGATGGATATTCACCTTCGTATGTATCACCATCATCTCCCATGTCTGCCCCAGAGCTGCCGGGAAGATCAGGGTTTACTGGTTTTCCAGGCTCTGATGAACCTCAAGTGGTGCATGGATTCCCTGCTCCTAGTGGACCCCCACCTGGATTCCCAGGTGGTGATAGACCGACATATGGTCATAATGACAGTGGTTT
>Ga0153986_1000639_pt1 | contig 10128 bp, 10 predicted proteins | sample TSGA070MetaG_FD_104724 | JGI IMG/M metagenome (GOLD analysis project Ga0153986, IMG submission 104724) | Attine ant fungus gardens microbial communities from Georgia, USA - TSGA070 MetaG | ecosystem: Host-associated > Fungi > Mycelium > Unclassified | place: USA: Georgia, Alexander Wildlife... | reverse complement strand
TGCACCCTACCTGGAAGCCCGTCAGACGAATACCCGTCTCAAGTGATGTCGTGGTGCGTGCCGTCTCCATCATTCGTGCTACCTTTTCTGGAGAGGCATCGTCGTCGTATAATGTCGTCCCAAGCTTGATATCTATAATGTTCGGCTTCAAAAACGGATACGAGATGTTCTCCAATACTATGGATTGTATTTATTGGAAAGAAACCCCATCAGCATATCGGGCACTTGACCTTATAAGAAAAGCACCTATCTTTCTTCTCTGCAAATGGCTTCACAGCGATCCCTTCTTCCTGGGGTTTACTATAATCAACTTCACCTTCCAACCTCAATGTTCCAATAAAGTTGGGTACGTAAGGCAACAGACTCGAGAACGTCTTGTCGTTCCGTATTTGTTGATAAAATGCCAGTTCACGGGGAAGCGCAGGTTTGATCACAACCTCCCCGTCTTCGTTCGTGAGTATTCCAGCGTGGCCTCCGACTTGGGAGTTGAGCTCGGTGGTTTCCATATTTGACATGGAAGCCATGGTGGACGGAAACCAAGAGTTCATATCAAAAGAAAGATCTGTTTTTGGGAATAGATCACTTGGATTACTTACGACCGATCAATTCACGCACTTACTGTCCACCATAATATGCAATCTCTTGACCTCGATTCAAATTACTATTTATCAGTGACTTTCTCCCACGAAACATCGATGTTCACCAGACCTTCAAGCCTAGCTAGCGTACACCCTTCGCTTGCGTATAGGGGACCGGTCGGCTCACTGGAAGACGTCCACTTGTACAGCATACCCAAATCAAACAAAATTCTAGAAGAAGCAGTGACACGTGTGAAGCAAATCCCAGGTGTCATCCACGTTGATCTTGTACAGACAACACGGAAGAGGAAACGAGAGGAGCTGTGATGGGTGTGGCGGAGAGGTACGCCACCAAAACCATTGTTCCTCCCCATTGTCGTTCGTTTATTCATTGCATTTTGAAAAGATACATTCATAGTCACTTTGGCCATGTCCAGTGATGAATCAAATCTATACAGAATTTAATTCACCATTTGTATATACCACTCGTCGATTGCTGCCCCTTTGCATGCATTAACAATATTAGACTAGTTTTTTTTTGCAATGAAAAATAAGCTTGATATAAAGTTGGCGAAGAAATACATTCTATTTAATAGAGGACTTTCCTTGCCTCTCCTCCCAGTGCATTATCAACTAATACCAAGATCGATCATCAATTAGATTATCAATAACATTATCAGTGACAAGGTTTTTGAACAAGGTTTTTTCCGTTGCGCCTCCGGCATGTCCATACACACACCTCTACTAATTCTGAATTTATCTGACTGTGTTCATATTGCATTTAGCCTTCTACCATGCAACCTGTGTCGTTGTGTCCTATGCATCTGCTTACTTCCCTGTGTCATGCATTCTCTCAGATTGGGATAACTGATCAGATCAATAAAGCCACAACTCTGCTCTCCAATGTCATTTGAGAAACCAGTACAGTCTCCCTCTGTTCTTACCATCGCTGGTTCAGACTGTAGTGGTGGCGCAGGCATCCAAGTAAGTTTATTCCCCACACGTATTCGTTAGCAACCACACCTCGGCGGATTGTTTTTTCTAGGCGGACCTCAAAACATTCTGTGCATATGGATGCTACGGGACGAGTGTCATCACAGCGCTCACGGCCCAAAACACGAATGGAGTCCAAGACATCCACCCTGTACCGCCTCCGTTCATAGAAAAACAGGTTTGATCACCTTCGAGTGCGTGTGTGTGTGTGCGCTGCAACTGATCAATACGCTGCACTTTTGAACACAAGATCCAAATGGTTTTATCTGACATAGACATCAAAGCCATCAAAATCGGCATGCTATTCGACACCGACAACACAAAAGCCGTCGTGCGCAGCATCAAAGAGTACTATTCGTCGTCTTCTTCCCCAAGACCTCCTATCATCTGCGATCCAGTATGCGTCTCAACATCCGGGCACCCGCTCTTACATCCGGAGGCCCTGGACACCCTCATCAATGACGTGATCCCTCTCGCTACGATAATCACTCCGAACAAGTCAGAGGCCGAGATGCTTCTCTCCAAGAGGGGTTTGACCACCTCCATCAACACGTTGGAGGAGATGATATCAGCTACGAGTCGAATGATATCAGCTTTTGCGCCGCACGCTGTTCTGCTCAAAGGTGGACATGTTCATGTGACCATCCAAGACATCCAACAGCTACTCGAGGTCAAGCAAGGCGTGCAAGTGATCAAGCACGGACTGATGGAGGAAAACATGGAGATTTTATTCGCCTGCGAAAAGGTCGAAATCGAACCTCAGCTGGTGGTGGTGGATGTGTTACAGGAGAGAGGAGGAGGAGGAGGAGGCACGACCTTGTTTGTGAGGCCGAGAATTAACTCGACAAAGACCCATGGGACAGGGTGTACCCTGAGTGCTGCTACTGCCTGTGCGCTTGCTCAGGGCAACACACGTACGTCCTTTCCCGCATGACCCTTCCTTCCGAGGAAGGAAAAAAAAGATGGCGTGTTAAAGAAACAGGTCGTCGTTTAGTGATCGATGCTGTTGACAGTGCAACGTGGTATACACACATGGGTATTGAAACTGCCGAGGAAATCGGGAGTGGTCACGGCCCACTCAACCATCTACATTCTACCACCAAGATCCTCATACCAAGGTCAGTGTCTTGCCAAAAAACACACAAAAAAATTCTCTAAGAACGTCATCCGCTGAATCTCCCCCCTTCCTTCGATAGGCGAACAAAGCATGACAAGTATCCCTTTATTCGGTACCTCATCAAAAGTACCGCAGCTCACTGGAAGGCTTATGTTGAACACGAATTCGTCAAGCAATTGGGGAGGGCAGTATTACCCCGCTCCGCATTCATACATTACATCATGTATGGTCTTTTGGGAGGACCTGACCTTTTTTTCTTTCTTTCTTTTTCAAGCTGACATCGCTTGAAAGACAGGATTATCATTATTTGAAGTATTATGCGCGCGCACATGGGTCAGTGTTTGGCCACCACAAAAACAGACCTTCACCTTGGAAAAAAAAAAACTTACCTCGAGATTATATATATTTGTTTTATAGGCTCCTAGCAGCCAAATCTTCAACCTTCTTCGAGATCGAATCCGCAATTCAAACGCTCCTCAACATCCTTCGAGAAATCGATACCCACAGATCTTTCTGCCGCTCCTTCGGCATAACACAAGGACAGTTGGAGTCAACGCCGGAAACGTCGGCTACGATAGCATACGGTGCTTTTCTCATGGATATAGGACTTCAGGGTAAGTCACTTTTTTTTAAATTTATTATTTTGGCGCGCACGAGTAGGATATTCATGGGTATGTTGTAGGTGACAGCACGAAGCTACTTTTGGCATTGCTAGTGTGCCTATTGGGCTATGGAGAGATTGGGCTCTGGTTGAAGAGGGAGGCGACAAATGAACGCTCCTCGGTCATAACGGAAAACAATCCGTATGAAAAATGGATCAACGATTATTCCGGAGAGCGTTATCAACATGCCGTCAAATTGGGTCTAGGTGAGCTATTTTTGAAAGTGCAAGCGACGAGATATGTATACTGACTGATCACAGCTGCGATCGAAACACAAGTTACAACGGATGCTCCATCACCAATTAGGCTGAAAGAGTGGAGGGAGGTATGGGACAAGTGTATGCTGTTAGAGAAAGGGTTTTGGGACTCGGCAATGGAGCATGCATAAAGTTCTTGGGACAGCAAAAGTCATTATATTATGAGCACAAGTCACATATGTCACGCGCGGACGCTTCGAGATTTTATTAATCCTTTATGGTTCTTCAATCTTGGACTCTTCGCCTTCCTCCTTGAGCATTCCCTCCAAGCAGATCATAGGCTGATCATCATCTGCATGAGGGTTTGGGAGCTTTATCAGCTGATCTGCTTCCAGCTCTATTTTGACCTTGGGTGGTGAGCCTCTGGTCATAATAACGGGCTTCCGTTTCGTGTTCTTAACCACCTTTTGTGCACTCGGACAAAGCCCTCGCGTTGACAGGTCGCACAAATCGCAGCGAGGACTGACAGGCAGACAAATTACCTAAGAATGAGAGGACTGAGAAATGGAAATTTTCACCCTGAAGAATTGAAATACCTGGCCGAAGCCAACGAGTAAGTGATTAATGTCTTTGTGGAATTCCGAAGGTAACCAAGACTGTAGATTCAACCTAAAGTATTGAAAAAATCAGTGTTGAAAGGGGCATGCATGCACACACACACACCTCGTCTCTTCTGGATTCTTCGTTGGCTTCTTGTGCCAACCTAAACGATTCGAAATTCGGTGAACGTGGACATCAACTCCAATGCCATGATTTCTATCACGAGTATGAGAAAACAATTCATAGAAAAAGAATGAACCGCAATGACACACAAATTCCACGCTGATTGAAGAGCCAAGAACGCCATTTTTGGTCCTACCCCTGGTAAAGAGCAAAGTTCGTCCACAGTCTTGGGCAAATCGGACGCGAAATCGTCTCGGAGTTTCTTTGCTGCTTGTTTGATATAGCTAGATTGGGATGTGAACAAAGGCAAATGACCCATACATAGCTTAGCTTCTTTTTCTCACCCGGTTTTGCGTCTCCAGAAACCAACCTTGTTGATGGCTTCTGAAATGGTGGATTCTTCTGCGGCGATGACTGCCTCGATTGAGAGCACCCCACCGACGGAAGCTCTGAGCTTCTTCACAGCAACATCTGTGACTTCATCCTTGGTTTGCGACGATAACATGAGCGCTACGAGGGTTGAAAACCGTCTGTTCTTTGGCGCGTAAGGCTCTCGCTTGGGATGAAATAGGCAGATCGATAAACCTCTGGTTCAATTTCGTGATGTTTTGCCTGGTCGCAACCCATTGTATCGACGGGTGCAGTAAACTGCGAACGCATCTTCCCAATGGTGTCATAAACTTCTCGCCAGTTTTCCGGCGTTGGGTGTGGTGAGTCCAAGGATTGCAGTATTGGTTTGGGTTTCTTGAGCGACGTGACTTTTCTTGGTGAAGCTGCATCTGCTTTCAACCGCTTCCTCGGAGTCGATTCCTGAGGCGGAGGTGCCTGCGCGTCATGTCCTCTGATCAGTCTGGTTTTTCTGGGACGATCAAGCGACGAGGATAGTTCCTCGATGTCTGCTGGCTCATAGAGAGTCACAGAGGAGTCAAAGACACTCTGGCGTGTTCTCAAGGTCACAGAACGCGTTGCAATTGGAGGCCTGACCATAGGTGTGAGGAGAAATCGAACCAGTCACGTGGCACATTTTTGCATAGCGATAGATCCCGAACCATACGGAAAAGCCATGGTGTAGTGAGTTCTCTGGTTTGTTGGTCGTCAAATGGGATTGTAACTCGAGGTTCTGGAGTCATCTGCCCCAAACCCTCATCATTCCCATGTCCCACATCACTCTTTAGACTGCATTGCACTTGACTCCTGAGACTAATAGCATACGCTGAAGGCCATCCAGGTCAGTGGCCAGGTCAGCAAGGCCATTCATATCAAAAGCTTTCAGTTCAAGGGACGCAAAACAGTAAACTGTATTCTGTCGGAATCAAGAGGTTCGTACTGCTATCGAGCGGTCTTAATGCTAGCCTGGTAACAAGAGTTGCTTCAAATTCCTCGGTGCGTGGTGCAAAAGAATCTCGGCCACTAAAGCCGGGAATCCTGCTGCAGGCGCTTTTGTGTTCTGTCTGTTTTGAGTACTCATCTCGAAATGGGTGCAATGGCTATTGTTAAAGGCGTCTATTATTATTTACTACTTCATTTCATTGTTCTTGATTTCCGGGTCTCAGCCTTTTGTAGTTGTCTCAGTGCAAAAGTTTGTTCTTTTAAAAGAGTAGGAACGTTGGTTTCACGGTGGTGCTATTTAACGGGGAAAGAGAGAGTTGTCTCGCTATCGGCTTCTTTCCCTCTCCCTCGTTTCCGTCGATGTTATTGACATACACACTCGGGAATGATGAGTCAAGTTGATCGGCAAACCTTCATATCTTCCACAATATACCAGAAACTGCGTGCAGAGCACACATTACAGCATTACTGTCAATCTAATCCCCATGCGCATCAAGATCTAGGTCGTCACAGATGGCGGGGAATTCTGGCTTATGTGAAACGTTTTACACGGATGAAAGAGATGATGCAGATGACACTGTGTGGCAGGGGTGGGATAGACTGGGAACGCTCAGTAGATGAGAATGAGTATCGACGAGACGAAAGGCTGGTTGCTTTAGCTGATGTGAGTACTGTGTGCTTTGTGAGGAGAATGAACTGATGATTTTTTATTTATCAGAGCCTCTGATTGTGTTTCGATCTTCACTAATGTGTAAAACATTTAATGGAAATAGGATGCATGTGATTGGTCCGGAGTGTCATAACACGTGACGAGCAGAGCTGGTCCTGTCTTCTATGAATGTCTGTTACTTTAATACCATGTTAGCTGTGAGCACACGCTCAGCTCTTTCACGCACTTTTCTGGCCCGGGCTTTTGCTACTTCGCTCTGTGCAAGTCAGGCCACACCACTACAGAAGCCTGTAGTCGAGAAGGAATTCAAGATCTACCGCTGGGTTCGTAGCTTTCTTGTGGCAATATATACTTGCTCATGCAAGGGCGCAGAATCCGGATGAGCCTGCGAAGAAGCCTACCTTGCAGACATATAAAATTGACCTGAACCAATGCGGACCTATGGTCAGTTTCCGGATAATGTTTCATGCACGGGCTTTGCTGAGACCTTTGCAAATCGGTCGCAGATTCTTGATGCATTAATCAAAATTAAGAATGAAGTTGACCCCACATTAACGTTCCGTCGCTCGTGCCGTGAGGGTATTTGTGGGTCCTGCGCCATGAACATTGATGGCCAGAACACACTGGCGTGTCTGTGTAGAATCGACAGAGATGCTGCGAAGGACACCAAGATTTACCCACTTCCCCATAGTGAATACATGCGTTTCATCTCGATTGTTCCAGTACTTACTCAAATGTTCAGTGTATATCGTGAAAGACCTGGTACCCGATTTGACGCTCTTCTACAAACAATACAAGTCAATTCAGCCTTGGCTGCAAAACGATAATCCTCCTGCTCAGGGTACGTCCGTGTACTTGAGGTGGCTATATGTGTTTTATATTCGTCTAGGAGAACATCTGCAGTCTCAGGAAGATCGTAAGAAGCTCGACGGCCTTTACGAATGCATTCTTTGTGCCTGCTGCTCAACTTCATGCCCATCTTACTGGTGGAATCAAGATGAATATCTCGGCCCAGCTACACTCATGCAGGCTTACAGGTGGATTGCTGATTCTCGGGTAAATGAGATTGTTGCGCTACTTGTCCCCGGCTGCGCTGACGATGTTTGTAAGGACACTCATGGTGAAGAGCGCAAGGCCCGTCTGCAGAATGAGATGAGTATGTATCGCTGTCATACTATCTTCAACTGTAAGCTTGTCTCTTCGTCGTCATGATTGTACTCTTACTTCCACGTTCTTTAGGCTCACGGACTTGTCCGAAAGGTCTCAATCCCGCTGCTGCTATTGCTAAGATTAAGTTTGAGCTCGCTGCCGAATAGAAATCCAGATTGAGAGGGTATCAAAATTTTCACAATTGGGCTTAATTGAGGATGTCAATGCTCATCGTTATCATCTCTACATCCTTATTGTATCCACCTCCTGTTTCAATCTAATTTCACGTCCAGAGAAATGTCTTGGTTACCGGAGTTATTCGGAGATCTATGATTGGGTCACGACTATCTTGAGAATGTAGTTTCGCTATAGATGTCAGCCTTTGCAAACAGTAATTTTTCTGTTACACTCTACTCCCTTACGAGACCGACGTACCCTCGTCGCTTGTTTGAATATGTCTTCAGTTATCATAGACGGAAAGACGCTGCAGAGTGGCACCGGGCTCTCGACATAGGTTGTGGAACTGGTATGCATGCCTCAACGCTCAGTTTCACTTCCATTCACTAACGGAGCACAGGACAGGCAACTACAGGACTGGCCCGATTTCATCAAGTCATTGGACTTGATCCTTCAGAAAAGATGATCAGAGCTGCTAGAGTTAATCGCGATTTCTTTCCGAACCCTACCCTGTCGCAATCGGCCCCTGTAGGCAGCACCGGTGGTGACCAAAAGTTCTCATTCAGATGTGGAAATGCAGAGGATATGGCAAGATCTGGTATCTTGGATAACAGTGTTGATTTAGTCATCGCTGGTAGGTCTCATGGGTTTTTTTTTCATACGTTCGTCCATGTTAATTTGGCCACGATTTTTCGCATGGGTCATGAAATTTTGTTTCCCCACCAATTTATGTGAACAGCTCAAGCATGCCATTGGTTTGATTGGACAAAAGTATGGCCTGAGGTGGAAAGGGTATTGAAGCCTGGAGGTACAGCTGCATTTTGGGTAAGTTTAAGATGTTCAATTGAAACAACGCACTTGTTGATTGATTATTTTTCCGACTGCGCGTCATGACGCTGGTAACTACCAGGTGTATTCTGAATTCCGACTACCGCAGTATCCATCAGTGACGCCTCTTATTACTGACTACGCTCAGGGTACGGATTCGTACACTAGTTTAGGTCCACATTGGGAGAGGCCTGGGAGAACAATGTTGGAGAGACATCTTTTGGATGTTCCAAGTCCTGACAAGGTCCTGGGCAAGGGCACAAAGTTGACTCATGAAGAGAGGTGTTATTTCGCTGGTAATTTCTACCACCTCATACGAGCATGATTGGAATTTAATGAAATTTTTTTTCTTGCATTCGCCTTAGGAAACTATCATACCGACACCCTCCCAGCATCACAAACCTTTCCAGTTATCATGCAGAAAGAGATGCGCTGGCGAGATTTACTCGGGTATTTTCGAACTTGGAGTGCGCTGGAGAAGTACCGCTTGGAGCATCCCCAAGATACCTTGGCACCACCTGACAACCGATTCAAGAACGACTTGGACGAACCCATCAAAGATGGTATTGATATAAGGGGTGGAGACCTTCCAGTTCGATTTTGGAAGGACATGAGACAAACTGCTTCTGAAGAGGAGAAACAAGCAAAGGTGGAGGTGGATGACAGGGTCACTGTCGAATGGCCTCTGGCGGTTATTTTGGTCAGTAAATCATGAGGTCTGGCTTCCGCTTGTGCACAGATCACCCGCTTCAGCGAATTTGTAGAACCCAGGCTGCGTCCGAATAAGATAAGCTTATCCTGGAGCTATATTCAATAAGGTCTCGGCTCTTTATGTTGACACCACAAAAAGTCCCCATCTGGAGATTGAATCTGGGTTAGGACAAAGTAACAATTGTAGAAGCTCTCTCTCTCCAAGTCCCGGCAGTTACCGCAGCACTAGAACCCACATCAAAGCAGCTTCGCCGCGTTCTGGATAGGATAGAGTATCTTGCCTGAGTGTCCCTCAAAGGCTTTCTTCCGATGGACCACCGCGGAGCTTTTTACTCAGAACTTTTTTAAACAAAGGTCTATTGTCTCAAGGGCCCCATTCTCTACCACGTGGACTAGATGCGCTATATAAAACTCAGCTGGGAAGAAACTGTGTAATCAGAGCATTTTTCCATCTGATCTGGACCTTGACGAAGGACCCGTATTTGAAAGAACGCTTATTCCTGGTTTCTCGTTTCATGGAGGAGACTCGATTATTCAAGGCTAGGCTACAATGAGAAACTCCAACCTCAAAGTTGTAGACGAGCCAATTCACGTACAACAAGGTTGTGTGCAAGTACATAGATGGAAACTGTCCCGACTTGAAACAGATGACTAATGACAAATATAAGGCTATCAGGTTACTTAACTTGAGAGAACGCACGATGGGCTCCCAAGACTCCCAGATTTCGATTTCGAGACTCCTCTCCATCCAAGAGCCAAAAAAATACAGCTAGATGAAGGTTTCTGTTGAGTTAAAGTTTGGGGAGTAGGTAAAATTTCTGTGCGACCATCTTTAAGAGCTTTTTTTTTCTCAATACTTACTCAATGGGGAGAAGACTTGGGAGTTCTGAGGTATTTAAAAGCACCCCTCTGGTTCAATGGTCATTTGTGGTGTGGATTACCACCTCACGGCCCTCAGTTGACCCCTCGTTGTCGTTGTCGTTGTCGTTGTCGT
>Ga0153986_1000638_pt1 | contig 10134 bp, 11 predicted proteins | sample TSGA070MetaG_FD_104724 | JGI IMG/M metagenome (GOLD analysis project Ga0153986, IMG submission 104724) | Attine ant fungus gardens microbial communities from Georgia, USA - TSGA070 MetaG | ecosystem: Host-associated > Fungi > Mycelium > Unclassified | place: USA: Georgia, Alexander Wildlife... | reverse complement strand
CGGTAAAACACATACAATAAACGAGTCGAGGTTTGCATGTGAGAAATACGGCTGCGTATTCCATCACCAAACACCATCTGTGTTTTGTATGTCATGGTAAACCTGATAAAGGTCAAGAGGACTTCGATTGATGTTGTTGTTGCCCTGATAATTCTTTTTTGTGTGAGAATAAGTTCGCAAGTCAGCAAAGTGAAATATGTCAGAACACATACTCAAAGGCACTACTAAGACTGTTTTGTGTATTATAAAGATGCGTTGTATTCTGCCAGCAACCATGGAGAGGGAGTGGCACTCCGTCAACTGAGGCAATATCTGTGTCAAGTATCACCAGAGACATCGCAGTCTGATGAATGCGATCAGTTGTGGGTTCAGTATCGTGCTGTCTTCAAAGCCTACCAGGACTTCAACTAATTTCGATCATCAGTCGTTCCAAATCAATGAGAAATCAAATTCTACAAAACATACCTGCCGTAATGATATATAAAATTAATGTGACTAGAATCCAAAAAAATTAATATAATGAGTGGCACATGTTTCTAGCACTTTCACCAACTAGATCCTTGTTCCAAATTGCTCGAAGGCGCAGGACCAGCAGACTCTTCACTATCAATAAACTTAACGTCGACAATAAACTATTGATATCAGCTACTATCATCCCTAAAACCATGATGAAACTCACTCGCCAACCAATGAATAACCAAATGTACACCTAGCAAATGTGTAGGTCAGACGAAAGAACAGATACAGTTGGCCTATACCACTAAGACATCCTGATCAATGAAGATATCAAAACTGAATTAAGAGTGATGTCTCACTGATGTCGACGTCGAGAATTTGTTGTTAGCTGGTGAAGTTGTTATCATTATGCATTTTGATTCATGTCAGATGATTCCCTCGTACTATATGAACTTATTCTGAAAATTTGGATCAGTTGTCTTGTTCAATAAAGTAAGGGATTACACTTACATCATGCCTGCCCAGTTAGTTATTAGGGTAGAAAAATAGATGACATGGAGTTTTGACCACTTCCTCCTGAGTTTTCATGTCAGTGGCAATGTTCAGCCGATAAAAATAGAAAATATGCCTGTGGAGGTACTGGACCTAGGAGAGAAGTATTATGTGGAACTATTGTTCACAAATGGAAAGTCTCACCTGTTGAGGAATGTGATAGATAAAATCGTATAGCATCAAAGGAGCAACAATGACTTGAAAATGCTTTAGCCATTGCTTCGAGAACAATAGAATAAAGAATAGCATACATTGGCCGTAACGTTCACTTGACAGTCTCTTCACGTCATTAAGGTAATCTTCTAGTGTTGCTCCATCCTGATCAGTCATTTGGTATATGCAGGGAGGAGATACTTTGTATGAAACTTGATAAAATTGGCTCTATTATATATCAATTGGTGTTAGTTCGGTTGCACGCAGACCAGAAACATATGATCAAGGTTGAACATCTGATATCACGGATCAATACATTGCAATTGAGATGAAACTTGATCGCAGTTAAAACTGATGAGCCGTTCCAGCATCTCAACTTTCACATTGAGTGGTGGGATTTCATGATAACAAATGGAACTAAAGAAATTTGAATGTGACATTGTTCTTCAGACTTTGTCATATCATTGACAGCTGGTTCTGCACAGTCTCAAGCTGCAGAACATTATATTCTATATTCTAAGTCAATAAATCAGCATTGGGCAGTATATTTTCTGTCAAAGATATCAACTCAGCTCCCCAGACGCAGAACTATATATTCTAAGAAAGATGCCAACTAGGTACAATCAGTACATCTGAAAATCTAACAATACTCACCTAGCTTACTAATCAACTGATAACAGCCATCAGTGATAGGACAATCAAGAGATATGAAATGAATGTGGAAAACACATCACAGCTTTGACACCCATTGAACTTCTATACATCCAGATAACTCATCTGCAGGCTTTTCCTCTCACTTCTTGAAATATCTGCCCAGAGCTCCTACCTTTGTTTGGACATGAGTGTCAAGGTAAAGATATAGTGTGCCTTGAAGCGTTGAAGGAAGACTATTTACAGGGGAATGAAAATATGGCTTCAACGTCTCCGAGTAATTGTTGCCAAGTGGAGATTGACATCTGACAATTTCATTTCTTTTTGACTTTTCTCCTCCATTTTCCTGGGCCTCAGCCCTCACTCAATTTTTCAGCAGCCAGAGTGCTGTCTCGTTTCTAATCTTGATATGACTGCTTCCTCCTCTCTTCATCTCCCAGCTCATCCTCTCAGGTCAAATTTTACCAAGGCTTCGAGTCTCGCATAAAATGTCTTTTGAACTCGCCACCGGTGGCGAACTCTTCGACCGCGTCCTCGCAAAGGGCAAGTCTACCGAGCACAACGCTGTCTCTGTCATCCGCTCTATCCTCGACGCCATCGACTACCTCCACCACCATGGCATCCTCCACAGAGACCTCAAGCATGCTTTCCTCTCTCTCGACCCTCCCTTCACCTACTTGAGAACATCCTCTATCGCTCCAAAGACCCCTGCAGTCACATTGTCATTGCCTACTTTGGCATGTGAGTCCCCTTATCCATTTCTCACCCCCTTGCTCATCTTTCATGTCGCAAAACTCCTCCATCCTTCCGACGAGCAGCTGATCTCTCTCGCCAGGTCTTTCTATGACGTCGCCCCCGAAGTCATCAAAAACACTGGCCACAGAAAACCCGTCAACATTTGGTCCACATGTATCCTTACTTCTCTACACAAACAGATTTATCTTCTCTGCACAGCCATCATCACCTATGTTCTCCTCTGCGGCTACCCCTGTTTTTGTGCTGACAACACTACCACTCTCCCAGCAAAACGCCGATCCCAAAATCGAATTTCGGAATGCGTATTGGAACCCGGTTTCTGATCAAGCCAAATCCTTTATCCGACGTCTTGCCGCTCTCGATCCATTCCATCGCCCTGCCGCTGAGGAAGCTTCATGCAATCCTTGCCGCCAGCACCGAGACGCCATTCCACGTTCATCTCTCCCCCACTCTCAGACAAAATTGGAGTCCTAGGGCACAGGCGCATAGTGCGTTGACCAATATCAGGGCTGCTAACAGTTTAGCTACTTTGCTGCTGCTGCGAGTCGGTTCAGCGCACAGGGTAGTGGTGGGTGGAATGATCTAGATTTAAATACAGTGTTAAAGGAGGAGGAGGAGGAGAAGGATGACCTCGGTCAAGGTGATGCTATGCCTGGTTCTTTTGAACCTGTTCATTGATAACTGTCGCTTCCTTGGAAAGAGGTGATTGGGAAAAATCTAGGTGATTTTCTGACGCTTCTTCGTGTAAAGTAACATATATATTCATTTGTCATATCATGCTTAAGAAATCAAGGAAAAAAACAGTTATTGGAGGGTGAGTGAACACACATGCTGTGTCGTTCTTGTCACCAGTCCTCGATATGCAGCCAATCACTCCGGTCTTGCCGTGATTCAACTCTCTTGGCCCTATGACAGGCACATGGACTCACTTTACTATCGCTCACGAGGATTCAACAATTCCTTTGGTTATAGTTTCCAACAGGCAGAATTTAACGGAAATATACCATGTCGAAAGAATGAATTACGTAAAAGGGAAGGTGCCGGCAATGTAATTGGACAGGGGGTTATTCAACAAAATTCAGACATCCGATCAAGTGTCACTGACTATCCTCATTGTAATACGTGAGTCTGGGGAGAAAATGTGAGAAGACTTTCCGGTATCTTCATGATGAAAAACCCTGGTCTCTCTTGCACCACACAAAACAAGACAGTATTATCAATGTAGCCCCCCACACTGTATCTGCCAGAGGTGAGATCTCGTTTCAATTCCAAGAAAAATAAAGAGAAGATACAGATATAATCATGTGGCCTATGAAGTATTTTTGAATTCTACTTCTACTGGGTGCGTCGTTGATGAAGCATATTGTAGTTAAAATTGGTTGACGTTTTTTCTATCAGGCTTTCCTCAATTAAATCATGTCTCTCGGTCGATCCCTATCAATGGTTTTTTTTGACCCATGACTACTGCTCCACAAAGAATAAAGTGAAGATACAGGTAAAGTTATGTGGCCTATGCAGTGCTTTTTTATTCTACTTCTGTTGGGTGCGCCGTTTATGAAATATGTTGTAGTTATGGTTTTTTGAAAAAACCCTTCGATGTGTGAGACGATTTATTCATGGTTCACGAATGGCCGATGGTGGAGAATCCCATTCTTCCTTTATTCTCAACATAACTAATGCATTATCTCATGCCATCCATGATCATGTCGTGCACCTTGTTTGATCTCCCTGTTTTGTTGGTATCAACTGTCTCATTTAATTCATCACAACTTGCTAATCATGTCTTGGAAAATGAACGAACAAAACAATGGTTGATATATAATTACATCCAACATCATCTACTTAGATGAACGACACCAGATATTCTATCCATCATCCTGCCTCTTCGTATATTTCTTCATCTAGGGAGGTAGCTACTCTGTCGTGTGACATATCTCCTTCAGTGTCACTATTGGACTCTGGATGATAGAACCTAAGGGTTTCCATTGTCCTGGAATCTAAACTTTCATCCAAAGGACAATTTGCTTCTATCAGATTAAATATCAACTGCGACACCTGAGCAACACATGAATCAGCAGTGGTGATATAGATATAAGGAACAGTGCTTTCACTAACAATGAAGGGATAAATGAAGTATGAGGAGCTGACGATTAGGGTCAATAAGGGGAAGACTATTAACAAGCATAACATACTAGGGTAGGATAGTCAAAATAAAATCAAACCCATTTAGGAAAGAAGTGGTTTCCAGGCATGTGAGGACTTTGAACAGAATGAGTTGTAGCCCACTCGTTTGATGGTCTAGGCTTACCCAAGATACTGAATAGATAAGCTATCGGTTAGATCGATAATTTCTATTTTTGGACTCACGGTATGAATAACAAAGTTCCATCGCGGTAAAACACATACAACAAACGAGTCGAGGTTTGCATGTGAGAAATACGGCTGCGTATTCCATCACCAGGTATCATCTGTGTTTTGTATGTCATGGTAAACTTGATAAAGGTCAAAAAGACTTCAATTGCTGTTGTTGTAGCCCTGATGATGCTTTTTCGTGTGAGAATCAATGTGCAAGTAAGCAAAGCGAAATATGTTAGAAAACATACTCAAAGGTACTATCAAGAGGGATTTGTATATGGAGAAGATGTGCATCATTCAGCCAGCAACCATGGAGAGGATGTAGCACTCCGGAAACTGAGCTGATATATGAGTCAACTATCAACACGGATATCGCAGCCTGAAAAATATCAGTTAGTGGGCTAAGCATCGTACCGTCTTCGAAGCCTACCAGAACCTCAACTAATTTCGACCATCACTCGTTTGTATCGATCAGAAATCAAATTTTACAAATCGTACCTGCTGTCATGAAGTAGAGAATTAGTGTGACTATAATCCAAAAAATCAATATAATGAGTCCATTGGCATATGTTTCTAGTTCTCTCACCAATCAAATCTTTGTTCCAAATCGCTCGAAGGCGCAGGACCAGCAGACTCTTCACTACTAATGTATTCAACGTTATGAAGAAGCTATTGACATCAGCTAATCTAGTCCTTGAGAGTCAGGACAAACTTACTTGACAGGTAGTATATAACCAAATGTACACCTAGCAAAGGGGTAGGTCAGACCAAGCAGCAAATACATTTGACCTATACCACTAAGGAATCCTAGTCAATGAAGATATCAAAGCTGAATTAAGAGTAATGTCTCACTGATCTCGATGCCAAGGCTTTATTGTCAGCTGATGAAGTTGTTATCAACATGCATTTGATTTATGTTAGATAATTTTCTCGTACTATATAACTGTATTCTGAAGATTTGGGTCAATTGTTTCATTCTATCAAGTAAGGGAGTCACACGTACATCATGGTTGTCCAGCAGCTTATCAAGATAGAAAAATATATGACATGCAATTTTGACCACTTCCTCCTGAGTTTTCATACGTGAGTGGCAATAGTTGGTCATCAAATGGGAAACATGCCTGTGGAGGTGCTCAACCTAGGAGAGGAGAGGAGAGATATGTTAAATCATTGCTGATAAATAGAAAGTCTCACCTGTTGGTGAATATGATAGATAAAATCATATAGCATCAAAGTAGCGATAATGACTTCAGGCCTCAGACGTTGCTTCGAGAACGATAGAATAAGATTGACATACCTTGACTGTAACGTGCGTTTGACAAGCTCTTCAGGTCATTTGCATATTCTTCTGGTGTTACTCCGTACTGATCAGTCATTTCAATGGGATATGCAGGAGGGAGGTATTTTGTATGAAACTCGATGAAGTCGATTATATATCAACTGGTGTTATTAGACAAATATTCTATTTCAATCCGCGCAAGCCAAGAAATCTGATGAAGATCAAACATATGATCTCCTCAGTCTGGTCGCATGGATCAGTACATTGCAGCTGTGCTGAACCGTGATGAACCTGATCTGCGCTAAACTGAAGAGCCTTTCAGCATCTCACGGCTGATGGTGAAAAATTATGATAACTGAAAGAACTCGGCTGTGGCTCGCATTATTCTCCAGACTTTGCCACTTGATCGACAGTTGGTAGCAGACAGGTCTTGTGAAGTCTCAAGCTATAGAAAGTGCTATCAAGATATCGTTCCTATCCCAGTCAGTGGATAGTTGGGCAGTGCAATATTCATCACTATCGTCTTTGAGAAATAAGATGTCTGATAAATCACATCTTTGATATCCAGCGAAGCCTCTGCTGCTTTTCTTACATTCAGATAACACATTTTAAGGCTTATCCTCTCACTTCTTGAATCATCTGCCCACCCTCTTATGGACACAAACCACAACATGACCACCAGGACATGAGGCGTATCTTCGGTGATTTTATTTCCACTACTTCTCTGAGCCTCACACCTCAATCAAATTTTCAGCAGCCAGACCGTTCATAAACTCAAATTTGATGAAGAGCCGTCTTTTTTACCTTGATAGGGCGGTCGTGACTTTTTGCCTTGTCAACACTAAGCTGTGTTTCTAGCCTTAAAAGTCAGCGTCTGGACAAAGATTGACATCCTCACTGGTCTTGATCACCCCAACATTATCTGTCTTTCTTGCTGTGTTCTCCTCATTTCTCAGCTCACCCATCTCCCAGGTCAAGTTTGAAGGACAAAATGACTCAGTGGTCACCGAAGTAGGTGAACGACTCGAAATTAGAGAGGGATGACAGGCAGGGAAGGAGAGTGGGCATATGAGCCTCAACAATCAAACAGGCAAGGGCCCGAGGTCCGAACGAAGTGAGTCGGACTTCAGCATTGGGTGTGTCGACATTGCACATAAAATGCTAGCAAATTTTGTGTTGCAACACTAAGAGAAAAAATTTCGTGATAGGAATGGAAACCGGGTGACCAAAAAAAAGACTTGAAATGTACAGTCAACTATGTCTAATGCTTTTCTTACATCCCAAAAATATCTTTTTCTCTCATACCTTTTTCTCTCACCCCTTGAAGCATCTGCCTACTCCTACCTTCGATTCGCATAACACAGCCAAACAACATGAGGCGCTGTTTCGGTGATTTTTTTTCTACCACTCAGACATCAATCCATTATTCAGCAGCCAAACTGTTCACAAGTTTGAGCTCGACGATATATCGTTTCTACGTTGCTAGGACGGTGACGGCTTTTTGCTTTGTCAACGAAAACGAAGCCAGCGTCTGAACGCAGATCGAACTCCTCGCCGGTCCTGACCAGCCCAACATTGTCTGTCTCTCTTGTCCTATCCCAGCCTCAGGTCAAGTTTCACGAAGACTTTGAGTCTCGCATAAAGTACTACCTCTTCTTTGAACTCGCCTCTCCGGCGGAGAGTTCTTTGACCGTGTCCTTGCAAAGGGCAAAGTTACTGAGCACAATGCCATCATCATTATTCGCTCTGTTCTCGACGCCGTCGACTACCTCCACCACCACGGCATCGTCCACAGAGACATCAAGCAAGCTTGCTTTCCTCTCTCTCAATCCCCCTCCCTTAACCTACTTGACAGACCCGAGAAAATTTCCCACCCTTGACACCCTCGCTCATCTTTTCATACAGAAAAACTCCCTCATCCCCCTGACGACCAACTCGCATATCTCGCTCGATCTTTCGGCTACGTCGCCCCCGAAGTCATCAAAAGCGCCGACCTGAGACATCTGGCCCACAGGTATGATCGCTTCCACAGGCATACATAACACAAGCTCATTAATCTCCCTGTACAGCCATGATCACCTACGCTCTCCTCTGCTGCTACCACTCTTTTCGTGCCGATAACACCAGCACCCATGCCCAGCAAAACGCCGATCCCAAAATCGAATTTCAGAGTCCGCATTGGAACCCAGTATCTGATCAAACCAAATCCTTTATTAGACGTCTCGCTGCCCTTGGTCCACTCCACCGTCCCGCTTCTTAGGAGGATCCTTGGCTTGCCACCCATTGACACGCCATCCCATGTGAATCTCTCCCCCACTCGCAGACGAAATCGGAGTCCTAGAAGCAAAGTCGCATAGTGCGTTGACCAGTACCAGGACTGTTAACAGGTTTAGCTACTTTGCTGTTGCTGCTGCGAGTCGATCGAGCACGCAAAGTAGTGATGGATGGAATTATCTAGATTTGAATCCAGTATTGGAGGAAAAGGAGGAGGATAACCTTGGTCAAGGTAATATTATGCCTAGTTCTTTCGAACCTGTTCATCGAAAACTGTAGCTTCCTTGGCAAGAGGTGGTTGGGAGAATCTCGATGATTTTCTGACGCTTCTTCGTGTAAAGTAGAATATATTATTGTTATTTGTCATATTACACTGAAGAAAATGGCAGTTATTGGAGGGTGAGTGAATAAATGTCCCGTGTCGTTCTTGTCATCATTGTACTCAATGTCCAACAGATCACACTATTCTTGCCGTGATTCAACCCAAGTCATCTTCTCTCTCTAAAAGGGAAGGAGTACAGTATGCGAACAATGTAATTGATTAGGGGGAATTAAACAAAATTCAAACATCCGATCAAGTGTCACTGATTGTAGCATGTCATGCTGTCATGTTATCATATCGTTTCGTATTTTTTTGTTTGAGATAGAGTCTGGTGAGAAAATGCTCGGTATCTTCATGAAAAACCCTGGTATCTCTCTCGCACCACCCAAAACAAGACAATGATCGTATCATCGATGGTCAGTCATAGGCTCCCCCCCCCTCTCACTGTATCCGCAGAGGTGAGGTTTCAACTCCAAGAAGAAATAAGGTGACTGGGGAAATTTCTTTTTTGGATACTACCTCGACTGGTCACAAAGTTGATCACAAGGTGCATTATTGATAAAAACATGCTGTAGTTACAATTGGCTGTTGACTTTCTTGTTGAATTCAAGAAACAAGGGGGGAGAACTCGTTGCAAACGCACGCGAGTCTCTTCTCTGTTATGCCTATTTATCTCTACCTAGAACAATAAGATGAAACATTTGATATGAAACACAAACTATTTTTAGTGTAGTGCTCGATATTCCAACATTTCTCATGTCTCTTGGTTGATCCCTATCAATGGTTTTCTTGATCCATGACTGCTGTTCCACAAAGACAATGTGTGAGACAGACTATCCATGGTCCATGAATCGTAGGTGATGTTGATTTCCATTCTTTGTTTTATTCTCATCATAACTAGTACATTATCTCATGTCATCCAGGATCATGTTGTGCAACTTGTCTGATCTCCCCGTCTTGTTGGTATCAACTGTCTCACTTAATTAATCACAACTCACTAATCATGTCTTTAAGAACAAACAAACAATGGTCAGTACTTGATATACTACCAACATCATCTCCTGGAATGAACAACACCAAATTTCTATCCATCATCTTGCCTCTTCATGTATTTCTTCACCCAGTAGCTACTTTATCACCTTGCAATGTATCTGTTTTACTATTCATATTGGACTCTGGATGACAGAACCTAAGAGTTTCCAATGTCATGTAATCTATACTTTCATCCAAAGGACAATTGGCCTCCATCAAATTAAATATCAATTGTGACACCTAAGCAACATGCTGATGGGGTGATAAAAGTAAATAGGTAGTGTCCTTTATCAGAAACAAGGGT
>Ga0153986_1000637_pt1 | contig 10171 bp, 14 predicted proteins | sample TSGA070MetaG_FD_104724 | JGI IMG/M metagenome (GOLD analysis project Ga0153986, IMG submission 104724) | Attine ant fungus gardens microbial communities from Georgia, USA - TSGA070 MetaG | ecosystem: Host-associated > Fungi > Mycelium > Unclassified | place: USA: Georgia, Alexander Wildlife... | reverse complement strand
TAAAGAGTAAAGATGAATGTGTGTAACCTGGGGAGAACAGAAGTGATACTAGGTATGCCATGGTTGGCAGCCCATAACCCAGAGATAAATCAGGAAACAGGGGAAGTGAAGATGACAAGGTGCCCACCACTGTGTGGAAAGAAAGTAGATATAACAAGGAGAATGAACAAGGGGAAGAAAAAAATACAAATGAATAAGTTGAGAAGGGTTGATAAAAAGGATGAAGATGATTGGGAATGGTCAATGAAGGACAAGTTTGACAAGGAGGAGATGTTGGATAGAGAAAAGGTAAAGTAAATAGTTCTAAGACAATTTCATAGGTGGGTAAAAACCTTTGGGAAGGTAGCGTCAGAAAGAATGCTGGTCAGAAAACCTTGGGACCATGCAATTAATCTGAGAGAGGACTTTGTACTGAAGAAAGGAAAGGTCTACATATTATCAAGGGACAAAAAAGAGGAAGTACGAGAGTTTGTGAAGGAGCAGTTGAGGAAGGGGTATATCTGCCCCTCCAAATCACCACAAATATTACCAGTATTCTTTGTGGGCAAAAAAGACAGAAAGAAAAGAATGGTATAGGATTATCAATACCTAAACAAGGGAACAATTAAGGACAACTATCTGTTGCCATTAATCTTGGACTTAATAGACACAATAGGGACAAAAAATGTCTTTACCAAAATGGACCTAAGATAGGGGTACAATAATGTGTGGATTAAGGAAGGGGATAAATGGAAGGCAGCATTCACAATGCACCTTGGAGTATTTGAGCCAGTGGTAATGTTCTTTGGACTAACAAATTTGCTAGCAACTTTCCAGACAATGATAAATGACATATTAAGGGACTTAATTGACAAGGGTGATGTAGCTGCATTCATAGATGATGTGATAGTGGGAACTGGGACAGACAAAGGGCATAATGAAATAGTAGAGGAAGTGTTGAAAAGAATAGAGGAACACAATCTCTATCTTAAACCAGAGAAGTGTGTGTGGAAGGTAAAGAAAGTGGGTTTCTTGGGATTGATAATTGGGAAGGATAGAATAAAGATGGAGAAAGAGAAAGTAAAAGAAGTGTTAGACTGGCCAAGACCTAAGTGTATTAAGAATATACAGAAGTTCTTAGGTTTAGGAAATTACTATAGGAGGTTTGTAAAGGATTTTGCTACTATAGCTAAGCCACTACATTGGTTGGTAAAGAAGGATAAGAAGTGGAATTGGGGAGAGAAGAAGGAGGATGCATTCCAGGGTCTGAAAAAGGTATTCACAACCAAGCCAATACTTGTGGTGCCAGACTTGGACAAAGAGATGAGAGTAGAAGCAGATGCATCAGAGTATACAATAGGGGAAGTGCTGAGTATGAGGTGTGAGGACAACAAGTGGAGACCTGTTGGGTTTATTTCAAAGTCATTTAATGAGACTGAGAGGAATTATGAAATCCATGATCAGGAGATGCTAGTAATCATTAGAAGCTTAGAGGAGTAGAGACACTTGCTAAAAGGAGCCCAAAACAAATTCAAAATCTGGAGCAATCACAAAAACCTTGAGTATTTCATGAATAACCAGAAGTTGAACTGATGCCAAGCAAAATAAGCTCTATACCTGTCTAGGTTTGATTTTCTCTTAAAGCATGTGCCAGGGAGTAGTATGAGAAGAGCTGATAGTCTAAGCCAAAGGCCAGACTAGCAAGTAGGAGTAGAGAAGGATAATAAGGACAGAGTATTGATAAAGAAAGAGTGGATGGAAGTTAGAGCAATGCAGGTAGAAGAAGTAATAATAGAAGGGGTGGACCTGATAGAAAAAATAAAAAGGTCAGAAGCAAAAGACAATAAAGTAGTAAAAGCAGTAGAGGAGATGAAATGAGCAGGATTGAAGGTACTGAGAGATGAGGAATAGCAAGAGGAAGATGGACTGATGTTGAGGGACAGAAAGGTATATATCCCAAAGGATGAGAGCAGAAGTAATTTGGCTACACCACAGTACACCAATAGGAGGCCATGGAGGTTAGTGGAAGACAACAGAGCTGGTCACTAGAAATTTCTGGTGACCAGGAGAATGAAGGAAGTAAAGAAGTATGTAGAGGGATATGACACATGTCAACGGAATAAGAATTGGACAGAGGCACTGGCAGGAAAACTTATGCCAAATAGTATACTAGAGAAACCATGTGCACATATATCAGCAGATTTTATCACTAAGTTACTGCTAGCTCAAGGATATGATTCTATCTTAGTAGTGTACAATTGGATGACAAAAATGGCATTGCCTACTATGGAAAAGACTTTAGTGGAGGGCTTAGCAAGGATGTTTAGAGATCATGTATGGAAGCTGCATGAGCTACCAGAAAGCATCATATTAGACAGAGGAGCACAGTTTGCGGCTGGTCTAATGAATGAGCTAAATAAAATACTAGAAATTGAGACAAAGCTATTAATAGCCTTTCACCCCCAGACAGATGAACAAAAACCAAGAGTTGGAGCAGTACTTAAGAATGTTTATTGATCATAGACAAGAACAATGGCTAGATTGGTTAGGAATAGCTGAGTTTGCTTACAATAATAAAGTGAACACTTTGACAAAGGTTTCACTGTTTAGAGCAAACAGTGGAAGAGATCCAAGAATGGGGTTCAAGTTGAGAAAAAAGGGAAAAAATGAAGGAGCAGAGACATTTGCAAAGAGGATAAAGGAGGTGCAAGAAGAAGCACAAGCAGCACTAAGAAAAAGTCAGGAGGAAACAAAGAGATATACAGATAGGAAAAGAAGTAAAGTAGAAGAGTATCATGCAAGAGACTGGGTGCTGGTAAGCACAAAGGACCTAAAGTTCCAGATGGTTGGAAGGAGAACAGAAAAACTAACAAAAAGATTTGTAGGGCCTTACAAGGTCAAAAGAATAATATCTGCAAATGCAATCAAACTAGAGCTATTTAGTACAATAAAAATACATCTGGTAGTAAATTTTAGTAGAGTACATAGGTACAGAGACCAAGTGGAAGAACAGAAGAAGGAAACACTACAATCCATGGAAATTGAGGAAGAAGAGGAATGGAAGGTAGAAAAGATACTAAATAAAAGAAAGGTAAGAGAGAAGGAAAAGTTCCTAGTACAATGGAAGAGGTTTACATTGGAAGCCAATATCTAGGAAGAAAGAGAGAATTTAGGAAATGCCAAGGAGACACTGAGAGATTTTGAGAGAGAATACAACAGAGATGAAGAGAATATAAGACAACAAGAGAGGGAAGAAGAAAAAGGTATATACAACAGAGGGAAATTACCAGGAAGATTTATGGCAAAAGTGCTATTTGGGTGGAATAATAAAAGGTACAACAACAAGTACTGGAGTTGAATGGAGAGAAATTGGAGAAGATGGAAAGGCAAGAAGTTAGGGAGAGAATATGGGAAGAAGAAAATAGAAACAATCCCAGAAATTCTTTCAGAGGAAGAATCTTGGAGAGGGGATACTGTTATAACCCCTGGACATATTGAGGAGTTAGACAATGAAGGAAGATTGTGGGAAGACAAATATCCATACTATAGAGTGACAAATGAAGAATGTAACAAGATGGAGGAGATATGTGATCTGTATGAGAGTCTGTAAGATTAAACTATACAACAATCAGACATTAGACCAATTGGGGATTGTGGGACATTAGATACAAGTACAAACACTGTACAAGTATTTAGACTGATTGTAATTTAGCAGAAAACTCTATCAAGTTCTCTTTCTAACCCTAAAAGAAACTTCCTGAGCAGTTGGCTTGATACTAGCTTGGGGGTTACCTATTATAAACCACTCTTTTCTACTAAGTCATTTTTATTATTCTTTTCCTTTTAATTTCTTTTCCTGTTCTATTTATAGCATGGGAAAGTATATGTCATGCCATGTGACGGAAGGTGTGACTATGTGACATCAAAAAAATATCACATCACATGTCATGTTACACATCATTTGGTTAGAAGCGCAGTATAGTAGGTGCACAGACCATTAGAAATGTGTATAAGTAGGCAGACCAATAAAATGGGAACTCTACCAAGTTTTCTTTGTCCATGCTAATAAAAGAGCAGTTGGCTTAATTCCGGCTCAGGAGTTGGCTTGCTACAGCTACCTTGTTTGGACACTCCCATAGGCAATGTCCTACCACTCCACATCCCCAGTACTTCATCCCTTGCTGTGCCTTTCTTCTTATGGAGCACACTACTCTCCTATCCTCTTCACACCCTATCACTCTACTTCTTAGTGTGTTCCATCTGTTGCTATACAACCTTTCTCTCTGTTCTCTTGCTGCCACCCTCTCCTTGTACTCATAGTTGTGGGCCAAGTGCCCGAACCAGCCACATCTTTTGCACCTCTAATCTCTCCTGTACCCTTTGTATGATTCAAGCTGTTGTTGTGTAAGAGACATGATGTTATGTCCCTGGGTTTATTGTGATGATAAAATGATATTGGTCATAATGTTGACTATCTATCTAAGATGTCAACTTAGCTCTTCCAGTGCAGAACTATATATAAGTACCTATCTAAGATGTCAACTAGATACAATCAGCATATGTAAATCAATATAGAATATAAATCATTTATCTCAGCTCTTCCAGTGCAGAACTGAGGTATGAAAACTAAAGAACAAGAAAAACACTCTCTAGCTTACTAAGCACACTGATAGCATTAATCAGTGATAAGACAATCAAGAGATATAAGATACAAAAGGAAAGAATAATGTCACAACACCCCCTCTCATCAATATCTCTCTATTCTTCAACACCTATTTCTGCACAAAAAAATAGAAATTTCTCACTTCCAAGTGCTTTTGTCATGATATCAGCCACTTGGTCTTCAATAGCAACGTGTTCTCCCACTATCTCCCCAGCATTTTTGCGATCACAAATATGTCTGAACCTTGTGTCAATATGTTTTGTATGCTCATTGATTTGTCCACTTCTAATAAGATCAAGTGCCTCTTGATTGTCAATAAGAAGATGAGTTGGATAGTCAATCTTTATGTTGAGTGATTTGAATAGAGATTAGAGCTAGATGATCTCTTTGACAGCTGTCAATGCGGCTATGAATTCAGCCTCTATTGTTGACAGTGCAATAGAAGTTTGCTTCTTTGATCCCCAAGAAATTCCTCCTCCATCAATCAGAATCACATATCCCAACATTGATTTCCTGTCTGCCTTGTCTCCTGCCCAGTCTGAATTAACAAACACAATTGGAGGTGAATTTTCTACATTTTGGGCTTTGAAATTCAGCTTGAATTGACTAGTTCCTTGGAGGTAACAAAAAATGCGCTTGACAGCTGTCAAATGAACTCTTCCAGGACATGCAACATGACATGAGAGAACTTCCACTGCATAAGCTATGTCTGGGCGCATGCATACCATTAAGTACATCAAAGATCCAATTGATCTCTGATATTCCATCACATCAACTTCTGGTTGAGTAAGCACTGGCAGTTGTAGGTTGTTCATCATAGGAGTCTTCACTGGATTACTGTCCATCATTCCATGTCATTCCAGGATTGACTCAATGTACTGAGCTTGAGAAATGGATAATGTCCTCAAACCATCTTCATCTTCTGACCTTTTAATTCTCATCTGTAGAATCCATTGGGCTTCACCAAGATCTTTCATTTCAAAGCATGCACTTAGTTTTTTCTTGAGAAGTTTAACAGCTTCTATGTCATTCGAAAATAGAAGGAAGTTGTTTACATACATGGCAATCACAAACAGCTTTCCTGAGATATTCTTGGTAAAGATTCTATGGTCAGCGTCACTTCTCTTAAATCCGATGTCCTCTAACTCCTTCTTCAGCTTTAAATACCATTCCCTTGAAGCTTGTTTCAGCCCATACAGCGCCTTGCGCAACAGTCAAACAGTCCCCTCTTCAGATTCAACTCCTGGGGGAACACACATGTATATTTCATTAGGTAAGTCACTGTTTAGAAAGGCCAACTTCACGTCCATCTGATGGACATGCCAGCGGTATTTGTTTGCGAGTGCTAGGAGTGTTTGTAATGTCTGATGATGTGTCACAGGCACAAACGTCTCCTCAAAATCTACTCCTGGCACCTGCAAAAAACCCTGGGCCACCAATCTGGCCTTGTAGCGCTCCACCTGTCCATCCTTGTTGAGTTTTGTCTTGAAAACCCATTTGCAGCCAATAACCTTTTGTCCTGTAGGTTTTGGCACTGCATTAAAGATCTTTTGCTTGACAAACTGCTTCATTTCTTCAGTGCATACCCTTTTCCACTTGATTGCATTATGCCTCAATATTACTTCTTTGTAGGAGAAGGGGTCAGTCATGGTGAGTGCTGATCCTTCACCAAATTCTCCAGGAACCTTACGACATGTGTACAAAGTCACGTCAAAGCATGCATTGTCATCATGAGAAGAGGGATGTCAGTTGCATTTCAAATGATGCAGTTCTTCAGGTACATTGTTTTTGGGGTTCCCTTCAATGTTTTCTGATTTTGAATCCCTTCTTGCCATTTTGTCCTCTTCTGTGACCATTTTCTTCACCTCACTTTCAGATTTTGACTTTGTCTCACTTGCTGAAGTATTTTCTGACACCAGCATCTCATTCAGTGTCTCAATGTCTTTCTCTACCTAAACCCTGACTTTCTCAGACCTCTCCTAGGTTTCAAGAAATGTCACATTGCATGATGCATACACTTTTAGTGGGTTTTGGATGTCTGACACAAGGTATGCCTTCTTGTTTTGCGACATTCCTACAAAAAAACCTGTTGCTGCCTTGGGGTCAAGTTTCCCCTGCTTGTTATCTGGTATGTGGACATAAACTAGGCATCCAAACACTCTCAAGTGTGCTACTGATGGTTTCTTCTGATAGAATAATTCAAAAGGTGTTATATCTTTGGATAGAGCTCTGGTGGGTAGTCTATTCAATATTTCTTGTGAGTAATTCACTGCAAATGTCCAGAATGCTCACGGTAGTTCTGTGTCAAACAGCATTGACTGAGTCATTTCAAGAATTGTCCTGTTTAGTTGTTCTGCCATCCCATTCTCTTGTGGAGTCCCTGGGTTTGTTCTCTTGTGATAAATTCCTTTAGTCCTAAGCCAGTTCTGGAAGATGCTTTCCATGTATTCACCTCCTCCATCTGTCCTCAAAAAATTCACCTTTTCCCCAGTCTCTATCTCTGAGCGCATGATCCAGTCTGTCAGGACTTCAGAAGCTTTGTCTTTTGTTCTGATTGGCTTTACTTTCATGAAGTAAGAATATCCATCTACAAATGTCATGAAATAACAACATCTTGAGTATCCTTCAACATTGAGTGGTCCACAAATATCTGAGAAGATCCTATGGAGTCTTCTTGGATTCTCAACATTAGACTTCTTTGGGATTACTTCATAAGTAGTTTTTCCTTTCAGATAAGGAATACAGTGAGTTTCATTAACATCTCCTATATCCAACAATTTCATCCCTGTCACCATTGACAGATCTAATAATTTCTTAACAGAGCGTATTATGGAATGACCTAGCTGTCTATGCCATATGCTCAGTGACATCTTTGCAATGTTGGCAGAGTTTTGTGTAATGAGTGATGTATTTCCTTTGAGAACCCAAAGTCCCTTCATGCTATATGCTTCTCCAACAATGATTCTATCCTTTGCAATTTCACATTTGTCCACTCCAAAATTGACAGTGTAGCCCTTCTTCACTATGTATGATATAGATAGGAGATTATTAGTTCCCATGTCTAGAACATAATACATGTCACAGAGTTCAAAGATCTTTGATCTGCTGTTAACATCCATAGAGATTCTAATTGATCCCAATCCAATTGCTTTGATAATGCTGTTATCTCCAAGACCGATGGAAATAGGTATTCCAAAAGGAGTATAATTGACAAACCACTCTCTTCTAGCTGTCATTGGAGATGTTGCCCCTGAATCAATGACCCATCAATCTGTCAAATCTGAAGATCCTTTGTGTGCCATAAACAGGTTTACCAGCATCTCATGTGAAGTTGTAGCCACTTTTTCAGTCTTGTCCTTTGAAGTTTGTCCCTTTTTGAAGTTAGATCCATTCCCAGATAGATAGTTGGCCTTGAAAAACTTCTTACATTCTGACTTAAAATAACCTTTCTTTTGGCAATAGTGACACTTCAGGTTCTTTTTTTTTGCATCACCATCGACATGAGAGTTTTGGAACTGATGGATAGGCTTCTTCCCTTTTCCATCTCCAATGAGTGCAATATATAATGTACCTCCATGAGCATTTTCCTCCAATAGGATCTGTTTGATGACAAAGTCCATGGTTAGAGTATTTTTGTCCTTTATGTACAGATGTTGCCTGAGTGATGCATAAGATTCCAGTAATGAAACCATCATAAGCATTGCAATTGAGGCATCCTTTAGATCATATCCTAGATTCTTCAACTTGTGAACCTTCTCACACATGTCACTAAGTTGTTCTTCCATTGAGATTGTGTCAACAAAATATCTCTTGAATACATCCACAAATAGCTGAGCCACTACATGTTGATCCTTTCCTTAATAATGATTTTCCAGATAATCCTAGACCTCTGATGCCAACTCAAAACATCTAATATTCCTGGATGGCTCCTTTTTTAGCATTAAGGTTATTTCTCCAAAGGCCTGATTGTTCCATGTATACCATCTGTCAAAAGCAGCAGTGACAGCAGCTTGATCTTTTGGATCTGTTGCTTGTAGCAAGCCAACTCCTGAGCTAGAATTAAGCCAACTGCTCTTTTATCAGTGTGGACAAAGAAAACTCGTTAGAGTTCCCATTTCATTGGTCTGTCTACTTATACACATTTCTAATGGTCTGTACACCTACTATCCCGCACTCCCAACCAAATGATGTGTGACAGGACATGTGACGTGACTCCGTCACGCTTGTGTCACATAGCGTGACAGACTTTCCCATGCTATAAATAAAACAGGAAAAGAAATTAAAAGGAAAAGAATAATAGAAATGACTTAGTAGAAAAGAGCGGTTTATGACATTGCTCTTTCAGGTGGACACTTCTCTGTTCCTTTTACAATTCCCATCAGACTCTTCATCTTCAACAGAGTAGAGACCCTGAACTTCCAATCATCATAATTAGATCTATTGTTGTCCAAAGAGGGAATGTTATATCTATAGTTAGATCCAGAATCTAGATTGTTTATCTTAATGTATCTTTAAATAGACTTGGAGTTCTAGTGCAATGGTTTAGGCAACGGGGTGCATAACCTAATGTTGACTATCTATCTAAGATGTCAACTCAGCTCTTCCAGTGCAGAACTATATATAAGTACCTATCTAAGATGTCAACTAGGTACAATCAGCATATGTAAATCAATATAGAATATAAATCATTCACTTCAGCTCTTCCAGTGCAGAACTGAGGTATAAAAACTAAAAAACAAGAAAAACACTCTCTAGCTTACTAAGCACACTGATAGCATCAATCAGTGATAAGACAATCAAGAAATGTAAGATACAAAAGGAAAGAATAATGTCACAACAGGTCAAGATGACTATTATGACTTTGTGTGCTGAGTGTTACAGCTACTAGGGCATATAATCTTTACCCAGCTAGCTAGCCTACTGACTACTTGTACCTAACTTCAACTACTAAGGGTAAAACAGTAATATCCCTAAGAAGGGGATACCTAAGCTAGACAGTGTCTTAAGGACTAACTGTTGTTCCTCTGCATACACAAGTGACAATGCACCCCAGTACAAGGCTACTAGCAAAGCAATTACTTAACACCCCAGGTTACAAGTTCTGGTCTTGACACAACTGCCCTGAGCTAGCCAAAGTGTCTCCCTCTCTAGTCTCTCTACTGACTGGTAAGTCCCCTTAAAGCTAGGGCCTGCTTATGTATAGAGGTGGCTTTGGATATAATATCCTAGGCTGAGTTGTTGTATGCTGTGGAAGAGCAATGACCATGACAATCACCAACTTAAGAAAAAGATAGTGAAGTTGTGAGAAGTGAGGTCACTGAAGTGCTAACAAGTTCTAGTGTAGTAACTGGCTCCTGAGCCGGAATAAAGCTACTACTCTCTTATCGGCATAGACAAAGAGAACTCATTAGAGTTCTTATTTATTTGGTCCATCTACTTATACACAATTATCCTGGTCTGCACTCCTTTCCTGTGTCTTCATGTGACCAAGTGTGATGTGACATGTGATGTGACCAAGTGTGACCCTGT
>Ga0153986_1000636_pt1 | contig 10175 bp, 11 predicted proteins | sample TSGA070MetaG_FD_104724 | JGI IMG/M metagenome (GOLD analysis project Ga0153986, IMG submission 104724) | Attine ant fungus gardens microbial communities from Georgia, USA - TSGA070 MetaG | ecosystem: Host-associated > Fungi > Mycelium > Unclassified | place: USA: Georgia, Alexander Wildlife... | reverse complement strand
GTGTGGAAAGAGTCAAAGATAACTGTCTTTAAACGTAGGAAACTCGTTGTAAGTCCGGTGAAATAGGAGCAGTGGGTACCATTAAAGTCATAAGAGAGCCATTGATGTGAACAGCCGATGAATCGGTGATATGGTGGGACTCTCGAGAGCATGTTGCAGAGAAATCTCGCGCCCAATACGATCGGTAGATCCATCTTCTTAGAAGCAGATTGTGGAACAAAAGTTATCTGGTAGATGACTTTTTTCTTGACAAATGCCTCATGTGTTCTCCAGCTGGGTACTTCCAGAACATTTTGAGACGACAGAAATGGTTAAAGATCACAGCGTTTCTTCCGGTATGATCAGCACTGAATCTGGTTTCCCGTACTGCTCATAGGTGCATATGTTTGGCTCGAGAGAATGAGGTTACCGCTGGCAAGGGAGGCAGACAGATGATAATGGTCGTAGATTTCATGTACAAAAATTCCGATCAATCTCCAAAAATATCCAACGGGATCGAGTTGCATTCCTCTTGGCAAAAATGAAGATACAAAGATTAGGCTAACCCCCAGTTATGGAACAAAAAAACTGGTAGATATTTAAGGGAAAGTCTCTGAGAGCTGCAATTTTACATTTTACTGAGCCAAATGACTGTAACTCGGTGTTGGACAGATGAATTACATAATCACTAGACTTGGCAGCACGCACTTGATCACTGAGCAACACCGAGCACCTCTATGCCGATTAAACACCTCGAAAGTAAGGATACACGAAGAAACAGTAATCATACTATTGAATTTCTCTCACCAGGTTTCCTCCTGGAACGTAAACATTTGCAGTCACTTCAGCTTAATGTTCTCTCCGAATCGCGTCTCGGTATAGACGCTGCTTACTATCTTCAGCAGCTTCTTGAGAACCCCAGCTCTAAGGAGCCTCTTCTTGCTGCAACAGGTGGTCTCCCGCTAGCCCTTGCTCAGCGTATTGAAGCTGACCTGCGAGTCCTCGAAAAATTGCATATCAAGCCCGTCTTCGTTTTCCCAGGTCTGCAGCCGAACAAGAAATGGCGCCAAAGTCACCATTATGAATACACAGAGGCATGCAGAGATCGGAGAGACGCGTGGACAAAGTATGAGAATGGTCAAGAGGATGCCGCGACCAAGCTGTTTGAAGGCCGACATGGACTCGCCCAGTGGGATTTATGGCGCACGGTGCTAAGGATTTTCAGAAATAGAAATGTCGAGTTTATCATTGCACCATATGTTGCTTGGGCCCAGGTTTGTTATCTATAAACACTTAATATTCAGGTGGATGTTGATCTCGTATGCCATAGTTGATCTATCTCCTGCGTCATTCAAAGGCTTACATTCATTCCATTTATGGCCCCACAGAAACGATGCTTTATCCTGGTGTGGACAAAGTCATCACCCACCTCGACTTTACCGCCAGTCCACCAACTTTCCAATATGCATCAAAACGGGCAATTACACAAGAACTTGCCATATCTGAAGACCAATTCCTTGATATTGGAATCCTTTTAGGATTCGACCAATCCCCTCCTTTTCCACCCTCTGTACATGAGCAAGCCCTCAAAGCTACAGTTGATATGGTCAAATATTACAAGTCGGGGCACTCGGCTGTTTCAGCATTTTCTGAACATCCTGCCGTGAAAGCTATGCAATATAGTGACCATTTTGCCCGTACTCGAACCATGATTAGATGTTCTCTCGTTCTCAATTCCGAAGGTGTTGTTCAACCCTTACCGCTTGCCATTACGAACTCGACATCTAGCACCGGCGGTTCTGGAGGGCATCACAATCATCTGACTGCGGCCGATATTCCTGCTGATCTCCAGGACATTTTCACTCATCGCCTTCCGGACGAAGTTTATTTTTACCTTTCCCGAGGACTCATGGGTCCTCAAGCTCTCATTTGGCTCACCACGGGCCAGATTATTGAGAGCCCGCCATTAGATAATGGCGAGACGAGCGAATATAAGCGGTTTGTCAAGGAGGTAATAACGGATGGGCAGACAGGTCCACGTGCGATGACATTGGCGATGCTGACCAGCGTGATGCATAATTTTTGGTCCAAGAAACAAGTTTCTGGATATTTCTGGTTTGATCAGCCTACCCCTCATGGACAGAAGGCAATTTTGCACAATCTACCGCAAACGACTCAGTTAGCAGAAAGAGTGACGGGGTGGAATGTTCCCTACCCGATTGTAGAAGACGAGTTGAGGAGGCAGAATGTAAGTTGCATCACGCATGCTGATCCATTTTGATTTTTTGGACTGGTTTAGTCGTCAACGATCGATTTTGCACTGTGTTTGGGGGCTACTTCGACTGAAAAATTCGCACAACGCACCAAAGCCAAGCCAAATGCTCCCCTAGAGAAGAAAGATGAAATGGTTGCTAATGTGATTTGGCGATTCTTGGAGCTGCGAGGGTAAGTACATGCGATTTTCGATCTCATGTTAGGCTCATGAAATTCTGTAATGTTTTATCTGTTTAGATTCTTGTTGAACACTCATATGCATTCCCCTCTAGCACGTGCCATGTACGCCGCATTGCGACAGGCGCGATTAAACGATAAATTTCAGGATCCGCTGTATCTATTCCTGGAACTAGTCCGAGCAGGAGTAATGCACGGACACTTGTGGAGTAACCGTGCATTTAGTGGCGGACCAAGCTTTGGAACGGGTAAGTGTCGTTTTTCTTCCCGCTGGGAGAGTTCTCATGGCAATCCTGCCACCTCTCTCTGGGCTCGAATGTCAAGGAAGCTGATCTGGAAATTTTACTCTGATTCTCTCATCGCCGTGTGCGACCTGGACATGAATTTTTTGTTGTGTGTGGGATAACGTTGCTTTTTGTGCTTCGGCGGTCATCATTCGCCGGCTCGGATTGGTTGGGGTGATGTTACGTAGATGATGAAAAATCGTGCATGCTCCTTGTGATGCGGGTGCTTAGCATTGTGCCGCTAAATTTTACGGTGAGTTTGCGCTGGACTCGCACGTTATGCTTAAACTCGCAACTTAATAACGAGCGTGGGTCGAATTGGTCAATCAATGATTTGTCTTATTTCTACATTTGGGGACGGGGACTCCTTAATGGCTAGGCTCAACCTTGGTCGGCACCACTATCGCGGGAACTATTAGTGTTCAACTCTTTTGTGCGTTCGCTGACGAGATCATTGCGGACGCTTCTGGAAGTGACGACGCTAAACATGCTGCTGCGGAACGACGCACGAAGGCCGCGAGATGATTTGTTGGACGCTTCGCTGTCCTTGCCGTTCCAGACTGAGGTCAACACGGGATTTGGGGTTCTAGCGAAAGTGTATCTGGACGCACTGACGCACATTAACCATCAAGAGAGGGTTCGGGACCCGAATGCCGAGGGGGTCAAGGAAGCCAAGGCGTTGGCATTGGAGATATGTGAGGAGACGTTCCCAGGTGTGAAATATCCAAAATTGGAGGTTGAGAGGGGATTCCGATTCTGGGATATAGTGAGTCACCATCGCTGTGGTGCACCGCCGAAACTGAGCTGAGTTTGTAGGCACTTCTTGCAATGCGGCAACTACACTCTGAGGGACAGGTAATGCGGGAGTTGATTGACCAGTTCGAGGCTGCGGAAGCATGGCTCACGCCGATGCGACCGTGAGGAGTATATTCTCACTGGCTACTAGCATGACGGAGTCATGCCGGAGGGCGAGCAAAAATGGACTACGTGGGAGTTGTTGCATCGTGTTTCTGTTTCTATTCTGTATGAATTTTAATGTGTGTGTACGTGACCAGTCACGAGGTAGGATCTAAGATGAGTGTGGGAAGGATCTCAAGAAGGATCTGGGTTGGGGAAGACGCCTCGGAGTGATCTGACGATCGTCTGCGGTGTGACATGTTCCCAGGGTGACATGGCTGTCGATATAATGGCAGACTCGCTGCGTTTTGCGATGCTAATGTCTGCCATGGATATGTTCCTCACATGTTGCCATCTTCCTCCTCCTGAACATAAGCATGCTCTCCAGATCATCCAGCTCGTTGAAGGCCCACCACCCCCAAAGCTGTCGGCCCCTCCTGACTCATCACGTGCCTCCGACGACGACGACGACGACGACGACGACAATGAGGAATCTGTTGAGAGCTACTGCTCCTCAGAACAAGGCGGCGATGCCGATCTTTGTGCCTGCTCCACTGATACCTACGTCCTGCGCATGAAACGTATTCTTGCCTGGCGCGACAACTTTTCTGTGCAGATGAGTACAACGCTTTCAGGTGCGCAAGTCTGATGCTTTTTTCCTCTCTCTTGTGTGACTGATGATGTGCAGAACCTACTCCGCTCAAGCGGAAGCCATCATTCAATGATGACGATGTTGTGAGTGCTACCTCACCCCAGTTTGGTGTCCAACTGAAATGCATGGCAACAAGTCTCAGTCGTCAAAACGCTCACGGTCTGTTGCCCCATCGAGCGTTTCGTCTCTTGGCCTCCATTCATGTCCTGCATGTGATGCTTGCTTTGACACAGAACAGAGCTTGAGACGCCATGCGACTGATGCAACTGCTAATGAGGCCTGTTCTGCTGCCGTTGAATATGCGTTCGAGTGAACGAACATTTCACTGTGATGGCTTTTTTCTCTCTGGCATGATTTATGTTATTGCAGATTCATTCATCAACTTGCATCACCCACACCCACACACATTCACACACCACTTTTCACGCATGCATAGCTTTCAATCACTTACTCTCACGTCTTTTGTTGCGCAACTCATGTCTACTCTTACAATTTTGAGATCTTGTTTTCTTGAAGGCATCTATTGCTTGATTGTTACCTTGTTACCCTAGCCCATCATAGTCTGTCTTCGACTATTTACTTGACTTTATTTTAATTCACTATAACATGGTACACATCCCTTTGGCTTTGCCCATTTCATCATCATTGATCATCATATAAATTATCCTTTCTCTCACATCCACCATTGAATGTATTATAATCTTTGATGACAACGAATGTCTTTTGCTACTTGTTGATTTAGTTTTTTTGGCCCAATGTTTTCTTGTCAATTAAATAACCTTCTACGGCATGACCAACCATCATTAGAGAAAGACAAAATATGTCCGCCCAGGAACATGAACAACTTGAATCTTGATCTTCAGTGTGATAGTACAACTCACTACTATACGCACAGTTTTACGAATTTTGATGTGCGGTTATATATACGGCGATCGCACTCTTCTCCGAATGGGACGTCCACAGTCATATAGACGTGCACGAAAATGTGTAAGAGTTCCCCTGATATCCTGATAATCGAACAGGCCAACGTTTCCTTGTGTTTTTTTATTTGTTCTTCTGTGACAGCATCGCCTTCAATCAGTCGCTGCCCCCCTCCCATTCCTAGACACCTACGCTCAAATAATAATGTGTGGGTCCCTCAAGATAATGACTATTTATAACTTATCACTGATGACGGTGATTGATAATGATAACAAGAAGCTACGGTCATTGAACAAGCGAGATATGGATGAATCCAAACTCACTCCCTCGATCTCAACAGAAACAAGCGTTTCTAAAAGTACGTGTTGAAATGCACTATAACCTGTGAAAGTCTTAGTCATAGGCACCCAACGTGTCTTGCGTTTGTACAACTTACAATTTGTAACACTACTGTATATCAAATACGGATATGTAATCGTGTGGGTGAACCTAAAACTATTAATAACATGATCTCAAAAATAGCCTTAAATGGAATAAATCACCGGGATCTGAATTGCCGGAGATTGGCTTTTGCTGTTTTGTTAAGAATCCTGGAAGAGCACCCGAACAAGTAGCATAAGAAAGAAATGATTCCAAAATTTTTCTGAGTTGAGCTTTATTTGTTTGTTTTTTGTGACGGGTTTCACGGAAAGTATCTTGTCTCACTCAACTGTCGCGCTTGAAAAACCCTTATTCTGTTGGGACCTTTCTATAAATGAGGGCTTGGCATCTGACGGATGGTAGGGCATTCTCTTGGTCTATCAGGAAAAGGAAGGCAATTTCTCACCGTCATTCCCATCATTTGATATCTGTTCAGGGCAGGGATGCTGACCCTGTATTAACGTAAAGCAATCTGTTTTGGTTAGATACTATAACAATAAGAAATCGGGATATATTCTCCTTCATGATGTTTCTTGTCTGTATGCATCCAAACATCGTCGCAGCGTTACTGTACCCACTCCAATCTCATCACTCCAAACACACGGAAATGAATGAAAGCTCAACCATTCTACCCTTTCTAACGAATCATAGATACTTCATGAAATGAGTAGGGTCATCTGACGGTTCGAGATAACTTTCTCGGTGCTTGAGTGAGAGAGGGAGAGACTGTATGACATCCACTTCCAAGATAATTGATCGGACATGTATATGATTCAAATGACGGGTAGATTCGGTCCGGTACATGAATCGCCTGCGCGAAAGGGACATTTTTTTTGAATGAACTTGATATCTGAGATGAGAGGTATGGCCGTCTTGTTTCAGATTGGCATTCATAACAAGAAACAATGGCATCGTTTGTTATTCTGTTTTGCCGTGGAATGACGGATATGCCGCCACAATGATGTATAATCAAAGCTCCCGGAGTAATGTAATGTAAAAAGACCGACTTACTAGTCCCTCCGATAATATCATTCCCACGCCATTAACTTCGGTTCATTGTTCGCTCTAACACGTGCTGGTCGCTTACAAACGATTCTTGGAAATCCCGAGGTTTCCCACATTATATTCGAGACTCCATGGTGAGTTTGGAGGGTAAAATCTTGAGTTGATTTTTCTCAACCTTGATGGTAGCGATGATGTTCGTCTCCTCTGCAATAATTAGATATGACAGTAAAAAAAGGGGGGGAAGAGTGAGAACTCGTTGCAAGGCGCAACGAGTTTCGACCTGACCATCTCTTTCTATCTCCATCAATCATCAATCTGATCTGATCCACATTGAATATCAAGAAATGAGACCTAACCAATTCTGAGTGTAGCACTCGATAGCTATACGTCAACATATCGATAGATAGGAAATTTTATAGGCAATATGTACAGTCAGATTTCACCACTAGTAAATTCCTAATTGACGCCCATTTGAGTGGCCAAAAGGGCTATCTGGCGGAGGAATTAAGACTCCATTATCCCTCCAAAGCGAATAGTCCACTAGTGTGTCTGGTTAAGTGCGCACGTAGTATATGCGTAACACTAGTCAGTTTCCATAATCATGGAAAATCTCCCACAGCCGTCTCCAGGTGGAAATGCGACAACCACGAGCTTACGTATTACGCTTGTCGAGTTGTCACGACCGAGCGAAAAATAACGTTGTCCCGAATCGGAACGCTTGCCTAAGATTTATGTTGAAAATGTCCGTCTCACCACCAGTTTGGGTGGAGAGATTGTATGCTCAGGGTCAAGGCATCAGCTAAAAATGATATCCTTTGTTCTCGCATGTTAGTCAGCTTCATTTGTTCTGATCTGATCTCCGATCAGAATTGTTATGACCGAATGGAAAATTTGGTTTATCAAGTCACCGTAGGCCGCGCACACTAGAGAACAAATCGCGTGGATCGATGAATTATTTATTTGCGTAAATGAGCTCGAGTGAAAAATATACTTCCACGTGGGCCAGAAACGTAGCTATGAAAGGAAAGAATTTCACCGGTAGATGTTCAGCTATTGAACGTTTCCAATGATTTCTAATTCATGGTTTTGAAGATTATTAGGCAGTTTACCTTTGTTAGATTGATGTCTTTCGAGTGCTCATTACAGCAAGGAAATACCGATAAAATTGTTCAAGGCGGCAACTCAACTGGTGTTACATAAATGACAGAATGAATCCATTTATAAAGAGTACGAAATATTCCAGCATTCTGGAAAATGATGAAATGAAAGCCCTTAAATGGATTGTTGTTACGGTGAGGTCTGCGACTTGAATGTCTAGGATAAACACCGCACTCTTGAGGCCTTTTTTGGCATGGGCAAGGCATTATGGCACCAGAATCAAGAAGCTGAGATTTTTCTTGCGTAATTGAGAGCAGTGATAAGCTTCGGAGTGAGAGGCATTGGTTCCCGATTAAGGAAGTCCTGAGGTCAATGGCCACAAAGACCACCCCACTTGACCGCACTTCCTTCCTTTCGAGTAGCGCTACATGAACTGCACTTCAAGTAAGATAACGTACCCATTCATTGACATGAGCTGAATTCTCTCTTGGCCGCAGAACATTTTGTGTAATGCAACGCCAGGTGATACTCTTCAGAGAGCTTGGTTCCTCCCGGGAACTCGAAGCTTCGCTGACTTGGCCGTTAGCAGGGAGCTATATAGCACATGCCGTTGCCTCGATAAGACCACCAAGCGTCATTGATCTGGGGCTTCGACGTGCTGAGCGTGGCATTCCAGACCGGGTTTAGTATTCCGTTAAATCCAGATATGACTTCACAAATCTATTGATCATCAATCAAGTAGACTTTGTACGGCCTAGGCTTGCAAATGGAAGGTCCAGTTATCATGTTGGTCGTTTACTAAATATGACCAATTCTTCTTACATTTGAATATAGAATTCGAATCTGGAGTTGATTTATAGTCATTGGTCGCAACATCGAAAACGGTCCGAGCTGCTGATTTAGCACCTATGATGTCATATCAACATTAGGAGTGCTCAGAGCATTCACGCACACATGTTTCGTCCAATAACTTTCAGCGCAGGCTGGGGTGCCTTCCTAGCAGATTTATTGTCTCAGGTGTACATTGTCTGAATATCTAATCCGGAAAAAAAGGAACTTGGCGAGGCTTGCCATATGGTGTGGTATCTCCAGTAATTGTAATCATATGCCTCGGGAGAGAAAATTGAACATTGTCATGTTTGAATACGAGCATATTCCATTTTTTGTTTAGGATTAAATCAAATAGCATGGCCGATTTTCTTTCTGCTTAATGAGGCTGGACAGCAATATTTGTCAATCCAGCGTATACGTCCTCTTCGAACTCCATGGGGAATTTGAAAACCCAGTCAAGCCCTCTTGGCTCATTTGGTTAAGTTATACGGGACGATTTGACGTCAGAGATTGAAGGTCCGGAGGCTCATGAGAGTATGCTTAGAAATGGCCTGAAGTATTTTCACACTGGATTTGTCGGTAATATCTCGGTCTAGGCTTAGAAGATGATCAGGCTCAAAGTATGAGCAGTGGATGTGAACAAAGAATAGACGATGGAGGCACGGGGGTGTTCTAACAACGCAACGAACTAGGCATCTGGGAGTCAATGGATCGAAATAGTGACACTCGTTCCACTCGGCCCCAAGTTTCTGTTGGCTTCTAATTCCGAGCCGAGGTCTCGCAACCATTCCTGACAATTGGAGCCCTTTAGTCTCACGGTCTTTTTGTCTTTCCAATGGTGAAGCCGGGACGAGCATACGTCAACATCATGAGAACCATCACTTTTCGCTATTGTCAAGACTGCTAGCTTTCTGAAAAGATGTGATTCATGCCTCGTGTGACTTCTGATACACACGATAGAAAGGCTGAAACTGACGAGTCATGGTGATAGTTGAATCCACATCCCAAGATTGGCAGATGAAGATCAGGTGGGAACCAATGGTACCAAAAACTGCAATACTCATAAATCCTCCCAGGCATAGAGCAGAATGCACCATATTTAGATACATTAGGAATTGTGAGAGGAGACCAAGACTTCCGAGGGAACAATTGCAAAAAGAACATCAACTTGCCACAGACAGAAGTAGCTAGTGTGAGTTAACCAATCATTGCAGATTGGAAATATCTCGATGAGAAATCACCAGAACACGTGTGGCCTCAGGTTTGCACTGCTCTCGTCCGAACTAGTTTTTTTTAAATTTTATGAAATCAGGTGGGAGAGATCTATGTGTCACCAAAACAAGTTGCCCCAATGTGACATACAGGAGGTGTCAGATGAGAAAATGTTATGCTTTGTACAGCAGGAAGATGGTGGCAGTTTCCAACAGAAGTATTCCATTGAATATTTGTAAGATAAGTGGATCAAATCATGGATTTGTTCGTCGGAACGCGTCACGTCTCGTATGGCGACATCTTCATCCAGGACTTAACCAATCAGGCATTAAGACTGTGGAAGCTATTCACGAGAAAAACTTCGCTACATCACATCAAGCTTGTAGAATGCCGTAGTCGAGATCTTGGTCTCGAGCGTTCCGGAT
>Ga0153986_1000635_pt1 | contig 10175 bp, 9 predicted proteins | sample TSGA070MetaG_FD_104724 | JGI IMG/M metagenome (GOLD analysis project Ga0153986, IMG submission 104724) | Attine ant fungus gardens microbial communities from Georgia, USA - TSGA070 MetaG | ecosystem: Host-associated > Fungi > Mycelium > Unclassified | place: USA: Georgia, Alexander Wildlife... | reverse complement strand
TTTTTTCATCCTTGGTCTCAATTGAATGGCTTTTGACTACGAGGTGGAATCCAGCACATCATCCTAGGCAAGTTTCCCTAGCTTTCCAGTCCAGCATCCAGCTAAACTCTCGTTTCCTTCAGCTATGCCCCACAGAGGCCGCCTGAACCTCCTCACAGACCTTCTGCAATATTCCCCAACGGCTTTATTCCACAAGATCAAAGGAGGTTCCGAGTATCCTGAGGAATTGCTTGCTGAGGGTGATGTACTCAGTCATCTTGGTGCCTTCCATCCCAACTATGGTGTATTGAATTTGAGCTGATGGAGTGATGACAGTATCTTCCCCAAGTTTGGTATATGAAGGAGCAGATAAACCAATCAAGATTTCGCTGCTTCCGAATCCTTCTCACCTCGGTACGAATCCATCTTGTCCTCTCTTTCTTCAAGCCATTCATAACTTTTTTTCTGTTTTATATATGAATATGGTAGAGACCGCTAATGCTATCGCGCTTGGGAAAACTCGTGCTAAACAGTTCTCCTTGTTGAAGACATCGCCAAAAGACTGTCAGTTGGGTGACAGAGTAATGTGTGTACAATTGCACGGAGATGCGAGTTTTACAGGACAAGGAATAGTTATGGAAAGTTTTGGGCTGAGTGAGTTGATTTCCTCGCCGTTTCATGTGATGAGGAACTGCTGATATATCGGATGTACGTGTCAGGTAATTTACCACATTTTACGAGCGGAGGAAGCGTTCACCTGGTCGTGGAGTGAGCTGGAATTCCATCTTCCCCCCAATTTATTAACATATGCTGATTCGAGAGCTTTGCTTGGTCACAGTAACAAGTATGTCTACATTGGTAACGAGATTAATTTATGTAGACTCAATGTCACAGTATTGGATATACGACTCCTGCTTCGGGAGCCAGATCATCTGCGTATTGCTCGGATGTAGGCAAGATGGTAAATGCCCCTGTGCTCCATGTGAATGGTGACTATCCTGAAGGTAAGAGCTCTTCTGGTCGTATCGTGTGCTTCTCAGGACAATCGTAGATGTTGCGCGTGCCGTGGATACCGCATTCCGGTATAGAAATTACTTTAGAAAGGTGAGTAGATATCGTTGCGGATGGGTCGAGGCTAAGAGGTTTTGCAGGATATCATCGTGGATCTTCTGGTATACCGACGATGGTGAGTTAGTTCATGATCAATTTTTTTTTTTTGGCTAACTCGGAAAGATCTAGGGGTCACAATGAACTAGACTTACCCGGAATCACCCAGCCAATCATGTACGAAAAAATTGCCCAGAGAAAATCCGTTCCAGAGTTCTATGAGCACAAACTCCTCGTACGTCTCGGTTTGTTTTTCTTTTCGCTATTTTCTAGCCGAGTTATCTGGTATGTGTCTAGTCTGAAGGTGCTCTCACCCAAGAAACGGTGTCTTCCGTCCGAGCGGCATGCAGATCCGACCTTGAGACTGCACTTGCAGCTGTATCCAGTTACACTCCCACTCTCACTTCCACCCTATCTACATCCCCATCCGGCATGCAAATACAACCAGTCATGTTAAGTCAACAGTGGGGGACTATTGTTTGGCCAGGAAGTAAAGAAGCTCTATCGAGCGTCGACATCATTACAGGTGTGGCTAAAGACGTCTTGAAACGCGTCGGACAAGCAAGTGTTTGGATTCCAGAGGGATTTGAAGTTCATCCAAAGCTAGTCAGACACGTGAAGAATCGGATAGCAAGCTTGGATAAGGAGAAGGGGCTGGATTGGGCCACTGCTGAGGTACGAATTCATTTTCTGATTTTTTTTTTTTTTCAGATGGGAGATGCTATGGGAAATTCTTTCTTCCGCTGTTTTCTCTATAGGCTCTGGCATTTGGTTCGCTGATGCTTGAAGGATACGATGTGAGGATTTCGGGACAGGATGTGGGAAGGGGTACGTTTAGTCATAGACATGCGATGCTGGTAGATCAGAAGACAGAGGGTGTTGTCGTACCGTTGAACGAGGCATTGGGAGCGGATGGAAGGTTGGAGTTGGCCAACAGTACGTCTGTGGACTGAGTCTTGATCATCATTGCTGACTTTCCGCGGTTTTCAGGTTCTTTGAGTGAATATGCTGTCCTCGGGGTTTGTCAACTTTTTCTGGCCTGCATATTGTCGGTCTTTGATTGAGCGCGCTGCTTAGTTCGAATATGGTGCTAGCTGGGAACGACCAACTCTGCTCCCGATCTGGGAAGCACAATTTGGTGATTTCTTCAACGGCGCCCAGGTTACAATCGATACCTACGTCGCTTCATCTGAAAGTATGCTCTACTCTTATACCAACTACCTGCACTGATTGAATGAACCTTGCAGCGAAATGGCTCAAGCAGAGTGGTATCGTGCTACAACTACCTCACGGTTTAGACGGTGCCGGTCCTGAACATTCGTCGAGCCGCATGGAGCGTATGTTGCAGCTGACAAATGATAAGTATTCAGAGACAGAGATGAATCCGACAAGCATTAATATGCAGGTGGTGTTCCCTACTACACCTGCACAATACTTCCATCTGCTGAGAAGGCAGATGAAGAGAAATTACAGGAAGCCTCTTGTCATTGTTGGACCGAAGGGCTTACTGAGATTAGCTGTACGTCTTTTGTCTCCTGCTCGGTGTTCATATAACGATTTTGTAGGCTTCTTCTTCTGTCTTGGCAGATCTCGAATGTGGAACAAGATTCCAACCCATTCTCAACGATCCATTGTCCGATCCTCCAAAGACCAAACGCATCGTTCTCCTTACTGGCAAACTGTACTACGAACTCATCAAAGAACGCGAAACCCGTGAATTGATAGGCCAAGTCGATTTCATTCGTATCGAAGAACTCGCTCCATTCCCCTTTACCTGTCTTCGCGAGGTGCTTGAGGGTTATGGTGGATATTTGCATGATGTCGAAATTTGTTGGGTGCAGGAAGAGCCGAGGAATCAAGGAGCATGGGGTCATGTTAAGGACAGGGTTCAAAGTGTATTGGAAGATGTGAATGTGAATTTGAAGAGCAATTGGTTGGGATTTAGAGGGAGGAGGGAGAGTGCGATTCCGGCGCCTGGTATTGGGAGGATGTATGCACAACAGCAGAAGAATGTGATTGCGAGTGTGTTTGAGGACTTGTGATTTTTTTATGACTTGTGTACTGTATACTTTCTATACATTTTTGTGTAAGACTCTGTTCTGGAGTTCCATATGTTAGAGTGCGGTGCCAATTCTTGGGATAAGATTAAGCAGATAGGTCGAATGAGTCAATTCAACGGAATCACGATGGTCCCTTCAAATCCAGTCTTCAACTGTCGGCATTCACCCGACCCTCCTTCACTAGAATACTGTACATCAGGACAGTACACCAACTTTGATTCTTAAATTAAAGACACTTGATACCGCTTGTCACGGAACACAAATGCTGAACACTCATCCACGGTCGAAGTCCTCGACTGTAGCCGGGATCGATAGGAGGGAAAGTCAAGTCATCTCTTGAGAAACAGGAAAGATGAGGGGAGAAATTTTTTTATTTTCTATGAAGATAAAATATTCATCATAAAAGACTTTTTCTATTCTTGTCGCATTATTCCGTCCATGAGATACTCTTTGTTTGCATACCGATGCTTTCGCATCTAGCAATCAACTACTTTTGAGTTTACGGAAGAGGGACTCCTTCATCCACCTTTTTTCAAGCGAGTCCAACCCGTCAATTCTGAACTATAGGAAAGCACTCAATCACGTACCGCACTCAGATCCAGGGGTATATATCCGGTAGAAGTCTGCAACAAGATAAAGGCTACCGGCAATAACCACGAGTCCAATGTCATCTATTCTCTCTGCTGCCCACGAAATGGCATCAGAAAGCTGTGTTCCTGGTATCCTAGCTGGGTCAGCAACCCAGTGATCGATGTCTGGAACTAGGTCTTGAGCGACCCTGGCGAGTTCGGTGGGAACAACTGGCTTGACCCACGGCATACCATCCGACGGAGAGAAGTCGATTAGAGCAACGTGAAGTCTAATCCTATCATGGAGGTTAGGCGACAGAAGGGGTGAAAGAGTGTCAGAAGGCTTCTTGGAGGGAGAGTGGGAAAGAGCAATAATGTATACAATATTGACTATGCCATCCGTCGATTGTGCGACCGTCGATTTCACGTAATCGTCCAATGTTCTAGCTGATGCGGGATTATGCGCTCCATCAACAAGGATGGAAAGAGGACGAGGGGCTGAAATGCTGTGGAAGGAAAGCCTTCCACGCCAATGCACGTTCTCTACCCCATGTTTCACAGCCAGGGGTGACATACGGCCAAGGAGCACTGACTGGAGCGGGTTCTCTTTGATAAGCAGAACCGAAACGATAGAAAGGGCAGTTGCCAGATTCTCAATTTGATATGCGCCGTGAAGAGGAAGTATGGCTGTAATATCTTCATTGAAGGTGGGGAGGTGAAAAAACACTCGATTTTCCTTTGGCGGCTGAAATGGTACTGTTCTCAAAGAAACCCTCGACGATTCTGCGGCGCTGACCCGGTGAACCGCAAGGAGAGGCTCCAAAACAAACACCTTCTCCAGCAGCATAGCCTGGACTACATCAACCACCTCTAGGTGACTCTGGTGTCCAAGGACAAATGGTTTCCCAGACCGGGCAATCCCAATTTTTTCTCTCGCAATGGCTGAGACAGTATTCCCCAAGAAGGCTTGGTGGTCAAGATCAACATTGGTCAAAGCAGATACCAGGATGGCTTCGTCAGGAATAATATTGGTAGCATCCAACCTTCCCCCCATGCCTACTTCCACAACTGCTACATCGACCCCAATCCGCTCAAAGATTTGCAAAGCTGTCAGAGTAAGAAGCTCAAAACTGCTGAGTCTCGTACCGAGCTGGTCGTCGACGCGTTCGACCAAGCCTCGTACTGAACCATAGAGCTCGGCATCAACTGGTTCGTGGTTTATAGTGATGCAATCGATGACAGAGATCAAATGGGGGCTATTGTATCTGCCCACTTTGAGAGGAGGCGAGGCTGATAGGAGAATCGACGAAACGATTGCGGTAACGCTCCCCTTGCCGTTTGTTCCTGCTATATGACATGTAGGTCGAGTATATACCGGGAGATGCAAGATTATTTTCTGCAGTCGGTCTAAACTGAGATCGATCGACATATGGTAATGACTCCGTGTGACCTCAAACGCGATTGCTTCAGAAACATACGGATACACACATTCATATCGTAGTTGTTTGTGGATCCTTCCTCCCGTTGGTGTGGCTTAAGGAGAGAACCTCACAAATATCCTGTCCTGGAGCGTTAAGCTTTTTCTTCTTTGCTCTCAAACTAGTATCCTCTATTGATATGATTATCACAGAGGCCTTGGCAAGAGGTCATATGAGCCCCTATATCAGCAACGACAAAGGTAATTTTGAGATGACCTCCCACAGTGCGACAATATGAGCGTAAAGCTTGATTCTAACCTGGCGTAAGGAGGACTCGTACGAGCTTTCGCTGAAATTGAGAGTTTTTAAAACTCGCAACTTGACTCGTGCAGCTTTTGAGACTTGCACACTTAAGTTATGAATTTTGAGATATTTAACGTGATTCAATCCATATCAGGTGGAATCTGCAAAACGTCTAAGCACATCTATTTTCTGACTCAGAATCCCTGTATCTTCGCGCCTCCCCCCCTCTCTCTTGAACACTGTGATAACCCACTCTGACGCAGAGACATCATTTCTTCTCCATGTATAGTGCAATGGCATCATTTCTTTTCCAAGTAGGCACTGAAGCATCTTTCCTCTTCCAACCGGGCGAAGTATAATCTTCCGCCCGTTTTTCTGCACCAAGCTTTTTTTGAAAAAAAAAAGGGACGCAATGATAAGAACTAGGCTATTTTTCTTCAGATTTGAGAAAACTCACTGAAACGAGGCCTTCAACATCACTGCCACGGTTCGAGAATTCAAGTCTCTCCTGGAAAGAAAAAAATAGAAGGAATAGTCAGTAACAACGGCTGTGAGCTACAAAGTCAGAGAACGTATTAACCAGTGGTACAGCACCGATAACAACCACACTGAGCAAGGCGGTGAAGAGAGTAGACATAAAAATCGCGGAGCGCATCTTGAAGGTTTGGTTGATCGATTTCGTCCCCCTTCACGAGAGAGATTTTTATACGCGCATTCAGACTTTGGATCAGCCCTAGGGGGTGCCTGAGATCAAGAAGCATGCGTCACACTAGTTGCCCTGGCAGAACCTTAGCTCTAAGCCTATATCCCCATGCGGGTTAAGCTTTTTCTCTCCATCCCTCTCCCTTTTGAGGGTAGGGAGATCTCCAGAATCGGGAACAAAATCAATACTTATCAGGACGCTTGGAGCTTGATACTTCCTCAAAAGGTTGCCAACTCCAGCGTCGAGCTGACCAGGTAGACGATAAAGCTTCGCAGGCAAGGAAATGTCTTGTTGACGTTGACCCGTGACCGGTTTATCCGTTCTCCGTTTTTTTTTGGGAAGTAGAAACCATAATTATGGAGTTGCTGTCATTTGCTACAAAGCAACGGGGCATGTAAACCCGATGACAGGAACCAGAGTATAGTGCATATATGTGTATACAAACACCCGTCCTAGAAAAACTTTCAGCATGACGACTGACCTCCAGGAACCCGCCATGCGTAGAAACCATCGTCTTTGTTTGACTATATCAAGAAAGTAGGGTCATTTTCTGACAGGTTATTTTTCTCTTTACCAAAGCGCCAAGGAACATGAAAAGAACCCGAGAGAACAACAAAAGCGTCCGAGCGGTTGTGACAGATTCTAATGGATGATTGTCTGGAGATTGTATATGGTTACCTTCGTTTCTGTTCAGAGGATACGAGCATTCCTCATTTCCGTAAGGTGACATCGAGCTCTCTTTCAGTTTAGGATAAGATATCCTTTCCCAGAAATCGCGGAAATAGACCTTACCTTAGTAACATGTTCGTCACACGTCCATTCTGCATAGTACAAGATAACAGGCCCTCGGCGAAAACAAGCCTCGGACTTGTGTGGACATATAAGCCATCCAAGAAGCTCCGCGCTGCCGCAGACTCATCAGCCTCTCTGGTCACCAGCCACAAATCAGTTGTCAAGGTGAGAGCCAAATTTTGACAGGCCAAGCTTCACTCGGACGTGTTGAATAGACAGAACTTGTCGTGGCAGGTCGGAGTTGCCATAGAATACTTGTACGAATCTTGGAAGGTGGGCTATCATAAAACTTTTCGAAAATTACGCCGGTGCCCTGTGAGATCATTCCACTTGATTCGGGCTCGGAAAGTCGGAATCTACGGCAGTCCAAAAACCGAGGGAAACGGACAACATGTCCAGAGAGTTCTGATGTGGTCTAGTTAAATTCCTATCCAGGGAAAGTGCTTTCCGCGCCTGAAAAGATCGCCGTTGTCAACTATGACCAAGTTGGGGGGGAGAGAGGACTAAAATCATCGCAAGAACACAAGTTGGGATTTCAATCAATTTGACAAGCGTAGCTTCGACTTTCTTTCATTGCCCTGGGTGAGCAGTCATTGGGTTTGCAACCGTTGGTAGGTCTGGAGTCATTTCGGGTGAGTTTTTCCTGACGACAGGAATGGTTCCAGGTGGTCCATGATTTTTCATCTTCGTTTATGTTCCCTGCGGACATTCCAGACCAACAACCCATGTCGCATGACTCCACTTGCGCTGTCTGACGACTCTGTATACAAATCCAGTAAAACGAATACCATGTTTTGTCCCTGTCTAAAGACACCAGAACCTTCTGCCAAGTTGTTTGTACCACCAATAATAATCAAACTGTTCAAGATGAGGTTGAAATGTTCATTAGGCAATCATCAATCGAGGTTCTTCGGGTCAAGGGCCATTTCTGTCCTTGATTAATTCATCTAAGTGAGGTCAGGGCTCGAGGACACCGCTAGGAGACAGTCACAGGGTGATTAAACGGTTTATCGAGGTTACCAACGATTCCGAATGTGTCCGAGCTTTTTTTCACATGTGATCCCAGAACACTCCCCCAGCGCTCGAAACTCCATATTTTTTTTAGCACACTGAGATTCGTCCAAAACACTTCGCGAAGCTCCCGAGACGAAACAATTAGGTCTGAAGTAGCCCAAGATGAAGTTCGAAGGCAAGGCTGACTGGTGTGTATGTGTACTTTGGAGGTGATTTTTACGTCCAACTGAAACCTTCTCTCGGTGATTCTTCAAAAGGCGAATTGCGTGATTTCATGATCCAAGAGCGGTGGTAGTAGGACGAGAAGAAGAAGGAGTAGCATAAGGAAAAGTATTTCCACCCGCGGGAGATCCCGACTAGGATGGCATTCTACGCAGTCCATGATAATTCGTTCGCGGGTCAATTTGGTTGAATTCAGACTTCGTTCTTGTCCTTGCTTCTTGTGTGGTAGGACGGACCGTCTTGACGATATTTTCAGTCATCTTATTTCTCACAACTGATCGCAGGTACTAGTTGCTGTGGGTATAGTGCGGCACCCTTATCAGTTGTAGAGCGCTCACTCATTCCATTCATGAGTAACTGCTTCGATGTTGCTTGCGTCCGGTCAAGACCCAACATTGGTCACTCTTACACCCTCTGGATATCACTTCAAACATTTGAAAGACAATGATGATATTCAACGGTCTATGATACAATTCATGACAATAGATAGGTCAACCAGAACCGAACCGCAAGAGCTTCAAACAGATGATATAAGGCTACATCAGAGAGAACAATAATCAAATCACGTATATGGCTACAAGGCAAAGGAATACTGAAGAGCAGAAGCGTGAAACACTAGAGTACTCACAACGAGGAACACATACATAATGGAACAAGATTGGAACTTGAGAGAGAGAGAGGAATGAATATTGGGTTTGAAGTTGAGGTTTGGTCAAGAGACATCTAGCGGACCGATTAAGCTTGGTTTTCAACGAGACCTTCAAAGTTGAAGTCATCGTTGGGGAACGGAAAATTGGCATCAGGAATACAGTTCATGTCCCCAACCCGATATCCGAGTTCGTTATATGGCCAAATAGTATCTGTTGGGCTCAAACTGCCGTCCACGCCAAATATAACATTGGTGGGAATGTGTTCAACATGTAGCGGGCGAGGGGCGAAAACTGGAAGAGGAAGGGTCTCATCGGAAGGACCAGGAGACTCTGAGTACGTCGACGATGAATAAGACGAGGGACTGTTCTGAAGAGAAGCCGTCCATTGCGTAGTCACGTCGGGCTCGGGGATGTCGATGATATCATGCATTTGTGCTTGAAGAGCCGAAGTTGTATTGTCGTACATAAATTCTTGTGATCCCAAGGAGTCTAATGGCCCCAGACCAAGAGGCATATCATGCGCCTGTTCATGAGGCGGGAGAGCATTAAGGAGCTCGTCCACGTTGAGAGGTGACTGAGACTGGGAATGAGATGACTGAAAGTTGAAGTTGTTGAAAGTGTTCAAAAGCAATGGATCTGGTTCGGGAAGAACATCGACATCCTGGTGGAACTGAGGAAATTCGGAAACAGACATTGCCCATGAGTGGAAGAACGCTGGACTGGCGCTAGAGGGACGGCGCTGCTGTCCGGTAATCATTCGCTGCTGATGTGATAACAAAGGAGGACCAGAAGGCATAAAAAATGGGACAGAGGGGATCGAGATGGCAGCGCAAGGATTGAAATAGTCGTGCAGCAGGGGGACCGAGGAACACCGTCGAAGATTTTGCAACTGTGTGACCGACTGGACAGGTGTCTGCGAACGGACTCTATCCAGGTTCCGTACAGCCTCGGCCAATTGTTCTCCCTTCTTCCCTTCGAGAAGAAGTTGGGCGACCTCCTCACATCGGCGCTCATTCTCTGGTGTGGGCAACGGCTTGTCCTTTTTCTCTTTGTTCTTGTTGTGAACAGGGCGGAAACGATAGTTAGGATACTTGACTTTATGCTCAGCCTTGGCGTGTTTGGCTTTAACCTCCCAGACACGTTTCTCGTCGAGAGGTAATGCTCTCCAACAGTTGCCTGAAGACAAGATAAAAAATCTCAACACGGAAGAATCAACTAAATTCCCCACCGATTATTTTTGACAAAGATCCATGATTGGTCTCGATCGAACCTGGAACATGTTTCTGCCGTACAAAATCGGCGCGGAAAAGCATGAATGCATTGGGTGGCCGAGGGATATACCCAAGAGACAGACGCTT